>Ga0224522_1000046_pt1 | contig 71719 bp, 60 predicted proteins | sample CFST25metaG_FD_182733 | JGI IMG/M metagenome (GOLD analysis project Ga0224522, IMG submission 182733) | Peat soil microbial communities from Stordalen Mire, Sweden - C.F.S.T25 | ecosystem: Environmental > Terrestrial > Soil > Wetlands > Peat | place: Sweden: Norrbotten County, Stordalen Mire...
ATAATCTTCTTGGTGAGTCATTTCAGTCTCCTATTTCTGGTGTGGTAACCTATTTAGGATACTTCTGACTCACCACTTTTGTTAAGGTTCATCAATTTACAGAAAGAATGTTACACCAACTGTCCGGAAAGGCGACTTTTTTAGACTCGTGGCTTCAAGTTGTAGACGATGATCTTGATATCGTTCAATTTTTCTTATTACATAATGTTAATATATAGCAATTTAAAAATCTATGTATAACAGCTAGAAGTCAGTTATTATGACTTGGATGGAACAATTGTCTCAACCAAAGGTTGCCCCAGTCTGAAAACCAGAGTCCTACTTTTTGGGTGGAAAGTTATAGTTGTTCGCAGTGACCTCATTCGCATAATAAATTCCACGACTGCATTGACCTGACGTTGCAACCGCTGAAAGATTGAGCCAGTCTATAGGACCCTGCGTCCTTTTAAACGCATCTCGCACTGTGTTAAATACGCAGGTCGAACCGGAGTTGTAATTCATCATGGTCAGCTTCCAAAGTGTTGGGTAATCGACTACCAGATCTGAACGCCACCCTGTGGCATTAAAAATCAATTGGGCAGTCTGCTGGCAATAAGTCATCACGACTCTTGATAAAAGCAAAACACTTTGGTTGGTCTTCTCTGTATTAATACCGCCAACACAAGTCGGGCAGGTACTCACCATCTTTTCAAACATCATTTCAGCAGTGACATTATTTGCAATACAATCGTTTTCTGAGCTTCCACAAACAATTGCCAGTAAATCAGGATTCCATTTCAAGGCATTTACTGCCCCCAAAGTGGTTACGTTTCCTAAACCATAATGACCAGGCACATCTGCTGATGGCCAAAACTGACTTTCAGTCCGGATTAATTGCTTCAACAAGACTGGGGGAACACCTATTGAAGTGTATTGATCGATAATGGCTTGATTCAATGAATTTTGAATTTTAATTACATTGGGTTGGGCCAGCCACATTCCACAAGCATTTGCATATCCATTTGCAGCCAAACCACCTGCCGGACAGTTCGAAGCATCAACTATCTGCGCTGAAATTAAACGGCCTGCAAGCCACTGTAAATTGTCTGCGGAATACAATTGATTTGCTGTTGTGGGAACATAGGTCCAGCCCATCTCTGCATCAGGAATATTATCCCGATTCAGACAGGAAGAAACTACTTTAGCAGAAGAATAATTGCTGAGAGAAGGCAGGTTAATTTCAGACGTGCGAATTGCTCCCAACAAAAAGGGTGCCGAAATGGAAATAAAAACGATCAAACCATTAATGAACCGTTTTTTATCTGGCATTATTCCCCTGATGAAAAATTAAAAAATAAAAATGCTGGGGTTTTTTTGGATGATTACTTTAATTCCCCATGAATTTACGATTACACAATGCAAATATTAACTGCATTATAACATAAACGCCTTTACGAATTTAATTTTTATTTCTTGAAATTTATTCAGGTGTAATAATGTGTTTACTTGGAGAACTAAGTATTATTTGCTTAAACCTTAAATTCAAATAATGAACTTTAGTTGGTTCCTCTGTAAATCATTGATGAAATTGACAAAATGACGCACAGGCATCTGTTGAAGTAGCTCAACAGATGCCTGCCTTTCCTCCCCCTTCTGCCATTTGATTTGTACGGATTCACCCTATATTTTAAGAGTCAACTACACCAACTCTGTGAAATGAGCACCATTTTACGAAAGAGATCTACAGAAGGTCCGATTCTTCGCGATGACAGCTCCCTCAATATTTATGAGGACCACCTTGGTCCCTGAATTTCCAATATCAATACCAAAAAGGTACTTCAAGAATGATCTTCTCGATCTACAGCGTAAAAATCACCTGGTTTAGTACAGTTTCAAGATATTCTTGAGATCCGCTGATATTGGTAGTGACATCACCCATTGCCAGTGCCAAACCCGAAAGCTCTTCAAGCGAGGCAGCACCTTTCTGAATCTTCTGACCGAGTTCGCTATGCCAGCTTGCGTAGCGTTTTTCGACAAATTGATCAATCCGACCATCCTTGATCAGGGCATCTGCCGCCCGCAGCCCGTGTGCGAATGTATCCATCCCTGCTATGTATGCCAGGAAAATATCTTCCATGGTAAAACTGCCCCGGCGTGTCTTGGCATCAAAGTTCAAACCGCCATTCACAAAACCGCCAGCTTTGATTACCTCATACATGCATAGGGTCGAATCATAAACATTGGTCGGGAACTGGTCTGTGTCCCAGCCCAGCAGCGGATCGCCTTGATTCGCGTCGATCGATCCAAAAACACCGTTATCCCGGGCAACGCGCAATTCATGCTGGAATGTATGTCCGGCCAGGGTGGCATGGTTGGATTCAATGTTCAGTTTGAAAATATCGATCAAATCGTATTTACGTAAGAAATTGATTATCGTGGCTGCATCAAAATCATACTGGTGTTTGGTAGGTTCTTTCGGTTTGGGTTCAATATAAAAATCGCCTTTAAATCCTTTGGCACGGGCATAATCAACAGCCATGTGAAGCAGCCGCGCCATGTGATCCAATTCCAATGAGGTATTTGTGTTCAGCAGGGTTTCATAACCTTCTCGTCCGCCCCAAAAAACCATTCCGGAAGAACCAAGTTTGATGCAGATATCTATATTATTTTTAATTTGCCCGGCTGCAAAAACAAATGCATCAAGGTTCGGTGATGTACCGGCACCATGCATATAACGAGGATTACTGAAAAGGTTCGCGGTCCCCCACAGGCAGCGTTTACCAGTTTCTTTCTGTTTTTGAAGAATGTAATCGGAAATCTCAACTAACCTGGCATTGCTTTCCTTGAGCGAGGACCCTTCCGGGGCAATATCACGGTCATGAAAACAATAATAATCGACCGACAGCTTCTCAAGTAATTCGAAACAGGCATCCACTCTCTTAAAGGCCACATCCATTTCACCATGACCGCCAAAACTCTTATCCGTGGTACCTACGCCGAACATATCAACACCAGTGGCACAGAGAGTATGCCAGTAAGAAACCGCAAATTTCAGATAATCCCGCATCTTGCGGCCAAGAATCATTTCATCGGGATTGTAGAAACGGAATGAAAATTTATTTTTTGATTTTGTCCCCTCATACTGTATCTTGGCGATTCCAGGAAATATTTCGTTCATTTGGTTAGCCTCTCCTCGTATTTAAGATTTGTCCTGCATAGGCACTTTCACATCAATCCAAACCGCAAATTGAACAAGTTTTATAACACCAATTTTTTTTTGAAAATATTATGAACAACATATATTGTATACTATTGCAACTTAAGTATATAAATAATTTTTTCCTTTGTCAATCTTTTTCTCCACAAATGATCCAAAAATCTGACCTTTCTGGTTTACTGGGTAATTTAGAGAAATTCTCTGAGGTTTGGAGGTATTTTCCATCAAATATACAATAACTGAGCCTTTTTCCCTCTGTAATAGAATCCAGAACCTTTTGATTGACAAAAATAAAATGGTTTCTATAATTAATGATCATGAGTATACAAATTATTTTTTTAGCGCTCAACCATGACAAATAGAGAAAATCCTTATCCGCTTTCAGGCGCAGACCAAACAATCGCCCGCAAATATAATCGGGCGCAGATTCTTAACCGCCTCCGTCTGCAGGGGGCCTTATCACGTGCAGATCTGGCTAAACAGACCGGATTAACCCGTAGCACCATATCCCGTATTATTAATGATCTATGTGCTGAAAAACTTGTCCATGAGATTGATTCTTCGCAAAATGATCGCGGGCGACCCGCAATTTTGCTCTCCCTCAATCCAAAAAGTGGAGCTGCCATCGGCTTGGAAATTGGGGTTCATTTCATTTCCATATTATTGACCGATTTCCTATCCACTCCAATCTGGCGCAAGCACCTGGTCCTCCAAGACAATGCTTCCAGTGATAATTATATCGAGAAAGCTGAGGAGCTAATTCGCGAAGCCTTCAATCTCGCAGCTGAGAACGACCTACCCCTGATGGGCATTGGCGTATCGGTTTGGGGGATGGTGAATTATCTGGACCACTTGATCCATTTTGCTCCAAACTTACACTGGCGTGATATACCGCTTGAAAAGAAATGGGTTGATCTATTTCATGTACCGGTTTACGTAGAAAATGATGCGAATGCCTCAGGGCTGGGAGAATATTATTTTGGCGCCGGCAAGAAAATTGAAGATTTTATTTACCTGAGCATGGATATTGGGATTGGCAGCGGTATCATCTCAAAGGGCAGGCTGTTCCGCGGTGCTTCAGGTTACGCGGGAGAGATTGGTCATATCACCATTGATCCGAATGGCTCGCTGTGCAGCTGCGGCAAGAGAGGCTGCCTCGAAACCATGGCTGGCCGCCATGTCATTGAACAGCGCTATGAGACCCTCTCCAAAGAAACAAACTTTACGCTTGAAAAGATCATTCAGCGCGGACAGGCGGGAGACCCAATCGCAAAGAAAATCTTTGCTGAGGTCGGTGAATCCCTCGGCATTGGCATCGGGAACATGGCAAACCTGTTCAATCCAAGCGGAGTGATTCTGGGCTGGTCGTTGGGTCAGGCCTTCAACTTGTTGCTACCAGGCATCGATGCAGGTCTGCAGAAATCAATCTTGCCCGATCTGCGGCAAAACCTGATCTTGATCCCATCCATGAACGGTTCCGACGATTCGCTTTTAGGCTGCATCGCTCTTGTTTTGGATGAGATCATCCGCGAATCGATCTAGTCAATTCTTCCCCACCCCTTCACAATCACAGTTGCCGAACCGCTCAGACCTCACGGTTACTGCAGTACCCTGTATTTGGCCTTAACCATTGAGATCTGTGTAGTTTCATGAATTGATTTGCGCCAGCCTGCAAGAAATGCAGGATGAAACCAGCCAAACAAGCGCTTAATTGAACAACAACCAGCCGGATCGTCGATTAGTAACTGTCGTTATTCAAAATCATTAATCTTAATCGCAATTTTTACATGCCGGTCATTGTGCGCCATCAATTCTTCAAATCCATCCTCGACAATTCGATCCAGGGTGATCCGCCTGGTGATCAGGTCTAGATATTTATCGTCTTCCTTTGACATCCAATCAAGCACGGTAGCCAACTCATCCACATAAGCCTGCGAGCTCAACAAGACACGTTCACCTTCTTGAAAGAAGTTCATTGGGAATTTAGGCGTTTTTTCATAAACACCCATGATCATGATCTTAGCTGCATTACGTGAACAATTAATGGCGTTCTCGAGCGTTTGCTCCAGACCTACGCATTCGTAAACGACTTCAGCCATTCTGCCATTTGTCCATGTACGCACAAATTCAACCAGGTTGGTTTTTGACACATCAACATATTCGTCTGCGCCAAACTCGCGCACAATCGCTTCGCTGGTATTGCCAACCCCGGCCATTAACACACGTTTGGCACCTGCGTGTTTCGCGGCAATCAGACAGCTCATCCCAATGATGCCAGGACCAATGATGACTACATCTTTGCCTGCCACATCTCCAATTAATTTGGTTGCATGAGTACCGCAGGCGAGAGGCTCAGTTAAAACCGCCTCTTCCAGGGTGACATTCGCCGGAATCTTGAATAACTGATAGGTAGGAACCACAATGAACTCGGCAAAAGCACCATCTTCACCTATTCCGTTAAACGCCAGTCGTTCACATAGATTGACACGGCCGCTTTTACACCATTCGCATTCACCACACACCAGGTTACCCGAAGCCGTGACCCTGTCCCCTATTTTCCAATCAATCACATTCTCGCCCACTTCAACAATTCTTCCAGTAAATTCGTGCCCGAGAATCAAGGGGGCAACCCTGCCGGTTAGTCGGTTAGGCTTGCTTACAGGGATAAATACCGGACCATTATATTCGTGTCTATCGGTCCCGCAAATCCCAGCCCAGGCAATCTTAATTTTCACATAGCCAGGTTTTACTTTCGGCTCCGGGGTTTCTAATACACGTAGATCTTTATTTCCATACCAAAATGCAGCTTTCATCTTTGTGTCCTTATGGTCTGCCTAATTCTTTGTGAATATTTAAAACCAAATAATTCGGTAAGGATTAATTATTCGTCTTCCTCTGGCCGCTATTTGAGAGCCCGTTTAATCAGCCAATTGATTAGCTTGCTGGGAGCGCCATCTCGATTGGCTAACATTTCTTTTTCAAAAGAGGGGTCTTGTATCAAAGCCAGATTCTTTTCAATGAACTCTATCGAAGCATTGCACGCTTCAGTGGCATCATCACGGTAAGGATAAAGATCAAGCGAATACCAACCGCTGTAATTCAGTTTCTTCAGCCAATAAAAGAGCTCGATATATTGAGGCCAATGGACAGTTCCCACCGGCATGTCATCATCCGACCAGCCATAATTATCATTGAGATGAAGATGGAATAACCGGTTTTCAGCAATGAGAACACTGGCAATCTCTGCCGGGTCTTCGCGGGCATTGAATGCGTGACCAACATCCAAAGTAATTCCCACATTTTCTCTTCCGGTCGCCATTGCCAAAGCCAGTGCCTTGCCGCCGTTATTAATGAGACAGTTCAATTTAGGTTCACTGGTTTTATATTCCAACCCCAATTTAATTTCTGGACGGTAGTCAGCACATTCCTGTAAACCTGCAATTAACCGTTTCCAGGCTTCCTGGTAATCAGATTGGAAGACATAGTCAAAACCGTCCTGGCCCAGCCAAAGATTGATGACTCCGGCACCCAGTTCGTGAGCTAAATCCATACCCTCTTTAGTCAAAGAAATGGTTTTTTCTCTGCGCGCCTTATCGTTAGCTGTGAAGGAGCCAAACTGCCACTCAGCATCGCAAACGTGCTCGATCCCTACACAAGCTACTTTCAACCCTTTCGCATCAAGGTCCTTTTTGGCACTATCAAAATTATCAAAATTAATATCGTTTGGATAGCAAATTTCAACGCCGTTGACTCCTTTAATTTGGGCGATACGGTTAACCCGCTCTGAATAATTGATATAGGGTTTGTATCCTTTTCCAACGTAACGATCTGTCCCCATTCCAAAGGACCAAACGCCAACACTCAATTTTTCCATGATAAGCTCCGTTTTTTCACTTTTCTAAATAGCACCACTAAGATAGAGATTCGAAATATTTTCGTTTGCCAAAAGATCTTTGCTGTTTCCTGATTTTTGAATTCTTCCGGTGATCATCAAATAAGCCCGTTGTGAAATAGCCAGTGCTTTTAGGGCGTTTTGTTCAACGATCAGGATAGCGGTTCCAGATTGGTTAATTTCTTTCAAAATTTCGAAAATCTGATTTACGATGATCGGTGCCAGACCGAGTGAAGGTTCATCTAGCATCATCAATTTCGGGCGCGCCATTAACCCACGGCTGATAGCCAGCATTTGTTGTTCACCACCGCTCAAGAGACCGCCAAATTGATCGCGGCGTTCTTTCAAACGCGGAAATAGAGTGTATACCCTTTCAATATCTTCTTCATTTGCCTTTTTATCCTTGTGTACAAAACCGCCAATCATCAGGTTTTGATACACGGTTAAATCAGCAAATATTTGGCGTCCTTCGGGTACATGGACGATTCCTCTTCCCGCAACCTGATAAGGTTCATTAGGGAGAGGTTTGTCTTCAAAAGTGATCACTCCGGAGGTCTTATGCACAACATTGGAGATTGTCTTGAGAAGCGTCGATTTACCTGCCCCGTTAGGACCAAGAACAGCAACAATCTCATGTTCATTCACATCCAGGCTGATCCCCTGCAAGGCTTTGATACCACCGTAACTGGCATAAATATTCTCTATATGTAACATATCAGCTAATCTTCCTTACCTAAATAGGCATCGATTACACTGGGGTTTTGTTTTACTTCTGCCGGAGAACCATGGCAAATTGCTTCGCCAAAATTCAATACTGTAATGTAATCACACAGTCTCATCACAACATCCATATGATGTTCAATCATCAAAATTGTCAGGCCAAATTTTTCGTGAATTTCCAGAATAAAATCCACCAATTCTTTCGATTCTTCCGGGTTTGTTCCTGCTGCCGGTTCATCCAGAAGTATCAGCCTGGGTTTTAATGCCAGGCAGCGGGCAATTTCAAGCCTGCGTTGGTGCGCATAAGGTAAACTTCCCGCTTGTTTATCACAAATATCCGCCAGCCCTAATAATTCAAGCAGTTGGTAGGATTCTTCTCGAATTTGCCTCTCATTTCGAGAGAATCTACCCAGGCGGGTAATCGCTTCAACAAGGCCATATTTGGCCGAACCCTGACTTGCTATATAAACATTTTGAATTACCGAAAGTTTAGTGAACAAACGGATATTCTGAAAAGTTCGTCCAATCCCAAGCGAAGCAATTTGGTGCGGAGCTTTATTTGAAATTTCCTGGTTCTCGAATTTGATCGTTCCAGTAGTAGGTTTATAGATACCTGTAATCGTATTAAAAATAGTGGTTTTACCTGCTCCATTTGGACCAATCAAGCCATATATTTGATTCTTATTCACATTCACCGTAAAGTTGTTGATGGCTTTCACACCACCAAAGTGTTTCGATAGAGAATCTATTTCAAGTATAGGGGTCATTTTGCACCTATTTTTCTAACCAGGGTCTTTGTTGATACCCAAAGGGTTCTGAACCATGAAAAACTGAATTCTTTATACCCCATTAAACCGGATGGCCATAAGTTGATAATCAAAACTACGGCAATACCATAAGCTAACATACGGTATTCTGAAGCGGCGCGTAAGATTTCGGGTAAAACAGTCACTAATATTGAAGCAATGATTGAACCAGTAAGTGAGCCAAGACCGCCGATGACAACAACGATGGTCATCTCAGCCGATTTATCCAGATTAAACATCAATGGAGAAATGAACGTAAAGTAATGGGCCCACAACCCCCCGGCTATTCCGGCAAAAAAGCCGCTGGTCGTAAAAGCAAAATTTTTATAAGTTGCAGTATTAATTCCGACTGCTCGAGCCGCCATTTCATCTTCACGGATCGCCATGATATTGCGGCCAAATTTTGAGCTAATAATATTCCAGGCAATCGCAATGCATACAATGGTGATGATAGCTACAGTCAGCAATTGATTGCCGGGGATCACAGAAATTCCAGAAAATCCCTGTGCCCCGCCAGTTACCGGAACGATATAGTTAAAAAGAACCCGGACACTTTCACCAAACCCCAGGGTAGCAATCAAGAAATAGTCACCTTGAAGGTTTAGTGTCAATTTTCCTAATAAAAATGCAATAAACGCTGCCAAAACTGCACCTGCTAAAATTGAGAGTAGAAAGGGAACATGGAAATTCGAACTCAAGATTGCAGCGGTGTAGGCACCAATTGACATAAAACCAGCATTGCCAAAGGAAAACAGACGTGTAAAACCGGTCAAGATGGATACACCCAATACAGCGATTATGTTGATACAGACCAAAATTAGCAGACCCTGATAATATCCAGACATAGGGCAACCTTTACCTAAATAGGATGAACGAAATCATGATACTTTCAAGCTTTCTGGCTGACATTTTTGCCAAAAAGCCCGGATGGCCGTATAAGCAGGATAATGATGAGAAACGAAAAAGTAAAGATATCCCGCAAACCAGGGCTGACGAAGGCGGTGATCATTCCTTCCATAATACCAATGAAAAGGCCGCCGATAATTGCGCCGGGAACAGATCCCAAACCACCAAAAACCGAAGCAATAAAAGCCTTGAGTGAAACATTGCCTAATTGGGGATATACCGTATATTTCAAACCTAAAAGTACACCGGCAAGACCTGCATAGCTGCCAGCCAGGAAGAAAACCAGCATGACATAAGCATCTACGTTAATTCCTAAAACGGAAGCAACTGCGATGTTGCTTGCACATGCTTTAATGGCTAATCCAAATCTGGTTTTATTCAACAAATAAATCAATAAGATGATGGAAAGTAATACAACTACCAGACTTAATGCGTCTAAAACGCCAATGTGTAAAGTACCGATTTTAAATGTGCTTACCGGCACGACATCTGGATAGGTCAAAAACTTAGGGCCTACGGTAACAGTAATGAAATTCTGAAGGATTATAGAAACGCCCATTGCAGCAATCATCAAAAACATGGTTGGGGAATTGTTCTTACGAATCCTTCTGTAGGCAATTCTTTCATTTAATAAGCTTAATAAACCAGCACCCACAATTGCGATGATTAAAGCAATAGGGAAAGGAAGCTTCGCGGTAGCAAAAAATAGAAACCCAATATATGCCCCTATCATAGCCACATCGCCATGCGCCCAGTTTGAGAAGCCCAGTAGGCTATAAATGAGCGCATACCCGATAGAGATCATGGCATAGATGCCTCCAACCGATATACCATTGATAAGCTGTTGCAAGAACATATTCGACCTCGCAATTATTAAAATCAGGGGGAGACCCTGTTACCAGGCTCTCCCCCTTCGAGCTACCCAATACTATTTAAAACTACCGTAATAAACAAATTTACCATCTTTAATTGTGTTAATAACAGCTGGTTTAGTAGGATTGTGGGTCAATGGGTCAATGGACATTGTTCCCATCAGGCCAGTGAATGAAGTGGTGTTTTCGAGAGCATCACGAAGTTTTACGCTATCAACTGCACCAGCGCGGGTTAATGCATCCTTGATCCAGTATAAGCCATCGTGAGTAAACAGGGCTTCGGTTTCAGGTGTAATATTAAAGCGAGCAGTATATGCAGCAGCGAATGGTTTTGTCACATCGTTTGCATAAGAAGCCTGCGATGTATAGAAACCACCTTCAAGAGCAGAGCCTGCCATGGTCAACAGATCAGTTGAATCCCAGCCATCACCACCAATCAAAACTGCGGTGATACCGGCTTCGCGAGCCTGTTTGGCAATCAATGCGACATCCTTGTAGGTCCAAGGAATCATCAAGACTTGCGGGTTCAATGCAGCAATCTTGTCAAGTTGAGCGCGGTAATCGTTGTCACCAGATTGAGCCTGGACTTTGATAACGACTTTTCCACCATCATCAGTGAATTGTTTTTCGAAGTAAGTGGAAAGACCTACAGAATAATCATCAGCAACATTGGTAATAATTGCAGCGGTTGTGAATTTCAATTCATTGTAAGCAAAGTTGGCCAAGACCTGTCCCTGGAATGGATCAATAAAGCCAATCCGGAAGGAGTAGGGCAGCAAATTGCCATCTTTATCGACGGTGACTTTCGGGTTTGAAGCAGCGGTGGCAAGCAGGGGGATGTGTTTTGCATCGGCAATTGGTGCCATAGCAATATTGCAGCTTGAGAAGTTGGTACCGATCACTGCGATTACCTGGTCCTGATCAATCAATTTATTCAGAGCATTGACTGAATCTGCAGCCTGTCCACGACCATCAGCAGAAACGATCTCAACCTTGCGGCCCAAAATTCCACCATTGGCATTGATTTCATCAGCGGTGAGAAGAGCGCCATTTAAGCCAGCCTGACCCCATACAGCGGTCGAGCCAGATAAGTCACCGATGTAGCCGATTTTGATCGGTTCGGTCTTAGATAAATCTACAGTCGCTGCAGTGGTAGGAGCAACATCAGTGGCTCCAGCAGCAGGAACAGCAGTGGTTGCAACTACAGGAGCAGTTGTAGGGACTTCAGTTGCGGTAGGTGCACAACCCACCAGACTAATGGCGAGCATTGAAACAACGAGCACCACAAAAAAGAGCTTTTTCATCACTTCATCTCCTAAGAATTTTTTCAACTTCGAACCTTAAGAACCATTGACGTCTGAATCTGAAAATTTTAAATATTTGACGTATCGTCACCTCCTTTGAAGAATGTGACCTTCAGAAGAATTATTAACCTTGCCAATAAACGTAGTCTAGAGCAGCAATTGCTGCGCTGTGAAATGGTCGGTAATCAATGTGTTTATGTATTTGCCTCGAATTGCGCCTAAAATTGCATTCAATTTATCGCTTCCACCCGCAACGCCTACAGAATGTGGAATTTTTCTGAAGGTTGCCAGGCTGGCACCAATAACCCGATTCTGAACATCAAACGAAATTGGATTACCTTCGATATCAAAAAACCGTAAGCCAATATCACCTACAGCGCCCAAATCGATCGCGCGCTGCATTTCGTCTTTGCTCATAATATTTCCCTTTACGATCATTGAATTAAGCCCAGGAACCCCGATACCTGCAAATGCAATATCCACTTTCGGCGCCAGATCCAAAGCTTGCTTGATCGATTTATCAGCTAAGAGAATTTTATGAGCTTCGTCTGTTTCAACAATTCCAGGTGCAGGGAGTAAGATCATCCTGGCATTCATCGCAACAGCCACACGTCTAACAATATCAACGATATGGATATCCTTATCGGGGTCCCCTAATCCGCCTACCATTTGAAGAATGCTGATATTCATTTTATTTTCCTGGTTGACCAAATTTGCCATGGTTGACAAAGTTTCTCCCCAGGTAAAGCCAATCAGATCTTCATCCTGAATAATGCGATGCAGATACTTGGAGGCAGCCGTACCTAACTCAAGCAAGACAGATGCGTGTTGATTGATATCATCTACGCAAGTCACAATTACTTCTCTCAAACCAAATTTCTTTTCAAGTTCATTTTCCAATTCGGTGAAATCTTCGGCTGGGGGAAAGATATTTATTTGCACAATATTTTGTTCACGAGCCTGCTGCAATAATCTGGATACTTTTGGACGAGAAATGCGCAAATTCTTGGCAATCTCTTGTTGAGTAAGATTTTCCTTGTAATATAACTGGGCAACTTTTAGCAATATCCGAAAATTCTCATCCATGAAACTCTCCATGCCAGATTATTGGGGTACTGATTGCCTAAATGATCATATGTTCAATCGTGAGAAACTGTAACCATTATATCAACTGAAAATGACGATGTCAACATGATCTTTATACTTTCCAGGAAACTCGAATTTTTGTCGTTTATTTTTGTGCTGAATGCTTTTCAGCCAAATAAGTCAGGTTTTTCCATCTGGCAAGCGCATCTTCATCAGCAAGCTTCATCAAAATCTCGGCCCGTTCTTCATCACTTATCAGCAATGATTTATAGCGGGTCTCGTTATAAGCATATTCACTGACCGAAATGGATGGAGCAGAGGAATCAATGATTAATGGATTCTTCCCTTCCTCGGCAAGCTTAGGGTTAAACCTGTACAGGGGCCAGGCTCCGGATTGTACAGCCAACTTTTGTTGGGTTAACCCTTTGCTCATATCGATACCGTGAGAAATGCAGTGTGAATAGGCAATGATCAGAGAGGGTCCCGCATAAGCTTCTGCTTCCAGGAATGCGCGTAAGGTTTGACTGTCATTCGCGCCCATGGCGACCCTTGCGACATAAATATTGCCGTAACTCATCGCAATCATCCCCAGATCTTTTTTTGCCAGACCCTTCCCTTTGGCTGCAAATTTTGCCGTTGCAGCCCTTGGCGTCGCCTTCGAGGCTTGCCCACCTGTGTTTGAATAAACTTCAGTATCCAACACTAACGCATTAATGTTCCGTCCAGAAGCCAACACGTGATCCAGCCCACCAAAGCCAATATCGTAAGCCCAGCCGTCTCCACCGACAATCCACACACTTCTTCGGATCAATCGATCTGACAGGCTCAGCAACTGTCGCGCCAGAGGGTCTTTGCTTGTTTGTAATAAATTCTTGAGTTCTGCAACATTCGCCCGCTGCCGACCCAATCCAACTTCAGAGGTTTGATCAGTGTTTAGCAACGCATCAACCAATCTTTCGCCAATCAAGGCGGCGGCTTTTTGAACTATTTCACGGGCAAATTGCTCACTTTTCTCGGTAGTTAAAAGCATTCCAAGACCAAATTCGGCATTATCTTCAAAGAGTGAATTCGACCAGGCTGGTCCTCTGCCGTCATCATTGACTGCCCAGGGAGTAGTTGGCAGGCTTCCGCCATATACTGACGAACAACCGGTTGCGTTTGCAATGAGAGCATGGTCGCCAAAAAGCTGTGAAAGCAGTTTGACATAGGGTGTCTCGCCGCAGCCAGCACAGGCTCCCGAGAATTCGAATAAAGGCCTGAGAAGTTGAGAATTTTTTACCGTTGAGAAGCTGATCTGTTCGCGATCCGGATCAGGAAGATGCATGAAGAAATCCCAGTTTTTATTTTCCGATTCGCGTAAGGGAATCTGCGATGCGAGGTTGATGGCTTTTTTATCGGGTTGAGTTTTGCTTTTCACCGGACAATTTTCTACACACAAACCACAACCCGTACAATCTTCAGGGGATACCTGGAGAGTAAAAATGTCTCCGGGGAACTCTTTGAATTTTGCCGAAACTGATTTAAATGTTTCAGGAGCCTGAGCCAAAAAAGAGGGATGATAAACCTTCTGCCGGATGCAGCCGTGAGGACAAACCAGAGAACATTTACCGCACTGGATGCAGATATCTGGTTCCCAAACCGGTATTTCAAGGGTGATGTTCCGTTTCTCCCATTGAGTAGTCGCAGAGGGGTAAGTTCCATCCACTGAAAGAGCGCTCACAGGCAAGTCATCACCTTCGTAGATCATTATTTTGCCTAGTACATCTTTTACGTATTGGGGAGCGTTCGCGGGTACAGGGGCATGCCGATGGTTTGTGTTTGAAGCTTTTTCAGGAATTTGCACTTCGAACATATTTTGGAGAGCCAGGTCGACAGCCTGGAAATTTTTTTGAATGACCGCTTCCCCGCGCTTCTTATAGGTTTTTTCAATGCTTTTCTTGATCTGACGAATCGCTTCGTCCGCAGGTAATACTCCACTAATTCCAAAAAAACAGCTTTGCATAATTGTATTAATTCTGGCACCCATTCCAGTGATATGGGCCACTTTATTTGCATCAATTACGTAAAAATGGAGTTTCTTCTGAATAATCGTTTCTTGTACTTCAAAGGGTAAGTAATCCCAGACTTCATCGGCTGAGTAGAAACTGTTGAGCAGAAATTTACCGCCGGGTTTCACGTATTTTAAGATGTCATAGCGTTCCATAAAGGAAAATTGGTGGCAAGCGACAAAATTGGCATTATTGAGCTCAACCAAATAAGGTGCATGGATCGGTTTCGGTCCAAACCGAAGATGTGAAATGGTGACCGATCCCGACTTTTTAGAATCATAGACGAAATAACCTTGAGAATAATTATTGGTATCTTCGCCAATTATTTTGATCGTGTTCTTGTTGGCTCCAACGGTTCCATCAGCACCTAGGCCAAAGAATACGCAGCGAATCGTTTCGTCCGACTCTATCGAGAAGCTATCGTCGTAATCTAGGCTGGTATTGCAGACATCATCCCGAATGCCAATCGTGAAATGGTCTTTGGGCTGTTCCTTCTTGAGTTCTTCAAGAATCCCCTTCACCATCGCAGGGGTAAATTCTTTACCAGCCAGACCGTACCTTCCCCCAAATACTGCCGGCTGCCGACTGAATTTCGGTGAACCATTCTTCGTAGCTTCCATGATCGAAGCACACACATCCAGATACAGGGGTTCACCTGAAGCGCCTGCTTCTTTGGTGCGATCCAGCACTGCGATCTTCTTCACACTAGCAGGGAGGGCGTCGATTAAGTGCTTTACAGAAAACGGACGATATAGGTGAACGGTAATCGCCCCAACCTTTTCGCCTTTTTGAGCCAGATATTCAATCGTTTCCCTGGCGGTTTCGGCACCTGAGCCCATAATAATAATCACGCATTCAGCGTCTGGTGCACCAACATAATCAAAAAGATGATAGGAGCGGCCGGTTAATTTACAAAAACGATCCATTTCAGATTGAACAATTTCCGGACTGGCAATGTAAAACGAGTTTGCCGTTTCGCGAGCCTGAAAATATACATCCTGATTTTGCAAGGTTCCCCGAATAAAGGGATTCTCTGGAGACAACCCTCTCTCGCGATGAGCAATAACCTGATCATTGCCGATGAATTCGCGGATGACATCATCCCCGATCAAGGTAATTTTATTAATTTCATGAGAAGTGCGGAAGCCATCAAAGAAATGGAGAAAGGGAATTCGGGTTTTTAGCGTGGCTGATTGCGCGATCAAAGCCATATCATGGGATTCTTGGACAGAACTAGAGGCCAGTAGTGCGAACCCCGTTCCGCGAGTGGCCATTACGTCTGAATGATCACCGTAAATCGAAATAGCCTGGTAAGAGAGTGCCCTGGACGAAACATGGAAAACGCAAGGCGTCAGCTCTCCTGCAATTTTAAACATATTTGGGATCATCAACAACAATCCCTGTGACGCTGTAAAAGTAGTGGTTAATGATCCGGTCTGTAAGGCTCCATGGATGGCTCCGGCCGCTCCGCCTTCAGACTGCATCTCGGCGACCAGTGGAACAGTGCCCCAAATATTTTTAATTCCGGCCGCTGACCAGGAGTCAGACAATTCGCCCATTAGTGTGGATGGTGTGATCGGAAAAATAGCTATAACTTCATTTGTCCGATATGCGATATGCGCAGCAGCTTCGTTTCCATCCAACACCACCATTTTTTGACCCATAAAGAACGCCTCCGTGTTTACTTCCGCGATGTTTTACTTTAGAATGAGCAATAAAGTGATCATTTGTTCACTGTTGAGAATTTGCATTATTATAGCGAGCAAATATTTTTTTGTCAACAACTATTTTTGAAAAGGAATTTTATGAATATTGCCCATGACAAATGTTCAGTCTTGAAATTTTGTAACTATTTGATATAATCAGGCTAGTTTGAAATTGAACAAGGAGAAAATATGTTACTTCAAAAAGAACGTGAAGCAATTATCACCTACGGTCGAAAGCTCATCACCTCCAACCTGACAACGGGTTCGGGTGGAAATTTGAGCATTTACAATCGCGACGAGAATTTAGTCGCCATTAAACCTTCAGGAATTGAATACTTCGATATGTCCGTAGAGGATATTGTGATCGTGACTATCGACGGTAAAATCGTCGAAGGGACAAAGAAGCCTTCAAGCGAAATCAATTTCCATCTTGGCTTGCTCAAACATCGTCCTGACATAAATGCCGTGATCCATACGCATTCGGTCTACGCAACCACGATTGCCTGCCTGAACATAGAATTACCAGCCGTCCACTATCTGGTAGGTTTCTCCGGCAATAAAGTCCCCCTCGCTCCTTATGCCACCTTTGGCACGAAGGAATTAGCTGATAATATCCTCCGCTCCATTGGCAATTACAACGCCTGCCTGATGGCAAACCACGGTCTGGTGTGCGTAGGCAATAATATCGCGACCGCATTTGCAACCTCCGAAGAAATCGAATTGGTAGCCAGGTTATATTATCAAACGAGCTGCATAGGTAAACCGGCCATCCTTTCTGACGAAGAAATGGCTGTTGTTTGTGAAAAGTTCAAGACTTACGGGCAAAAGTAACAACAAAAAATATTAACTGTTTGGGTGAAACAATCTACGTTCCCCTTACACTCACATTCTATCCTTACAATCATTTCGCATTTATGGCAGAAAAATGAATTTCAAATAAGATTGGAGTTAGTACAAAATGGAAAATGCTGATAGCAAATTTGCTACAAGGGCTGTTCATGCGGGGCAGCATCCCGATCATGAAACAGGTGCGTTAGTCACACCATTATATTTAACCAGTACCTATGTCTTCACTCCTGAAACGATGGAACGTTGGCTGACTGGGGATACGAGTCAGGGACCAGTCTATACTTATGGCCGTTCGCGTAATCCAACCCAGAACGCATTTCAAGAAAAAGTGGCTTCGCTCGAAAGCGGCGAGGCAGCTCTGATGACCGGTTCTGGGATGGCAGCCATCTCATTGGCCATGCTGGGCACGGTTCATTCTGGTGACCATGTGATTTCTTGTCAAACCATTTACGGAGGAACATTTGCCCTGTTCACCAAAATATTTGAGGAATTTCACATTGATGTGTCTTTTCTGCCAAAAATGACGGTTGCAGCGCTTGACGCGGCCCTCAAGCCAAACACAAAAATAATTTATCTCGAGACTGTTCTAAACCCCACTCTTGAAGTTTTGGATTTGGACACTATTTTCGCCTGGGCTAAAAGCAAGCATTTATTGATCGTGATCGATAACACATTTACCTCCCCTTATTTGTATCGCCCAATTGAACACGGCGCGGATGTTGTCGTCCATTCCACAACCAAATATATTAATGGGCATGGAGACACCATTGGCGGAGTAATCGTCTCGACCAAAGAGTATATCGAAAAAATACGCAGCTCGGTGTATCAAGAGCTCGGTCCTGTACCCAACCCATTTGCTGCCTGGTTAGGACTTCGTGGACTCAAAACCTTACACCTGCGTATGCGTGCTCATTGTGACAATGGTCTGGGTTTTGCCCAATGGCTTGAGCAACAGCCTAAGGTCACAAAAGTCGTCTATCCCGGTTTAGCATCTCATCCGCAGCATGAACTTGCTACGCGAATGTTTGAAGGCAGATACGGCGGGATGGTTGGTTTCTGCGTAGAAGGCGGCATTAAAGAAGCCCAGAAATTAATCCAAAACTTGAAAATGGCTTATTATGCAGTATCCTTAGGTGATTTAGATACATTGGTTGAGCATCCGGCGACGATGACCCACCGCCGTATGTCGAAGGAAGAACGCGAAGCAATGGGGATTCCCGATAATTACATCCGGGTTTCTGTCGGCGTGGAAGATCTTTCAGATATCATTCACGATTTCGATCAGGCTTTGAAAAAACTCTAAAATGAGCACACAGTCCTTCCTGGCTATCGACTCAGGCACAACATGTATGAAGGCGGCTATTGTAGATCAAAATGGCCGCCTGCAAGCATTTGAATCTTGCAATATTCAAACTCTGAACCCTTTTGACGGTGCTTCTGAGGCAAATCTGCAGATGGTCTGGGAAACCCTCACTAATTTGACCAATTCTTTGTCTCAGAAAAATCCGGCAATTTGGAAACAATTAGCCGGTCTATGTGTAACCGGTCAGGGTGATGGTTGTTGGCCGCTGGATTCTTCTTGCCGGCCAGTACGCAATGCTCTACTGTGGAATGACACCCGTACCCGGCAAATGCAAGATGCCCTTTCATCCGAGATTGAACAATATTGCCAGGAGCATTCCTTGACCCAGTTATTCCCTGGCGCGGCTCCTCTCCAGCTATTATGGATGAAACAATTTGAGCCGGAGTTGTTTAAACAGGTTCGACATGTGCTGCATTGTAAGGATTGGTTAAATTATTGTTTGACTGGCGAATTGACTACAGACTTTTCGGATGCCTCCACCTCATTGATGAATATACGCAGTGGCCAATACGACCTTGGTCTGCTCGACCTGCTTGGAATTCCTGAAACCGCTGCCATGTTCCCTGCCATCTTTGAAGCTGGCACTACCATCGGATTTGTGACCCGTGAGGCATTCAATACCAGTGGAATACCTTTGGGTTTACCCGTTTTCATGGGCGGGATTGATGTTTCAGTTGTTGCTGCAGGAGCAGGGGTCACTCACCCTGGTGAAGCGCTATCGATCATTGGAACAACTCTTTGTAATGAAGTAGTACTGGCAGACCCACAAGATTGTCAACAGAATACACAGGGATCAATTTTGCGGCATGTAATCCCAACTCGCTATCTACGCTTGATGGCTGCATCCAATGGCATCAGCAGCATCAATTGGGCACGTAATTTTCTGGCCCCGGGAATCGCATTCGAAACAATCGAATCCGAAATCTCAAGAATTCAAACGGGGTGTGAAGGCGTAATGTTCCAACCGTATCTACAGGGTGAAAGGGCTCCATTTCGTAACCCCAATGCTCGCGGTGGTTTCTTTGGTTTATCCACCAGGCATTCACCCATACATATGCTGAGATCGGTTTACGAAGGATTAGTTCTTTCCACCATAGATTGCTATCGCAATCTTCCTGCAGTGCAATCAATTGTTGCTACTGGCGGAGGAGCAAACAGCTCCTTACTTTGTCAGATGATGGCTGATGGACTGGGTCTACCAGTCTACCAGGTAAAAGAAGCCGAATTAGGTATACAAGGCGCTTTCTTCCTGATGCACAAAGGGCTGGAATTGACCGATCAGGTGCAGGTATTGTCCAGAGAAGGCTATCAACAATACGACCCTGACCCAAACAAGCACGATCAATTTTCTCATTTATACGAATTATTTGTCGAGCTTCGACAATCATTAAATCCATATTGGGATTCTCGCGAATCTGTTTTCCGTAATTATTTTGAATAAAAATTGAAGTAACCCTTTGGAGGGGAATAATGAAAATTATTGTTACAAGTAAAATGACTGATAATCAACTGGATCGTCTACGAGGGAAAGCAGAATTAGTGGAGATTGGTTGGGGAAAAACCGGGAATATGTTAACGGAAGATGAAATGTCAGCCGCATTAATGGACGCAGACATTTTACTGGTTGGTTATGAGAATGTGCCTTCCCGCGTCATACTCAATGCTCCGCAGCTTAAATTAATTGGCTGCTCTCGATCCAATCCGGTGAATATTGATCACGTTGCTGCAACTCAACGCGGCATTCCGGTACTCTATACCCCGGGGCGCAATGCCAATGCGGCTGCGGAATTCACCATGGGTCTGATGCTGTCAGCGGCACGCAATATTGGCCAGGCATTTCACGCTATGAAGAGTAATCAATTCCTCGGAGAACCGATGGATCATTTTAGTGGTGCAGACGTCAAAGAGGATGTAGTCTGGACACTGGATGGCCCAAGTCCTTACAAATTGTTCCGTGGTGTGGAACTCTGCGGTCGTACTCTTGGGCTGATTGGGTTGGGAAATATTGGCACACGTGTCGTAAAACTTGCCCAGGCTTTTGGGATGCGGGTCATCGCTTTCGATCCATATTTAGCACCCGGACGGGCTCATGGGCTGAACGTTGAGATGGTATCGCTTGATGATCTACTCCGCCAGGCCGATTTTATCTCAGTCCATTGTAAAGTCTCCAAAGAAACGATTGGCTTGTTGGGTCCGCGTGAATTTTCGCTTATGAAGCCGACTGCTTATTTAATCAATACAGCACGTGCAGTGATTGTGGATCAGGCTTCATTAATTGATGCGTTGAAAAATAAGAAAATTGCCGGCGCAGCAATGGATGTTTATTGGTACGAACCCTTACCTTCCAACCATCCGCTGTTATCTATGGATAATGTGACACTCACTCCGCACCTGGGTGGCTCCACTGTCGATGTTCCTGAACGCCATTCAAAAATGATTGTGGATGATGTACTCGCGTGGATGGAAGGCGGGCAGCCCGAAAGAGTCTATAATGCTGTCGAATTAGCCAGTTTGACCACAAATTAAGAATCTTCAGCATAACAGAAAATACGCAGGACAAGCAACTGTCCTGCGTATTTTTATTTTCAACGGAAGAGACTTTATGGCTGTCGGGTAAACCAAGTAGATTGTACGGAAAGGCTTTTATGGTTTACGTCATCCGCATGCAGCAAATAGTCACTTGCCAAAGATAGTTTAATATCATCTCTACACTGAACGTTTATAATGGAGAATATCCAAAAGCCCGATTATCTGTCTGACAATTCAGTAAGCCAACTAATCGATGCAAAATGAACAAATGGGATAACACCATAAATGAAAATGAGGTCGATTCATGCAAAAACTTTCCGCTGAAAAAAAGAAGTTGATCAACGATTTCTTACAGGCACCTTTAATTGCCAGAATGGCAACTGCCGACTCAAGCGGCCAGCCTCATGTCGTCCCAGTGTGGTATGGGTGGGATGGTACAACCATCTGGATCAGTTCTTTCTCCTCTACCCGAAAGGTTTCGGAATTGGAACTGAATCCAAAAATCTCCATCTCAATTGATACATCAGAAATTGACGGCAAGGCGACAGCCGTGATTTTAGAAGGGAAAGCTGAATTAATTAAAGAACCCCGCGAACTGGTGGAAGACAAATCCCTGTGGATCTACACACGCTATCTGGATGAAAAGGGTGTGTTGGAGGAAGAACCACAGAGTTGGATAAAAGACCCGCTCAATCTCTTGATCAAGCTGACTCCGAATACTATTCTCACTTGGATGTATTAATCTAACATCCCTTATTAACACAAAAACCCGGAAGGTTCCTTATTTTGCCAGGAAGAATTGGAATATCTGATCGTTAAGACCGGGTAATTCTTCATGACCAAAATCGGGGAAAAGAGCCATCTTCTTGTGGGATTTGACTTTGTTGTAGGCTGCAAATTGGCTGGAAGGCGGACAAATCGTATCCATCAAGCCGGTTCCCCATAGTACGTCGGCCTGGATGCGCGGCGCCAGGTTTTGAATGTCAATATAGCCAAGCTTTTCGAAGATAGCATCCTCACGGGCATGCTGCGGATCGAATCGCCTGAAATATTCCCGCAGTTCCGCATAAGCATCCTTGGCTTCATCCATATCCCAGACCCGCTTATAGTCGCTCAAGAACGGATACACCGGTGCGGCCTTCTTGATGCGGGGTTCCAATGCGGCACACGCGACCGTGAGACCCCCACCCTGGCTCCAGCCGGTGGCATAGACACGGTTTGCGTCTACTTCAGGCATCTCCAAAATGATCTTTGCCAGCTGCGCTGTATCCAGAAAATTTTGCCGGAAAAGCAGTTTTTCTGATCTGCCGGCTAACGCATCCTCAAGACCGCGGATAATGTGCCCATGCAAGGTGTTCCCGATGACGCCGCTGTTATCCTCGGACAAACCTCCCTGCCCGCGGCTATCCAGAGCAGCCACAATGAAACCCTGCGAAACATAATTCAGCTTGGCAGACCAATCATTGGAATCGCAAGTGTAACCGTGGAACATTAAGACGGCAGGGCAAGGCGAAGTGATCGTTTCAGGTCGCAATAATTTAACATGGATTCTGGCGCCGCCCACGCCGGTAAAGCGGAGATCGAAACATTCGACACCAGGGACTTGAAATTCAGCAGGTTCAAGGGTAACCACGGGATCGACAGCACACATTTCGGCAATCGCTTTATCCCAATATTGATCAAAATCAGCAGGTCGGGGCGTGATACCCCGGTAAGTTTTTAATTGTTCAAGCGGAAAATCGAAAGTCAGCGGCATAGGTTTCTCTCCTGTAAAAATATCTATTCCCTATCAGTTGCTCAATACTTCAATCCAAAGCCAAATGGGTACAAAGGATCCTTCGAATCGTAAGGGACATCCTCTTTCTGGTTTCGTACAGCTTCCATCGAACTGGGAAGTTCAAAGGGTAATTTACCCCGCGGGCTGGCCTTGCCGAATATGACATTTAGTACAGCCGAATCATCCGCTCCGTACTCGCCCAGTACCGCTTTGGCTACTGAGTTGATCTCCGGGATAACCGCTGGTCGATCCAGGTAAAGCACCACAATGGTCGGAACAGTTCTTAACAAAGAGAGGATCTCTTCTTTCACCTTCCCCTTAAAATCCAGATCGCCATGATGAAATTCTTTGGCGAACACTACATCTGTTTCGATAGGAATCCAGGGAGTATCCAAACGCAAGATAGCAAAATCAGCCTGTTCAGGGGTGGTAACCACTTCAGCATAACGGGCTGCTATTGCCGGATCAATATTCTTCACAAACACCTTCGCTGAACCGCGCAAGGGAAGTATCTGCTGTTCGTTTTTTAGCAGGGTCATCGCGCTTTCCTGCGAGGCTTTTCCTGCAGCCACAGACACCGGGTTATTGAATACCTGTGAAACCAGGCTTTCATCCACGAAAGGATTGTCAAACAACCCTAATTGAAACTTCAAACGCAGCAAGCGGCGCACGGATTGATCGATTCGTACCTCGGATAACTTACCCGCTTTCACCAATTCGATTACATATTCGGGGCAGCTTTCTCCGCCAAATTGATCTACTCCTGCCTCCAGCGCCTTGAGTACCCTTTCAGGTTTGCTCAAGTGCTCCACGCCCCAGGCTCTTGCTGACCAGACAGCATCCATCACTTGAACATCAGTGATCAAACCCCAGTCTGTGCAGACCACGCCATCGAAGTGATATTTTTCGCGCAGCAGATCGGTGATAATCGCTCGATTGAACGACATGGCTACGTTTTCATCTGTTTGGTCCATAGGCACACCATAATAAGGCATAATCGCCGCGGTATGCGCTTCGAAGGCAGCTTCAAAAGGAATCAGGTGATAATTGAAGTTTTTGCCAGGATAGATTTGACCCCTCTGAAATTCGAAATGCGGATCCAGACCCTGGTTTTGCGGGCCGCCCCCCGGGAAATGTTTGGTCATACAAGCCACGCTGTGCGCGCCGAGAGTCTCCCCTTGAAACCCTTTGATGTAGGCTTTCGCCAGTCGCGCAGTTAATTCGGCATCTTCGCCAAAGGTTCCGCTGATTCGCGGCCAGCGCGGCTCAGTGGCCAGGTCGATTTGTGGATGAAGCGCCACTCGAATCCCAACGGCCAGATATTCCTTGCGGACGATGTCGGCGAATTTTTCCACCATGTCGGCATTACCCAGCGCACCAAACCCCAAGGTTTCGCACCACTGCGAAAAATCATTGGCCGCCATCGAAAAAACGTTGCGGGTGAAGTGATTGCGCGGGTCAGAAGCAATTGTGATAGGAATGCCGAGCCTGGTCTGCTCAGCGAACTGCTGCAGCTTATTCTGCCAGGCTGCCACACTCGACACTCCGGGAATCTGCCAGAGGTTAAAATGATTCATTTTTTGATCGAGAATTTGTTTGACAGCAATTCCGCTAAAACCTTCTGCGCCAGGTTTTTCTTCAATCGAGCCGTCGTCGTTGATCACCGAGCCATTAATGAACAACAAGCCGGCTTTTTCTTCAAGGGTCATTTGGCTTAAAAGGTCCTCAACGCGCGCCTCGATGGGCTGGCGAGGATCTTCGTAGATATCCAATTTACCGTTGTGATTAAGATCACGGAACTGGAAACCGTTCTCGGTTCTCATCACACTAGAATACTGCTTGATTAGGCCGGAAGGCTCCCCCGATCGTTCGGTCTGGCTCGAAGTCATTTTATTTTCTCCCTCTAGACTATTTCTTTAGATTGTGCACCTGGTTTAACATTTCATCAACAATATCGTCCGCTGGTCTATCAAGGGATTCTTGAACAAATACCAGGACACTCACCAACGGCATATCACCCATCATATCCATGAAATCCATCCCCATTCCGCCTTGGTCGTTTTCACCGCCGCCGAAAATCTTCTTCCCTTGTGCAGCTATTTGAGTATAGAAAGCACCAAATACTGATTTACCCAGTGGATCATTATTCCACTCGCGAATTGTGGACTGTTTATCGAGGATCGAGGGTAGTTTCAAGGTAGATTCGAGCGTCACCGTCAATTTCTGCCGAATATCTGCCGCAGAAGCAGCGATGAGAAGATCAAAATCACCGTCCTCGGTGATCCATTGGCTGTATGCTGGATGATAGAAAGCAAAAGCGCGAAAATCAAGCGGAATTGAAACGGTTTTAGTCTCACCCGGTTTGAGTTCCACCTTGGCAAAACCCTTCAATTCCTTTTCAGGCCGCACCAACCCTGATTTTTGATCGTGTACGTAAACCTGAACAATTTCCTTTCCAGTCACTTTGCCTATGTTGGTCACATCCACCATTACTGTCACGCCATCATTGTCCTTGAAGGTCTTCTTCGATACTTTGGCATTGCTGTAAGCAAAGGTGGTATAGCTCAAGCCAAAGCCGAATGGGAATAAGACTGGAATCTGCTTCGCGTCATAGTAGCGATATCCGATGAACAAACCTTCGCCGTAATTTACTTTACCAGCTCCACCCGGCCAGTTGATAAACGCAGGTGTATCGACCAACCGATGCGGGAATGTCTCAGCCAGTTTACCGGAAGGATTTATTTTACCGACCAACGCTTCCGCTATTGCAATGCCGCCCGCCTGCCCCATCATATAGCCTTCCAAAACGGCAGCAACGCCATCGATCCAGTCATCCATCGTAACCGGCGCGCCGTTATTGAGCACCACCACGGTGTTGGGCTGCACTTTGGAGACAGCTTTAATCAACGCCACCTGGTGCTGGGTCAGGTCAAGATCAGCCCGATCATATCCTTCGGATTCCTTAAAAGTAGGCAGCGCGATGTATAAAACCGCCACGTCAGCAGTTTTCACAATCGTGACTGCTTCGTCGATCAGGTCCTGCTGGAAGGAATTATCAGCAGGATATCCCTCGGCAAAAGAAAATTCAGTGTCTAGGACATGGATTTGCAGTTCCTTGAACGGGACAGCTACCTTTGTCGGGTTGATGTGAGAACTACCGCCGCCCTGGAAATGTGCCTCTTGCGCTGATTGACCGATTACAGCGATATGCTGCTGGCCTTTGAGCGGCAGCAGGCCGTTGTTCTTGAGCAGCACCATGCCTTCAGCGGTCACCTTTCGCGCCATTTCATGATGCGCGTTCACATCAAAGGTGCCTTTTTTAGGCGTTTCTTTGGCCTTGAATACGATATTCAAGATGCGGCGGACAGATTCATTCAGGATGGCTTCATCCAATTTGCCGCTGCGGACGGCTTCCACAACCGCTTTGACGCGAGACTCTTGCGGACCCGGCATCTCTAGATCAAGCCCACCTTTGAGTGCAGCGACACGATCGTGAACTGCCCCCCAATCCGAAACGACCAGCCCCTCGAAACCCCATTCGTTCTTGAGAATCTCTGTCAGTAGACGATAATTTTCGGAGGCGAAAGTGCCATTCAATTTATTGTATGAGCACATCACAGTCCAGGGTTTGGCTGTCTTTACAGCTTTTTCGAAAGCGGGCAGATAAATCTCCCGCAGAGTACGTTCATCCACTTCAGAGCTGATACTGAATCGCTGAAATTCCTGATTATTGGCTGCGAAATGTTTAAGGGAAGTACCCACTCCGCGGCTTTGAATACCATTGATCAGGCTGGCAGCCATTTCCCCGGCCAGAAAAGGATCTTCTGAAAAATACTCAAAGTTACGACCGCATAACGGGGAACGTTTCATATTCGCGCCTGGCCCGAGTATTACATCCACGTTCAGGGCAATACACTCTTCGGCCAATGCTTCACCCATTTTGCGGACCAGTTCCACATTCCAGGTGGAAGCAGAGCAAGAGGCGGTAGGGAAGCAGGTGGCAGGTAAACTATCTTGTGAAACCATATGCACATCGGGCACACGCCGGAGACCATGCGGACCATCCGAAACCATCATTTCAGGTACGTCCAGACGTTCAATGGGTGTCGTTGTCCACCAGGAAGCACCGGTACAAAGGGCAGCTTTTTCTTCTAGCGTCATCTTGGAAATAATATTTTGGATTCGGTCAGACATGGTTTACTCCTTGAGTAGTATGCGGAAATTTATTTCGCCGCGCTGTGCGCAAACGAATCATAAATCGAACGGACTTTGAGTGCTGCTCGCGCCTGTGCTGCCGTCCAACCGGAGGGCAATGGCGCGAGAATATTAACCGGACGGCCAGCGGGCAGATCAAAATAGTTATCGCTAAAATTCACATCCGCGCCATCCAAAGAGCATTCTATCAGACGCGCTAACGAGCGGGAGGTTAATTCGATGCGAATTTGCCCCTGTTCGACAAAGAGATGCGTTGACACCGCAGGATCGGTCAGGTCAAGATGCTTAGTAGGGACAAAGAAAGCCGTCTGCCTGGACACTATCTTGCCGCCCTGCCAAAGTTCGGCGACAAAAACAACTTTCCGGGTCAGTTCAGCATCGAGTTTTTTGGAAAAATCGAGGTTGCATACAGGAGTTACAGCAGCCGCGGCCGCTTTTACACTGACCTCACCTTTCTCGATGACTTTACCATCCAGAGTCTCCAGCGACCAGTGCACCGAACCATCCCAGTCCATGCGAGAATCGTTGGTGATGTAAACCGCCTGCGAAGTCGGTTTATCTTCGATTGACAACATCAACGGGGCGTAGAAACGGCGAGCGGCATAATGCAGTGCTTTCCAACGGCCAAAATAGTCCAGGCTTGACCAGGAAGCCACCGGCCAGCAATCATCTAGCTGCCAGTAGAGAATGCCGGAAACCCGCTGCGGATAGCGCCGCCAGTGTTCCACCCCATATCGGATACCTTCAGCCTGAAGCACAAGGCTTAGGTACACCAGCGATTCGAAATCCTTAGGCAGCCGGAAGGTATCCAGCATTTGCGCCACCATTAATTGATTCCCACTGTCGTTTTTCTGATGTCGCTCCATAATATAGGAGGTCATATTCCAGTCTTCTTCATCAGCATAAGTACGGATAGTCGTCAATGGCGGCAGCGCCTGGAAGCCAAACTCACTCATGAATCTGGGGTATTGGTTTCGATAAGCGGTGAATGGTTTACGACCATGCCAGACATCCCAATAGTGCGCGTCGCCCTGTTGTTGCCCATTTGGGTTCTCAAAGGGTGTATCGGACGAAGGCGAACTCGGCCAATAGGCATGATTCGGATCTTCAGCAGCGCACCAGGCGGGCAATGTGTGATGGAAGAATTGGTCGTAGGCAGCTTTCGTTTCCTGGAAATCAGGCCCCTTCCAGGCCCAATCCACCCAGCCCCATTCCATTTCATTGTTTCCACACCAAAGCGCCAGGCAGGCACGGTGGCGCAAACGGCGAATGTTTTCCACAGCTTCGATGCGTACATTTTCGAGGAAATCGGCATCATATAGCGGGTAAACGCTGCAGGCAAAGATAAATTCCTGCCAGATCAGAATGCCGTACTGATCGCACAGATCGTAAAATTTTTCGTCTTCGTAGAAACCACCGCCCCACACGCGCAGCATGTTCTGATGCGTCTCTGCCGCGGACCGAATCAGTCCTTCGAGACTGCCCCTGGTGATTCGGGTAGGGAAGGAATCAGCCGGAATCCAGTTGGAGCCTTTGACAAAAATAGGCTGCCCATTGACAACAAATGTGAAGGATTTTCCCCATTCATCCGGCTGCTGCCGCAATTCGATAGTGCGTAAACCAAGCTGATAGGTCTGTTTGTCGAGCTGAACTTCAGCCTGATGCAATTCGACGATCACTTTGTAAAGCGGCTGTGCGCCATAACCGTTCGGCCACCAAAGCTGCGGATTGGATACTTTTATCAGCAGGCTGGCCGCTTCACCCGGTACCACGTTTGCATTGGTTTCGTTTACATTCCCTTCAGGGGAGATCAAACGCAGACTCACAGCGCACGGAGTTTTGTCCCAACTCTGAACACTTACCTGTGCCTCAACTGTCACCTGACCATTATCATGAATCTGTCTGAAATGGACTTCTTCCAATCGGGCGCTTTCATAGCCTTCCAGGCGAATATCTTTCCAGACGCCAATGGAAGGCAATTGCGGACCCCAATCCCAGCCAAACTGGCAGGGAGCCTTACGTAAATAAGGCCCACCCGGGATGGCCTGTGAAACCCCGGCCAAAGGACGGACAGCCTGTCGTTCAGCACAGAACTGTACGGGCGAACCAAACTTAATGAATAAAATATTTTCACCAGCCTTGATTAGTGCCTTTACATCCCAGCGGTACTGCCGGAACATATTCGCCGTACGACCTAATTCAACGCCATTCAAACTGACAGTTGCCAGTGTGTCCAGTCCATCGCAAACCAACCAGATATTCGGTTTCTGTAAGAGTTCTGGAGCAACAATAAACTGCCGGCGATAATCCCAATTCTGCTCAGCCACCCATTGAACACGCTTCTCATTGTCACCCACAAACGGATCAGGAATTTTACCTGAAGCCAGTAAATCGGTATGAGCACCCCCAGGAACCGTCGCAGGGAGCCAATCTTGAGTACTTTCCTGACAGAATTCCCAGGCGCCAGCTAACGATTGAATTTTCATTTAGTTTTTCCCTAATAAATTTATTCGATTTTTTGTTTCTTTTAATTCATATTCCGAAGGAAGCACAGGGCTTCCTTCGGAATAATCGCTCAAAAACATTGAAATTCAACTTTCAATGTTTCAAATCCAACGAAATGAAACCCAAATCAATCGTACTTTACCGTAGACAGATCCCAGGCTTCATGTATCTTTGGAACATCGTTGATCAACCGTTTCGTATACGCCTCTTTCGGGTGGAGGATCACTTCGTCTGCAGTTCCACGCTCAACGATTTTTCCATGTTCCATAATACAAACACTGTCTGAAATATAATAAGCCAATCCAATATCATGGGTAATAAAGAGAATCGTCATGCCAACCTCATTGCGCAATTGAATTAACATCTCAAGAATAGTCGCGCGAGAACAGGCATCGATCATCGAAGTAGGTTCATCTGCAATCAAAATCTTTGGCTTCAATAAGAAGATTCGAGCGATCATCAAACGCTGCATCTGTCCACCCGAAAGCTCGAAAGGATACTTGTTGGTTAATTCTTCAAACTTCAAATTGACAAAACTGCACGCTTCAGTCATTAACTCTATTTTTTTGTCATGCGGAAGATGTTTTCCACCCCGCATATTAATACAATCTAAAAATAAAGAGTCAATTTTATTGAAGATGTTGTATGAAGAATATGGATCCTGAAAGATCGCCTGAATGTTTTTCCAATATTCTTGTTTCTTTCTTTGAGAACTGATATCGCGTTTTTCCCCTTGAAAGTAAATTTCTCCTTCTGTCAGGCTGATCAATCCAAGCAGCATTTTTGCCAAAGTGGTCTTTCCACTGCCAGATTCGCCTACAATTGAGACGATTTCACCTTCGTAGAAATTAAAATCTACATGATCAACCGCTACAGTCTTCTGACGGCCGATCCCAAAGACCTTTGTTAGCCCAGCTCCCCTGAGGCATGATTGTTGTTCCTCAGTCATTTTGATAAGCCTTTCTCAATTGATCTTCTGTAAAGATGCAGCGGTATTCGCGATCACCTTTAGTTTCAAGAAGATCAATGGAATGTGTCCTGCATTCTGGTATGACATATTTACAGCGTTCAGCGAATCGGCAACCAGAGGGCGGGTTCTTAAGGTTGGGAGGAACACCAGGGATAGCCGTTAGTTTTACTCCCCTCAATCCCTTTTCGGGAACGATGATCGATCCCATCAGCCCCTTCGCATACGGATGGAGTGGATCGAATACAACTTGCTGCGCGGTTCCCTTTTCAACAATCTGCCCTGCGTACATAACCATAATATCATCCGTTACGTTGTAAAGCAGTGGAAGTTCATGGGTGATAAAGATCATCGATTTGACGTACCCCTTTTCCATCAAATCTTTCAACATTTTAATAACCATTTTTTGTGAAGTCACATCCAGCGCGGAAGAAGGTTCGTCTGCGATCAGGATTTTAGGGTTCAGAATCACAGATGTCGCGATCACTGTTCGTTGTTTCATTCCACCTGACAGCTCAACCGGGTACATTTTTAATACGTTCTTTGGCAGACCCAATTCCTCAAAGCGTCCTTCCACCAACTCGATAATCTCTTTTTTAGAGGTTTTCGGCTCATGGGCCTGGATTACATCTGTAATAAAATTGATAATCTTTTGAGTGGGGTTCAGCGCGTTCATGGCCGCCTGGGGAATATATGCAATTTCTTTCCCCAATATCGATTTCCGAATTTCATCCGGATCCATTCCAGAAATAGTACGTCCATCGATGATGATCTCTCCACTCGTGTAATGCAGTGGAGCAAAATAATAACCCATCAGGCTGAGCGCCAATGTTGACTTTCCACAGCCGGATTCTCCAGCAATCCCCAGCGATTTCCCCTCTTCTACTTTGAGGGAGACGTGGTCAACAGCGTAAACACTCTCCCCAAACCGGGTGATATATTTTGTGGTCAGGTCTTTGACTTCTAGCATCACTTTTGACATTTCAATCACCTAGTCTCTCAATGCTGGATTGAATACCTGATCGAGACCGGTATTCATTAAATTCATCGAGAATGTAATCAGCGCAATGACTAACAACACAGGGAAGTAAGCCCACCATTTTCCAAGGATCTCTGCCTGATAGATCATCGCCCAGTTCATCATCAAACCCAAGGTCGGTACATCGGTAGTTCTTGGCCCCAATCCCAGGATCGATAAACTGGCTTCCGCCAGAATCGCTGAAGATATTTGCAGGATGAGCGCCATGACCACATATGAAGCGATATATGGCAAAATATCATTAATAATGATATGTATAATTGAATGGCCAGATAGTTTCGATAGATTGACATGGTCGCGATTCCGCAGAGAAATCACTTGCGAACGCACTGCCCTGGCTGTCCACACCCATGCTGTAAACCCAATCACAACAGCAATTGTAACAGCACCACGCTTATCCTGGCCGATACTGTATGAAATCAAGATCAACAACACAATACTGGGGATGACGGTAAAGAGATTTGTGATGAACATGATGATGTCATCCACAATGCCGCCGATATATCCACCCAGCAATCCCAGGGTCAAACCTATCAAGGTGGCAATTGCACCTGCGATAAGCCCAATCTCCAGCGAAACCACAGTGGCTTTCACTAGCTCTGTCATTACATCTCTGCCGAAATTATCGGTCCCAAGCGGCAGCACGCGTACGTTCGGAACCTGGCTGATATTCACGTAATCAGTTTGATTAACGGTACCCGTCTGTACCAGGGCTCCCGTCTGTGGATCTTTTTCTGCAATGATGTCCCCACTGGTTGACAGGATCCCTTTTACCGAATTATCGAGCCGAATGTAATAATTTCGCTTGGCATTGGTCAACCCTTTTATATTTTTATTGGGGTCATAATTCTTTTCCCACTGATCTAGGAGCTGCACTGTATTTGTGGTATCGATTTGGTCTGCCGAGATTCCATCCAATACAAGCCAATCTTTCATGGCAAGTCGATCATCATTGTTCAACTTACTTTCAAGCCGCTTATCAGCGGCATTGGGAAGGTCTAAGTCAAATGGAGTGGTACCAATGCTATCATAGGTATTTACGTAGATGCCTGGTGGAGTAAAATTCCCCTGACTGATAGTCGCCAATGGAGGATCTTTTATGATGATCGGGTAAATGGTCACGATCAGCAGTAAGGTCACAAAAATGCAAAACCCGACGATAAACTTACCGGAGTGAAAAACCTGTTGAAGTGTATGTTTCATAGCTTCATCTCTGCCTAATCTGACTGCGCTGCTTTAATGCGCGGGTCGATAAATCCATAAATAATTTCGATGGCAAAGTTCGCTAACAATACCATTAGGGTAATAATCATGGCAACTGCCGAAATCATCGGATAATCGGATCCTGTGATTGCATTCAGGAGTGTAAAACCCAGGCCCGGATAACTAAAGATGATCTCAGCTACCAGCGCGCCGCCGACCATTGTACCAATCGATAATGCCAGGCCGGTTACCTGCGGCAGCATTGCGTTCCGGAAAACATACCCTATTATTTTTCTGTCTTTTATTCCAAGAAAACGGCTGTATTTTACATAATCCGCGTTTAGTTCATAGATGGACATGGAACGCATACCAATAGCCTGACCACCGATAGCGATTAAGACGATCGACCAGAAGGGGAGTTGGTAGTGAACGATCACTGACCAAACAAAACTCAAACTCGGGTTGGGGATCATATCAAACCCATATCCTCCCGAGGTTGGGAACCATTTTAATCCAACACCAAAAATGACCAGCAAAATAATTGCCATGCCAAATGTGGGTAAATTGCTTACGAAAATACTGACGGGTAATAAGACTTTATCAAAACCTTTTTTAAGATAGGCTGCCAGAGCACCAAGTACATTTCCGATAATCCACCCGACAATGATCGCCGGGAATTGCAAACAGACAGTCCACCAGACGGCAGATTGGATGATATTTGCAACCGTTCTGGGATACTGGCTGAAGGATACACCAAAATTACCTTGCGCAACATTTTTTACATAGAGAAAAAACTGGGCAATCATGGGCTTGTTGGTTCCGAACAGGTCTGCATATCGTTCATAAGCTGCTTTCATGCCTGTTGAATTGGACATTCCCTGAGCAAGCCTGGCTATTATACCGGCAATCGGGTTGCCTGGCATCATACGGGGTAATAAAAAGTTCAGGATAAAGGCGAAAACTGCCGTAACCAATAACCAGACAAGCTTGTTGAGGAAATACTTTCGGTATCCTTTCAACGCAATACCTCCTTAGCCTTATTAACAACCATGTTCCGGTTACCCCGGAACATGGTTGTTTGAACTACATTATAGTTTACTTTGAAACAAGTGTCAGGTTATACAAACCAGCGATACCCCAACCATCGGTCATATCCAATGGTGGAACTACCGGGCTGGTGCCATCACCCTGGTGCGGGAAGTTCGTCCAAACACTCTCGTTCACAGTGTGGAACGATTGAGGACGATACATGGCCGTGAAGGAAGGCACATCGGTTAGGTAGATCTTGACCAAAGCAGTGTAGTCAGCTTTAATCTTGGCGGCATCAGTCAAAGTAGGAATCTCATTGATCAATGCATCCGCAGTCGGATTCTTGTAGCCGCCCCAGTTGCCATTCCAGTTGTTGGTGGTCTGAGCGTATACACCATTCATCAAATGGTTGATACGTCCCCAGGGTTGGGTCGGGCCAGCGCCATCGGACCACATCATGAAGATGTCATAGCCCTTGGGTAGAGGCCAGTTGGTTACAGCAGCTTCAAACGGGTTCGCTTCGGGGTAGTTGGTCGTGATATCAATACCGATCGCTTTCCCAGCAGCAGCAACCTGTTCGATAGTAGCTTGCCAATCGGACCAGCCATTCGGGCAGAGTGCTACGTAGTGAAGGGTTTGGCCTTTATATTGGCGTAAGCCATCGGTGCCAACTGTAATTCCGGCGTCATCCAGTAGTTTCTTGGCACCAGCGATATCATTACCGGTGAACTGCAGTGCCTTGATGGAAGCATCGCTGCTATCATAAAGAGCCTGCTCGCCAGCGGATGGGTTCATAAGTGACCGTGGAACAGCAGCGAAGGTAGCCGATTGGCCGGTCATGGCGTTAGAGTTGATTGTGTCGTAATTTACTGCCATGGCAATGGCTTTGCGGATTGCGACCTGATCCAGACCATAGGAAGCTAAGTTGAAGAATACGGTCGGGAGGCTGGCACCAATGTCATAGGGAGCATCGGGCAAATAAGTGGAGATGGGCAGGTTGTCTTTGAGCCACAAATCCTGCACGTTGGAGTTGAACTCCTGGCTGACATCCACTTCACCGGCCTGCAAAGCAGTCGTACCGGCAGCATTATCTTTATAGATGATGTGTGCAAGGTACATTGGAGCGGGCAGTTTGCCAAACATGCTGGCATCTTGACCCCAGTATTTGTCGTTACGTACGAGGACAACCTTGGAATCATCCGAGAAGAAAAAGCCATAAGGGCCTGAGAAAGCAGCATCCAAAGCGGGATCAGCCATCAGTTTCGTGGCATCCCCACCGACACGTGCTTCCAAGGTCTTCGTCCAGGCTTCCTGGATGACATAGTCGGTGCTCAGGTAGGCCTGAACTACCAACGGGTTGAATGCCTTGCCATTGGTGCCGAGTACAGCATCAACTTCGACAGTTTGGGGATCAACGGCAACAACGTTTTTGATGTAAGCCGCATCACTAACACCAACATTATCCTGGTATTTTACATGAGTAGCCCAGGTATAAGCAACATCAGCAGCGGTTACTGGAGTGCCATCGTTCCATTTTGCAGCAGCCTTGATTTTGAAGGTGATCTTGGTCTGACCAGCATCCCAAGTAAAGGCACCGTCAGCCAGCAGAGGATACTGCTTGCCATCCATCATGTCGTACACGTATGGCGTCTCGAACATAGTGACGCGAGCGTTATCCTGCTCGGCGATTGCCATGGCGTTATTGCAGTTGGAGGAGTACGGGTTCCAACAAACAACAGTACCCCATTGCTGACCAGCGAAATACAGGGTCTCGTTACGGGGTAGGACTGTGGTACCTGCCATTACTGGAGCTACGGTAGGTACAACAGTGGCTGGAACAGCAGTGGCAGCCGGGACGGCTGTAGCGGGAACTGCTGTCGCTGGAGCTGCAGTGGTGGGAGCTGCGGTGGTTGCAGCGGTACCGCAAGCGGTCACGAGCATACTCAGGACCATTAAAACTGTTACGACTAAAACTATGCGTTTCATTGCTTCTTTCTCCTTTTAAAGTAAGAAATGGATATGGTTTACTAACAACTGTTTATTTCTTATTGACGGCCTCCTTCCAATTCTTTACTAAAACCAGCTAGATGAGAGCGTTTCCAACTAAAACAAAAAAACTGCTGTGCATAAGGCTCTCATTCCTTTGTTGATGCACCGCAAGATTCACGCACAACTAATTCAGTGTCCATAATAATTCTTTGGATGGATTTTGAATGGGTCTCAATAATATTGATTAGCGCGTCCGCAGCTTTGGCTCCCATTTGAGAAGGAGGCTGCCGAACAGTGGTCAATGCTGGATCGGTTTTCGCTGAGTTAGGAAGATCATCAAATCCCACTAAAGCTACGTCCCCTGGAATGCGCAAGTTAGCCTCACGCAAGGCGCGCATGGCTCCATAAGCCATCATATCACTGGCAACAAATACAGCGTCTGGTTTGTATTTGATCAAACGCTGCATGGCATTGTACCCGCCTTCTTCGGTGAAATTTCCTTCTGCGACTAATTCCTGCCTGATTGGATAATCCGAATCCTGAAGCGCTTTCAGATACCCCTGGTAGCGATCATAACCGGCTACCTGGCTGATTACACCTGTGATAGTACCGATGCGTTTGTAGCCAAGCCTTACCAGGTGCATGGTTGCCTTACGGCTGGCTTGTAAATTATCCACATCCAGATAATTTACTTCCACGGTCGGATGCCGGCCAATAAGCATGAAGGGCATCTTACTCTCGATCAAAGATTGGATGATAGGATCGTTCATCGGGATTGATGCAACAATTACCCCATCCACAAGCCCATTATGCAGGATCTGAGAGATCAAACGCTTTTCGTACTCAGGTTCTGCTAGCCATAGCATGACAGAATACTCATGGTTGTTACAGGTCGTTGAAACTCCCTGCAAGAGTTGTGGAAAATATGGATCGGCAAAGATGACGGCAACACTTGCGGGGATGACTACACCAATGACATTGGTGCGTCCCGTGGCTAATCCCCTGGCTGCCAAATTCGGTTGGAAATTATAATCATTTATAACGTTTTGTACTTTTACACGCGTCTCACCCTTAACATTCACATCTGCGTTAATCACCCGCGATACTGTCGAGCGGGAAACGCCACTGAGACGTGCGATATCTTCAAGGGTGAGCGGCATATTGTCTACAAGTTTCCTTATGGCTAGAAGTGACGATTAGTGGAACAAACACTTACCGATGACACTTACATGCAATCAAGATCTCTTGCTAATTTTCTTTGAAAAACCGCTATATTGAGTCTAGATGTAATCTGTGGTATTATTATGAGAGCGCTCTCAAGAGTTAAAGATATTATATGTTCTTTTTTGAAATTGTCAACACCTTTTAATTATTTGACAAAGAATCCAAATAACACAAAATTGAATGAAGCCTGTTTCCGAAAAAGGAGATCATTCCATGAAAAATAGCCAATCGCTCCCCAATCTCCCCTGGGAGGCACGCCTCTCAGCATGTAAAGATGTTATTTGGCGCTACAGCGCCAACCCGATTATTCCGCGCGACCTGATTCCTTCCTCAAACAGTATTTTTAACAGCGCGGTCGTTCCATTCAAAGGGTCATTTGCAGGCGTATTTCGTTGCGACAATAAACAACGCCAGATGAACCTGAACCGCGGGTTTAGCGTTGACGGAATCAATTGGCAAATCGACAACGATCCCATTCAATGGCTCTGTGATGATCCGGAAATTGGGACTTTCCAATATCGTTACGACCCGCGTGTCGTCTGGCTCGAAGATCGATATTATGTAACCTGGTGCAACGGCTATCATGGTCCAACCATCGGCATCGGATATACTTTCGATTTTGAAAAATTCTACTTCATGGAAAACGCCCTCCTGCCCTTCAACCGCAACGGCGTCTTATTCCCCCGCAAGATTAATAATAAATACGTCATGCTCAGCCGCCCCAGTGACAATGGACATACTCCCTTCGGAGATATTTACCTGAGTCAATCCCTGGATTTGATCCACTGGGGAGAACACCGTTTTGTCATGGGGGTTAAGGATGGGTGGCAGAGTACAAAGGTTGGCGCTGGCCCTATACCGATTGAAACCCCGGAAGGATGGCTGCTCATTTATCACGGTGTCCTGACTTCTTGCAACGGTTTTGTGTATAGCTTTGGCGCCGCATTGTTGGATCTCGACCAACCCTGGAAAGTACTTTATCGAACCAAACCCTATTTACTGAATCCACGTGAAATTTATGAAAATGTGGGCGACGTACCCAACGTTGCCTTCCCTTGCGCAACTCTGGTGGATGGAGAAACAGGCCGGATGGCCATTTATTATGGTGGAGCAGATACAGTCACCTGCCTTGCTTTTGCCAACGTTTCTGAAATAATCGATTTTGTGAAGTCTAATTCATATTAGGGCATGACATTTCATTTACAAAGGGATTCGAATATGAAGTTTGGCCGATTTGATGATCAAAGCCTTGAATACGTAATTATCCGCCCGGATACTCCATTTCCGTGGATCAATTATCTGGGAAATGAAGCCTACTTTGGAATTATTTCCAATACTGCTGGAGGGTATTCATTCTACAAGGATGCCCGATTACGAAGGTTGACTCGTTATCGCTACAATAATGCTCCATTGGATTCTGGCGGCCGCTATATTTATCTGCGGGATGATCAGGCAGAAACCCCCTGTTTTTGGTCTCCAACCTGGCAGCCAACCAGAACTCAGCTCGATTCGTATGAATGCCGGCACGGTCTGGGGTATACAACGATCAAGTCAACCTACAAAGGAATTGAATCCCAATCTAAATATTTTGTTCCCCTGGGTGAAAACTTGGAAATATGGGAATTAACTCTGACCAACAATCGCCCCCAAAATGCACAGCTTTCAGTTTTTTCCGCGGTTGAATTCTGCCTTTGGGACGCTTTGGATGATGCCAACAATTTTCAGCGTAATTATTCCATCGGTGAAGTAGAAGTTGTCGATGAAGTGATCTATCACAAATCGGAATACCGCGAACGCCGCAATCATTTTGCTTTTTTTGCCTGTTCAGAACCGCTGCAAGGGTTTGATACCCAGCGTGAAGATTTTCTTGGCCCTTATCGCGGCTGGGATTCCCCTGCGGTTGTGGAAAAAGGGATTACAAACCGCTCCATCGCCATGGGTTGGCAGCCTATCGGAGTTCATCATGTCAAAATAACTTTGAAGCCTGGAGAGTCCAAAAAGATTATTTTTATTCTTGGTTACCAGGAAAATGAACCGGATAGAAAATTCGATCCTCCTGGCACACAAATTATTAATAAAGAAAAAGTCAAACCGGTCATTGCCAAATACCTGAAGCAAGAAACCGTTGACCAGGCGTTTTCAGATCTGCACCAATACTGGGAAGAATTATTGGGCAAGCTGCAAGTCACGACCCCCGATGTTCATACAAATCGCATGGTGAATATCTGGAATGCTTATCAGGTAATGACCACTTTCAACTTTTCAAGGTCGACCTCTTATTTTGAAACGGGAATCGGGCGCGGGATGGGTTTCAGGGATTCCAACCAGGATCTTCTGGGGTTCATGCATTTGATTCCTGCAAGAGCCAAAGAACGTATCCTCGACCTGGCTGCCACTCAATTACCCACAGGTGGAGCTTATCATCAATATCAACCTTTGACCAAACTTGGAAATAACGACATCGGCAGTAATTTTAATGATGATCCATTGTGGTTGGTGCTTTCCGTTTCCGCTTATCTCAAAGAAACCGGTGACTGGAAGATCCTTGACCAACCCGTTCCCTTCGACAATCAAGCTGGCAGTGAACAGCCTCTTTATGTTCACCTGCAAAGATCGATTCGGTACACAATGGATCGCCTGGGTCCACATGGACTGCCCCTCATCGGGAGAGCTGACTGGAACGACTGTCTGAATTTAAACTGCTTTTCAGACCAACCCGGGCAATCTTTCCAGACCACTACCAATAAAGACGGCAAGGTCGCAGAGAGCATTTTCATCGCCGGATTATTCGTGTTGGCATCTAAAGAAATGGAAGAAATTGCCAGGCGTGCCGGAAACAAAGAAGAAGCCGCCCAAATGGGTGAAGCTAGATTGGCGATGGAAAAGGTGACCAATCAGGCAGGCTGGGACGGCGAATGGTTCCTGCGTGCTTATGATAATTCTGGGAGCCCCATCGGGTCAAAAGAATGTCAGGAAGGCAAGATTTTCATTGAACCGCAGGGGATGTGTGTGCTGGCTGGAATAGGCGTGGAGAACGGGAATGCGCAAAAAGCCTTGGATTCAGTTGAGAAACGGCTATCTTGCAAACGCGGGATTGTCTTATTGAACCCCGCATACACGCATTACTACCTGAACCTTGGAGAAATCTCTTCTTATCCACCTGGATACAAGGAAAATGGCAGCATATTTTGCCATACCAACCCTTGGGTCATGATTGCTGAGACCAGAATTGGTAGAGGGGATAAAGCCCATGATTATTATTCGCGGATAAATCCTTCCGTGTTCGAAGACGAGAGTGAAATTCACCGTACTGAACCGTATGTTTACGCGCAAATGATCTCAGGACCTGAAGCAGTTAAGCAGGGTGAAGCCAAGAATTCCTGGTTAACCGGATCAGCTGCATGGAATTACGTCGCTATTACCCAATATATTCTGGGGATTCGCCCTGATTTTGACGGTCTCAGGGTTGAACCGGTCTTTCCTAAAATCTGGAAAGAATTTACCGTGACCCGGTCTTTCAGGGGTGTGACCTATCATATCCTTATCAAGCGTACCGGTCTGGGGAACCAGGTTGAAATCGAAGTGGACGGAAATTCGATTGCAGGGAATATCATTCCCACACCAGCAATAGGCGTCGAGAGCGTTAATGTAGTTGTGAAGGTAAGCTAATAACTAAATGATTAATAATTTTCTGGCTCGCCACCTGTATGGGTGACGAGCCAGAATTGTAATTTAGGGGAAAAGGGAAAGTCTTGAAGTCTCTTAATCCTCCCAAACCGGATTATGGGAATGCCACTATTCTGCCAGTTCAAAGCCATCCCTACCCCAAATCATTTGTGGCCGCAATTACTTAATAAAGGAAAGCCTGATACACTTCCCCGAAAGCCCTCCAGCCCAGCATATTCTCAACGCGATAGGTATCCGCCAAAATGAATTGGCCGGTGCCGAAAATTGGTTCTGCTCTCCCTATACTTGCATCCCGTTTTCCAACTCTTGCCAGCGCTGATAAGCATCGGCAAGTTCTGCCTCCAGCTCGTGCAAACGGTTCGCGGTTGCGGCAATCTCAGCCGGGTCGCCCTGATAAAACTCGGGGTTCGCCATAGCCTGGCTGATTTTTAATTGCTCCGCTTCAAGAGCTTCGATCCGCCCTGGCAGCTCGACTAATTCCTGTTTTTGTTCTTCGAGAGCGCGTTTCTCTTTATAGGTTAATTTTCGCTGCCCCTCAGAAGCAGAGGGGACGCTAGTCTTCGTTGGCAAAGCTGCGGGTTTCTTGACCTTTGCCGGAGCCGCTGATTCTGCCTCCGCCTTACTTTGACGCAGCCAATCGTCGTACCCACCTACGTACTCATTTGCCTGGCCTTTACCATCAAGCACAATGGTACTGGTGACCAGGTTGTTCAAGAATTCACGGTCGTGGCTGACCAGCAGCAGGGTTCCATTGAAATCAAGCAGTAAATCTTCCAGCAGTTCCAGGGTTTCGATATCCAGATCATTGGTGGGTTCATCCATGACCAGCAGATTAGCCGGATGAGCAAACAACCGCGCCAAAAGCAGCCGGTTGCGCTCACCACCCGAAAGCGCGCTGATGGGCGCTTGAACCCGGTCGCGGGTAAACAAGAAATCTTCCATGTAGCCGATCAGGTTGCGGGATTTGCCGTTGATCATGATGGTATCCCGCCCTTGTCCAACATTATCCAGCACGGATTTCGATTCATCCAATTGGGAACGCAATTGATCGAAATAAGCGATTTCCAGATTTGATCCCAATTCGACCGTGCCTTTTTGCGGGTTCAACTCACCCAGTAGAATCCGTAACAGGGTGGTTTTCCCCGATCCATTCGGCCCGATGATGCCCACCTTATCCCCGCGCTGAATCACCGTGGAAAAATCACTCAGGATCGGTTTGTTTTCGTAGGCATAGCTCAATCCTTCCACTTCGATTACCAGCCGTCCCGAACGCCTGGCTTCCTGCAACTGCATTTTTACTTTTCCGGCCAATTCGCGGCGTTCGCGCCTGAGATCGCGCAGACGTTTGAGTGCTCTGACCCTGCCTTCATTGCGGGTGCGTCTGGCTTCGATTCCTCTGCGGATCCAGGCTTCTTCCTGGGCTAATTTTTTATCAAAATTATTGTTCTGGTCTTGTTCAGCGGACAGCATCGCTTCTTTACGCTGGACGAAAGTCGCGTAATCACAATCCCAATCAAACAAGCGGCCTCTGTCCAACTCAACAATGCGGTGGGCAATGCGCTGCAGGAATAGCCGGTCGTGAGTGACAAAGAAGAGCGTGCCGCCCCAGCGGACGAGAAAATCTTCCAGCCAACTGATCGAATTGATATCCAGATGGTTGGTCGGTTCATCCAAAAGTAAAATATCCGGGTTGCGAACCAGCCCTCGCGCCAGCAGGACACGGCGCTTCATCCCAGCGGAGAGCGTGGCAAATTGCGCTGTCTGGTCCAGTTCCATGCGGGCAATAACTTGTTCCACCTGAAGCTGGTCTTGCCAGTGATTTTCTGCACCCCCGGCTGGAATCTCCGCACCTTCGCTCAATCCGGAAGTCACAATTTCAGTGACCGTCCCGGCCAACCCTAACGGAACTTCCTGAGGCAGGTAAGCCATGCGCAAATTTTGCTGCCGGGAGACTGTCCCGCTCTCAGGTAATATGTCGCCGTTGAGAAGTTTGAGCAGCGTGGATTTGCCCATGCCGTTACGACCGAGCAACCCCACCCACTCGCCTGCTTCGATTTGTAAGTTCACCTCTTCCAAAAGAAGCGGACCTCCAAAACCAACACTCACATCCTGTAAACTGATCAATGCCATAAAACTACATTCCCGTCCTCTGATTCAACCCAGAGCCAATCCTATCAGCTCAATAATGTTTCGAATGAAAGATTATATCTCTAGATTACAATAATTTTCTGATTTAAAATGATGAAAATCTCAATTAAAGAATCGGAGTCCAGATATGGCTACCTGAGCTCCGATTGGAGAGAAACAACCTCTATCTAAAGAGGGTGTTGATGAATTTCTTCCGCCAGTATCAAATACATGGCGTGCGACCAGAGTAACGGCGAGGCAACCGGTCCCCATTTGTCTACCCAGGGCTGCAGCTCCCGGGGAGCCAGGGGATGCGCGCTCACCTGCTCAGGCATATTTCCTGCTGAATCTGCATTTGCCTCGATCCAGGCGAGCAGTGTCTGAGCCTTGCTGGTATCTCCGCTCTCGGCATAGAACCAGCCCAACCAGGCTGACAGTAATAACCACTCCCCCCCGCCGTAATATACGTCTTCCTTATACCTGTAAACACCGCCCGAGGGGCGATGTAGTTCTTTTTCAATCATCTGAATTGTGTTCTGAAGGATCGGATCATCCAAATCGAAAACCTGATAGGGGACAGCCAATCCCAATAAACTGGAATCTACACCACTTTTTATCACGGGTCGAGCCAGTTGTTTGAAGGTTGGCGGCCACACATGCTTCACGAACTTGTCATCTTTGACAGCGAATTTTCGCAGGAAATCTTTTACTTCTGCGGCGAAATCTTCCACAAAGATTGAATGGGTGGCAGGATTTCTTTCAACCATCAAATCCGCAATTGCTCGCAATCCGCCGTAAACTGCCGTCAAAGAATAAGGATGCAGGTATTCTGGATGTTCTTCCCAGCAATCATAATTAGGAAGCTGCCAGGTCGCTTTCAGGTAGCGAATAGTCGCCTTAATCGAATTGGAAAATTCAGATAATAAAGCGTCATTTCCAGTCAACCGAATATGACTCGCCAGCGCCCAAAGCCAGGTGCCATATCCATCAATTTGGAAGTTGCCCCATTGACTGTCGGCGCTTTCTTCTTCTCCCTCTAAGGTGAAACGTGTATGTAAAATATACGGCTCAAGGTGAGCAGGATCATTTTTTATCTGAGTTTCAAGCGCATCCAATTTATAGGAATATTTATCGATCGTTCGATCCACCCAATAGAAGAATGCCTCGGCGCTTTGAAATTCACCTACTCTATCCATCGCATGAGCGATAAAACTACCATCTCGCAGCCAACAATAATGGTAATTGGAGAAAACAGGGGAGGCAATATAGGCTCCGCTGCTGTGTTGATTTTGTAATATCACTTCGATGCTGTGACGATATAAATCCATCTGGTACCTGCTCCTAAAACTAATCTGTTGATTTATTCGTGGTCTCAATCAGGAGGACCTCCCAAATTTCGAGTGAAGGAACTTGAATGATGACTTTTTCTGAAAGCTGGCTGAAACCCAGTGAAACCGGTGAAATCGAGTTCCGGTCAGGCGAAACTAACGAGACCTGCTTGACTTCTTCATTTATATGAACTTCCAACACAAAGTTTCTCAATGATTCCGGCTGAGCATGCGCTTCATCCCACTGAAATTGATGAGAAGCTCTCAGGTTGACCAGACTGATCGAATATCCTTGCACAGTTTTCCGAAAGAAATAAGCAATTCCTTCAGGTCCATAATAGACTGGCGCCTGGCATTCCGGAATCAACGGGCTGATCCAATCCGCATAGCGAATGACAAGCTCACTTTGTCTGCGCAGGTGCTCGCTGAAATCGAAATCGATCGCCTCGTGTTTGGGGAAATAGGGGTCGGAGAGAAGTCTGCCGTTTTCGCCCAATTCAATGCGCGTGCCCCCTACCGAATAGATTATTGCATCCGCCAGATAATTGTTCGTTGGACGGTTTGCCGGCAGGTAGAGGGCGATCACGACCGGTTTTTCACCTGAGAGTTGGCGCGCGTTGCGTACGATCTCTGCCACATCCGTATAGGCGGTTTTCGGCGGCCAAATTTCAATGTAGTTGAAAGCAGTCGGGGTTTTTGCCAGCGTTTCGATTGGCCAGTTGCCAACCGCATTAAACAGCACAGGGACATTGGGGTTCTGCTTCACGCAAGTTTCGATAAAATCTGCAAAAGCTTCAGGTAAATCCACAGGATGGCCCTGATCATCGAATCCGCTCTTTGGGTCGCCGTATTGGTCGATATGCAGCCCATCGAAGGGAAGACGCTCCAGGACCTTATGGCATTCAGCCAATAGATGTTGGCTCCAGCCGCCGCCTGCTACCGGATTCATGATTCCTAGAAAATCTTCTCCAAAGGGGATGAGGGAATGGTCTTGATCGTATAACGCCCATTGGGTGTGAGATTTCCAAAAAGCTGCGGAAGCCGCATAAATCGCCAGATACGGCATGGCTTTAATTCCGTGCCGGTGCGCTGCTGAAATTAACTCTCTCGTGATTATTAATGAAAGAGGCCTGCCTAATGGGTCAGTAAATTCGTCCTGCGGTGGAACAAGAGAATCGTGGCGGTACTGCCAATCGTAAAACTGCAGTCCGTTCACATGATAGTGATTGAGCGTCTCAATTGTTTCGGATACATTTTTCCGAGTGGGCGAAAAATCGCAAACAAAGCCGTAACGTGGGAAAACAGTCCAACTGCTGAGAACATCAAACGCAGTCTCGCAAAGCAAAGACGTTGACAAAAATTCATCCGAAGAGAGTTCAACCTCCACGCCGTAACCCACAGGGTTATTCCCTCCCGGTTGAAAAGTAACCTCTATTTCGTTTGTTCCCAATACCAAATTCCAATTGCTGATCTTGCGCCAGGTTAGCTCAATGCCTCGGAATATTCGGACTTTAAGGTTGGTTCGTGCAGTCACGCAGGAAACAAGTGTAATTTTCAGTTTAACAGGCTCACCCGGAGCATAGGTTGCTTGATCCGGGGTGACCTCTAAATTGGTGAAAGCAGCCGGTAGCGGCTCCATGTCAGCCTTTGATTCCGGTCGTCGAGATTCCCTGCACAAAATAGCGTTGGAAAACAATGAAGATGATTACCACAGGGATCAGAGCCACCAGGGAAGCCGCAAATACTTGCCCCCATTGTGTGAGATGGGCGCTCTGGAAGAGAGCAATGGCAATGGGTAAAGTCCTGTTGGCAGAATCGCCGATATTCACATTGGCCCAAGCATATTCCTCCCAGGAATATAAGAAAGAATTTATTACTACCACAGCAAGGCCCGGCCCTGAAAGTGGAAGCACGATCCTGGTAAAAAACATCCATGGACTGCCGCCATCCATCATAGCCGCTTCTTCCAGGTCTTTTGGAATATCCTCAAAGACACCACGCAGAAGGAATGTCTGCATTGAAATGTTCATGGTTACATAAACAAGGATCAACCCCCATAGACTGTTGTAGAGCTTCAACCAATGGCTGATTACAAATTGTGGAATGATGAGCATGACAGGAGGAACCATCATACCAAGTAACAATAAATAAAACAGTTGTTCTTTGAACTTGAAATTAAGCCGCGCAAAAGCAAATGCTAGCATTGAACTCACTGCCACAGTCAACAGCGTGGCAGTTACAGCCACCTTGGTACTATTCCAGAAATACAAACCAAAGTTATCGGTGGTAAGCGCTTTGATGAAGTTATTAAACGTTGAGGGATTGGGCCAAATCTGTGGAGGAAGTTCAAATATCATTGTCTGCGGCTTAAAAGCTGTTGAGACCATGTACCATAATGGAATGGCTACAATGAACAATCCAAGCAACAGAAGTATATAAGACAAAATATTTATTTTGATCCGTGAACGTTTCATATTATTCTCCAGCCGGCTTGCGTAGTAACTTCAACTGCACAAAACTGAGTATAAAGACAAAAAGCGTTAGCAAATAACTGATAGCTGCGCCATTACCAAAGTCCATGCGCTGGAACGTGGCCCGATACATCAATGTAAGTATTGAATGGGTTTGATCCATCGGGTCGCCATGTGTAATTAATTGGAATGGTACATAGGCGTTCAATCCACCTAATATAAGAACAACCAACAAAAACACCAGAGTACCCCGCATCATCGGTAAAATAATTTTGATCAACCGCTCCCAATTATTTGCACCATCCACTGCCGCAGCTTCGATCAATTCAGTTGGGATGGTTTGCAATCCAGCCAGGAAGATGATGACAGTCCAGCCTACCCCTTTCCAGATATCTACCAAAACGACTGGAACGAGCGCAAGCACAGGATCTGCCAACCACATTATGTTTTTACTGGTAGCATGCAGAACGTTCTTCAAAAAATAATTGACTAAACCCCCTTGTCCACTGAACATATAAGTGAACAACAACGAAACGATTACCCAGCTGGTTATAACCGGTAAATAATATGCTACTCTAAGAAACGTTCGTCCGCGCAATTTTTGGTTTAGAAGATTTGCCACAATAAATCCCAGTACCATTTTGACAATAACAGTGATGGCTGTGTAAACCGCTGTATTGATCACCGCCCGGTGAAAAATTGGATCCTTGAGTTGATCGATATAGTTCTTAAAGCCCACAAATACGGAACGGTCGACATGAGCGAAATTCCAGTTGTAGAAGCTAATTCGCAAGGAATAAAGAAGAGGACCAAGAAAGAAAACAAAAAACAATGCAAACCCAGGTAATAAGAAGATAATAGCGGGAATAACCTGATTGCGGGATTTTTTGGTATGCATCCGTGTTCCTCTTTAATTCTTTCGTTGGATAATTTTGTTATACCAATTATATGCAACGTTCTTGCTAGGGAGTGGCCGGTGAGAACCTGTTCCGCACCGGCCACATTCTTATCTTGAATTCTGATTATTATTTTGCTAGGAGAGCATTGATCTCTGTGGCAGCCTGATCAAGTGAAACCTGGACAGTCTGGTCGCCGTTAAGCATCCGTTGATAAGCATTATTGATAGCGGTGTCCATATCATTCCATTTTGGGCTTACTACACGAGCCTGAGCGGTCTTCAATTGATCCATGAAGACACCAAAATAAGCAGGCAGCGAAGCATCACCCGTCAAACTGGATAATGTGGGCATGACACCAACTTGGGCCATCATTTTTTGAGCATCGGGGCTCATCAGATAAGCGACCCACTTCTCAGCAGCTACTGCGTTCTTGGAACCATCGAGAATAACCACATTCTCACCACCAACAACTGAACTGGTACCTGTCGGGCCTGCGGGCATCGGAGCGAATGCATAATTGAAATCAGGATAGTTAGCTTTGTAGATATCCACCATCCAGGGACCATCGATTATCATGCCATATATACCTGTTCCGGTACCGGCATCTGTAGCAATACCACCACCCAACAAGTTAGGAGACATGCATCCCTTGTCATATAGGCTCTTTAGCATGGTGAATGCAGCAACACTATCTGGGCCATTGATGTAGCCAGTAGCAGTAGTGATGGCATCATCGGTAACCTTACCACCCATAGCATAGAAGATCGGGGCGGGTGCCCAGAAATATGTGCCACCTTCAGCATAACCGTATGTGCCTTTCGAGCTGTCGCTGAGTTTGCACGCGTCAGTAACGAAGTCGGTCATGGTGGTTGGGGCAGCAGCAATACCAGCAGCTTTGAATAAATCTTTGCTGTAAATGAGCACCTGGGTGTTTGTATCCAAGGGTAAACCATAATAATGGCCATTCCACTTGTTGGTGGATAAAGGACCAGGGAAGGTATCTGCAGCAATTTTATCAAAATTAGGCAGAGTACCATCGAGTTGCATCAGCGCGCCCTGACTGGCGAATTGAGGGGTTAGTATTATATCGAGACGAGCTGTTTCAGGTGGATCGCCGGCAGCTATTGCCGTAGTAATGGCAGTTTGTAGATCGGTGCCATTGGAGGCATAGCGAGTTGCCTCTATCGTAATTTCAGGATTGGCAGCTTCGAATGCCGCAATCACTTTGTCCAGTTGAGCGGTCTCAGCATCACTGTGAGTGTGCCAATAACGAATGGTCACAGAAGCAGCTGTAGTTGCAGCAGTCGTTGGCACTGCAGTTGCAGCCGCATTAGTTGGAGCTGCAGTAGTTGGAGCTGCAGTAGCTGCTGGGGTTGCGGCAGAAGCGCAGGCGCTCAAAAGCAAACCCATTGTGAGTAAAACGGACATTACAATAAACAACTTTCTGTTCTTCATCTTCTTCTCCTATTCTCAAGTTTATTTCTAATTCAAATATCTGCAATGGCAGATAAATTGATTACTTTATACATTGAACGAATAAACTAAAAACAAAATTTTTTACCGTCCTTTTTCGATACTTTCCTCCTTCTGCATCGGGGAATTAAACAGCTCACCAATCACCACACTGGCTGCCGCTCTCGCCCAAACATCATCCCCCCAGGGGATCACCCGAATTTCGGTATCTTCCACCAAACCAGGCATGACATGTTGTTTGAACGCAGTGCGTAAAGCCGAGAAGAATATTTCACCCATACGGACGCCCTCACCGCTAATCAGGATCAATTTGGGGTCCAGAATATTTACCAGATTGGCTATTTCCTGCCCTAGCAGCCGGCCGGCGTGTGTGAGCACGAGAGCCGCTGCGGCATTACCCTCATTCGCTCTCCGCAATAGATCATCGAAATCAACAACGTCTTCACCAACTTCTTTACGGGCGGTTGCCAGTAAGGCATGGTCGCTCAAATAACTCTCCAGGCATCCGTGTTTTCCGCAGTCGCATAACGGACCATCAGGATCTACCACGATATGTCCAAACTCGCCTGCTCCGCCGCTCTTGCCGCGGTAAATCTGCCCATTGATCACAATGCCCATGCCAATTCCGCGGCCAACAGTGATAACTATGAAGTTATCCACCGGGAGGCCATTTCCGAGCCATTTTTCACCTAAAGTCAGCGTGTTGACATCATTATCGATATAAACCGGTACGCGTAAACGCGTCTGCAGCAAATCTCGCAGTGGAGTATTCCTCCAACCAAAAAAAGGGCTTTGGCGCAAGATTCCCTGGCTGGAATCGACCACTCCTGCCAGACCCACGCCTACCCCTAATAATTGTTTCTTGCGGATATCACCCTGATGGATCAAGCGGTTGACCAGAGCCACCAGTGAATCGATGACCGCTTCCAACCGTTCTTCTTTGAATTCAATCGTTTCTTTGATTAGCACAGTCGCATTCAAATCAGTTAAAGCGGCAACTGCGTGATTCTCCATCAGCTTCACCCCGACCACGAATCCGCCCCGTGGATTGAGCGCCAATAAGATAGGCGGACGTCCGCCGTTAGAATCCCCGGTCTCTTTCTCGAAAACCAACCCTTCATCGATCAAATCACCGGTGATTGAAGTCACCGTAGCCGGACTCAGTCCGCTGATATGAGCCAGGTCGGCCCGTGAAATCGAAACCTGAGTTTTGATAGCATTCAAGAGGATGGAGCGATTTATGCCCCGTATAAGATCTCGATTTCCGCGTAGTTGTTTTGTCATAGATAGATACTTAGTTTAGTGAATGAATTATGTCATTATTATAGGTCGAAACAGAAAAAAGTCAAGACCCCACATGCCCCAATAAATTAGATTTTCAGCATTGATTATTTCATTTGGGAAATAAAACAAATGAGCTTCACAAAAAGAGAAACCCATCATACGTGTAAAGAAAATCAAATATACTATTCGTCAAGCTGATTTTAAGCCGATAGCGACCTGGCTGGCGACCACGATCGCCCACACGAACGTCTCGGATTCTAGCATCAGGCTCAATGAAATATTCGCTACCGCTACAAATACAAGCAGCGCGACCGGCAAGACCGAAACCAAAGTCTTTTCTCTGATGAGATACTTAATCCCGCGAACAAATCCTGCCAAAATTAACCCTATGATAAGCACGATACCAATAAGCCCCAGATGCAGACCAATATCTATCAGGCCGTTATCTCCAATTAATACCTGAACACCCCAGTTTTGAGAAATGCTCAACTGATTTCTAAATCCTTCCAAATTCCAGATTGCCCCATACCCATAACCCAGTATTGGCCGTTTACTGATCACATTTTGAATCAAGTAATTCCATAACGGAACACGCCCAGTCAAACTTGTATTGCGGCCTAAAAGCCCAAAAACGAAATTGATATTCGTGAGAACCAGAAGAACCACAACCGCTAGAACACCGATAATGATGATGTAATGAACGCGATTGAGATAGTGCTCCCACCTGAACCATACCGCAATGATCAAGCAAAAAGCGATCAACATCGCAGCGCTGATAATCGCCGTAGCTGATTTGCTTTTCACAAGTAAAAATAACGCAAGCAGCAACATCAAAGAATTGGCTATTTTGGATTTCAGCGATAGCTTTTTCCAATCCAACAATTTCAACATAAAGACTGCAATTGTGAGCGCCAAAAAACAGCCCATATAATTACGATGCCAAAAAATGCCTTCCCAGGCTCCTTGATAGAATGGGTCGGACATAATTCCAATTTTTGGTAGAAAAATCACAAATGCAAGACATGCGACACTTACTGCCCCTAAAAACCAGGCCAATGCGTTGAGCAAACCCCGGAGTCCTAACAACCGGCCGACATATATTGCAAGAAATGTAGTTGCCAGTAAAACAAATACCTTATAAAGCGTAATTTCAAAAACGAGCGACCAGAACGACGATACAGCCGCCAGGAAAACAAAAAGAAATACCGGCCAGGCTTTCAGACAATCCTTGAAAAAAGCTAAAAAGCCGTGACCCCAGCGTAATTCCATCAAGAACAAAAAAAGAACTACCGCCCACAATAAAAGTTCAAACCCAACTGTTAGCCAACTGCAGGGGAGTGTGGGGGTCAGCCAATTGGATTGGCAATTTACTCCCCGAAGGCCAAATACACTTAACGCCCGGTAAAGAGCCATAAAAAAGAAGAATCCGATAAGGGTCTGTTTGCGAATATTGATCGATTTTTCCATCCTCTATTTTCCCTCTCGCCTAAAATGATCCTCTTCCTACGATCACAACCCAGACTGTACGAATTAGAATCCGCAAGTCCAGCCAGATCGAATAATTCTCTACATAATAGATATCGTCTTCGGTGTGCAAATGCATCACCCGGTCGCTGCGGCCATTTACCTGCCACCAACCAGTGATACCCGGAGGAACCGCCAGGCGGCGGCGCTGCCAGTGATTATAATTTTCAGCCAGATAGGGTAACTCAGGCCGCGGACCAACCAGGCTCATATCTCCCTTGATGACATTGATCAACTGAGGAAGCTCATCCAGGCTGAATCGGCGTAAGAACCGACCTGATGGAGTGACACGGGGGTCATTCCTGGATTTATGGATCAGAGCCCCGTTCTTGTCCAAATGCTCCACCTGGAATCGTAATTTTTCCGCATCCTTCACCATCGTCCGAAATTTAATCATGATGAATAAACGGCCATTTTCACCCACGCGTTTTTGCAGGAAAAAGATAGGCCAACCCGCATCAATGAGGACAATTAAGGCGGTTATCAGCAAGAGCGGAGATAAAAGTACAAATATCAGTGTAGCAGTGACCAAATCAAAAACCCGTTTGAGGATTCGCGAATATTCGTTGAGTGCAGGAGCGCGCAAATCCAATAACGGCAAACCACCCAGATTTTCAACATAGGTATTAGCAAGTGAGAGATCATAAAAATCCAGCGCCACCCAGACTCCCAACGATAGATCTTCCAGACCAGACGAAATCGCACCCATCCAATCCGCGGTATTTCTGGGGAAGGCAATGATCACATCGCTGGCTTGAGTTCGGTTTACTTCTTCTCTGATCAGTTCAAGAGTTTTTGGACAGTTTGCAGCGTTTTCAGACATATATTCAGAGAAAACTTTGAGATCAAGGATGGAAACCCTTTCAAGGTTTTGATGAAGATTGCTGTTAATTGTTTTTTCGATTTTTCTCATTTCTTGTCCGACACCCACAATGAGAATGCGCTGGCCATAGTTCAATGTCTCTTTGCGAAGGCGGAAAATCAGACGAAAAATGAGCCTCCAGAAAATACACAGCAGATAAGAAAAGATGACGATCATCAAAAAAAGGGCGCGAGAGAATTCACGGAAAGTGAGATAGAGAATACCGGCCTCAGAAATAGAAGCAATAAAAGAAGCGATAGTCAAAGTCGAAAGCTCATCAACGATCTTAAAGAACTTTTTGCTGTCATATATCGAGAAGGTAGCTAAAACAACAACCCAAACCAGCGGGAATACAAAATTGAGCCAAACAGGGAATTGAACCTCCCCTGAGATCGTAGCAATAAAAGAAAACCGATTCATCCATATACGCAAAACTGACAAGAGTAAAAGGGAGGCAATTACAACCAGACCATCCATCAACATGGAAAATATTGCAAAGTTTGTCGAAAATCGCCTCAGCATTTTTTAGTCTCCGCCCGTTCTAGTAAAGTGTAATAATCGTTCTCGTATCAGTTCACGCCCAACTAACACAACAAAACGTGGATTGTTGATCCAATAACGGCGCCAAAGTCTTTCGGGTTCCTGGCTGAAGCGAAAAAGCCACTCCAACCCTGCTTTTTGCATCCATATCGGCGCTTGACGAACCTCCCCCGCATGAAAAGCAAAAGCCGCTCCTACGCCGATCATCACAGCTTTTATTTTACCCTTGTGTGCCGCAATCCAGCATTCCTGTTTGGGGCAGCCGAGAGCGATAAATAAAATTCGCGCCCGACTAACAGCAATGGATTCACATAGACTTGAATCTTCATTCGCGGTAAGAGGACGAAAAGGCAATGATTTGCAAATCGCGATTTTCAACCCAGGGAAAGCTGCCAGCATATTCTCCGAAAGTTTTGTAAGTATCTCGTCCGTCGAACCCAAAAAGCCAACGGGAATCTGCTCCTTCTCGGCGGCACGCAGAACCTCCAACATCAAAGTCGGCCCGTAGACTCGCTCCTGACCTTTGACCCCCTTCAGACGCAGCGCCCATACCAGCGGCATGCCGTCGGGGGTGACCAGGTCGGCTTCATTTACCATCTGGCGGAAATCGGTATGGTCGTGCGCCTCCATCAGCATATGCACATTGGCTGCGTAGACACTACGGCTGTCATTGTGGTTAGCCCAAACCAGAATTTGAGAAACAGAAACAGCATATGAAACTGTTTGAATCGATATATCAAGAATTTTCATTTTCAATTCATACCACGTTTTACCGACCATAATCTGATACTACCTAACTATCACTAGGCAAAAGGAAGGTGGAGACCCGGAACCAAGATAAATCCAAGGTAAATTAAATAGCATATTCCAAATATTTTAGGCCACTTGCACGCAACTACCACCAACAATCCAATATAAGACTGAATATTCACATAAGGGAAGAGTAGAGGACTAGCCATTACTCCATACCCCTCGTCATTATTTCTGATTGACAAATACACTAAACCAAGCCCAAAAGGAATAGCATAAGGCCAGAGAGCACGATTCCACCAACCCTTGATTAAGTTTTCCTGCGCAAATTGGAAAACCTCTCGCGGCCAAAAACCCCAGATGAAAAAAGAAACCAACACTAGCAAAACTGCTGAAACGATATAAGTTTTCGGATGCACACGAAATCGCACCCAAAAAGCATGTGCACAAACTTGTGGTTTCCAGAACAACAATAAATCCAAACCCGCTGGTAGAAGAAGGCTTGCCAATATCAATGCATCTGTTTGTCCATTTTCTAAAAGTGCGGCACCAAACGGGGAGATCACGATTGGAATTGTAAATAAAACGTTACCCTTGAACCGTTTAATGACCAAAGCTAATAATAGTATACTGACCCCGTTGATTATCGCAGTTGCACCTCTCGCATTAAATAACCGGAGGGGCATTAGAACCAGAGTGGCCCACGGGAACAACGGAGTTCCCTCCTTCCAAGGAGCTAGCCAATTATGAAGCGAAGGCAAAATATCATCACGCATGTCCATACCCCCGTTAGGAAGAGAAAACCAGGAAATTGCTCCAATCGCGAGGGAAAATGCTAATACAACAGCAAAACCTAAACGGTCATCAGATAAAATGTGATTGATCTTTGCAATTTTTATTCTCTCTTTCAATAACCTTCTCCTTTCCCCGAATCAGCGTTTTTCTAGAAGCATGTGCAGGTTGGCAGCATAAACACTGCGGCTGTCATACTGTTTGCCCCAAGCCAGAATCTGAGAGACCGCTTGAGCATACGAGGTAGAGTCGACCTTCACTTGCAAAATAGACAAACTAAAACCTCCTGTCTTTCTATTTATCGGCAGAGGTAAAAGGTTCTTTCACATCTTGCTAGGGTTACCTGCAATTTGAATAATTTCAGCTAATCGTCGTCCAAAATCGCTGGCTCCCCACGAGTTAACACGGGTAGTCCCCTTAGCAATTAATACCGCCCTTCTCTTCTGGTCTTGCGAGAGAGTCCATAATGCATTTGCTAATGCAGTAATGTCTCTTGGGTCGATCAATAGAGCGGCATCGCCGGCCTGTTCGCGTATCCCCCGGATATCAGATGTTATCACCGAACAACCGGCTGACCAGGCTTCAAGTATCGGAATATTCGTCGGGCCAAAAAACGTCGGCATCACCAGGGCCAGCGCATGCTGGTACAAAAACAATAGATCCTCTTCTTCGACAAAGCCGATAAAATGTACATTCTCGCTCAGATGCAATTCTTCGACCATTGCATGTATCTTGTTATATTCGCGTTGTTTGCTGCCTGATAAGACCAAATGAAAGGCTACTCCGTGAACTTCTTCAACTTGTTTAAGCGCCAGAATCAAGCGAGCATGATTTTTGTGTGACCAAAAAGCCGCTGGGTAGAAAAAGTAATCGTCAGGGAGTACATACTGAGCTTTAATTTGCCCAAAGGTTTTACCCTTTGTGGTTCGAAAGGATGGGGCAATGTAGGGCAACGGATAGATTTTAGATTCATCCGTCGAATAAAGATGCAGAACATCTTCTTTTCCTGTTTGAGAATCTGTGAGAATCGCTTTTGCCTTTTCAATCGAATGGGTATAGAGAAATTCCCGCCGCAGAAATTCTCCGTGGTCAGAAACTTCAGGAAACTCCGGTTGTAATCGATGCTGCAAATCATGAATCGGAAAAATTGCACCATACGGCCATTCAAAGACATGGGGAGTTGGTTTTACATAGACCATAATGTCTGGAGGAGTTTCAGAGATCTGTTTAAATCGCGGGATCAGCTTTAAAGGGAATTTTAAGCCAAATTGCGCCAATTTATTCAAAAGAACTTCCAAAACCATGCGAAAACCAATTGCCAGTCTGGGTAACTGAATCAAACGCCAATTGTCTGCAAGAATTTGCATTGGAAATTTTTCGAGGGTGGCATGATAGAGCAAGTAATCATATTCGGGGACATACCGATAAAGACAATCGACTAGGGTCAAGGCATATTGATACAGACCGCCCTGTTCGACGCGAGCATTAAAATAGATACCGACTTTTAGACGGCCTTCAGCACCCATGTTACATTCCAATCGTCCATGTCCGGTTTGCGAGATGCGTCCATAAAGGGACAAACTTTAACCACTTCAAAACCAGTTTCGCTGGCAAATAGTTCAATTTCAGGAGCAAAAAAATAGCGCATCGGGTGATCTTCCTTAATTTCTTCAACCTTACGATCCACATTAATTTGCAGAATCTGATAATGGACGATTACCGTATTTGCCAGCGTCAACATTTCCGGCACAGCAATGCGAATCACCCTATCTTCGCCCATCTCTAACTCTTTTATGCGAGTCTCCGGAATTTGATGTAGAACTGCCAGCCCATACCAGGCATCGAAAATCAAGATTCCACCTGTGTTCAGGTGATAGCGAGCCGTTTCTAATGAGGCTTTGAAATCTTGATTCGTCGTTTGGTAACTCATCACAGCAAACATTGACAGGACAAGGTCAAACTTTTTCTTTATTCGAACTGTGCGCATATCGCCGTGGAGAAATTCAACCGACAGATCAGCAGCACAATTCTTTCGGATCGCCTGATTGATCATTTCCTCAGAAAGATCAACACCAGTAACCGTATATCCTTGCTGAGCTAATAAAATGTCATGCCCGCCGGTTCCGCAGCCCAGATCAAGGATAGAGAGGGATTTTTTCTTGGGCAACAAGGAAAGTAAAAAACTATTTTCATTTTGATAATCTTTAGCCTCATATAATGAATCATACAATTCCGAATATGCAGAACCGAAAACATTATTCATTTTGACTTTTCTCTTTTACAAAGTTTATTGCCCGAACAAAACCTTCGCTCATTTTGTCATAATTCCATTCTGCCACTCTTTTCCTGCCATTCTCACCCATCTTAATTCGAATTTCCTTATTTCCTAGAAGATATCTTAGTGATTCATAAAGTTTTTGTATATTTTCTTCCGGATAAATTATTCCGTTAATCCCATTTTCAATCAAACCGCCCGCGCCTGCGCCGACCGAATCACTGGCAATCACTGGAACGGATTGGTTCATGGCTTCATTAATAACCAGGCCCCAGGTTTCCTTAATCTGATCTGTTGTGATTGATGGCAGAACAAATATTGAAGCAATAGAATAATATTTCACGGCTTGGGTAACCGGTATGTATCCAGTAAATATAACTCGATTTACAAGTCCAAGTTTGCTTGACAAGGATTCAAGATTCTCTTTATCACTCCCGGTGCCAGCGATTATTAAAATTATTCTCTCTGATTCCTGCTCTGCCTGAATCATTTTCGAAAATGCTAGTAATAAATTCTCTACGCCTTTATTCTTTTCAAGTCGTCCCAAAAAAAGGACTATTTTGTCAGATAGAGGTATGTTCAGCAATTCTAACAATTTATCTTTTTCGGTTTCTGGAATACTTTGACTGTAAAACCCATTGTCTACAGAATGGTTGGCAACAAATATTTTTGTACTTTCGACGCCCTCTGAAATTAAATATCGTTTTACATGTTCTCCATAAACCACGATCGCATCAGAATGAAGATAAATGAATTTAGTTAATGGAAAAATCAATTTATGCACGGGAGTATCCAACCGCATCCAAATTCCGGTCCATAGAATAAAGGGCTTTCGTTTGATTTTCGCGATTAAGAAGGTTACCGGAAGAGCAAATTTGCCATTTATACATTTAATATAAATATCATAAGGGTTTCGTAATAAATCAAATACTAGCGGAAAAGAAAGCTTCGTTCTACCAATGCGTGAACCTGAAAGATATCGATACTTGAAATTTCCGGCAGTTTTTCCATGTTGATTTTGCCAATACCATTCATTTTCATCAGCATAGAATAAAAAATTAATATCAAATATATTTGATAATCGCTCAAATAAGCCTGATGTGTAATGCGTACATATATTCGTTACGAAAACAATCTTCATTTTTATTTTTTGAACATGAATGTGGAAGCTGTAATTATTGGAAATATATTCGATGGAGTCGGGCTTGCTATGGTTTTATAATTCCAACTTTGAGGAATATGATCGAATAACAATTCATAATCTTTTACATCGGTATTATCAAAAACAATTACTCCACCTTTCTTTACCTTTTGCATCGCTAAATCAAAACAAGGCACTCTCGACCGACCATCGATAAGGATCAAATCAAAGTAATCATCCGGGAATTCTCGAATCACATTCACGTATTGATAAAATACTTTATCTTTGTAATCCATATTTGTTGAGCGATAATTTTCACCCAATTCATTCAAGAGGTAATTTCCCACGGGTTCTGGTAGAATAAGTCGATAGTCTACCTTATATCCCTTCTTATTTAGAACTTTACGGAAACTTTCAAAATATTCTGCATCATGTTCAATTGAAACAGCACTCATGTTATGCTTACACCAATAAAGAGTCGAACTACCACTTCCCCACTCAAAAACCTTCATATTTGAAACCACAAGTGAATTAAGATAGCGTGTTGCCATAAAATTTATCCATGGAATTTCTAATGAATTCATGTATGATTGGAAGAGAGTCGTCTGAAGCCAAATAAAAAAGTCTGCAAAAGCAAATTCTTCACCCGAGAATATGTAAATTCTCCAAATTTTAATCACTGAAAAAAGCTTTTGAGTTTTTCGGAAAAATTTCTTCATGCAATTTCCTTTGCCGTAATTGAAAATAACCAAAAACAAGGAGCGTGATTAATTCGATTAACAGACTAATATTTAACCCAATCAACGCACCCTTCATCTTTAGCAAAATGACCAACGGAATACTTATTAGAAATACTGCAATCGCCGCAATTATTTTTTCATAAAGAACAATATTCGGCTTCTCAATTACCCTGAACAGAACACCTAAAGCACTGTTCAAAGTGATTAGAATTGTTGAAAATGCAATATATGGAATTATCCATGTATTTTGTAAATAAATAACATTATTATAAACCACCTTACAAATCGTATTTCCAAAAATCACAATCAAAACTGAATAGATGACAGAAATTAACAAGCTTATTAATAATAAGCAATAAATGCTGTTTTTAAATTTCTTGTTCGTACTCGTGAATCGTATTCGAGAAAGATAAGGAGTAATAAGTAAGCTTAAAGCTGTTACCACTTGTGTAAAAGGTAAGAAAAAATTTTGCATTCCCCGAAAAACAGCGGCCATTTCAACACTTAATGCAAAACCGATAAGTGGGGAATACATAAGTGAACTAATTCCGTTAGCAATTGAAGCAAAAAGGATCCATTTTCCAAATGCCCAATTCTCTTTAAAAATCGACGGCGTTTGAATCAAATTTCGCAAAGAATAGTTTGAATGTTTTATTCCAATCAAGTAAAAAACAAGTAAACCACTGAACGTGCTTGCTATCGCCATAATGATAAAAACAGAGCTAACCTGAGCTTTGTGCGTATTTGTTAATACCAAAAAATTTCCAACATAAATGATTGCATATACAAAACTCCCCAAAAAAGCAATTTTTGGTTTTGTTTCTAAATAAGCGCATTGACGTGCCAGCCAAAAAAAAAGGGTAAATGGAAAAGATATACTAATAAAGAACGCCATCTGTACATAGTCTGATTGAACACGAAGCAAAAATAATATTAATGTAAAAACCAAACCTAAAAATGCAATTATGCCAGCAATAATAAAATGAAATTTTATAGCCTGTTTTTTATATAGAAGCAGGTCGTTATCATGATTTTTGGGTCCCAGAACATTTATGGGTTCAAGGACCAAAGAAGAATAGATTCCGGCGACAAAAAGGAATATCGAATATGTAATTGAGAAAACGCCATACGCGGAAACGCTAATAAAGTGAGCCAGCAAAAGAGAAACAATAAAGTTGGCTCCAGAAAAAAATCCTTGATCAAGAATCGTATAGGAAACCCTTTTTCCCCAGCCGATTAAGGTCCTTTCACCGGTTGAGGTCATTTAGTTAACACTTCCACAATTTTCTCACTTACTTCATCTACTTGAGCTTCAGTCAGCGTCAAACCGGAGGGCAAATACAATCCCTGCCGGGCAATTCGCTCACATACGGGGTAGTGTTCACCTATGAAAAATCCTCGTTTATGGAACACTGGTTGTTCATGCATTCCCAAAAAGAAAGGCCGTGTTTCAATTCCCTTGTCTTTCAGGCGCCTGGCAAATTCTTCGGCGTTCATCCCCAGCGCCTTATCGAGCACAAGTCCATACATCCAATAGACGTTCTTCGCCCAACTCTTTTCGACAGGCAATTGCAGACCAGCAATCCCCTGTAAACGTTCCATATAGGCTTTTGCCATCCAACGCTTCTGCGTGATATGTTCCTCGATGGCTTCCATCTGTGCCAGACCGATTGCCGCTTGGATATTTGTCATGCGGTAATTATGTCCGAGCTCCGTGTGATAAAAACGACGTTGGGGTTGAAAGCACAAGTTGCGCTGTGAGCGCAATTTTTCAGCCAGGCCAGCATCATTAGTTAACGCCATTCCCCCTTCGCCGGTAGTGACAATTTTGTTGGCATAAAAGCTAAAGCAAGTGATATCCCCAAAACCACCACAGCGTTTGCTTTTATATTCTGCTCCGTGAGCTTCAGCAGCGTCCTCGATTATTTGCAAATTGTATTTTTTTGCCAACCCAATTATCGGTCCCATTTCCACCGGATGGCCATAAATATGCACTGGCATGATCGCTCGGGTTCGGGAGGTGATTTTAGCTTCGATCTGTGAAACATCCATGCACCAGGTATCTGGATCACAATCCACCAGAACCGGAATCCCTCCGCATTCTACTACAGCTAATACACAAGAGATAATCGTAAACGAAGGCATGATGACTTCATCACCAGGTTGTAATCCGATGCTGGCAACGGCAGCCTCAATTGCCACTGTTCCGTTACACATGGCAACTCCAAACTTCATGCCGCAGTAGGCTGCCCAGTGATTTTCAAATTCTTCGAGGTATTTTCCGCCTGAAGAAATCCAACCAGTTTCTAAACAGTCCAAAACATATTCTTTTTCTTTTGGTCCTAATTTTGGTTCGCTAACTGGGATCATCGAAACGTTCCTTCTCAACTAACCCGGTATAAGGTCCCTGTTTTATCTCGAGCAAAATGGTATCTTCTAACATTGTAAAACCGTGACCGCCGGAAACCAACATGAGCACATCTCCAGTTTGAATGATTGTCTTTGAAATGAATTCCTTCGCATCATTAAAAAAACGAACTTCCACTTTGCCCTTACGGACAAACAAAGTCTCTGGAGTTCCGACTAATTGCCTTTGAATTGGTTTATGCAGGTGACTGGGTATTCTTCCACCAGCTGGGTAAACAATAAAGCCTGCCTGTTGGTAAAACTCATTAGGAGTGACAAACAAAGTTTCAGTGGGTGAAACGCTTCCTCGAATGATCATGGAAAGGATGCAATCTCCATCCATGATTCTTTCAATCCCGTTCATATACCACTCCTTCTATTCACAGGGTTATGGGTATCGAATCAAATATTAATGGATTTCATAATCCACCTAATTTTAATTGGAAACATAATCAGGCAACAATTAATTAGCAACAGAATTAACCTGTTCCTTCGGCAGCACCACTGTGAACGTACAGCCCTCCCCTTCTGCGCTCTCTACCATGATTCTGCCGTTATGTGCCTGCACAATGCGCCTGACAGAAGTTAATCCCAGACCTGTACCTTCATCTGAATGTTTTGTTGTGAAGAATGGTTCAAAGATCTCCCCTATATATTCATTTGGGATACCCTTGCCGTTATCTTGAACGGTGACAATAAAATTATCTCCATCAAAATGAGACCTGATATCTATCTTCCCCTCAGCAGAACCAATCGCTTCGATCGCATTCATGATCAAGTTCGTCCAAACGCTTTGTAGATGATTTTCGCTAGCGGAAATTTTTGGCATTTCATTACCGCGGTCAAAAATAATTTTAATGTCACGTGAAATGAATTCATGCGAAAGAAGTATCAAAGCGTTCTGGATCGATTCATTGATATCGATCGGTAAGAATTCAAATTCTTCTTTCCGGGCTGATGTGAGCAAGTTCCGCACAACCTGGGTAGCTTTAGTTCCAGCAAGCTCTATCAAGCGGGCGCATTGGATAAGATCAGTCTGCTCTTCGGGAATATCTTCCAGTAAAATTTGCGCGTTGGCAATGATTGAAGTTAATGGGTTATTGATATCGTGCGCAATTCCGGCGGTCAATTGTCCAACCGCAGCCAACTTTTCACTCTGGATCAATTCAGCTTCTAATTTACGCTTTTCAGTGATGTTTTGCTCGAGTAGAATCACCTGACCTGGTTTACCTGCGATTTCTGGGACCAAGTAAGTATGAATTTCCCATTCCAAATTTGTCTGATCCTTTTGCAGATAATGTACTCTACGAACCTCGGATGTTTTCGTTTGCAGAGTCTTGCCGACGAGGCAACCTGTGCAGGGAGAATTAAGGTGATAGAGACCATCGTAGCATTTTTTACTTACCAAATTTCGAGGAGTGGTGCCTGCTCGATCTGCCCGGCTCAAGTTGACTGCAATCAGCGTGTAGTTTTCATCCACGACGTAAAACGATTCGGGAATATTATCGAACAGGGTACGCAGTGTATTGCGTGAGTTTAGCAATTGTTGCTGGCTGACCTGCAAATAATTATTACTTTCTTCCAAATCCAGAACCATTTTCACCGAATGGATATGATGCGCCAATTCATTCCCTAAATGTGAAAACACATCCATTTCAACATCATTTAAAGGTATCTTGGGTGAATTACCCATACCCAGTACCCCAAAGAGCTGGGTTTGATAAACCAGCGGCATGGCGATGAATGAGTGGACATGAATTCCGACCGGCGCATCGATTGCTAAACTAGGAGAAAAAATCTTTCCCGGTGAAAATTGCAGGAGTTTTAATTGCTCATAAGCCGTAAATAGGAGACCTTCGGTAAAATTGATATTATCTTCGATAATTTCTTGCTCTCCCCACCGGACTGATTTCCGGATGGAAAGCAACTCAGGGTTTTCGCCAACTAAAACCATAAGCGCAAATTCGTTATCAAAAACAGTCTGCAGGCCCTGAATAAACCGTGCCTCAAACTGTGCCAAACTGAGCTGGGGATCATTCAACTGCGATAGGAGATGAATTGCATTGATAATTGACTGATTCTCATTCAATGGGAGCCTCGTAGGAAGGTTATTTATCGTCACGGATGGTGTATCCAAAACCGGGTACAGTTTCAATAAAGGCGGGTGCTTTCGGGTCGGCTTCGATGCGCTCGCGTAAATTTTTAATATGTACCCGCACCAGATCAGGGCTGCCGGAATCTACCGGGTAATTCCAAACTTCGTCCAAAAGGCGATTGGGAGAAAATATCTCTCCTGTGTGTCGCATTAAATGGAAAAGCAAATCATACTGAATTGGGGTTAATCGGATTCTTCCCTTTTCAGGAGTCGTTAACTCAAAGGTTCGAGTATCTAATTGATAGTTTTTTACTTCAATCAGGTCAGATTTGTGATTATCAACTACTTGAGGAGTTCGCGCACCACGTCCGTTGCCGTTGCGGTGCGATTCCGTCCGCCGTAAGATGGCGCGTACACGCAAAATAAATTCATCCACATTAAACGGCTTGCTGAGGTAATCATCGGCTCCGGCCAGGAACCCATTGACTTTATCTTCATCCCTCGTTTTTGCAGTAAGCATCAGTACAGGGGTATCAGCTACAGCTGGATCTTGGCGAAGCTGCCGGCAGACTGTCAACCCGTCCATACCTGGCATGATTATATCCAACACAACCAGATTCGGTTGGTGCCTTCTTGCCAGCTGCAGCCCTTCAACACCGGTCTGTCCAAGAATTACGCGAAAATTCTCACGCCTCAAACAATGCTCAATCGTCTGTGCGACGATATCGTCATCTTCGACTACCAGAATCGTTTTTTGATCCATAATTCCTTCTTCGAATAATTCCAAGGAAAATGCCAATGAGCGGTAATTCGTTGTAATTATACCCATTTCGACTATAGAGTACCACAGAATCAATGAGCCTGGTTCTTTTCATAAAAATCGCATAATTTTCACTAAAATTGATTGAAAAGATGTAGAATATCCAATACACACAATTATTCAATAAAAAGAGGTAAACATGCGAAAAACGAGCAGCATTGCCCTTCTGATCTTATTATTGTTGGTAACACTCGCAGGTTGTTCCGCAAATAATCAAACAGCCGTTTCAACAGTCGCTTCTACTGACCAAACTGGTGTGGCAACAGCACCCTCAACTCCTTCTGTCGGCCAGCCAACCGTTGCTGCTACTGCAGGCTCACCTACGAATCCTTCAACAGTAGCTGACGGGAAAACACTTCTGGAAACACGCTGCACCACTTGCCATACACTGGCAAAAATAGTAAATGCACAAGGTACTGCTGCCCAGTGGCAGCAAGTCGTCGATCAGATGATCCAAAGAGGGGCAGTCTTGACTCCTGATGAAGAGACAATTCTCGTTCAGTATCTGGCAGCTAATTTCTAATAAAACGATAAAAAATCCACAACCCAACCGGTTGTGGATTTTTTATGTGCCCATTCATCCGGTAATGAACTTTCTAAACTGAAATTAGCAAAATCACATTAAAAAACTCGCGTATCGCGGGTTAACAATCATTCTTGAATTTTGACGGAATCAACAATGCCAACGATCACTGAAATGACGCAGGCATCCGGGTTTCTTAGCACCTGTCTGGCGCCGTTCCCCTCGCGGTTGACCAGCACCGTTTCCCCGATCCCCGCCTGGGTATTATCCAGGGCAATAAAGTCATCATCGGCACTCTGTCCCGGTATCACCAGCGGTTGGCAGACAAGTAAACGCCTGTTTTTATAATGCGGGTGACTGATGGTTGTGACAACTGTACCGACTACTTTTGCTAATATCATCTGCAATCACCTATGTATATTTCGTCCAACCCGGTTTTAAGGTGTAATCGAATTCGCCATCCGGATGGACTTTTAGCTCATCTATGATACCGACCAGAGCCAAATCCACCGGTACAAACTTGATCTGCGGGAGAGCCAATGCCGCTTCGCGCGACCGCACCATAACGCACAAATCTCCAGGTCCTGCCTGAACAACATCCGCAGCCACTTGAAAGCCGCCAACCGCATTCAGATGCCGGTCTAAGGGTTGTACGACCAACAACTTTAAGCCTTCCAACCCTGGATATTTGATCGAGCAAATGGCTGTACCGCGAACTCGACCCAGCAGCATTGGTTATTTCACTCCTACGTTGTTGAGCACGCGGGTAATGATCGTTTCCAGCAAAGCTGAATCGATCTGGTTCCCCAATTTTCCTTTAACTCCATCGCGGATACGCTGGCGCAATTCTTCTTCATTGCTGCCTTTATCCTGGGCACATTTCTGGCATGCTGTCGGTGTCGTTTTTTGAGTGGACTGATTGAGATAAGGCCGAACCGGCGCGGACGGAGGAGTATCGTGAATCTGCACCAGCTTGATTCCGAGACGTTCCGCCCTTTCGTAAGCCAATTCGGTTAATACAATGTCACCCGAGACGGTCAATGACAGTTCACCGCGCCTTGCCAGATCTTCAATATCTCGCTCTGTATAAAATTGTTTGGGCATAGAACACTCCACCTTCACAAATGAGACTACAACCCCGGTACACCCTCAAGTGCATCCAGTGAAGCGATAGCTGCGTTTTTAGCGGTGATGATTTCTGCTTCGCTGCCGGATAACCACATCCGTCCATAACGGCCCACCGAAGACACATGGACGATTTTGATATTCGCTTTCTTTTCGGCTTCGTTACAGGCATAATTGATATACGCAGCCGGAGCACATTCGAGCACAAGCATCGTTTCCCCCGGCACAAGCATACTTCCACGCCTGAAGCGATTGAGCAATTGGGCCTGATAAGGATCCACGCGGGTAATTACCTGGGTGGAGACGACTTGCGGTTTGATGCGATCTTCAGCTCTGAGACCCAAACGATCCAGAACTACCAGACCAGCTTCAAGAACAGCAGCTTGATTGAGCGAGTGGACTTCGAACATACCGAACTCTCGTTCGACAATCTGCGCACCCGGTTTCGATTCAGTCGCTTTGACAGCAATATCGACCACCCGGAAGACCTCATTGCCAGGAGCCATTTCAACGTAAAGTGAGGCCATTCCCTCAACGGGCAAGTCACCCTGGGTTATAGTCCCAACAAACGCAGCATACTGCGCCTGCATTCGGTCCAGAAAACAATAACAACGCAATGAAAAAGCTTCAGCCATAAGACCTCCTAATTAAAACCCTGGTTATCGTACAGGGCAATTCCTAACGGTGTAATCAATAAAGGCCGTTCAGGTACGTAGCTGGGAATTCCGGTATACTCCTGAACGACTTCAGCCATACCTGGAAAAGCGCATGAGCCGCCAACCAACGTGATTGAACCAACTTCACGGCCGCGTAAGTGTCTTTGCACAATACTGCCCACTTTTTCCATGACCGGCCGCACCACCGGGAAGAGCCTGCCTTGTTCTGAAGGGGTTTTCTTCATCTCTTCCGCTTCTTCAAAACTGATTCCCAGGGCTCCGGCAATTACCAGAGAGAAATGTGTTCCACCGGTTGCTTCATCAGCGGTGTAGATTACCTCACCGTCTTTTAAAATGGCAATCCCGGTTGTACCGCCGCCGACGTCCACAATGACGCCATCGCCTAAACCAAGTACATTGTTGGCTGCGCTGGGTTCATCAATCAACGTTTCACAGCGCATCCCGGCAGCCTCTATCACATTCGCCGTGGCTCTGACTTCTGCGCGCGGCACCCCTGGAGGGAAACCGCTGGCAGCATGCGTGATTTCGCGGCCTAAGGCGCGTTCAACCCTTTCTTTCATCGCCTTCAGTAAATCCACAGCGCCTATAAAATCCACCACCAGACCGTCGCGTACCACTTGCGCGAACTGGTATTCACCCACAAGCGGGTTACCCTGCCCATCCAGTACGACCAATACAGTGTAGGCCGTACCCAGGTCAACTCCTATCCGCAACGGACTCTCCGGGGGCCTCTGTAGCGGTAAACATCCGCCGCTGCTTACCGGCCGAATCACACTTTCAGCCCTGGCCAGGTAATCTACAGGGTCAAGGATTTTATACGTGTTGTACGCTTCTGTCACAATAGCCAGATATTAGTTGAACGGATTACTTTTTCGTTTCCGCGTTTCGGCCGCCAAAGCTGCCCTTGCTATTTTGTGGCAGAATCATCTCAACATCCTGATGCGGCCGTGGAATCACGTGTACTGAAACCAATTCGCCGACACGTTTCGCAGCCGCAGCTCCAGCATCAGTCGCAGCTTTTACCGCGCCGACATCACCGCGAACCATCACGGTCACATACCCGCCGCCTACATATTCTGAACCAATGAGTACCACATTTGCGGCCTTCACCATCGCATCCGCAGCCTCAACGGCCCCGACCAAACCACGGGTTTCTACCATTCCAAGTGCAATCAAAGCAGTGTCAAAAGCCATTTTTCATTTCCTTTCAATATAGAATCGATTAGCGATTTTTAAATATCTCTTCCACAACACTCCGGACAGCAGCTTCGACCTCCATCGGTGACGGACCCACTCGGGGCTCACCTGCGGAGAATGCCTCGCTCGGAGGAGTAGATAATGCGTAAGCCAGGCGTTTCACATTAAAAAGATGATACGTGGTGATATTATCGCCTGTGATAGACCCACCCACACCGCCAGCCCCCAAAGTCAAAGAGGGCATCAATCCGGTGGTAAATCCAATTCCCCCCAGAGAACTCATCGTATTCACAACAATGCGGAACACCGGCTTTTCCAGCGCAAATTGCATTATGACGGATTCATCGCGAGCGTGAATGGATAAACTGTGGCCGCGTCCCCCAAATTGGATGAGTTCGATGCAGCGGCTGCAGCCAGTTTCCCAGTTCTCTGTCTCATACCAACCCAGTACAGTGGTTAGCTTCTCGCGCGACAGCGGTTCTTCTTTGCCAACGCGCTGGATTGGAGTCACCAAAATCCTTGTTCCAACTGGAACGGAAAAACCAGCCATCGCAGCTAAAACATCTGCCGGTTTTCCAACTGTGGCTGTATTCATGACGCCGTCAGGAGTAAACAAAAGAGTACGCAGAACATCGGTCTGTTGCGGGTCGGTAAAATAAGCTCCCTGATCTTGCATTAATGTTTTTAGTTGAGCAGCGATCGGCCTGTCAGCGACGACAGCCTGTTCGGTGGCACAAATGGTGGAACAATCGAAAGCCTTACTGGCAACGATATACCTGGCAGCCTGTTCGATATCCGCTGAACGGTCGACGTATACAGGGACGTTGCCCGGTCCTACGCCGTAAGCTGGTTTCCCGGTAGAATGTGCCGCCCGTACCATTGGCGTCCCGCCTGTCGCCAAAATTAATGCGGTGTACTTGTGAGTCATTAACTCATTCGTACCCGGTAATGAGACATTTTGCATGCAGCCGATCAGGCCGTGCGGTGCGCCCGCTTGCTCAGCGGCTTGAATCATCACAGCGGCCGCTTCATAGCTGCAGCGCAAGGCAGAAGGATGAGGCGCAAAGATAATGGCGTCACGCGCTTTTACCGCCGAAAGTATTTTATAAATGACTGTTGAAGTTGGGTTTGTGCTCGGTGTCAGTGCAGCAATAACGCCCATCGGCCAGGCAATTTCTACGATCCGGTTCTCGACATCATTACGAATGACGCCTACGGTTTTAATCTCTTTGATGCTCTCCCATACAGTTCGGGAGGCAAATTCATTTTTTAATTTCTTGTGCAGGGGGATGCCATAACCGGTTTCTTCGTAAGCAAGACGTCCCAACCGTTCCGCTGCGCCATAAGCGGCTTCAGCCATAGCTGCGCAAACACGGTCGACCTGTTCTTGCGTCGCCTTTGCCCACGTTTGCCAGGCTGCATACGCTTCAGTCATCAGCGTACGCGCTTCCTGTATCGAGAGTAGATCCTTATCCAGGTTTGCCATTGAATCCCTGTTTACTTGCGGAAGACTACTTCACCATCGACTTCAAGCGAGTCGATCATCGCCATAATTACCGCATCTACCGGAGTATCTTTAGTAATATTCGTCTGGCGTGCACTCGACCCGGCTGCCGTTAATACCAGATCCCCTACACCTGCGTCTACAGTATCGATGGCTACAAATGGCTTACCTGTAGCCTCTCCGTGTTCATCGGTCTGGCGTACGATCAATAACTTACGGCCGACCAATTTTTCATCTTTTATCGTTGAAACAGCAGTACCGATTACTCTGGCTATAAGCATTTGACACTCCTGTTACCTGCATGGCATTGCAGCGATTTTTTATAGTACTTTAATAACTTTTTACTGCGGCAGCCGCGGTGGATGTTTCGGCATTACCCTTGGGTGCTTCTGTCTCTGCCTGCATGATCTTTACACCTGCGCTGGCTCCAATGCGGGTCGCCCCGGCCGCAACCAATGCCTCGGCTTCTTCCAATGTATGAATACCGCCTGATGCTTTGACGCCAATATTAGGACCTACTGTACGCCGCATCAATTCGATATCATGTACCGTAGCGCCTCCGCCCGAAAAACCGGTGGAGGTCTTTACAAAGTCCGCTCCTGCTTCTTTTGCCAGCAAACAAGCAACCACTTTTTCCTCATCGGTCAACAAAGCGGTTTCGATGATCACCTTGGTCAGCGCTCCGGCTTGATGGGAAGCTTCGACGACTCCACGGATATCTTTTGCCACGACTTCATTATCTCCTGATTTGAGCGCCCCAATATTGATCACCATATCAATCTCGGTTGCCCCATTTTTTAGGGCATTCAGGGTTTCAAACACTTTTACTTCCGTGGGAGTCGCACCCAGCGGGAAACCGATCACTGTACATACTTTTACGTCCGAACCCTTCAGGAGATCAGCACATAGTGGTACATTCGTCGGGTTGACACATACTGAAGCAAAATGATATTTCCGGGCTTCGAAACAAAGTTGAGCAATTTTATCCTGAGTTGCATCCGGTTTAAGCAGCGTATGATCGATCATGCGCGCCAGAGAAGCATCCTGCGGAATGACCCCGATCGTCGAAGTCAGACGTTCTGCTCCGGCGCTGATCACATGCCCAGCATTATCAAAACAGGTCTTCACTTTCAGGCCATCCGCAACTTCGACCACACAATTAGCACCGTCTGGCATTCTCGCGCTTTCATTTTGTTCTTCGATGGCTAGAAGAACCTCGCGAGTGATGATTTCAACCAGAGTTTCAATTTTCTCGATTTCGACTTCCATGATTACTTTGCTTCCTTTAGAAATTGTCTTTCTATTGCTAAAATTTTATCGATCCGCTTTTGATGACGTCCTCCGCCAAAATCGGTGGATAGCCAGGTTTTGACAATCAATTTTGCCTGATTCACGCCAATCAATCCGGCGCCTAATGTTAACACATTGGCATCATTATGTTCCCGGCTGTTTGAAGCCGAAGCATAGTCATAACACATCGCTGCCCGCACGCCGGGAACTTTATTGGCGGTTATACATGAGCCGATACCTGCACCATCAATAACGATACCGCGCCAGACTTTCCCTTGCGAAACCTGCAGAGCCACAGCCAGCGCAAAATCCGGATAATCTACGGGTTCTTTACTATTCGTGCCGAGATCAATGACTGCGTACCCCTGCCCAGATAATTCTGCCTTTAGAATTTCTTTAAGCTCTAGGCCGCCGTGATCGCTGGCAATCGCAATTTTTTTTCCATTTGAAGTCGTCATTGGCACAGAGATATTCACCGGTTTTTGAACAGGAGTATTTTGAGGACCTCGGGCAAGATTCTCAAGTGTCTGTTGAACAACTCGTTCGACGATATTGTGGATATCCTGATCTGGAACCGGGCTCACTGGGTACGTTCTCCGCACTTGACGAATGATGTAAAAAGTCGGATAATATAACTGGTAGTGACCACATGACCAGTAGTTGTTTTTATGATACCACCCTGAGGAATAAATGTCAATAATGATTGACCCGTATGCAGCGACGCCAAAGTATTTCCAGCTTGCTGCCATTCTGAAACAAAAAATCGAGGACGGTCTGTGGCCTCCCCGTTCTGCAATTCCTTCTGAACGTCAGTTGGAAGTATTGTACGGGGTCAGCCGCACTACCACCCGGGAAGCCATTGATCAGTTGGTACGGCAGGGTTATCTGTACCGCGAACACGGCCGGGGTACTTTCGTCTCACCGCCCAAATTACAAAAAGGGTGGATGGAATTAACCAGTTTTT
>Ga0224522_1000048_pt1 | contig 71006 bp, 56 predicted proteins | sample CFST25metaG_FD_182733 | JGI IMG/M metagenome (GOLD analysis project Ga0224522, IMG submission 182733) | Peat soil microbial communities from Stordalen Mire, Sweden - C.F.S.T25 | ecosystem: Environmental > Terrestrial > Soil > Wetlands > Peat | place: Sweden: Norrbotten County, Stordalen Mire...
ATTTATTTCCAGATATTATAAAAAATAAATTAGAAGATATTTTATACAATAAAGAAATAGAAACTACTAATAGAATAACAAAAGAAGTCACTGATTATTTGAATTTTAATTTTGGTAGCGATTTTCAACCAAAAACAAGAAAGGAAAGTGCTTATAAATATTATAATGATTATTTTAAAAATTATCTAAATATTTTAAAAAAAGGCGATGGGATTTGTATCGAACCTTTAACAATATTAGATTTTGAAATAGTAGAATCTAAAAAATTAAATTTATTTAAAATAAGTTTAATACCAAATGAATTTAAAATAAAATATTCAAAAAATATTATTAAATATCTTGAAATATCTGAAGAAATATACCATAAAACAAAAAATGTTGCTGTTTCTTTAGAAACAAATATTAGTTATAGAAAACAATTGGAGTTCTTAAATGAATATTTAGAAAATAGACAAAAAAATACTGGGGAAATTTATTTTGATTTTAAATTAAGTGATTTTAATTTTAGGCATTCTATTTTAAGTTTTGAAGATGCTAACGGGATTTTCACAATGCCCTCACCTTTGGCAATGGGTAAATCGGAAAAGGTTTTATTACCATTATTCTTAGAAACCCAGGCCATAATAGATATTAATGGAATAAAATTAAATAGCTCTAATCCTCTAAATGTTAATGATATTGATATAGTATATTCGGTTACTAAACCAGCTAAAATTAATCAATTTTTGGCAATATCATTTGGACTTAATCCGGAAGTTAGGAAAAGTATGAGCGAAACTCAAATTACAATTTATGAAAGAATTTATACGCAAAATAAAAGCAATTATCTTTTTGGTTCAAGGTTCAAAATTGAAAAATGTTTTGCCGAACTCTGTAGTTGGTTGTTAAAGAAAACTAGTTATTGTTTAGAGGATCCATCATTTTTAAAAGATAAATCCGAGAAATGGTTAAGCGATCATGTATCAGATACTTATAAACAGATGGAAGATAATTTTTTTCTCCCATTTTTGTTCGAAAAACTAAAATATGATTTTGGTGATTTGGTAATAAAAAAACCTGAAGCCTTCGGAGGTGAAATAGATATATTGTTTGGTGATATTCCAATCGAACTGAAAGTTAGAAGAAAAGAAAGCGAACCTTTAATCGATAATATAGTAGATGATAAATTCAACCCTGCAAGTCAAGCTGCAGCTTATGCTTCAACCGTACGAGTAGGTTTTGTAGTATTATTAGATCTTCCGGAAAGTAACAAACAGATCACGAATTTAGATAACTGTGTAAGAATAATTGAAAAAGAATTTGATAATGATAGTCTTTATAAAACTGTAATAAATTTATTTGTTTTTTATTGCAATCAACCTGTTCCAAGTAGTGCATCTTAAATAATTTCTAGATTAATTATTTATATAAGTTGTTTTTATTAAATCTGCTCTTTAAATCGTTATTTACAAAATCATTAGTAAAAATATCTACTTTGATATTTATTATAAGTTCAGTATAATTATAAATGTTAATCAAATTTTGTAGATGTATATAAAAGTTCGCCTAATACCCGCCATGTTGGAATGGGCGAGGAAATCTGCAAATATATCCGTCGAATCTGCCGACTCAAAAGTACCCTGTTCAGTCGATAGACTTGAAAAATGGGAAAAGGGTGAAGAATATCCGACAATCAATCAGGCAGAAAAACTTGCAAATATTTATAAACGTCCCCTCGCCGTCTTCTTTCTACCCGAAATCCCCGATTTCAAAACACTAAGAATTTAATTCGGGTAATAATTATTTGAGCCGTAGTGGTTATTTCTGTTCTTAATATATGTAAATTACCTTTTAAAAAGAATTATATAAGCAATTGAGAAATAAATTATTTACCCTTTTACCTCAAATCCCCATTTTTGATAATTAATTATATTTTTGTTTATTACATTTTCTTTCCAGGCAGGTTCTTCTAAAGTATATTCTTTTAGATCATTAATTAAATAATCTTTGAATTTTTCATATACATTATTTAATATCTCTATTTCACTTTCTACAAATAGACTTTCATCAAAATATTTATTTGTCTCCATTATTTCTATAACACCACAATCTTTAAATTCTTCAACCATATAAATAAAATTATTATTATTCATCCAATCATAAATTGCATCATATTCAGTCGGCACTGGTCCTAATGATATTGCTCTATATCTTGAACCGCTAATAGCTTTTAGATGATTCTTGTAATGAAGAAAATCAGAATAGAAAAGTAATTTGTTTAATTTTGTTTTACACGGTTTTTCTTTAATAACAAAATATATAACCATGTTAGCGAATTTATCTAAATTAGGTTTTACAAAACCGGTATCGCTTTTTATTTTTTGAGGCCAGACAAATTGAATCCAATCGTGCAATTTATTCTCATGAATTAATGTTTCAACTTTTTCTTGTATTTTTATTATTTCATTTTTATCAAACAAATCATTTCTTGATTCAACTAATTTTAAGAATTGTTTTGGTTCATCAATTAATCTCAATAAAGAATTATGAGATTCGTTTGGAATTGCTCCTCTTTCATAATTTGAATATGTGTTTTCGCCCCAACCTAACGCTAATGACATATCTACTTTAGTAAGGCCATATTTTTTTCTTAAATTTATTATTTCATCAGGATATAATATGTTGTGATTTTCTCGATATTGGTTATAGACTTGAATAAGATTTTTATCTCCGGTTTCTACATCATTAAATTCTTCACCGCAGCCTTCACATTTATAATAACTTTCATATACTTTGTATATTTCTTTTTTAAATTCGATTTGTCTGGGAATTCCGGTTAATAACTTTAATTTGCTATTGCAAATTGGGCATTCCATTTTTTTCTCCTTTTTTTCAAATCCTAAGTGGTTTTGAATTTTGTGTATTTGTTTTAAATGGGTAATTTAAAGGTTTATATGATTTGTGAAATGATACGCAAACAGGTCTTTGATTATCAAGTCTGCTACTTAATTTGATGTATATTTCTTCATGTATATCTTTTAGAAATATCCCAAAGACCCATAATTCGCATCCATTATATTGCTTATCTATTAATGGACCCTCAACATAGTCCTCTATTTCTAATTCTAAAATATACTTTTTCACGATTTCGTGAGTTAATCCTAAATTCATAATATCATCTTGGGTTTTTTTCACTAAGAATATATTATGATCTATTATGTAAGTTTTTGTTTTTTTTAAAAAATTGTTTACATCTTCATACTTACTCATGATATACTTATTTATAGTGTACAAAATATGCAAAATATTACATAAAGTCAATACTAAATACACTATAAAGTGGAAATTAGTTCCATATAATTCATTTTGAAGATTTTGGAGTAAGTTTTATCCTGAAAAAGTCTCCGGCAGTCATCAAAAAATCAAAGTAAATCATCCTAAATCATATAAATCAGCGTCAAAAATTCTTCGTTCTATTAAAAAAATGCGTTTCGTTTTTTTAGTTCACTATTTCGCTTTTTCACTATCTCACTATTTTCTATCCTCCGTTTAATGTAATTATCTGTATTGATTTATCAATAATTTAACGCAAGCTATAATTGGATATAGACGTCCATTTATACAACTTTTACCCCAAAAATGCATTTTACAAAATATTTTGATTTTCCGCATCCGCTCTGAATTACAGCCCTCAACATTTCAATAACAGAATCCCAAATATAGGGGGGTGCAAAAAGATAAAAATCGCCGAAACCCACGCCCCGCCTGACTTCCTCAAAAAATTGTCAATATAAACTGATTTAAATATTATTTTCCCGATTTTGTACATAGAAATTTTAAATTATTATTTATGAATAATAAATATAAAAATATCGTTAAGCTCTTCTTGGTGTACTTAATGCCCTTAGTGGTAAAATATTTTTTAATCTTTTAATCTTATAAATCTTATGAATTTCAAAAATCTTACAAATTACTACATCAAACATCTTGAAAATGGCTACTCAGAAAAATCTTTCGATCTTTGCGATTACAAAAAAATCGAAGATTATGCCCAAAAAGAAAATTTGATGAAAAAAATTGAACTTGCAAAATCTTCTTCACAAAAGTTGTGGGAATCATTCGCTGTTATTGCTTTATCGAATAATTTTAAGCATTTCCCGTATGAACTCTGGGTTTTTGTTATGAAATCCCGTTTCGGATGGAATCCCGAACCAAAACCAATTGTGGATGAAGAACCTCAGGAAGTCGAAGTCCGATTGATGCTGAATAAAGACCAGATATATCCCGGCAGCGAAGACGACTCAAATGAACAAAAATTAATTAATTCTTAAACACTGAACAATGCTTTGCTCTTTAACATTAAAAAAGTTCTATCAGTGTATATCAGTATTAATCAGTGTTATCTGTGTGCAAAGTTTTTAAACTGAACAATGCTTTGCTCTTTAACATTAAAAAAAGTTTTATCAGTGTAAATCAGTATTAATCAGTGTTATCTGTGTGCAAAGTTTTTAATTGAACAATGCTTTGCTCTTTAATATTAAAAAAAGTTTTATCAGTGTAAATCAGTATTAATCAGTGTTACCTGTGTGCAAAGCTTTTAAATTAAATTATATGGCAAACTTTACCAAAAAAAAACAGTTCGTCCAGCTCCGTGCAAAAGGTTATTCAATGAGAAAAATAGCCGATGAACTTAAAGTAACAATTCGTACTCTATACTACTGGTATAACGAATTTAAATTTGAAATTAAATTGATGAGTGCAATCGAACATGAAACTATGCTCGAATCATTAAATTTTAATGAATCCGGCAGGCTAAAAAATCTTTTCGATGATTTACATAAAATTGAATCTTCATTGACAAAAAAAGATTTCTCTGTTCAGCCGGTCTGTGATTTGATGAAATGGAAATATTCAATAATTTCTCAAATCAATAAGTTGCTCCCTATGGAAACAAATAGTGAATTGCCATGTGATAGAGAAACTGCATTTGACTCGAAACCGCATTAAAATTTTGCATTTTTCACGGTTTTGTTTCACTTTATTGCACTTTTGATTCATTTTTGTTTCAATGTTCTTTCTTTGTAATTGCAACGTTTTTTCAGGCTTTTTACACGCCTGACGTTCTTTAAAATATTGAAAAAATAGATACTAAAAGAGTATTGAAGGAATTCAAATATAATCTGAAATACTTTTAATAACCTCGTTACCAAAGTCATCCACGTTCTTTGTGTCCCGACTTGTCGGGATTTGGTAACGTTCTAATGCTCTTATTTATTTTTTATTTTTTATTATTTATTTTTAAAAAGTTCTTTGACATAAAAAATCCTATAATTTGTTAGGATTGAAATTTTTTGATATGCTCACTGAAATCATTGTGTCGGGAGTCCCTATACAGAACATAGGAGACTCCCCGACACTGGATAACCATCGCAACATAAATGTTGCGGTACGTGCTTTTGCTCTTACTTTATAAACTTTATAACTTTACAAACTCAATAACTAACTTAATATTCTCTCCAGGATTTTAGTGAGAGCTCGCTGATGTCTTTTTTGCAGAAGGCGTAAATAAATGCGGCGGCGAGGCGGGAATTTGTGATTAAGGGTATGTTGTAATCGACTGCAGTTCTTCTTATCAGGTAATCGTATTGAAGGTCGCTATCCGTTAGACTCTTTGGTATGTTGATTACGAGTTCTAAAATTCTTTCGCTTAAATAATCTATTACGTTCGGATTTCCTTTATCCTGAGATGAATATAACATTGTCGAATGAATTCCGTTTGCTTTAAGAAATCCGTACGTGTCTTCCGTCGCAAATAAATTGTAACCTTTTTCAGATAGCAACTGCGCACTGTTCAATAATTCTATCATCGAGCGGGATGGACCTGTAGATAAGAGAATATTATTTTTCGGAATTTTATAACCGACTGATAACATCGCTTTCAGGATTGCATCGTAATAATCTTCGCCGATGCAGCCCGCTTCACCCGTTGATGCCATTTCAACTCCGAGGATAGGGTCGGCTTTTTGTAATCGCGAAAATGAAAATTGAGGCGCCTTGACTCCGACATAATCGAGGTCGAAAATTGATTTTTCCGGTTTGACAACATTTATACCCAGCATAATGTTGGTTGCAAGTTCTATGAAATTAGTCTTTAATACTTTTGATACGAACGGAAAACTTCTCGATGCCCTGAGATTACATTCGATAACTTTTATATCATTATCTTTTGCAAGGAACTGAATGTTAAACGGACCGGAAATTTTCAGCTGACCGGAAATTTGTCTTGCAATCTTTTTTATTCTTCGGATTGTTTCTATATAAATTTTTTGTGCGGGAAAAACTATTGTAGCATCGCCTGAATGTACACCCGCAAATTCAACGTGTTCGGAAATTGCATAAGTAATTATTTCACCATCCTTTGCAACTGCATCGAATTCAATTTCTTTTGCATCTTCAATGAATTCCGAAATCACGACGGGATATCTTTTGGAAACATTTGTTGCAAGCGTTAAAAAATGTTGAAGTTCTTTTATATTTGAAACTACGTTCATAGCCGCGCCGGATAAAACATACGATGGTCTGACCAGTACAGGAAATCCTACGGAATTTACGAACTTAATAATATCATCTATGTTCGTTAACTCTCTCCAGCGGGGCTGGTCGATTGAATATGTATCGAGCATTCCGGAAAACTTGTGACGGTCTTCTGCAGAATCTATCGAGAGCGGGGAAGTACCCAGTATATTTACATTTGCTTTATGCAACCTGATGGCGAGGTTATTCGGAATTTGTCCGCCTGTGGAAACTATTACTCCGAGCGGTTTTTCAAGTTCTATGATATCGAGCACACGTTCATAAGTAAGTTCATCAAAATACAATCTGTCGCAGACATCATAATCAGTGCTGACAGTTTCAGGATTATAATTAATCATAACGGCATCATAACCATTTTTTCTGATTGTGTTTAATGCGTTGACAGAGCACCAGTCGAATTCAACACTGCTGCCGATGCAATATGCACCTGAGCCAAGAACGATAACCCTTTTTTTAGAATTCTCAAATTCAATATCGTTTTCAATTCCGCTGTAAGTGAGATACAGGTAATTTGTTTTCGCCGGATATTCGCCTGCAAGTGTATCTATCTGTTTAATGAAAGGTACGATATTATTTTTTATTCTGAATTCCCGTACCTGCAATGAATAATCCGTTGCATCATCATCGATATTTTCTCTCAGCAATTTTGAAATCTGAAAATCTGAAAATCCTGCTTTTTTGGAATCAATTAATAGTTCTGTGGGAACATCTTCGATGATATTAAATTGTTTTAATTTACTGCTGATATCAAAAATATTTTTCAGCTTATAAAGAAACCATCTGTCGATGCCTGTGATTTGATTTATCTTATCGATTGAAAAACCTTTTTCGAATGCCATTGCAATGACGAAGATACGCATATCAGTGGGTGTGCCAAGTTCAGTTTCAATTTTAGATGAATCGTCGAATTCCAAATCTTTATTGCCTGTAAATCCGTGCATTCCCTGTCCAATCATCCGAAGACCTTTCTGAATGGCTTCTTCGAACGTTCGCCCGATTGCCATAACTTCGCCGACACTTTTCATACTGCTGCCGATATGTTTAGAAACACCTTTGAATTTTCCAAGGTCCCATCTCGGAATTTTACAGGTAATATAGTCGAGTGCAGGTTCAAAAAAAGCAGTAGTAGTTTTTGTAACTGAATTTTTCAAATCGAAAAGCGAATAGCCAAGTGCAAGTTTTGCGGCAATGAATGCAAGCGGATATCCTGTGGCTTTTGATGCAAGGGCACTTGAGCGCGACAACCTTGCATTTACTTCGATGACGCGGTATTCTTCCGAATGCGGGTCGAGAGCAAACTGGACGTTGCACTCGCCGATAATTCCAAGGTGTTTAACAATTTTAATTGAAATATCTCGGAGGCGCTGATATTCATTATTGCTTAAAGTTTGAGAAGGTGCAACGACAATGCTTTCTCCGGTATGAATTCCGAGCGGGTCGAAATTTTCCATATTACATACGGTTATGCAATTGTCGAATTTATCTCTCATCACCTCATATTCAATTTCCTTCCAGCCTTTAAATGATTTTTCAATTAAAATCTGGTTTGAAAAGGAGAAAGCTTTTTTTGCAACGAGCATAAGTTCATCAACATTATTGCAAAAGCCGCTTCCCATTCCGCCGAGAGTAAATGCCGCTCTGACAATGATTGGAAAGCCAAGTTTCTCCGAAGCCTTAATTGCATCATCTGAATTTTCAACAGCGATACTTTCTATAGTTTTAACATTGATTTCATTTAATTTTTTTACAAATAAATCCCTGTCTTCGGTTTCGAGAATTGCCTGAACAGGCGTGCCTAATACTTCAACGTTATATTTTTTTAATACATTTGATTTAAATAATTCTATTCCGCAGTTAAGAGCAGTTTGTCCGCCGAAAGAAAGAAGAATTCCCTTCGGTTTTTCTTTTTCGATTATTTTTTCCGCAAAGTAAGAGGTGACGGGAAGAAAATAAATTTCGTCTGCAATGTTTTCGGAAGTCTGAACAGTTGCAATATTCGGATTTATGAGAATAGTTTTAATGCCTTCTTCTTTCAGAGCCTTCAATGCCTGGGAGCCCGAATAATCAAATTCTCCGGCTTCTCCGATTTTCAATGCACCCGAACCTATGATTAAAACTTTTTCAGGTTTATTCATTTGTAATCTTTTACTAAATCTAAAAATTTATCGAATAAAAAATCTGTATCTCTCGGACCACTCGAAGCTTCAGGATGAAACTGAGTGGAGAAGAATGGTTTTGTTTTATGAATAATTCCTTCGTTCGTTCCGTCATTCAGGTTGATAAAAAATTCATCCCAATCATCGGATAATGTTCTGAAATCAGTTGCATAGCTATGATTTTGAGAAGTAACGAAACAGTTGTTTGAATTTTTTAACCTGACAGGCTGATTATGACTTCGATGTCCGTATTTCAGTTTAAACGTATCGCCTCCTGAAGCAAGGCATATAAGCTGATTTCCAAGACAGATGCCGAATGCCGGTTTATTTTGAGATAAAGAAATTTTTAAATGATTAATTGTTTCGGGACATTTCTTCGGGTCTCCGGGACCATTGGATATTACAATTCCGTCATAATCTTCATTTAAGTAATCATAATCCCACGGAACTCTGATAACAGTTGCGTTCCTGTTTAATAAACTTCGAATGATATTATTTTTTGCGCCGCAGTCAATCAGAATAATTTTAATTTCACCGGCGGGGTAAGTAATTTTTTCTTTCACACTGACCGTTGATACAAGATTTTTTTCATTCGGGTCAATAAAATTTACATCCTCTTCAAAAATTATTTTTCCGGGCATTGTTCCTTTTTCCCTGATTATTTTTGTTAGTGCTCTCGTATCGACTCCGAATATTCCCGGAACTTCATTTTCTTCAAGCCAATCTGACAGGCTCTTCACAGAATTCCAGTGGCTGTTTTCAAACGAATAATCGGATATAATTAAACCCGAAACGTGAATTTTTTCAGATTCGAAAAATTTTGAAATATTATTTTCAAGAATATCGGGAGGCACGCCGTAGTTTCCGATGAGCGGATAAGTGAGAACGACTAATTGTCCTTTATAGGATGGGTCTGTAAGGCTTTCGGGATAGCCCGTCATTGCAGTATTAAAAACAATTTCACCGGGAACTGATTTTCTGAATCCGAAAGATTTTCCGTGAAAAATTGTTCCGTCTTCTAAAATTAATTTAGAATTATACTGATTCGCCATTTACATAAAAAATACTTTATGCAATATACAAAAAATATTTATAAAAAAAATTATTCATGCTCATTGCAAAACCTAAAAAAAATCAGCATCAGAATCTCATAGCTCTTAACGTAATAAAAAAACCCGGAGATTTGAGAATCACCGGGTTTGGAAAATCAAAAGATTTATTAATGTATTATCTTCCGATTGTGTCTAAATGTTCTTTCTTAGCCTTCAATTGATCGGGCGTTTCAGTGTGATCAGGGTCTAACGCGATTGCTTCTGTCGGGCAAGATGGAATACATTGCGGTTCATCATTAAATCCAACACATTCTGTACACTTTTCAGGTACTATATAAGTTGTTTCATCTGATAATGCGGGAAATGTTTGACCACCTAATGTATATTCTTTACCAGCTTCATAAATTGCATCATTTGGACATTCGGCTTCACATGCTCCGCATGCAATGCATTCTTCAGTTATCTTTACTGCCAAAGTAAGCTTCTCCTTTTAAATTTATTTATAAATAGATTGTATAATTTTTATACAATTTAACATTTCTATATCAAAAAAAGAATATAAAAATGAATCGTATTAAAAAAAATTGTCAAAGACAACTAATTAGAATTAAATTAGTGTAAAATCAGCTTATTAAATAGATTAATAAAAAAACCCGTTAAACGCTACGTTCAACGGGTTTACTAAAACGGAAAAATAAAAAATTATTTAATCAACATCATTCGTTTTATGTCAACAAAGTTTGCAGTTTCCAATTTGTAAAAATATATTCCGCTTGCAAAATTTGTTGCATTAAAATTTGTTTCGAATTTTCCGGCGGATAAATATCCGGAATAAAGACGGCTGATTTCTTTTCCAAGAATATCATAAATCTTTATATTCACTAATCCTGCTGTTTTGATATCAAATTTTATTTTTGTAACCGGGTTAAAAGGGTTCGGATAATTCTGATATAAACAATATTTATCGGGTATATTAGAATTTATTTGCGAAATGCCAACATTAATCGTATCATAAATCGCAATTTGATTAATCGGGTTATTAACAGTTAAAGTGAAACTTGAATTCGAACCGTTATATGAACCATTACCGGAACCTACCCAATGATTAAAATAATAAGTCATATTATTAAATTGCAATTGTACCGGAGCCACTGAAATCGTTACAGAACTTGCAGAATCAGTATACTGGTTTCCGTTAGTAATAGTTACAGGAATTCCGGATGGATCCGCATAGGACATAATTCTGAACTGCTGTTTAAAATTCGCAACGTATTCACTTGTGTTAGCATTAACAGTAATTGTTTGTGAAGTATCACCGCTGTTGCTCCAGTTTGTAAATACATATCTTAATGAATTAAAAGTTTGCGGTGAAATAGCAGCCAATGATTGCTGAGAATTTAAATCCCAGATGAAAGCTTTTGTATTTGTATATGTTACGTTATTAACCTTAAAATCGAGAGACGAATAATTTGTTCGAACGGTCACATAATTTTTACCAACTAAATAGTCCATCGAAATTTTATGAATCTTACCGTTGGCACTTGTACCAGTTACAATTACGTTATATACTCCTGCAGGAACCGAAGTTGTTGAATTCACCTGGAGGTTTAAAGAATCCGAATAATTACTTATAACATTGCCGTTATTAAATACAGCTGTGACACCTGTCGTCACGGGATTTACTGCGGCTGTAAATGTTACGGGAGAATTGAATGAACTTGCAGCAACCGGGATTCTGATTTTATAATTTGCTGTTCCGGTAGCTCCCTGCGATACAACTCTGAATCCGGGATTAGCAAGTAATGTAAAATCCGTTGTTATTCTTGCAGAATTTAATATTTCTTTACTCACATCCTGTACATAAGCAAGAGGGCTTATTTCACTCCACTGCCAGACCGGGTCTTTTTTAAATCTCTGTTCAATAATCTGAAAAGTTCCGGGATATAATGTAACCTGAGAACCTGCCCCGGTAGGATACATTTTTCTCATTACATTATAAAAATCCGATTCACCGTTTGTTCCCGGAGGAGAAGTATAATGTATATGGTTTTCCGATAAAGCTAAATATACTGTTACAACCGGATTCGGTAAAAATGTTTCACAAAATATTTTTGCCCGCACCAAAACGCTGTCAGTTGCATAGGTACTGTCCGTTAAAATTATTGTAACAGGGCTCAATATATCTTTTCTCTGATTAAAATATGATAGCAATGCTGCTTGTGTGTAATTAGGTAATACACTTATGATGCCATCAAATCTTCCTTCGGGAATTGAGTTAATCCCGTAGTAAGATCTTCTTGTGTTATTATCGGTCTGATTATATAAAAACATCGGGTCATTTCCGGGTGAAGGCCAGTTCATATGAAATCCAATCGCTGTTATTTTTGTCGGGTCCTGAGAGTTCAGGAATGCCGTCATAATTGGATTGTTTGCGGCGCAGGGTCCGCAGGTAGAACTTGTAAAAAACTCAATCAACATCATTCTGTCACCTGCGTTAACATAATGACTTAATGTGAAAATGAAAGAAAGAATTATTATTACTTTGTAAAATTTATTCATGCTTTTATTTGATAAGTTTAACATACTACAAGAAGATAAAATATTCAGAATATTAATTAAAGACTAAATTAATATCCAAAAAAGGGGATATTGTGTGAAAAATATTAATGCTAATTTGAAATACAACTCCTCCGGAGTTGGGATTAAATATAAATCATATATTATATTGGTTTGAATTTAGAAATCCAATTTGTTATTTTTAAATTCAGAACGGGGATATAGCTCAGTTTGGTAGAGCGTCTGAATGGCATTCAGAAGGTCAGGAGTTCGATCCTCCTTATCTCCACATAGTGTAAATTATATAAATAAAAAGAGGATAGCCGATTAAGGTTTATCCTCTTATTGTTTCTAATAAAAAGTTCGCTACGATTTGGCTACGATTCAAAGAATCATCTGCAAATATTTTTGTGTAGTTGATAATTGTGAATGACCTAATAAACTCATAACTTCATATAAAGGACGTTTTTCTACATTAGCCCAAATACTTGCTCTTCTATGTCTTAAGTTATGATAACTCCAAGTTTTTTGCTTTAGTGTTTTAACTTTCCTCTGTAAAAACTTAGGCGTATCCGACCAATAACTAAAAAGTCTTTCATCTGGTTTAAGTCTAATATCTTTTAGACATAAAGGTCGTGGAACCTTACGCGGAACTACATTTGAATTTCTGCTTTTCTTGGTATAAAGAATAACATAATCATCTAAGATATCTTTGCCGGTAACTTTTAAAGGTTCATTAATTCTCGCCGCTGTTTCAGATATAAACTCTATTAAAAGTTTTTGCTGAGGGTCGCAAATATCTTTAACTGCTTCTATATCTTTATCACTTGGAATATACTTTAACTTTTTCTTTATTGAAAATGGTTTAATTCCTTGACAAGGATTTCTCATTTCCAGTTCATGACTATCAATAGCATAATTAAAAAGAGCTTTAAAAAGATTGAGCATATAATTTACACCATAATTATCTTTTCTCTTTTCTTTGGCATTTAAAGAAGCCTTAAAAAGAAAATCATTTATATCTTTTCGAGTAATTGATTTTATGGGTACATTACCTATGGTTTTCAATAATTCGGAATAGTATGTTTTATTTTCTTTATAATACTTCTCACTTTTCTTTGCTTTTAAAAGGTCTAACCTTTCGTTAATAGCTTCTAAAAGGCTTAAAACAGGCTTCTCAGAAGGGTTTCGGGCTTGGTTGGATACTTCTTCATATTTTTCATATTCTGCCTTTTTAGCTTCAGTTTTTGATAAATAGATAGCATTAGAGAAATAGAGTTGGTTTTGAAATGAAAATTTAAACCACCAGCGATTACCCTTTTTAAGTTTTCGTTGATATTGTGCCATAATTGGACTCCTTTCTGATTTATGTTTATTCTTTTATTTTAAAATTCTAAATTCAATTGCGGTAAAAATGAAGCGTCTTTTTTTAGTGGTTTGTTGGGATTTTGAGACTAAGTAAATTTAAAGGTGAGTTGGGTACTATAGGAGTAATCTTATGGCAACCCGTTACCTTTCCGTCAAGGAAGTAGCATCTCTTCTCAATATTTCTATTAAGACCGTCTATAAAAAACTTGGTTTAATTCCAGGCTATTTTAATCTCGGCGGGATGCATTTCTTTGATGAGGAAGAATTACTTAATGGTCTAAAAAAACTTGCAACAAGACCTAACAAGACAGCTTTAATTAATCATCAAACCCGTGACAAGCACGGGCTGATGAAATAATGCAAAGCCCTGCCCTTTAATATTGGGGCGGGCTTTTTTGTTTACTATCTCTTTCCGCCACAAAATCTACGGTGAGTACTGGAACATTTAGGGTGGTGTCTACTTTTAGACTTATGGCTGTTAGTTTTTCCGAACAGCATAATTTTACCCTGTCTTTTGAATTCTCTTCCGAATCCACTACCTTGTTTCTTGAATTCATTGAACCATTTTCCCATTTGAGTATTCCTTTCTTTTAATTTTAAGGTTACTCAAAATTACTTATAGTGTTTTTAAGGTACATTAAACCAGATGGGAATCTAAAAGAATAAAAGGGATTATCTTCTCTAAATTCTCCGGTATAAAAAATAAACCCGAAATCATTGCGTAATTTCGGGCTTTTAACTGAACAAAAAAGAACTACACTATTAGTATAGCATAGTCCGATTATTTTTAAAAATTTTAATGCACTAATATGAATTTTTTGCTAAAATAAAAGAAAAAACATCTATGAAGCTTAGGGAAGACTTTAATCAAAGAACTTGGAGTGTACTTAAAAAGATTAAAAGATATTGCGCTTTATATGATACTAATTATCCTATCCAATATGAAATCTATTTGTTTCCAATAAAAAATAATTTTTCATCTTCACAAGAAGAATGTAATATTTTAAAAGACCTTGCAGAAGCTAATGTTATTCATATATACCGTAGACAAATAAAAAGTGATTTTCGCATAATAGTTTATTTAGATATCATACAGCCAGAATTTAATGAAATATATGTGGAATTTGAATTATCTCAACAAAATTATTTTGATCATAATAGTCAAAAAAGTCCGGAAATAGAAAATAATGTATCTGAAAATCCGAATAATTATAAGCTAATTTTTCCCTCATATTATTTAAACCAGGAAATAAAGCGATTGGAAATACTTTTAAGGCACTTTCTTAAAGCCAGTACTATTAACTATAAAGACTATCGATATTTGGTCTTAATTTTAAAAATGTTAAGAAAGTTAATTTATGAATCAGTGGGGGCTGATAAACAAAATAAATTAAATAGAAAGGAAATTTATAGAAAAAACTTTAACTACAATAAGAATAAGAAAATCAGAAATATTGATTTTAAAAAGCAGGTACAAGAAATTAAGGAAAATATAGAACAAATAAAGCAAAATAAAAAAGAGCCATTGCCTATTACTGGAGAGATTGTTGTCTCAGGACTAAATGAAGGTCTTAAAGCACTTAAGACAAAAGAATTAGAAAAGACTGAACCCAAATTCCCTTTCAAAATCCCCGCTGGTACTCATTGGAATAATGTCATCATAAAATTTTTAGATAATGAAAATGTAGAGATTCATGTTAAAAGACTTAAACATAGAGCAAGTTATAAAGAATTGGGAATGATTGGCAAAGGCAAAGTACCTGAACCCAGTGAACAATGGTTATTTATGAAAGTTTTAGCTCAGTACCAGGGAGAGATTACCATTAGAGACCCGGAAGCTAAAGACAAGTATAAGAAGCAAAAACAAGCCTTAACAGAAACTTTAAGAAATTATTTCTCAATAGATTATGACCCCTTTTATCCTTACCATTCATGTCCGGAAAAAGCAGGTAATTCATATAAAATAAAATTACTCCTGATTCCCCCGTTTGATAAAGATACAAGACCAAACATAATAGAAGAAGAAACTGATCCGCTCGGTATTCAGGAATATTTAAATGAAGCGTTAAGGCTGTAAGTAATTACTAGCGAAATTCATTTTAAAAAATAATTAATGAAATCCCCTAATTTTCAGGGGATTTTTTTATTTTAAAATAATAAAGTGAAATTCGCCATTTACAATTAGAAGCTTTGGTTAACTAATCGATTAGATAAATTAATAAATCTAATTCTAATCTTTATGATTATAAAAAAGAAAAATGAGGATCTCGATGAGAGCAATAAATTTATAACCTATGATATAGGTATGGCGGCAGCTTTGTTTACACTTGGCTATGATTTATGGGACGTAGACAAGTTTAATCCAAAGAAAAGTAAATTTATTTTTCGCCGCGATGAACATTTAGATAAAATGGTTCAAGAATACTGGGACAATAAATTAATATTACCTGCCCGGTCATTACTTGATAACCAAAAAATGCTTAAAAACCGATTGTATTCGGTAATAGTTTAAATATTCACAAATGCCTCCTAAGGATAACTTTAGGGGGCATTTGATTAACTTTAATACTTAATGATAGGATGTGATATAGCCATTAAGGTCAGTTATGATCTTATTCTATATCGCCCCTTAACAATAAAATGAACAGTAATTCGAACTGGGACAAGATAATAGATAAAAAATTTCTAAAGCCTAATGAAATGGCAAATCTTTTAAATATATCTAGACCATCTGTTTATAGGCTAATAGAAAAAAGACAGATACCATTTTACAAGATAGGTGGAAATTTGAGATTTAAAAAAGAAGATATTATCAATTATTTAGAAATGTCTCATTTCGAAGCTATGAAATATTAATATGAGTGTATATAAAAGAAATAATAAATACTGGGTAAGGTTTATGATTAGTCATAAAAGATATTCTAAGGCAAGCCCTGACAATACCTATGCCGGAGCTAAAGCCTATGAATCACTAATAAGGCAAAGATTGGCTCGTGGTGAACCAATTGATGGTGTACAAGAAGATAAAAAGAAAATTATTTTATTTAGAAACTTCGCTGAAGAGTGGTTTGAACGTTATGTTAAGATTAACAATAAGTTGTCTGAAATAAGAGGTAAGCGTTCTATTTTAGATGTTTATCTTATTCCATTCTTTGGTAAACTAAATCTTGATAAAATTACTAGCTATGAAATCGAAAAATTTAAAGCTGAAAGACAAAAGCAAGGATTAAGTAATAAATATATTAATAATCAACTTTGCGTCTTGAGTAAAAGTTTAAGTACGGCTGAAGAGTGGGGGCTTCTAGAAAAACGACCAAAGATTAAACACTTAAAAGTAGCTCCACAAAAGTTTGACTTCCTGAGTATTGAAGAAAGCAAAAACTTATTAGCTCAAGCGGATGATGGATTTTTAAGAGATATGATCTTATTTGATCTGCATACTGGTCTTCGCTTTGGCGAACTTATTGCCTTAACCTATAGTGACGTGAATTTTGAAAAAAATGTTTTAACAGTCAGCAAATCTGTTAGTAGAGGATACTTGGGTAGTCCCAAAAATAACAAATTAAGATATATTCCACTAAGCAATGAGCTTATACAAATGCTTGAGAGAAAAAAATTAGGCAAAGATAAAGATGATTTAATTTTCCCTAATGCTGTTGGAAAATTTCTAATACAAGAACGTTGTAGAAATTGGTTACATCAACTTTGTAAGAAAACTGGGCTAAGACAAATTGGTTGGCATACTTTAAGACACACCTTTGCCTCACACTTAGCAGGAAATGGTATCTCCATGCGAACAATACAAGAGCTTATGGGACATAGTGATACTAATACTACTTTGCGTTATGCTCATTTAAGTCCATTGGTATTAAGAGAGGCAATTAGAACCTTGGAAAAACCGATAAAGATAAATATTTGGCACAATAGTGGTACAAATCTAAACAGGGATCGAGAGTTTGAATCGTGTTTTGCACCGCAATATCAAAATTCCTTAGGGAAAAACAAAAAACTAGATGTTAATCTAGTCTCATGATAATGCGGAGCGGACGGGACTCGAACCAAAAATAATACCCGCTCAAAAACATTGATAAATTTAGGAAAAATTAAATATTAGCCAAAAAGATAAAAATATTTTTGTCTCACCGTTTATCAACCTAATCAGGATTATATCTTTTTTGGTACAATAGTGGCACAATTTTTTCTTTAGACACCTTATTGGCTAAAATCTTAATCACAATAATAGGTTGTGATCAAAGAGGAGATATAGAATAAGGTGACTAAGGAAGATAATCACCTCCTCCCCGCACTCAAAAAGCCACCCTTCGGGATGGCTTTTTTCATACGGGGTTTCCTGAGCAATTAAAAATAGATAATGCAGAAAATGAATTAATTAATTCTTAAGACAGCGAACCGAAAATCCGAAGATGCAGCCACTATAGTCGCTGCTGCCGCCGGCAATGCGAGGAAGATCTGAGTAGAAATTAACGTACCAGGCGCGCAAGTAATTACCTTCTTTAAAGTCAGGAACCGTAGACCAAAGGAAAGCGTGAGCACCACGACCGGAGAACGACCCATCGACGTCGCGGTAACCCGAAGGCAAGGCAGAGTAATTATAGATATCGGACCCATCCCAAGCTATTGGAGTGTGAGAGGCAGAAGCTTTTAATTTATCTCCGGCGGTAGCGCAGGTACAGTCACCACTGTCACAATTTAAGTCACAACCAAGATCAGAGACTTGGGCTAGGGTTTGGTATTCAGTAAAAGATGGAATGTGCCAACCAGTTGGACAAATACCTTGTTGAGTAGCAGAGATTGTTTGAGTACCACTTATAGGGCAAGTTAAGGTATAAGTACCATCTTCATTGGCAACACTAGAGGAATTATTACAATCATAAGGTAATCCAAGTGCTTCAGACCATTCATAGAGTCCACCATCGGTGGTACAGTTAGCATCACTGTTATTATAACAATATTTTTCAACTAGGCTGTTATTTACTTGGCAAGACCAAAGACCCTCATCATCGCCAGAAATATCATGACAATTAGGTTCAGAATTACCACTAGTTATTTTAGTGCCGATGTTTAGGTTTTCAGCGAACCAACATTGAGAACCGATAGAAACAGTGGAATAGGTCTGACCACCATAAGAAACAGTACTAGTGCCACAAGCAAATGAAATAGCAAAAGTAGCGGAAATAGTATGATTAGCGGTGACGTTAGTAAAGGTATAGGTAGAGTCTGTACCAACTGAAACATCGTCTACTAGAACGTCAGAGATAAGATAACCAGTGTCTGGGGTAATAGTAAAGGTTTTATTAGAGCCATAGTTAACAGTATCGGTTGGGGTTATAGTTCCATGGGCTCCGGCTGATGAAGTTAGGGTATAGGAATTAATAGCAAAAGTAGCAGTTAAAGAAAGATTACTGGTTATGTTGGTGTCAGTTCTTTCAGCAGTTAAAACATCATCGCTCCAACTAACAAAGTAATAACCAGTATCTGGTATAGCTGTGACGGCTGTACCACTGGAACCAGAATTTACAGTCTGTGGTGAGGTACCGGTTATAGTGCCATGTGTTCCGGCAGTATAGGTTAAAGTATAAGAGTTAATAGCAAAGGTAGCAGTTAAAGAAAGGTTACTAGTTATATTATTATCAGTTCTCGTGGCGGTAAGGACATCATCGCTCCAGCTAACAAAGTAATAACCAGTATTAGGAATAGCGGTAATAGCTGAACCACTACTGCCAGAATTAACTGTTTGCGTAGTAGTGCCAGAAATAGTGCCATTATCGCCGGCCATATAAGTTAAAGTATAACTAGGTAAACCGCCACCGCCAAAATGAAAATTATTAGTAGTAGGATTAGTATTATTGGTGTTAGTGTTATTAGTTTGGTTGTTATTATTGTTATTAGTGCCAGTATTATTATTTTGGTTATTATTAGTATTGTTATTATTATTTGTGTTATTAATAATAGTATTTTGTTTTATAATCTTTTTATTAATAAAATCTCTGGTGATGGGACCAAAATAACCAACACTAGGTTTTATTTTATTAACTTTTTGAAACTTTATTAAACTAGCTTTAGTAGCACTACCAAATTTAGTTGTTTCCTTACCTTTAGAGCCAGGACCAGTTTTAGCTAAGATATAGCCATTATTATTTAAATATATCTGTAATTGTTTAACATCATTATTAACATTACCTAATGTTAAATTTTTATTAAATATAAAAACATTATTAGCCGAATAGGCGGTGTTAATAGCTACTAAAGCTATAGCCAGGATTAGGAGAATAAATCCCAAAGAGATTTTCTTATTTAAAAACACAGAGTTTATATTAATATATGAATTACTCTATTAGTATAACACTTTATCCCCCTGCAAACAATCGGGGAATAGTTGGGGAAGAGTGCTTAGTTTGATAAATGTTTTTAAGATCATAATCCAACTTACTAATTCACCCCTCTATGTGGAATTGGAACTAAACTAAAAACCTAGCAAATATTGGGGCTTGTGGGTCTATCCGATACTAAATTGTCCCTGCGAAAGGTGATGGATTCCCAACCAGAGGCTAGTCCGCCTTTGAAGAAGAACCTTACTCCAAGCACCTTTATATTATAACGAAAAATTAGTTTAATGTAAAATAAAACAGCCTTGTTAAACAGGCTGTTTTAAGCTTTTTAAAAACCTTATTAAATTATAGTAATTTGAATAATAAATCATTATTTTAATATTGATTCAGAAATAATATATAGTTTGTTCTTAAAATAATTGTGATTTTAAATCACAACCTTTTGTGGTATTTCCGTTCGGAAAACTGGTAATTTTCAATTGTACAGAAAAACACAATATGGGTTGTGTCCAATCATGGACGCACCTATTTATTGTCTTTGTACAAGGGTATACCAGTACCTCCGAATGGGACGTAAATAGTTATGCGTCCTTTTTGTTTATATAAACAATTTTAAATAATTATTTATAACAAAAATTTATTAAAAGAAAAGAAGAGTATAAAAATGGCGGAATTAAGATATTAAATACTAAAGTAATAAAAACCTATAATTAGGTATCGGGTTTAAAAACAGACTTTCAGTTATATTAAAATATTAAAAATAAATTCTAAAAATATAACAATAGGAGATTAAAAAATGAAAACAAGAATATCAATATTATTTTTGATGATCTTTGTTTTATTAACTAAGGTTTCGTTTTTACAAGCAGATTGGATAAGAATAAGTTCACCAGTGTCTTCTAACTTAAACAGTATTAAATTTATTAATACTAACACTGGAATAGTAGTTGGCAATTATGGAGTTATCTTAAAAACCACTAATGGAGGTAATAATTGGGTACAGAAAAATTCAAATCAAAGTCTTTCGTTTTTTGATTTTTGTTTTGTAAATTCTCAAACTATTATAGCTGTTGGAGGAATGGGTATAATAGTAAGAAGCACTGACCTAGGAGAGACCTGGTCAGATATAAGTACCCCAATTTCAGGAAGTCTATTGAGTATTTATTTTGTGGATAACAGCATTGGGTTTGCTTTAGGAATTAATAGTGTCATAAAAACCACCGATAGTGGATTAAATTGGCAACTAATTAGTAGTTCGTCATCAGGTTATTATTCTTGTAAATTTTTTGATGTCAATACGGGAATTTCTACTAGTAGTGATGAAAGTATAAAGAGAACAACTAATGGCGGTATAAATTGGATAACGATTTTTAATACCCCCAATATCCCCAGAGGACTTTTCTTTATAAATAATAACACGGGTTTTGTTGTAGGAATGTTGGGTTTTATTCTAAAATCCACTAATAGTGGAAATAATTGGACTACTGTTAGACCAATAGGTAATGACTGTGATTTAAATTGTGGTAAATTTTTGAATGAAAGCTTTGGATTAATCGTTGGTAGACTTAGTCAAATTGGTTTTATTTTTAAGACAACAAATAATGGAAATAACTGGGAATTTCTTGATTCATTGAGCGGCGCTCTTTATGGTGTTGATTTCAGTGATAATTACGCTGTAATTGTTGGAGATAGCGGCAAGATATATAAAAGCGATAATCCAATAGGAATCAGCAATATTAGCTCCGAAGTTCCAAATAAATATAATTTATCCCAAAATTACCCTAATCCGTTTAACCCAACAACATATATTGAATTTTCTATTCCTAAAAAATCACATGTAAAATTAATTGTATTTGATAACAGGGGTAAAGAAATTAGTACTCTCGTAAATGAAAATCTTTCTATTGGTACTTTTAAAGTTAATTTTATTGGTGATAATTTGCCTAGTGGTGTCTATTTCTATCAAATGACGACAGAATCATATAAGCTTACTAAAAAAATGATTTTAATAAAATAATAATTAAAAATTAAATAGATAATTGAAATTAGATGTATTACTTTTAAAAAAATGAGGAGAACCTTTTAATGAAAACAAAATTATTAATATTATTTTTGGCAATTTTTTTATTTGCTTTCAATTTGTTTGTTCAGGCAGATTGGATAAGATTGGGTTCATCGGAAAATTTTAATATTAATAATATTAAATTTTTGAATGCCAATACTGGTATAGCCGTTTGTAGATATGGAGAAGTTCTTAAAACAACTAATGCTGGAATGAATTGGTTTCTTAAAAATTCTGGACATACTAGTCCGCTACAAGATATTTGTTTTGTTAATCAACAAATAGTTTTAGCGGTTGGTTTACAGGGCGGTATTATTAGAAGTACTGATTGCGGAGAAAATTGGGTTACCATTGATTCTCCAAATAATACTTGGTTGAACAGCATATCTTTTGTAGACAATCTTACTGGTTTTGTTTGCGGGGATGATGAGATTTCAATTAAAACTACCGACGCTGGTCTTACTTGGACCTTAAAAAGCATGGGAACTGGAAATTTTTTTAACTGTTGGTTTTTTAACTCAAATACTGGGGTTGTCTCAAATACTACTTTAGGTATGAGAAAAACTACTAATGGTGGAAGTAATTGGCTAACGACCTATAATCCAGTTGATTTTGCTAAAGGTATTTATTTTATTAATCAAAATCTCGGTTTTGCTGTTGGAAAATATGGTTATATTTTAAAAACCACTAATAGCGGAGACAATTGGTTTGTTATCCAGCCGTCGAATAATATTTATAACCTTGACTATATAAGTTTTCTAAATCAATCCATAGGTTTGGCTACTGGTGGTAGCCAAACTATTGAAAACAGAGGAGTTGTTTTGAAAACTACTAATGGCGGAGATAATTGGGTAGTAACAGATAATATTAATAGCTATATTCATGGAATAGCCTTTAATGGAACTTATGCTTTTATAGCTGCTGATAGCGGAATCTATCGCAGTGCTGATCCTATTGGAATTAAAAATATCAGCTCTGAAGTTCCGAAAAATTATTTCTTATCCCAAAATTATCCTAATCCTTTTAATCCAGAAACAATAATCCAATACGAATTACAAAAAAACGAATTCGTAAAACTTTATATATTAAATTCTTTGGGGCAAAAAGTAGCAACTCTTGTAAACGAAAAGCAATCATCCGGTACATATGAAGTAACTTTTGATGGAACTAATTTGCCTAGTGGAATATATTTTTATAAATTAGAAACTGCATCCTACAATGAAACAAAAAAAATGATTCTCTTAAAATAAAAAAGTAAAAATCTATAGATATAATTAAAGCCCTCAACTTGAGGGCTTTATTAAATTAATTAACTCTTTATTGGTTAATTCTTTTAAAGGTTTAGAAAGAACTGGCGCTTTAATAAAACTAGTTAAACAAAGTCGGTTCACAATATTTCCTGCTTCTTTATGAAATAGTAATATATTTTGAAACTTTATCAATTGTTCTTCCTGTTCTGTTGTCATTGAATTTGCCAAAAGCGAAACTACTTGTTTAAAGCCCATTGAAACTATTCTAAGGGCATCAAAAGGATCTGTGGTTACAATAACGGATTTTTTTTCAGTAAGTCTGAAAGCATTATATAAAGGACGTTTAAAACCTTTTGGAAAAAACCAGCTTTCATCATCTTTTTTGTAACCGACATATCCGCTCAACTTGCTGTCATGGTCGTAAATCTTAAAGGCAATTCTTCCGGCAATAACACTACGTTGCTTCACAAAACCGATTTCGTATTCTTTGGCAATTTCAAGGGTTATGCCTCTCTCTTCAAAATAAGAATCCCATTCTAAAATGAGTTGAGGTATATCCCGCTTGGGTTTTATTTCTTTAACATCAGATAAAAATTGAGATTTAAGTATTGAAGCAGCTTCCCTTAAATCTATTTGTTTAAAGTGTGCTAAAAAATTAATAACACTGCCTTTTTGATTTTCATCTTTAGTATTGAAGTAAAGGTTCTTCTTAACATTTACTATAATACCATCTTGAGTTTTTAATTCATCATTCTTTTGTGAATAAGGAATATTGAGAAAATTAAAAAGGTCAATAAACGAAACTTTTTCGCTTATCTCGGCAAAATTTAAATATTCGTTTGACAAGGTACATCTCCTTTCTTATTTAATTATTACCAATATTATAGCATATAAAAAAACAAAAGGGTCGGATACCATTTGTATAGTATCAACCCCTTTGCAATTATAATATTATAAGCCGCAAATCCGTATAGAAGTTTGTTTACGACCCGGCTCATATATCAGATCAATGATTACTGAGGTCGTCTCTATATCTTCTCTAACTAAACGGATTACCGTTACCCACTCTATTAGATGGTGTGTCTAACGAGCCGGACGATTGGATATAGATAACAATAACCATTAACAAATAGACTTTTGCCCATTTACCACGGCTTACTCAGACTATTATATCAAAAATTTATCCATTTATCACCTAGGAAGTTAAAATCTTCTTGCGTAAACGGAATTTTGGCTTGTGTTAGCTCAATTTTTGGAATATCTATTGCTGGTACGTCAGTTAATTTTGGAGGGTATGTTTCAATTAAAGTATTATTTGTACCAATTCTCACCCAGGCTTGGTATTTAGGAAGATTAAATAATTCATTCGATTTAATATTAAAGATTGGTGCAAATCTTCTGGCTTCTTCATCACCACACCTAAAACAAATTGAAGTACCAACATTACCAAAAATAGAGCCTAAAATAGTTTTAGGAATCTGTTGAAAGTTTTGATGTGATAATGTAAAACCGACTTTAGAGCTTCTGCTTCTAGCTAACAGTTCGGAAAATAAACTACTAACCACTATTTGAAATTCGTCAACATAGACCATCAGGGGATTATTTTTTTTATCAGCAAATTCGCAATAAGAAAGTACAGCATACACAATAAGGTTAGTTAAATAAATACGGCTATTACGATTCATACGAGAAGTATCAACTAAAACTACTTTATTTTTTTCTACAATATTAGAAATGTTTAATTCATTTTTCCCAATAACGAAATTTTTCATCTCTCCAGTAGAAATTTCGATTAAACGTGAAGCTAATCTTTGGGCACATTCTATTTTTTGGTTATTCCTGGGAATTTTACCTTTGATACCATCAAACTCCTCCCAATATTTTCTTAAGTCACTACCTGCTGGCAAGGTATTTTTTAATTGGCTTCGGACATCACTATAGAGAAGAAATTTAGTTAAGTAATCAAGATTCTTATCTTGCTCTCTGGTAATTGAATGCATAGCCCGGTTAATGATTTCTCTCATTAACACCGTACTTTCCGGGTTAGATGCTGTTAAGGTTATTAAAACATCAAGTATCTGAATAAACTCTTGAATAAGATTATCTATTCTATATCCTTCTTTATTTAAAGGATTAATAACGGTCGGGCTTTCAATAGAAATATAAAGAATCCGGGATTTGTCTTTGGTTAGATGATAAAGCTTTTTACAACTTTCTCCTTTGGGATCAATAAAAATAACGGCTAGGTTTTGGTCTATATCATAAGAGGCCATGTGTTCAAGAAGGGATGATTTTCCCATACCGGTTTTGCCTACAAGATAGGAATGTTCAAATCTATCTTTAATGTCCCAAAATTCCGGTAATTCCTGTTTTAAATCTCCTGCTAAAAAACCAAAACTAAGATTATAAGTTGTCATTTTTTAAATATTTTTTCTTTTCTCTTTCCAATTTTACTTTCGTAGTATCTGTTAAAGCTTTATTCTCATCGGCCTTGTATTCCAACATTTCAGTTTCGGCTTTATGTTTTCTAATTACATAGTCTTTTAATTGATCTTGTAATTCCATATCAACACTTGGGTTTTGAGAATTATCACTCCCTAATTGTACAGCCACATAAGATTTTAAAACATTCGGTAAATCTTTATAAGATTTAACCGCTTCTGCCAATATATAAGCAATCTGCTTTTCTTTTTTACTTTTAGCAATGATCAACTTATATTCTGCTTCAGCTTTAAGATGCGTTACTATATTTTCAGTTTCTATTTTTTCACGTTGGGCACGCTTAAATTTAATATCTTCGGCGATATTTTCTCTTTCCAATCTCATTAATTCAATTTTGTGTTCAAATTCTTTATCTATAAAATTAAGTTCTTTTAAAGAAGTATGTAATTGCTTTTTAAGTTCAGTTCGCTTTATTTCCGTAAGAGCTTTAATCTTAGAATAACTCAAAATAGCATCAGATTGAAGTTGCATTAATGATTCACCTGTATCCCGGATAGAATCAATATAATTTTTTATGATTTGTACCCGTTCAACATCTAATCTGAGCCTATTATTTCCCCAACCTTTAAAAAACACCGGACCAGGTTTGGTCATTTCAAAAGCCATTTTTTTGACCAATGATTCCATGGTTAATTTAGATAAATCAAATTCTGTGATTTCTTCATTTTCTTTTTTAATTATAGACATATGAGAACCTCCTTTATTTTTTGATGGAATAGAATTATTATTTTGAAAAGATATTTTATTTTCAATCATTGCTTGAGAAAAAAATGATTCGTTTATTTTTAAGTCTTTATATGATTTACCTGAAGCATAAAAGAAAAGTAAAGCCAAAGAACCGCAAATTAATAAAGACCATAACCAGAAATGATCTTTAACAAAAAAAGAGGTATCTATCCATGATATTTCAGCAACAAAAAATACACCAATAGTAATATAAAAAATGAATATAACACCACCTACAAATAAAATAAATTTACCCATTATTTTTTAAGATATTTAGAAAAATTAGTTTTTAATGGCAAAAGTGTCATAAAATAATTTGTATCTAAAGTTGGACCATCCTTTTTATCTTCCCAAATTTCAAATGATTGAGCCGAATAAGCATTTTTAACTGGATCATAATATAAACCTAAACAAAAAGTAGCTGTATCACTATAAATTATATTCCAAGTTCGAGGTAAAGGATTACGATAATCAATCTCATATAATATTTTATTAATAATTACATCACTTACCCTATCTTCAGCATGAATTGTATAATATTTATTTGGTAAAAAAGTATATCTTCCGTTATCTTGTCCAGGAAAAAATTCCACTTTCCAATATGTTCTATGATAATTCTTGTTATAATCATAACACTTAACAAATATTAAAAAACAAAATGCAAAAAGGAATAAAAAACCAAGTACTTTAGTTCTTAATCTTAAATAAAAATAGAACCCTCCAAAAATAGAATAAGGAAATTTATTTCTATTATTCCAAATTAAAGCCAAAGTGTTAATAAAATGCCGGTAATGTATTTTGATATTTCTTACATATTCAAAAAAGCTTAACAATAAATCAAATAATAAACGAAAAACAGCAATTAGAATTACAAAAAAATGAAAGACGGTTAATAATAAAACTATAAAAACAATACAGATAACAAAAAGATAAATAACTTTTGTAAAACCAGATACAACTTCGTTAAGAACCTTAAATAAATGTATCTGAAATAATAGCGACAATAAAAAAATCATTCCTAAAAAAGAATATAAAACTTTTTTACCTATCGAATATTCTTCATTGAAGTAATTCATTTATAATTTGTAAATTTTATAATTAAATTTAATATTAAAATCAGGCTTTGGTAATTTTAAAAGTTCGCAATACTTTTTCCACTCTTCGTAAAACCGGATATCTTTAGCTAATTTTAAATAATTATTTTTTTTGTTTTCAATATAAATTTCCCAGTCAGGTTTTTCTGCTTCCACTTCGATAAAAGTTAGTTTATATTTTCTATTTTCTTTATCTAATAAAACCATTAAAGCATCAGGTATCAAATAACCGAAATTAGGATATAAAAAAGTATAAAAATACTGTTGCTTCATCAATGAAATAAAAACTTTTGTATTGTTAAGTTCATTAATATCACCTTTGCCAATTGGTTCAGCCGGTAAAGTTTCTATAATAAATCCAGCTTCTTTTAAGATCGGTAAAACTTTATCGGTCGCACAATAAACCCCTTCTTGCGGGCTTTTAAAATAGCCTAAATTACATAGATCTTTTAATTTATCGTAAGTACAAATTTTATTAAAACTTGTTTTAATCTGAGCGTAATGATTGTACTTAACATACTTAAAAAGGCGTGTATAATAAAATATGTGCCATAGTTGACTAAAGGTAGCTCCTGCGTTTCGAGGTACTAAATAAGCTAATTCGTCAATTTTGACGATTTTTTTAGATTCTACTATCAAAATTTAATATTAAATTTTTATACGGGACACGTATAAAATAATAATAAAAACAATAGTATGCTATACGGTTATTCTGTAATAAAGATATATTCTTAATAAACTTAGGATATTTATACGGTCATCACCTTATGGCGTAGCTTTATATCTCGAACGCTGGTCAAGGATAGCGATAGCGACCTTGACAAGCAAGTGAGAGTATATGTTAGGCTAGCGGGTAGGCTTTGGGTAATAAGTATTTATCCACAGATTACATCTTGACAATTTAAAAAGCTACCTTATAAAAGATAGCTTTAATTTCTTAAAAAGAACTATACTCTTTCAACGAACACAACGCTTTCACAATGTTCACAATATCCAGTAACACCATCAGCTACCTCTACTTGCATTCTACAGTTACTACAACAATATTCGGGTTCATCATCATCGTTTATTAATTGAGTTTTCAATATTTCTTCAACAAATTTAGACATGATTTTTTCTTCAAATTTAAATTTATTATTAATGATTGGGACTAAATCTACTTTTATTTTATTATTTCTCATTATTACCTCCTTAGATTATTCCTTTATTTTTTAATGACGTATATTCGGTTTTCGTGACTATAATATGGTCTATTAATTCAATACCCATTATTTTACCAGCATCATATAGACGTTTGGTTATTTTAATATCATCTTCAGATGGTTCAGCATCATGAGAGGGATGGTTATGCCCGACAATTATCTGTGCCGCGTGATTTCTAATAGCCGATTCAAAAGTTTCTCTTGGGTGTACCAGGCTGGCGGTTAGCGTACCGGATGAAACTTCATCAATAGAGATTAATTTATTTCTGACATCAAAACTCATGACTAAGAAATGTTCTCTATCAAAATTTAGAATTTTACTTCTTAGATATTCGGCGGCTATTTCCGGTTTTACCACAGCATCTCGATTAGAATTAAAATAGTTCTCTTGCTTTTCCAGTTTTTTAATTCTTCTAAATATTTCAAAGCAGGCTATTAATTGACAAGCTTTAGCCAGACCAATTCCTTTAATAGTTTTAATATCGTAAAGTGAAGCTTCTAGGATATTTTTAAGTGAACCAAATTTAATTAAAAGATTTCTCGAAATATTAATGACGGATTCACCCTTAAAGCCGGTTAAAAGAATTATAGACAGTAATTCTTCGGAACCTAAGTTGACCGCTCCAACAGCAATCAATCTTTCTCTGGGTCTTTCTTCTTTAGGCAAATCGCGAATGGTAAAAGATTTATTTATTTCTTCTTTAGTTTCCAATTTATACTCCTTTCTAAAAGAACGTTAGTTGTTCTGATTTTTATGTTTGTAAAATAGATTTTTCTTGAATATTTTTTTGTAGCGCGGGATTATAAGAGGGGCTATGGTCGTGAGATAGAATGTCTTATCAAGATTTTAATGTTTCTGCCATATTCGAAACCTCCTTATCTATTAATAAATAATTTAAAATAGCGTCAACGTCCTTAATAACTTGGAGTACGGCATTATAAGGAGTAATCTTTAGTTCTTTAGCATAGTTATCGATATAGCGGTAAGAATTCCCAAACTGCGTATCGGTAGTTTTTCCAATAATCCGGCATAAGGCTTGTGCGGAGAGTTCTGCAATAATTTCCTGTAGCGGGTCTTGCTTTAACTTTATCTCCCCTTTGAGCTTATGGTCGGCTAAATGGCATAGTTCATGAAAGAAGGTCTTTTCTTCAGGCGTAGCTAATGTTATAAGGCTATTATTAGGGTCATAACGGCCGTAATACGAATCATTTCCTTGAATTGCCTTAACTGATACCCCTAAAGCCTTAGCCCTCTCTATAAGCGGAAATTGAGGCAAAGTGAGCTTTTGGTAATCCAAAGCTTCGCCGTCGGTATCCTCAACCCTAAAAACACTGCCGCAACAAAATCCTTTTAAAACAATTTTTTCTTCTTTTGTTTCTTCAGATAGTTTTTTCTCAAAGGTTGGTACTAATATATCAAAGGCGGTTTTACCTTTTATAACATGACGATTAACCGAAAGCCATTGCTTATAGCCTCTGGCATCTTCGGTGTTACTAAAATACATCATGAGTCGATTGAGTAAGCTCCAACTATTAGACGGAATATTAAACCTGGGAAACATAGAATAGTGGACTGCCTCCGGAATTGTTCCGTTTTTAAACTCTTCCAAAAGCCTATTAAGAACATCTTTAACGCGTGGTAACATATAATTATTTTCCTTTCTTTTAGCGAATTAGTTTTAAGAAACAAGAGAGTCGCTAGTCTCTCCGGTTTCCTCTAAAAATTCTTCGAATCCGTTATTCCAGGTTCCGATTTCGTTATAGTATTTAATGTTATTATTTCTCTTAACCAGATCGGCAATTTCCTCAAGAGTAGCTTCTTTACGTTCCAGAAGTCTTCTGATGCAAAAAAGGCAATGACCGCAATTATTGGTCCAGTTACCTTCCTCATGGTCTTTAATCCATTTATTAATATGCTCTATGATTTCCTCTCGAGAATAAAGATATTTAGGCTTATGCCAACATCTCATATCCCACAGGTACTGTTCATAAAGAACTTCTCTAACGCAATACCAGCGCGTGTAATCAGCTTCTTCAATTGTTTTCCAACGTTTATCTATTTCCGGAAATCTAACTTGATTTGCCATAGGTTCAGAAATGAATAAAGATTCTTGCATATGTTTACATGTTTACTTAGCGGATAATAAACACGCTAGGCAGCCGCTAACCTGTCCAGCTTGCCAAAAAATAAGCAACGGGAGCCCACCGAAGTCATAGGTGGAGATGAAGCCTTTGGAGCCTTTAGGCTTCATACTACCTTGACTGAGGAAGGGCTGTTGCTAAACTTAATAGGCACTGGACAGGTTGGTATGAAATTGTCAAAGGACAAGTTAAGAGTTAAGTCCAGTTTACTTTGGACTTAACACAAAAACCCTATTACCTTGCGGAGTCAACCAGATTGGATCATTGAGACGATAAAAGTCATGAAAACTTATAAAGCGGTAACGTTCATTCGGTAGGTTTTTGCAATAATGTTGGACCAGATTCTTAAGTAAGCCATTAACAAAATTTATATGATTAATAATATTTGGCTCTTTATACTGTTGAGGTCGCAAAAAAACATCAAACCAAATATCTGTATAAACGAATAGGGCTGTAAAATGGCCAATGTTATGAGATTTTTTACAGGCAATTTCTTGAAACATTTCTTCATACCTTTTTATTTTTTCATGAAAGACTCTATCTACGGTTTTCTTTCTTTCAATCTCTACAAGTAAATACCAGGAAAGCCGGGTATTTGGGCTTTCGATTCTTATGAGAATATCCGGCCGAACACCATAGAAACTACTATCATACCGGAAAGAAAACTTATAATTTGGATATAGTCGCAAAAAAGCTAGAGCAATATCAAATTTCATGCTCTCATGCATTATATTGGCCGGCGATCTAGTATATTTCCGATATTTGTATTCATCACTACGGCCGATGTAGTCGGCGCCTTTTTTGGTTAGGCAATAAAAAACTTCCCGCACTTTATTGGGCGGTCTGCCGATTGGTTCGATTTTCTCAATTAAGCCGTCCTGTAGATATGACTTAAAGAGTTTTCTAGTAAATAATAGCCCTCCTTTGAAAGTTTTAGCGTTTTGAGAGTAGAAATTATTAAGGGTGGCAACTCCTCCAATATCTAATAAATAATTAAGTAAGAGTTTTCGAGTGGTCATAAAAATAAAAAATTACATGACTTAGCTCTAATGCTCATTATCATGTAATTATCATTTTTATGTCGTTGATTTAATTATATACCAAAAGATAATCTTGTGGCAAGCTTTTATATTATTATTAAAATTATTTTATTATGTGGCTATTCTCCCGTCAGGGCAGCAACCCCTTTTTATACCGTCCGAAAATTAAATATAATGAGGCGGTTATGAAGGGGTTGCTGTCCTTCGGAAACCTTCAGTGTTGACGAGGGACGTAATAGCCACACTATACTATAATTTGCCTTATTTTATTGAGGTCAAATGATGTTCAAGCTACTGGATTTAATCTTCAAATAATGATAAACTATAGATAATTATTGGTATATTCGATTATATATTTAAAAACTTATTGATTATACCTATATTAATTGTTCAAGTTTTCGAAAAAATAAATTCATGAATTAATCCTTTAATCAAATTGTATTTTATTAAAGGATATTATAGATTACGGTATGCCATCATTAAACTGGATTGGAAAAGAAGCGGTAGTAAATCACGACAAAGAAGTCCCTTTTAAACTTCTTAAAAAAGTAAAAACCGCTTCTGTCGGTGAAAATTCTCAAAACTTAATTATCCATGGTGATAATCTTGAGGCTTTAAAAGCTCTCATGCCTTTTTATGCAGGAAAAATCAAATGTATCTATATTGATCCTCCATATAATACAGGAAACGAAAGCTGGATTTATAATGACAAGGTTAATTCTCCGAAAATAAAGCAGTGGTTAGGGAAAGTCGTTGGTAGAGAATCTGAAGACTTAACCCGCCATGATAAATGGCTGTGCATGATGTACCCTAGATTAAAGCTTTTAAGGGATTTACTTTCAGAGGATGGCGTTTTATTCGTATCAATAGATGACAATGAACAACATAATTTACGTTCAATATTAGATGATATTTTTGTTCAAAATAATTTTGTGAATAATATAATTTGGCAGAAAAAATATTCACCACAAAATGATGCTAAATACTTTTCAGATATGCATGATTTTATATTGGTATATGCTAAACACAAGAATAAGGGCACAGAATTAAGGGGTTGGCTACGAAATTTGATTTCTCGAACAGAAGAACAGAATGCAAGATATAAAAATCCTGATAATGACTTACGAGGATTATGGAAATCTAGTGATTTATCAGTAAAAACATATTCAAAAAATTATGACTACCCTATTACAACACCATCAGGTAGAATCGTAAACCCTCCTCAAGGTAGATGCTGGAGAACATCAAAGGAAAACCTAAAAAATCTCATTGAAGATAAAAGGGTTTGGTTTGGTCCAAAAGGTGACGGAGTCCCATCTATAAAAAGGTTTTTAAGTGAGGTTCAAGATGGTATTGTCCCAGTAACTTTATGGCTTAGAGAAGAAGTTGGAGATAATCAAGAGGCAAGACAGGAATTAAAAGATCTTTTTAAAGATGTTGAATTTCCTTTTGAAACACCCAAACCTTTAAGACTAATTAAAAGAATAATTGAAATAGCAACTAAAGACGGTGATATTATACTGGATTCATTTGCAGGCTCTGGAACAACAGCACATGCAGTTATAGATTTAAACAAAGAAAAAGGTGAGAACAGAAAATTTATAATGATAGAAATGGAAAATGATGTTGCAAAAGATATTACAGCGGAAAGAGTGAAGAGAGCTATAAAAAAATACGACTATCAAGATGGTTTTGAATTTTGTGAATTAGACAAACCTTTATTTGATGAAAATGGACACATAGAGGAAACATGCGACTTCAAACAATTTGCGACATATATATATTTTACCGAAACACAAACTAACATTGATCCTAAAAAAATTGATATAAATTTCATTGGCGAAAACGGCTCTATAGAATACTATCTAATATACAAGGGTAAAAATAAAAATGATCTCGAAAAATCATTCTTGAAAAAAATTAGAAAAACAGAATATAAGAAAATTATTTATGCTGACCGTTGCCTGATTGATGAAGAAACTCTAATAAAACATAATATAGTATTTAAACAAATTCCTTACGAGGTTAAAGTTTATTAATTTTATGGAACTGAAAAAATATCAAAAAACTACACTAGAAACACTTGAAAGTTTCTTAAAGGAATTACATAAAGTCGGTTTGAGGTATGCTTTTATGGGTATAACTGAAAAACCTTATAAAGCTGAGGCTTTTAATGAAGTTCCTTTTGTTTGTATAAAAATTCCTACAGGTGGTGGAAAGACGCTGGTGGCTAGTTATGCGGTCGAGAAAATTATGAGTGGTGCTTTGCAAAATAAAATGGATAAAGGAATTATTGTCTGGTTCACTCCTTCAGAAGCAATCAAAACTCAAACACTTAAAAAGCTTAAAGATCGTAAAGATTGGCATAGAAGAATATTAGATGAAAGTTTCAATAATAATGTAAAAGTAATTTCCAATGAAGAAGCTTTAAGCATTCGTAAAGAAGACGTCAGTAATAATCTCTGTATTATTATCTCTAGCTTAGAAGCATTTCGTAAGGAAAAATCTTTACAAAATAAATATAAAGTTTATCAAGAAAATGGTACTCTTATAGACCATTTTGAACATATTGAGGAACCTAGTTTTCTAGAACGTGATAGCGAAGATTCTGTTATTAATTCATTAGCAAACGTTGTTCGTTTAAGTAATCCACTGATTGTTATAGATGAAGGACACAAAACAACAACAAAACTTTCAATAGATTTTATTAATGACCTTAACCCTAGTTTTATTATAGAGTATTCAGCTACTCCCCGAGATAATAGTAATGTCTTAGTAGAAGTACATGCCTCTGAACTAAAAGATGAACAAATGGTTAAGATTCCAATAGTTCTTGAAAGCGCATCTCAATGGCAAAACTCAATTATTCAAGGAATTGACAAAAGAAATGAACTGGAAAAGAATGCTAAGAAAATCAAAGGAGAATATATCCGTCCAATAGTCTTATTGCAAGCTCAGCCTAAAAGTAAAGATGATCATACCGTAACCGTTGAACATATTAAAGAATTTTTGATAGAAAGAAAAATTGCTGTAGAGGAAATTGCTATAAAAACTTCCGATAAAAATGAACTTGAGGGAATAGATTTGTTCGATAAGAATTGCAAAATTAGATACATTATAACTGTAAATGCTTTAGCAGAGGGGTGGGATTGTTCATTTGCGTATATTCTTGTGTCAGTCGCTAACTTAGGTTCTAAAATTGCCGTTGAACAAATTATCGGGCGTATAATTCGTTTGCCTTATGCTAAGAAAAAAGATAATGAGGATTTTAACCGAAGCTATGTTTTTGCATCAGCTAGAAACTTTAATGAAGCAGCAAATCAAATAATCTCCGGCCTTGAAAGTAATGGCTATAGCAAATCTGATGTTATCAGCGGTGAAAAGAAAAATACTCCATATGAATTAGAAGCAACTAAAGCAGTGACTGATATTCTTAAAGTTCCCATGATGTCCTTAGATGACGAGAAATTATCTTTTGAAGATTTAATTGGAGACACTTTTGAACTATCAAAACAAGATCATAAATTTGATTTCCTAATTCATTATGATAATGACGGTCGGGCAATAATAGATATTAAAAAAGATGATGAATGGATGAGAGGGACGCAAATGTTTTTAAAGTTGAATTATGCGGATAAAAACTTTACTAAAAAAGAATTGATTCAATGGCTTGATAAAAAAATGCGGTTTCCGATTATTGAAAAATCTGACAAAGTAAGTTTTATTGATAAAGCAATAGAACATCAATTAAAAACTCATTCCATATCTGAGTTATCAGTAAACCGATTTGTATTATGTGAAAGAATAAATGAAGTTATAAATAATATTTTAGAGAAGTTTGCCAAAGATAAATTTGATAGGTTCTTAAGTAAAAAGAAAATCTCCACTCAGAAATATGATGAATTTCCAAATAAAATAACGCTGAAATATCAAGTAGACCAGGAATTCAATAAAAACTATTATGACAAGGTAGATAAGCTTAATGGAGAGGAACTTAATTTTATTCAACGATTAGACCTTGATACACTTCCTAATATTAAATATTGGGTTAGAAGCAGAGAGAAAATAGATCCTTTTTATATACAGGGTTGGAAGAAAAATAAATTCTACCCGGATTTTGTAGCTGTTACTAAAAAAGGAAATATAATTGCTTTAGAATGGAAAGGTGCAGATAGAGTTAGTAATGAGGATACAGAATACAAAGTTGAAATAGGAAAAATATGGGAAAATCTTGGTAAAGGTAAAAATCTCTTTTTCTTAGTACATAATGGGAATATTGAGGAAACACTTACTAAATTGAAACTTTATTAACTAAATTAGCATATTATAATGTTTGTATTCTTTTACTTTGTTAAACATTAATATAAATAAAATTTTAATACAGACATTGAACTCTATATCTTAGACATGTCAATAGATGGAATAACAATACATCAAGAGGACAATTACATAGTTTGTTATATTGATAATTTTAGTGATGAACTAAAAGAACTCATTAGAAATGAATTAACTATTATTTGTCATGGAAAAAGTATAGTACAAGAAGATACTCTTAATTTTTATTCTTACCCAAAAACTTTAAAAGATTTCCTTTCTAGATATAACAATAAAACCACAAAAATTAAAAAAGGAATGCTTGGAGAGTTCATAGCTCACTTAATAATTGATAAAGTATTGCCAGAGCTTGAAGCGATTTCAATCTTTTTTAATAAAGAGGAACTTAGTATTAAAAAAGGGTTTGATTTAAACTATGTAAATAGCAAGGCAGGGTCAATTTGGTATGGTGAAGTTAAGGCAGGAGAGCTGAATGGGCAAACTACTCCTGATAGAATAAATAAAAAACTGCTTGGCAAAGCTAAAGATGGGTTAATTGAATTTCTCTCTGGAGGAAGACCAAATCTTTGGGATAGCGTAATTATTGATGCTGGCCTCAGTTTCAAATCTCCAAAAAGTAAAAAAGTGCAAGATTTACTTAGAAACGACATAAGAGCAATAGAGGATAATCCCAGTATCAAGAAAAATTCAATACTAATTTCTGTATTATTTCATAATTCTCAAAATCGAATTACATCTGACAGCGTGAAACAACATTTAGCGGATATTACTGCAGAGAATGTTTTCTTGGAAGTTATTGTGTTCTCAATACAAAAATCAACTTATACAAAAATCGAAGAATTTTTAATTGCAGAATCACAGGGATAATTTGTATGAAAAGTAATAACATAACTCTTGGGCAAATAAGACATAAGAATAATCTTGAAGACTCTCTTTTTTTAGAAGTCTATCAAAAGTTACTAAAAAAAGATGCCTCGTTATCTGAGGCACAGAAATTTTATATCCTAAAGATTGCAATTTATTTTTTAAATTCTAAAGACGATAATATTGAGCGGCTAGGGTATAGACTTATTTTAATGTATTCAAATCAATATAGTGATTATAGACCCTTGTTTGATGTTGCACTTTCAAGAAACTATATACCTGTTTCAAAATTCATTGAAAGAAAATATCTTCAAACAAACAATAATGAGGAGGCAGAATCTTTTTCTACTTTATATATTCAGGCCTTTCAAGAAAATTTCAGATTTAATGGGGACAATGAATTTATCTATAGGTCTGGTGGTCAAATGATATTAAGCTATTATGCTTCGTTACGCGAGAATGTCGCAATAGTGGCACCAACCTCTTATGGTAAATCGGAAATGATGATAAAAAAAATCCCTGACTTCTTTGAGCAAAATGTATGTATCCTAGTACCCAGCAAAGCATTACTTGCCCAGACTAAAAAGGTGCTCTTAACTAATGCTGCTATTAAAAACAAATTCAAAAAAATAATCACTCATCCGGACATGTTCAAGGAAAGTGATGCTCCTTTTCTAGCAGTTTTAACACAAGAGCGTTTACTACGATTACTCCAAAGATATAAGGGACTAGCCATTGACCTTATATTAGTAGATGAAGCCCATAACATTTTAGAAGATAGTCAAAGATCTCATTTATTGGCACAGGTATTATTAATTTTACAAAAGAGAAACCCAAATGTTTTAGTTAATTTTTTTACTCCATTTATCGTTGATGTTCAAAATTTAGCTGTGAAAAATCATCAAATTGTTATCAAGGAAGGTCTTACAAAAGAGTTTATGAAAATTGAGCGATTCTATGGATACGATTTTAGAACAAAGGAAATGTTTCTATATGATCAATTTCTTAACAGGGCGGTAACAATACAAAGTACTAATTTTAATGATGAAATTGACTTTATTACTTACAATAAAGCCTCAAAAAATATTATTTATCTCAATCGACCAAAAAGTGTAGAAGAATTTTCTTTAAGAATGGCAAACTTAAGGGACGAATCGACGTTGAGTGATGAAATTCAAAAAGTAATCAGCTCAATAAGTGAGTTTATTCATCAAGAATATAATCTAATTACGTGTATTAAGAAGGGAATACTTTTTCACCATGGAGGTATGCCGGATATCATAAGACTGTATGTTGAATACATTTTTTCTCGTTACCCTTCTTTTGAATTTATAATTACAACATCAACACTATTGGAAGGAGTAAATATTCCCGCTGAGAAAATATTTTTGCTTACACCTCGCAAAGGTCAAGGATATTTAAGCCCATCGCAATTTAAAAATTTAATTGGTAGGGTGTGCCGTTTTAAAGATGTATTTGATAATGAAAATGGAAAAATGACATTACTAGAGCCTGAAGTATATTTATTAAAGGGCGATCATGCCCCTGAAAAATTTTCACTCATAAATTTTTATTCAAATAAAGTTAATGTAAATATTAAAATTAAGGACGACGTTCAAAACCCACTATTAGAGAATACCGTAAATGATGAATCGAGTACCAAGAAAGCACTTGAGTATCTTGAAAACATGGAGCAAGGAGCATCTGGATTAGAAGATGTTATATATGCAACTACTGCTATAGGTCAATCATGTTTTACTAACAATATTCATGATTTCGATATAATGGCCAATGAAGTAAAAATTAATTCTAACTTCGAATACTACAAAGAAGTTAATAATAATTTGGTGAATAGCGCAGCAAGCTTAATTGAGGCAATAGTGAGTATATTTTTTGATGGTGTTGAATTGAGTGAAAAAAGTGATAATATTGTTCGTATAAAAAATGAGGATGCAGCGAGAAAGTTCTACATTATGTTTATAGGGTGGCGAATACAGGGCGCACCATATCCTTACATGATTAGTCGTTTTTTGAAATATTGGGAAAGAAGAATCGCTGAAGGTGCAACAGAAATTTACATAGGTTCAAAGTGGGGTGATATAATACGTGGAGGGCATCAAAAACTTTGGGTTAATATGAATGAAAAATCTGAAACTCAAAAAATTAACTTAGCAATTGCAAAAATAAAAGAAGAACAGGAATTTATTGATTTTAATATATTGAAATACCTTGAAATCCTTAGGGATCTTGAATTTGTAGATAATAGTTTTTATGATCAGGTTAAATATGGTACATCGAATGTTGAAATAATTTGTTTGTTAAAAAATGGATTTTCGATGGAATTATCAAAACTCTTAATTAGTACTTACAAAGCCTATATTGAACTTGATGTTGAGCAAGAATCTGTTTCATATAACCAAGAATTAATTAATGTTATGAGACACGATAATATAAATGATATTTTGATTTTTGAAGCAACCTGTAATCAATAAATTCATGCCAATAAACCTTATGGGGTTTTGCTAAGGCTTATATAGAATCTAATAGTTTTAAGAAATTTAATGGGTTAATGAAACTGTCATTTTTAATAGTTTTCAACTTTAACATTATTCGTCACCAAATCGTCACCAGAAAATATAAAAGCCACTCAAGAATTACCCTAAGTGGCTTATTTTGTTATGCGGAATCGACGAGACTCGAACTCGCGACCTCCTGAGTGACAGTCTTAATTAGAAAATCTTGTTTATCATAAGTATTTGAAATTTCTAATATTTAAGTAGTCAATATTTTCTTTAAAATACTCTTTTTTCTATTTTAAAGTAAAATAAATCGTAGCCAAATCGTAGCGTAATGCTTCAGATGGAAATGGACAAAAATATTTTTTAAATTTATGAAAATATCCAATAATGTAAATATTAATAGTCCAAGTTGAATAATTTTTTACAATCCTCTTTGAAATATTTAGGTTTATCTTTTATATATACCCAAAAATCAACTATTTCTTTGACTTTACTAATTTTTATAAATCCACAATCTAACATTAATTTCAATAATTCGAGAGTCTTCAAAACTTTAATTTCGAATTCTTGAGCTACTAATATCATATCATTATCATCAGTAATTAATATAAAATTTAATTCCAAAGAAGTAGCTAAGTATCTAATATCAACATCTGAAACATTTAGATAATTATCTCTTGCATAATACTTAATGAACTGAATATTATTATTGATAGCATTATTAGTTGCATTATTAGATTTTAATATATTTTTTCTATTATTTCTATATTCTTCCTCATTTACCCAACTAAATTTATTTTGCAAACCTGTATTTTTTGAATACTCTTCATCACATTCTTTTAATATCAATATACAATAGTTTTCACTGCCAAATGAATTATTCAAAAGTGGATGCAAACTTTTAGCCAATCTAAAATAACTATTGGAATCAATAAGTAATATTTGCGGTGCAATATTCAAAGGGCATGGTAAATATTTTGTGCATCAAGATATGGAATATCTAATAAATTTTGAATAAATGTTGATGATAATTCATTTTCTTCTATATATTTCTTTAGATATTTAAAGAACGGTGGTTCAAAATATTTATTAACATAATTAACATATTTTTCGGCACTTGGATTTTCAGTGTTGAATACTTTCATTGCAACAGTCGAAAAATAACTTTTGAATTTTGTATTAAATTGAAATATTAAATGTTTAACATTTATATCTGGCTTTTGATAGTATTTAAAATATTCAGTTAACTGATAATAAATTGAAAGTGGAGAAGTTTTTAATTTTTTCCCTTCTTCAATTATCAAATGGATTCTTTGTCTTTCGGAAGATTCATTCATTATCCTTTCATAAAGATTAGAAACATGATTCTTCGGAAATAGTAATGCTCCAGCAAAATTATCTGAAAAAGATTCTGCTTCTTTACCTATAAGATCAATTGCAATAATATGACCTAATTCATGAGCCATTATAAATTTAAAATCATAAATATTAGTATTCATATTTAAATAAACCCAAGTAGTCATTGAATCAGGTATATAAACTCTCAATGCGTTTGCATGTCTCTTATTGTTTCCCCATAAGACGGGTATTACAACAGAGTTATTTTTATAATAAATTGATATTATATCTTTAAAAGTTAATATTTCATTGTCTAATTTAATATCATTTCTAATATCTTGCACAATATTATTAATATATTCATAATCATTTTGCGGATGTTGCAAAAAAGAAGGTTTATATGTTGAATCTAAAGGAAAATATTGCGCCAATTTATCAAGTATTAAACCCATGCCTAAAGCAAAATCAATATCTTCATCAGTTGTTTTTGCATTTGCATTTTTTCTATACGAAATGATGGGCTGATTTATGTATTCCATTTTAAGAATTTCATCAAAAGTTAATTTTAATAACTTAGATAACTTCAATAATAAACCAGCAGAAGGAAGATTTTCTGCTTTGAACCATTTTGATACAGCTTCTCTTGATACTCCCAGTTTCTCAGATATTTTAGATTGATTTAAACCGAACTCAAAGAGCTTTTGATTGATTAAGTTTAAATTAAGAGATTTTTTTGTTTGCATAATACAAAAATAATATATTTGTCAACTTATGTCAACCCATATTTAGTTCCAAATCTTCTATACCAATATTATTCATTATGTTAGAGATACCCTTAATATATTTATTTAGAAATTTTCGTTTATACACTAAGATGAACGATGGGTGATGTATAGGTATATAATAGATATTATTTATTTTATAATATTCATATTTAAAATTATCATCTAAATTTGATTGGATTTTATTTTCGATTTTTAATATAAAATCAGATACCAATTTACCTAATAAAATAACTATTTTAGGTTTTTCTTTATTAATTTCGATTTTCAAATTTCGATAGCAGGATTCCATTTCACATTTTTTCGGATATCTAATCTTATTATTTTCTAAAGGTAAACATTTAACTAGATTTGTTTTATAAAACGATAAATGTTTATTATTTCTCTCAACATTTGATATAAGCTTTCCTGAATTGGTATTATTTGACAATGGTATATCATTTTTAATATCTGATACCCTAACTGCAGATAATCCTACCCAAAATACTTGTGCCTTATTTCTTTTGTCAAGTAAAGGAGGTTGATTAAAACATAGATTACATCCTTTGCAATGTCTAATACTTTCAAAATATTTCATGTTTTTCTGCATTATAAATTATTTAAATTTTTTGTCTTATTTATATATTCATAAACTTTATTTTCCTCTTCACTGGAATAATTATCGCTATAAAAATTATATTGGATTTTTCCTATCATATTTGATAATTCATCATTCGATTTTATATTATTCATATTATATTTATTTTTATCCACAAGATACTTATATAGTTTTGTACCATGATAAGGTCGGAATTGAAAAACACTTGTTCTAAACGAAGTATTAAAATTAATTGATTTTTGTTTCAAATATTCGGCAAGCTCATATGTACGAATAAAATCTTCTTCAGTTTCATCGGGGAATCCATAAATAAAATACCCTTTTACTGCAATACCATTTTTCAACAAAATAGTTACATTCGTTTTTATTCTTTCAATATCGCTTGTCTTATTAATCATTTTTAATATTTTGGATGACCCAGAATCTATACCTATAAATAATTCTGTGCACCCACTTTTAAGCATTTTTATAATCAATTCATCTTTTACTCCATTAAATGTTTGAACATGCGCCATTGACCTCCATTTCAAATCAAATTTATCGAAAATATTAATAGCTTTTTCTATTGAAGATTTATTTTTCAAAAATAAATCATCTAGTATTCTAATATATTTTAAGTTAATATATATTTTTTCTAAATTAGATATTTCGTAAATAATATTTTCAGTTGATTTTTCTCTTATAGAATAATCTGAATTAATGGAGCGTGCTGCAATACAATAAGCACAATTATTTACACAGCCTCTACTAGTTACAATATTCGCTTCTAATTCGCCAAATACATTATTGGCGGGTTCATATTCGAAAAATGCTCTATCTAGTTTACATTTAGAAATATCATTCGCAAAATATTTAGAATCTTTACCTACTTTGAAAACGCGTCTATTAGTATTAGAAAATATTGGATTTTCAAATACTTTATTATTGATAATTGCTTTACATATAAATTCACCATCTCCAATTACAATATCGAGATGATTTGGAGTATTCCATTCAACAATCCTATCATATAAAAATTTTGTAGATAATCCTCCAATTATAATATATATTTCTCGTTCAGATATTGATTCTACAAATTCTTTAACTATATTATAATTAGTAGTGAATATATTAATACAAATATATTTTGGTTTTATGTCATGAGTTAATTGAAGTAATTCTAGAAGAGTACTATTTTTTGCAACAGCATCATGAAAAATTAATTTTACATCATCCATTTTCAAATTTGTTGCAATATATCCAAGGCCTATTGGCGGTAAATAATCTTCGGTTGATTGAGAGTTCTTATCCTTAAATAAAGGGGAATTTATTATAAGAATATTGTACATTTTAATGGATTTTTCATTTTTTCTTTATAAAATTAAATCCTAATTTGTTTAATTTCTTAAAATATTTACCCTTATTTTGAGCTATTAACTAGACTTGAACTCGGAAACTTCTGATTACGAATCTATTCAGAAAAATATCAAAATCTGTAAATATTGTAATTATCAGCAATTTATCAATTTTATGTTAGCTACAATTTTTATAAAATAACGTATTTTTTTTAAAAATCGTAGCCATAAAATAAATAAGGCACATAAAATTTAAACTAAGTGCCTTATTATATTTTGCGGAATCGACGAGACCCCAACTCGCGACCTCCTGAATGATAGACGCACCATTGCGATAATTTTCGCTACGATTTGGCTACAGATTATCATGATTTATAGAGAAAATATTACTTTTTAGAGAATTAAAAGAAAGGCTAACTAATAGAAATTGCTAATAGTTAAAAGAAACAAGCTTTATAGAAATTGAATGGCATTCAGAAGGTCAGGAGTTCGATCCTCCTTATCTCCACAATATTACTCTTCAACGAACCTGCAATTAAAATGGAAAAAACAAATTCAAATTTTGTATTCAGGTTAATATTTTTAACGATTACAATTCTAAATATTCCTTTGCAAAATTCGAATGCACAATGGACACAGGCGAGTAATGGCTTATATGGAGGTCATATTACGGCTTTATCTTTAAGCGGTTTGAATTTATTTGCAGGAACATCCGGAAGCGGAATATTTCTTTCCATAAATAACGGACAATCGTGGACTACAGTTAACAACGGATTGTCCAACAATTATATTCAGGTTCTCACTTCTACAGGCAATAATATTTTTGCCGGGACTGTTGGAAGCGGCATTTTTATATCCACGAATAACGGACAATACTGGAGTACGATTAACAACGGACTCTCAAACTTAAATGTTCAGGCAATGATTATTAATGGAAGTTATATATTTGCAGCAACGCCGGCAGGTGTTTTCCGTACCAATAACAACGGTGCTTCATGGATAATGAGTTCAACCGGGCTTGGAACAAATTATGTTAACGCTTTTACTGTAAAAGGAACTACAATTTTTGCCGGAACAATGGAGAATGGGGTTTTTAAATCCACAGATAATGGAGATAACTGGTCACAGACCAATTCAGGAATTACAAATTCAGGTATATACGGAATGGATGTAAATGCGGAATATATTTTCGCAGCTTCGTGGGGAGGGGGAGTGTTTCGTTCTTCAAATAACGGAGATTCATGGACGGTGGTGAACAATGGTTTGACATTAACAAGAATAAATTCAATCGCTGTAAATGGAAATCTAATTTACGCCAATGTCTGGGGAGTAGGTTTATTTTCATCTTCAAATAACGGAGATTTATGGGTGCCTGTAAATAACGGACTTACGAATAATTATGTCTACGGCTATGCATTTTATGGGGCAAACGCTTTTATTGCAACCTGGGGAGGCGGAGTATTTTATTCATCAAATAATGGCTCAAGCTGGGCTGATGTGAATAACGGCTTGACTTGTCTTGGTGTGTTTTCAATGGGTGTGAACGGTTCCGATATATTTGCAGGAACAGACGATGGAATATTTCTATCAACTAATAATGGAATTAACTGGATTGGGCGAAATGAAGGTGTTACAAATCGTTATATTTACGGGTTTGCATTTGCAGGTGGATATGTTTTTGCCGGCACGTGGGGAAGTGGAATCCTGCGCTCGTCGGATAACGGTAATAACTGGATAGAAGTTAATAATGGAAATACAAATATGTTTCTTCAAATGTTGATTTCAAAAGATGATAAGGTGTTTGCCGGTACTTATGGGAGCGGAATTTATTCTTCAACTGATTTTGGCGGTACGTGGATATTCAGCGGGATTCCCGGTCTTGTTATAAATTCATTTGCACTGAGTGGAAACAATATTTTTGCCGGTTTGTGGAATAGCGGAGTTTATTTATCAACGAATAACGGAGACAACTGGAACGCAGCCAGCAACGGAATGAATAATGCAAGTGTAACTTGTATGACTGCAAATGGAATTAATGTTTTCGCAAGCAGTTATGATCAGGGGATTTTTAGAACAACAAACAATGGAGCATCCTGGGTGAATATTAACAGCGGGCTAACGAATATTCATGTACAGTCAATTACTTCAGATGGAACGAATGTATTTGCCGGCACACAAAACAGCGGGGTTTTTGTTACGACTAACAATGGTGAAAGCTGGTTCAACAAAAATGAAGGATTGATGAATCCCGATATATATTTTATGTCTGTAGCTAATAATTATGTTTTTGCCGGTACAGTCGGGAGCTCTATCTGGAAAAGACCAATTTCAGAGATGGTTTCTGTAAAAAATATCAGTAATATATTACCGGATAAATTTGAATTATATCAAAACTATCCTAATCCGTTCAATCCGACAACAAATATCCGATACAAAATCCCAAAGGATAGCCATGTTATTATGAAAGTGTTTGATGTAAGAGGAATTGAAATATGCACCCTGATAGATGCGAAACAAAATGCCGGAATATATGAAGTAAATTTTGATGGTTCAAAATTTGCGAGCGGGATATATTTTTATAAAATAGAGGCGAAAGAGAGTAATTCTCAGATTTTATATATCAATAAAATTAAGAAAATGGTATTAATTAAATAATTTTATTTTCAATTCGGACAAAAAGATATTTTAGGAAGGTTAAACATTTGAAATTTAATGAATAATATTCCCGGCAAAAAATCCTTCGATTTAAGCAATAACATCACGGAAGTCCTTTTTTAAAAAAATTCAAATCTTGTTTTAAGTTATTCTCATATATACTTCGAATATTCAATAAAATAAACTGAATTATTATGTCTAAAAGGCAATTCAGTATAAAAAATATGGCTTTTTTAAGCTAATGTGTAATTCTTGATTATATTCCGCAATAAAATATTAAATATCAATAATTTAACATACAATATAAAACCGTATAATCTTTAATTTATTAGTTTAAGAAGTATGTAACTATATTATATAGTATGTATACTACAAAACATCCTTAAAAAACCTCGAAATTTATTAAAAAATCAACATTATCGTATGGTACAATAATTGCTACTATTATAGTAAAATAACAAAAATGAAAAACACTAAAATTAATTATATCAAATCAAATAAAATGAATATCAACGATTTTTACAAAATAAATACAATTAAAATGAAAAATATATCATCCAAAACATTAAAGATGGTATTTTACACATTTGCTTGCGCAATTCTGTTATCTGCAATCACTTCGGATACAGCTTTTTCGCAATGGGGGCAAGTTAACACATTAACAAACGTCGGAAGTTTTCCGAGTATATCTATGGTAACAGACAATATCTTTTTTATTGCCGGTGGGCCATCCGGAACTCCTTATATTTATAAAACTACTAACGGAGGTGCAACTTTTAGTTCTGTAAGTACAACAGGAATAACATTAGAATTATATAGCATTTGGGCAGTAGATGTAAACACAATTTATGTTGGTGATGGTGGAGCCGCCGGAGGTGGTGGAGGAAATGCAAATGTATATAAAACCACGAATGGTGGAACAAACTGGACAGTTCTTTTCAGTACAGGCGGAACAAATGGTTTTATTAATGGAATAGTATTTTCGAGAACCAATCCTCAAATCGGAATTATTCAAAGCGATCCTCCAACCGGAGTTGGTAATGCATTTTGGCTTGCAAAAACAACAAATGGTGGAGCAAACTGGACAACATCAAGTCCATCAGGTGTATCCGGAAATCTCTCAGCTCAAAATTCTTTATTTATAATTGACCAAAATTTTTATGGTTTTGGTTTGAACTTATCACCACAAATGAGATATACAACTAATGGTGGAACAACCTGGTTAACAAAAACTATGACTGGTGCTCAAGGAAGCACTGGATTCGTTACATCAATAGCATTCAATAATAACAAACTTAATGGAGTTTCTGCCGGTTACGGGACATATAGTACAATAGGAAGAACGACAGACGGTGGAAATACATGGTTTGCACAAGCTATTCCAAACACTATTCCAGATGGCAATAATTTTGGTGAATTAAAATGGGTACCTGGTTATAATACAGTATATTTAATTGTTTCCTCGAGTTCAGCTACGCAAAGTTTTAAGAGTACAGATAATGGAGCCACATGGACTTCTGTTCAGTTTCCGGCTATCGGTGGTGTTACACACATGGATTTAAGTTATTTTAGCAACAAAGCACAGGTTTCATCCGTTTCAAGCACAGGAAGTGTAATGAAATTGCAGGATTCACCTTTACCGGTAAGTTTAGAATCGTTTACTTACAACGTATCAGGCAGAGATGTAAATTTAAAATGGGTAACTACAGTTGAAGAAAATAATGCCGGTTTTGAGGTCTACAGGATTTCTTCAGACTTGAACGCATCCGATCCTAATAACTGGTTAAAAGTTGGATATATAAAGGGAAACGGAAATAAAAATACACCGACAAATTATAATTTCACAGACAGCAAACTTCCAAGCGGAAAGTATAATTACAGAATAAAACAAATAGATTATAACGGAAACTATGAATATTTTACATTAAATGGAATTGCCAAAATAGAAAATTCTAAGAGTATTAGTCTTCATCAGAATTATCCGAATCCTTTTAATCCCACTACAAATATAGATTATGACTTATCTGCAGATTCAAAAGTAACACTTAAAGTTTATGATATATCGGGAAGAGAAGTGCTTACACTTGTAAACGATCAGCAAAAAGCGGGATTTTATACTGTTAAATTTAATGCAACGAATTTATCAAGTGGAACATATTTTTACAAACTTTTCTTGAATTCGAACGGAAGTGATATAGTAATAACGAAAAAGATGACGGTTATCAAATAACCTTATAATTGCTTTCATTAATAAAAAAGGGATGTATTAAATACATCCCTTTTTTTTAAACTTAAATAATTCACAACCCGAAATACTTTTTAATAAATTATTATATTAATTGTGACGAAAAAAATAAGTTTGATTTTATAATAATATCAATCAAACTATTATCCAAACAAAATACAAATTAACAATAATATTACATTAAAAAATAAAAAAATTAAATAGTTCCTGTTCATAAAGTTTATATTAACATTTATGACAAAACTATAAATAATAGATAGTTAGTACTTCAATAAAATGAAAAAATTTGTAAAAAATTGTAACTATAATATTATTTTTTCCCGCCGATGTAAAATGTAAAGCCTCCATATGCGCCGAAGAATCCAATATTTCTATTAGAATTCAGCAATGGGTTTATACTTACATTAGCAGCATCATTAAGGCAAAGGTCACCATCCACTTTTGCTTCATTAGATGTTTTTCTAAATAAATTTGTAAACTGTAATCGTGTACCTAAGGATAGTCCGAACGCATTAGTAATCCGATAACTATAACCTAAATTAAAACCAAGTCCCAATTTAGTATTATCGATAATATTATTATAAATTTCGACTTTGCCTGTAGGCTGGTCAAAGACCTTACCCCATAAAACAGCAACAACAAAATCAGTTCCAAAATTTACTATTGATTTTCTGTTTTTATCGGTAAAGAAAGCCACTTCCCATCCATATGCGACATAAGGAGAGCTGATGCGAATGGAGCTTACTCCTGATGTATCTTTTGGAGGGACATAAGAAATCGTGGTATCTTTAATGCCGTTGTGAGGCCAGCCATTTTTGATAAATCCTCCGATATTATATGCGCGGTTATCGCTTCCGAGAAACTGGGCAAAAGAAATTGTCAGATAAGTTCTCAATTGACCTACCGAAAAATTTGCAATGGCAACTTTGGTTGTGGCAGTAGCATAATATCCACCATTAATTCCATAACCTTTAAGTCCATAGAAATCTTTCAGCGTATTGCCTCCAAAATCAAAAAGAGGTGCACCGTAACCAAAAGCTCCGTCTATAATAACAACAGGCTTTGTATATTTGGTCGAAAAAAAGGTTTGAGAATAAACGGAAGAAAAAGAAAATAAAAATAATGAAATGAGACAAAAAGTGTAGAATTTTTTCATATGTTAGGAATTAATTGTTAATTCAAAAATTAATATTTTTGTAATAATTTAAAAGTAAAATTCTCCCAATTAATTTTAACTTTCTATTTCTTATAACATAATTAAACTTTTTCACACACTCAAGTAAAAATCTTTTGAATAGTATCGAAAACATACTATTATTAGCTGTTTTTTATCATATTTATATAGTCTAATGTATTAAATTTATATAGTTCACTGATATTAAATCCGTAAAAATGATATTTATTGAATTTTCACAAGCATATTTTTTCTGATAAATAAAAAATATTATTATGAATTTCATTCAGTGTAATATATTAAATACAAGAAAATCAAATCATGCAAATCCTGAATTTCAAAATTCGGAATTTTCAATATTTTAATTATTCCTGCAGAATCATTCGGTAGCCTACGCCGGATTCAGTAGTAAAAATTTTGGGATTTTGAGGGTCTATTTCAAATTTTTTTCTTAATTGTGCGATGTACACTCTTAAATATTGTGTGTCGTCGGAATATGGTTTTCCCCAGACTTCTTTCAGAATATACTGATGTGTTAAAACTTTTCCGGCATTTTTCATAAACAAAGCCAGAAGTGAATATTCAGTTGATGTTAGTTTAATTTCTTCATTACTTTTTTTAACTATGTGGCCTGAGAAATCAATCATTATATTTCCGTTTGTAAAAATCGAAGTTTTCTGGTCAGGTTGCGTATGTCGTAATGCGACCCTGATTCTTGCGAGTAATTCACCTGTGTTAAATGGTTTCGTGATATAATCATCGGCGCCGTTATCTAGAGCAGTAATTATATCTCTTTCCGAGTTTCTAACAGAAAGAATAATTACAGGTACATCGGAAAATTCACGTAATTTTTTAATTACTGTCAATCCATCTTCGTCAGGCAATCCAAGGTCGAGTAAAATAAGAGAAGGTCTGCTGTTGACCACTTCCATAATACCTTGTTTTGCGTTTTCAGCTTCCGTTACTTTAAAATCAGAGCCTTCAAGCCCGAGCTTTAATAACCTTCTGATTTGCGGTTCATCATCTATCACGAGAATATTTTGAGTTATACTCATAAAAATAAATTATGTTTCTTTAATTGGTTGTTCAAAGTTTTGAGGAATTTCAATTGTAAATTTTAGCCCTCCGGATTTTTTATTCGCGGCTGTGATTGTACCTTTGTGTGCTTCTACGATTCCTTTTGCAATCGATAATCCCAGTCCGGTTCCCCCCGATATTTTTTTATCTACGCGATAAAACTTATCAAAAATATGATTCAGATTATCATCAGAAATTCCCGAACCATTATCGGAATAAATAATGTAAAGATTATTATTATCAAATCCAGCCTGCAGTTCTATCACGGATTCCGGATGAGTATAAAAAAGAGAATTCTGAATTAAATTTTTCAAAACCTGTTCGAGAAGAATAAAATCTACCTTAATAAACGGCATATCGGAAGGTATATCGATTTTCATTTTGTGAGACTTAAGTTCAGTTTCGAAATTTTTTAATGCACCATTAAACAAGTCCATAATATCACAAGACTTAACATTTGGAATCATTCTTCCGCTTTCAAGCCGTGCCATATCCAATAAATTTTCAACCAGTCTGTTCAATCTTACTACACCGATATGTATTTCTTCAAACAATTGTTTATTGATTTCAGGTTTATAATTTACGGGATTATTTATTAAAAAGCTGGATGCACCCATAATAGCTGCTATGGGCGTTTTCAATTCATGTGAGATGCTGTCAAAAAGAGTTTTATATAATTTTTCTGATTCCTCAAAAATTGAAGTTTTTTTAGCTGCTTCATTTAAAGATTCCCGTTCAACGGTGGAGCCAATTTGTTTTATAAAATTTTCAAGCAAAGAATTTTGTTCGTCACTGAATTCGGGACCTTCAATTTTCAGACCTATAACCCCGTAGATTTCCCTCGGACCTTTAAGTGGATAATAAAGCATTTCGGCGAAGGGAAGGGAATCAGTAAATTTTCCTGCACTTTTATCGTTTTTAAAAACCCACTGCGCTACGCCAAATTCTTTTTCTGAAATAATTTGTGTTTCGGATTTATTAATCTCATTTTTCAGATTTCCGTTTTCATCAGAAAGTAAAATAATTACATCGGAAGAAAATACTTTTTTCAGATTCTTCGTAGATTCGGAAATTACTTCATCGATATTTTTTGCTTTAGATAAATCGTTAGCAAGATTATAGAGAGCCACCGCTCGTTCTTCTCTTTGCCTGACTGCTCTTTCCCTTTGCCTGATTCGTGTTGTCAGTACCCCTGTTACAACAGCAATAAAAAAGAATAAAAAGAATGTGAGTACATCTTCAGTTCTTCTGATTAAAAAAGTAAATTTTGGCGGTACAAAAAAATAATCCCACAATAATGGGCTTAACAAAGATGCAATAAGTACAGGTCCCGGACCAAATATTAAAGGTAGTAAAGAAACAGAAAGCAATAATATCATAGCCACGGATTGATAACCTAAAACATCACTAAAAGGATAGCATAAAACGGAAATTAAAATTACGATTAAGGCAGACGTGAAATATTTTAATAAACTCGATTGAAGTTTTGGAATATTAAACAATTTCTCCTTTTTGATGTCCTCCGATCCACCTGAAGAAATATAAATATCTATATTTCCGCTTTCTCTTAACAAACGGTTTACAATATCTTTTTTGAAAATATTATGAAATGCATTATTAGAGTTTGATTTACCAATAATAATATGACTGACATTTTGATTCTTTGCAACGCGTAAAATTCCTTTTACAATATCGACATCGGATGTTGTAATAATTTCGGCGCCGAGTTCTCTTGCCAGTTCAAGGTTTTTATTTAAAGATTTTTTTTCATTTGGATTCAACATACCCGGAGTATCTACATTTACCGCTATCCAGGTAGCCTCCATAGTGTAAGCAATTCTCCTGGCGCTCCTGATAAGATTTACAGAATCGGGATTCGGACTTATTCCAATCAGTATTCTTTGTCTCGTTTTCCAGGGACCGGATATCCTTTTTTCCTGCATATAATCACGAACCTGTTTATCAACTCTGTCTGCGGCGAGGCGCAGCGCGAGTTCACGAAGTGCGTTTAAATTTCCTTTGCGGAAAAAATTATTTACAGCTTCTTTGGATTTATCTGCGGTATAAACTTTTCCGTCTGCGAGTCTTTGCAGAAGTTCTTCCGGTGATACGTCAACCATTTCAATTTCATCAGCTAAATCGAGTATAGAATCCGGAACGGTTTCTCTGATAATAATTCCGGTAATTTTACTAACGGTATCAGCAAGGCTTTCGATATGCTGCACGTTAACCGCTGTATATACATCTATTCCATTATCCAGAAGTTCTATTACATCGAGATATCTTTTTGTGTGTCTGCTTCCGGGAGCATTGGAATGAGCGAGTTCGTCAACTACGACAAGTTTAGGTTTTAACTTTAGAATTTCATCGAGGTCCATTTCATCGAGATTGATACCTTTATAAACGATTTCTTTTCTCGGAAGCTGCGGAAGGTGAAATAATAAAAATTCAGTTTCAGCCCGATGGTGAGTTTCAACGTATCCAATCAAAACATCAATATCGCGCCCGTTTGCTTTGCTCGCATCCTGAAGCATTGCAAATGTTTTACCGACTCCTGCACACATACCAAGATAAATTTTTAATTTACCTTTTTTTTCTTTTTGTTCATTTTTCTTAATCTGTGCAAGCAGTTCATCCGGGTTCGGTCTTGACGATTCTTCCATAATTATAATTTATCTAATTCAAGAATTAAATTAAGTACATTTATTCCGGACTCTTCCCAAAAATCAAACAGCAATTTTTCCGTAAAATTATTTGTTATATCGGTCCACGGGCTTGCGAAGTGCATGGTTTCAGAGCACTTCACTGTCCATAGCAACAAAGATAATTAAATATAATGAAGTTTATTTGACCAGTGAATTACGCATTGCGCAAGCCCGCTATTAGCAACATGGGCGTACATCCTGCTGTCTCTTGAATCTTGCCTGTCTGCGAAGTCCTTGACTTAACACGCCAAGTGAAATAAATGACTGGTCTCTCTGAAGCCAGAATGATATTTAGCGTGAAATTGCTATTTGTTTTTAAAATTTGGCAGTAAGACCCCCAGTCACCACTGTATGATTATTAGTAATCATATTTCCATGAGTAAATACATCATCAGGAGATTGAAAATATCTTCCTTCCACCCTAAAAAGAACCGAAGGTGTAATTGCCAGATTATAGCCAAGAGAATAACTTGCACAAATAAATCCTTGTACCCCTGTTACAGGTGTAATCATAACACTATGCGGGTCATTGAAATATTCAGCCCTTGCGACTATCGAATGTTTATTTGTCAGGGAATATTTTGCAGTTCCGTTGATTTGCCACCAAACATTATCTGTTAATACATCAAGACTATCCCTGCGTTTTTGATTACCCACATAAGAAGACAGGGTAAAACTGAATTTCCCGGGTTGATAAACAGTATAGAAATCAAGAAATGTGCGGATACGATTATTGGGCGCGCTGGCAGATTTCTCATAACCGTAATAAGTATTCAATGTGAATGTTAATTTATCCGTCGGTTTGTATTCAAATTCACTGGCAAAAGCAAGAGGTGTATTTACGTCCGTTATCACCTGCCAGCCATTCAATAAAAATAAATAGGCAGTAAATTTATTTCCCATAGGGATGTTTAGACGGGCTCCCGTCATAAAATAAGGCACATACTCAGCCGCAAATGAACGTGTTAGAGTCGGTTGGTCAAATGAAATAGCCGATTCATTTGTAAATGGTGAACCAATTACTCCGACATCCAACCATATATCTTTATTCTTAAATAATTTTACTCCAACATTAGCTTCTACTATATTCTTGAGGGTAACACGTTCTGCGTCATAATTGCTGTTCATATATGTTCCGAATCCCGGAGTAAATGTTGCACGGACACGATCAGATGTATATTTTAAACTGATATATGCCAGATTAATATTGAATTCATTATGACGATTCTGCGAAACAAAATAAGGTATATTGGAACCCTCAGGTTCTGAAAAATCATAACTGAAATAAGTGTCTACATATCCTTCCATAGTTATTTTCGCTGTTGAATCAGCAGTTGGTGAAAAGTTAATCACTTGTGCAAACATATTTGCATTTGTTATCAAAAATGCAGCAATAAAAAAGTACAGTTTTTTCATTTTACGATTTTTACTTTAAGAAATTTCAATCTGACTTATTGCTGTTGAAACAACAAGAAAGAAAAATGTAAGGATTAATATATTTTTTATAATTTTAATTTTCATTTTTTCAATTATTCAAATTATTCTATTACAAAAATATATATTAAAGTATAATTATAAGTTAAAAAGTTATGCTAAATGTATAAAAATATTATAAATTATATTTATTATAGAAAAACCAATTATTTTAGTGCCGTTCGTAAAAACGAGAGACTTTCGTTCTGTTTGAGCGGGGAAGAAAAAGTCATTTATTCTTACAATAATTTCACTTTTATTTTGCTCTGTGATACCTACATAATTACAATTTATCTAACTCAATATTTAATAAAAGTACATTTATTCTTTGTTCACCTAAAAACCCAAATTGAGGATTTTCCGTTAATTTTATGATTAAATCGTTCAGTTGCTTTTTCTTTGAGTCATTGAAGTTGCGGGAAGCTGCGACTCTATTAGATTGCATTATTGCATTCAAATAAGATATGTGAGGGTCTATACCGCTTCCGGAGGCGAATATAGCATCTGTCGGTACTTTAGTATTTTCAGGTAAATTATTTTTCTGTAGGTAAGCAAGTCTCAATGAATCGGAAATATTTTTTAACTGCAGGCTTGTAGGTCCGAGGTTACTTGCGCCTGACGGCATAGGTTGATAATCAATGGCGGAGGGTCTTGGCTGGAAGTAAATACTGCTGTCGAATTTCTGTGCAATAAGTTCCGAGCCGATAATATTCCCACCGGTCTGAATAAAACTTCCTGCTGATTTATCAGGATAAGTAATTTTAGCAATTAGAAATATAAAAACGGGATAAATTAGACCTAACAGTATGGTCATAAACAAAAGAAGTTTGATGGATTTTATTATTAATTTCATATTATATTAATTTGACAGCTGTAATTATTAAATCAATTAATTTAATTCCGATAAAAGGAGCTATGATACCACCAACACCATATATCAATAAATTTATTTTTAAAACTGTTGTAGCACCAAGTGGACGATATTTAACTCCTTTTAATGATAATGGAACAAGTATTATTATTATTATGGCGTTGAATATAACAGCACTTAGAATTGCACTTTGAGGAGTTGCAAGTTTCATAATATTCAATATGCTTAAGGGACCCAAATTTCCATTTACTGAATAAAGGATTGAAAAAAGTGCAGGCAGAATTGCAAAATATTTCGCAACGTCGTTTGCAATGCTGAATGTAGTAAGAGAACCGCGCGTCATTAATAATTGTTTGCCAACTTCTACAACTTCTATTAATTTCGTAGGATTGCTGTCGAGGTCAACCATATTACCTGCTTCTCTTGCCGCCTGTGTTCCCGAATTCATTGCTATTCCGACATCCGCCTGTGCGAGAGCCGGCGCATCATTTGTACCATCGCCAATCATTCCAACAAGGTGACCTCCTGCTTGTTCCGAACGGATTCTCACGAGTTTATCTTCGGGTTTAGCCTCTGCAAGAAAATCATCGACGCCCGCTTCAGCCGCAATTGCGGCGGCGGTCAGAGGATTATCACCTGTTATCATTACTGTTTTTATTCCCATTTTTCTTAATTGTGCAAACCTGTCTTTTATTCCACCTTTAACAATATCTTTCAACCGAATAACACCAAGCACAGTTTTATTTTCTGCGACAACAAGCGGAGTAGCGCCTTCTAAAGATATTTTTCTCACGCTTTCGCTTATATCATTCGGATAAAATCCTCCGTTTTGTTCAATATATTTTTCTATTGCATCTGCGGCACCTTTTCTAATTTGTCTTATGCTTCCATTTTCATCTTTTATATTTATACCGCTCATTCTTGTTTCAGCAGTAAAAGGAATATAAGAAACGTTGGAAGGAATTATTTCTTTTGACATTACAAAATATTTTTCTTTCGCAAGTTTTATTATAGAGCGTCCTTCGGGTGTTTCATCAGAAATTGAAGATAGAGTTGCTGCTTCTGAAAGTTGCTCGATTTTAATATTTGAGGCGGGGACGAAATCAGTTGCCATCCTGTTTCCGAGAGTGATTGTTCCCGTTTTATCGAGGAGTAGGACGTCAAGGTCGCCTGCGGCTTCAATTGCACGACCACTTGTTGCAATAACATTTTTCTTAATTAATCTATCCATACCACTGATGCCTATCGCACTGAGCAACCCGCCGATTGTAGTCGGAATCAGACAAACTAATAATGATACTAAAATCGGAATAGAAATATTACTGACTCCTTGTAATCCGGATGCATCAAGACTATATGAATAAAGTGATGGAAGAGTAACAACTGCAAGTAAAAATGTTATCGTTAATCCTGCAAGCACAATTGTTAAAGCAATTTCGTTCGGAGTTTTTTGACGGATTGCACCTTCTATAAGGGCTATAATTTTGTCCATAAAAGTATTTCCCGGTTCGGAAGTAATTTTAATAACAATTCTGTCGCTTAATACTTTTGTTCCGCCTGTAACTGCGCTTCTGTCTCCACCGCTTTCGCGAATAACGGGAGCGGATTCACCCGTAATTGCTGATTCATCGATGCTTGCAACCCCTTCTACGACTTCTCCGTCAGATGGGATCGTTTCACCTGCTTCACAAACAACTAAATCACCTTTTTTCAAATCATCTGCAGCGATTGACACTTCCGATTTCCCGTTTAGTTTTCTTGCCATAGTTTGTTTTCTTGCTTTTTTCAGAGATTCGGCTCGTGCCTTTCCTCTTCCTTCAGCAACTGCTTCGGCAAAGTTCGCAAATAAAACCGTAAACCATAACCATATTCCAATCTGCAAATTAAATGACGAGTATTCGCCCTTAAATAATGCTAGGAGAAATATAATTGTTGTCATAACTGCTCCAATCTCTACGATGAACATGACGGGATTTTTCATCAATGTGATAGGATTGAGCTTAAAGAATGAACTAATTATAGCTTCATTCACAATTGAGGCTTCGAATAATTTATTTTCTTTATTGTTCATATTTTAAAATGCAACTCCGTTATTCATTAATAAATGTTCTACAATAGGTCCTAAACTTAATGCCGGAAAATGAGTTAAAGCAGCAACAATAATAATAACCCCGATCAATAATATTGCAAACACATAATTGTCAGTTGTAAAAGTACCGGCACTCACAGGAGATTTATTTTTTCTAACGAGATTACCTGCGATTGCAAGTGCAGGCACAATTACAAGGAATCTTCCCAAAAGCATTGCAATACCTAATGATATGTTATAAAAAACTGTATTTGCATTCAGCCCCGCAAAGGCACTTCCGTTATTTGCCACTGCTGAAGAGAAAGCATATATAATTTCAGACAGTCCATGCGGTCCGGCGTTACCTAAACTTGATAAACCTGCGACCGTAACAGCAGCGTACGCTGTGAATACAAGTATCACAAAATTTGGAACTATTATGGCTATTATTGCCATTTTAACATCAAATGCTTCAATTTTTTTCCCGAGATATTCAGGAGTTCTTCCAACCATTAATCCGGCAACAAACACTGTAAGGAAAATGAAAATTATCATTCCATACATTCCACAACCAACCCCGCCAAAGACAATTTCCCCGAGCATGAGGTTAATCATTGCAACCATTCCGGCGAGCGGAGTAAGACTGCTGTGCATAGCATTCACAGCACCGCAACTTGTAGCAGTGGTTGAAGTTGACCAGATTACACTGTTAACAATTCCAAATCTTAGCTCTTTGCCTTCAAGAGGAGATGCAGTATTTAATATCGGATTATATAAGTATTCGGAATAAAGTGAAGTTAATATACCCGCAACCAATAAAAATAACATAACTCCAAACAACACCCATCCTTCTTTCTTAGAACCGACCATCAGTCCATATGTATAAGTAAATGCCGCAGCAAGTACAATTAGACTTAGCATTTCGATGAGATTTGAAAAAGGTGTCGAATTCTCAAATGGGTGCGAACTGTTTGCATTGAAAAATCCTCCGCCGTTCGTTCCGAGTTGTTTGATTGCAATTTGAGATGCCGCAGGTCCCAAAGGAATTACTTGTTCAATTCCCTCCAGAGTTTTAACTGTCGGATAAGAAGAAAAATTTTGAATTACTCCCTGGCTTACAAGCAATATCGAAACAAGTATCGCTAAAGGTAAAAGAATATATAATGTTGTTCTTACTATATCAACCCAGAAGTTTCCGAGCTTATCACTTAACTTATTTACTATCCCGCGGATAAGCGCGAGAAGTACTGCTACGCTTGTTGCAGCACTTAGAAAATTTTGTACAGTTAATCCAAGCATTTGAGTTCCGTAACTCATAGTATTTTCTCCGCCGTAAGCTTGCCAGTTAGTGTTTGTAACAAAGCTCATAGCTGTATTAAATGCGAGGTCAAACGGAACGTTCGGAAAACCCTGAGGATTTAACGGCAGCCATTTCTGAATTATTTGTAGAATGAACAGAAGTAGAAATCCTCCAAAATTGAAAATGAGTACAGCCCACATATATTTCTTCCAGTTCATTTCTTCATCGGGATTCAATTTCAAGAATTTATAAATGAAATTCTCAAACTTTCCGAATACAGGTGTAAGAAAGTGTTTTTTACCGGTAAGTGCTTTAAACATATATTTACCAAGCACAGGGGTTAATGCGGTCAAAACTAAAATAAAAAATATAACCTGAATTATATCAGTAATTTTCATATTATATTAAAATTTTTCTGGTTTAAAAATGACGTAAAACAAATAAATAAAGAGAAGAAAAGAAATAATGCCTCCGATAATATATTCTGTAACCATAAGATGATTAATATTAATTTCTAATAATTAACTACAAAATTAATCAATAAGTTGTGAGTAAAAAATAAAAAGATATAAGTATATTATAAAAATTTTATAAAGAAATTCGAAAATTCAAAATATTCTTAAAATTTGCAATATTAATGATGCTTTTCTAATCTAATGTGATGATTAACAATTAAAATCTGCAAAGAACAGCGAATATTATTCTCGATTCAGCTTTTACCTGGTCGGGCATCCAACCCGGTGGAATAGTAGTTGTATTATATCCATCAGGTGAGGTTACACCTCCGGGTCCGGCAAAGTAAGGAACATTTGCTTCACGATGAACAAATTCAAGTCTCCATGTAATATTTTCTTCAGGCATCCAGTCAAAGGTTGTAGATACATCCCACCCATCGAATTTTGAACCGGGTGACGTATTGAATAATTGCCCGGCAACGCCTGTTGGTAAAAGGACAAGGTATCTTCCGGGATTATGAATTACACCGCCTCCAAATGTCCATCCAAAGTGGTCATTTGAAAACCATAAACGATTATAAAACATTCCGCTAATAAAATTTTGTGCAGGACCACCATCACCGCCGAAAGCAGTTACACCGTCACCGTTTTCAAAACCTAAATCACCTGTTAAAGAAAATGCCGCTCGGTGCAAAAATTTTCCGGGATGATTATAATATCTGACTTCCAGACTGTTATCCGTATGAACCCTTATTCTACCGGGTTTATCCTGCGTGTCCGTTCCATAATAATCATTTGAAAGTACTTGAACCGATTCGACCGGACGATATAATATCTGACAGCCCACTCCGGGATTATCATTAAATTTTCCGTATGTCTGCCATCCATTTATTAACCATAATTCAACTTTCAATTTATCACTCGGAAAAGTTTGCAAACGCAATCCGTTAAAAAACCAGGGTGTATTATCCGAAGTAAATGAAGGTTGATACGCCCAGTTCTCACAATTGTAATATGAAAAGAGACCGACATAAGACATAAAAATTCCTGCGTCAAGATTTATTCCATGCCAGGTGTCCCAGTGATAACCCGCGTAGGCTTCGCTGAAATATCGGTAAGCATTAGCCAAATCAAATTGTCCCCTTGTTGTGCTAAAATCATTTCTGGGAACTACGGTGGCTCTTGTTCCAAACTGAAGCATAATTCTTCCGCGTACATTATTATAATGTAAATCTCCGCCTATGCTTGCAAACGACACTTCAAATTCGTTGTTTCTTGCCAATGCCGTAGAACCAACAACTGTATTATCTATGGGGTGATGGTTCGAGTATGTGTAGTTCATATCGAGCATGAAACTGCCCGTAAAATATTTTGTATCGAGTAATTGAGTGTGTCTTCTGTCGTTCCCGTTTAACCACGTGAAATCACCAAACGCAAACGGTTCACTTGCAGGTTTTTCATCAGTTGTTTTTAATGAATCTTGTGAAAATTTATTTGATATACTTTGATTGTTTGATTCTATGTTTTTTAGGAAAGCCAAATTATTTTTCCCGAAATCCTGTGAAAATACTGATTGTAAAAATATCATCATTATTAAAAAAACAAAAACCGTAGTTGAATATATTATTCTCATTATTTTTTTTATTTATATTTTTCGTTAATAATTAATTGTTTATAGAACACGGGGTTTGAACATATAACCTTCCCATATCTATGTATAATCTTATTCCTTATATTATTGCTTTTTAAAAAATCTGTAACGATGAAAATGGCGAACAAGTAAAATGCAAATATGAATATTATTAATATTATTTTCGCAATTAAATATTTTCGTTTTTTCATTATTTATTATTTCGTTCATAGAACACCCATCTTGAACCGACAACTTTTCCATCGATATGAATCGTTTTATTCCTTATATAATCTGTATTTGCCAGTTCCAGAACAATGAAAGCAGCTAATAAATAAAATATAAATATCACTAAAATTATTGATATTTCCGCCTTTAAATATTTTAGATTTTTCATAATTTAAGATTGAGCTTGAAAAATTATTAATTTAAAACAGATATTATAATCATTTCGAACGGAAGATTTTCATTCAATAAATCTTTATTTGTATCGGAATTATTTATTCTTGAATCAATTTCATTCAGATTTATTCTTGGAATTCCTAAAACTCTCAACTTGTCACCTTTTGCTAATTCCGAGACAGTTTTTTCAGGTTCGGAATCTTTAATAAATATCATTCTGAGATTTGAATATAATAAATCTCCTTCTTTGCTATAAACATTACCAAAAACAATTCTGCCATCTTTTTTTATTTTCGGTAAATCATTTAACTGTAAAACAAAGTCAATAAAATCATATCCTAATCCTTGTGTAACCAATGTAATCATGCTGTCGTTTATTTTAATGTTGCATTTTGCGGATGAGAATCTGTCAAATGCAGTTTCCGCACTGAAGATTCTATGAACATTTATTTCATCATTAAAACCTAAAAGGTTTTTATCATTAATTTTTAAAACAGGTGTTAGTTCAAATACATGAGGCGGATTATAATCATTCGGTTCTTCATTAACTTTACCTTGAAAAAATTCATCGTTTCCTAAATAATCGCACCAGAGCCGCCAAACACCGGTTACATTAATTATGCTTCCTTTATTTTGATTAATAATATCAACTGCGTTTAAATCTGTTTTTGCATTAAATACTCTTGCTACAATTGTTAATCCGACATATTGATTTCTTCCGGCAATTATTAAATCTTTACTTTTTTTAGAATTATTGACTGGTGGGTTTTTGCCCGTATGAAAATTTGAATATAAATCTAAATTTTTATCATTCGCTTTATCAAGAGTGTAATCTAAAGTTAATGTTATTTTATCTTTTATAGAATCTATAAAAGATTTTTTTAATGTTAAAACAATCTGACTTTGAGCCGAAGAAGCAAAAAGAATTATTAATAATAAAATATTTACAAATTTATTTTTCATTATATTAAATAGTTTTACATCTTAACAATTACAAAATTAATCATTAAGTTGTGAGTAAAATATAAAAAGGCAAGAGGAAATTATAAAAATATTATAAAGGAATTCGTAAAATTCATAAAAAATGGGAAATTTATAAAATTCGTAGCTCCTTCCCCCATTTGAAGTCGCTCTTTGTTCTTGATCCCGATTTGCGTTTTTTGCATCCCGATGCTCTGCATATCGTGATTCTTAGCGGATCTTAAAGGGACTCCCTATACATAATAATCATCTCAGGTTATTTCATATTCAATTTTTATTTTTTTATCTATTTAATAAAATAATAAGTTTTTATACATTCGGAAAAATAAAAACGATTTATCGAAACTCCGAGGAATGAATTTTTATTTATTTGAAGAAATTAAAAAATTTAATAATTTATATTATTTTATTTCATAAAAGTACTTTGCGAACCGGAATAAATACAGCCGGTTAAAACATTAGGAATAAAGTGTAACAAAATCTTATGGTTAAATATATTTTAATAATTGTAGTTATGATTTTGATTAGTAAAATAAATTCATTTGGGCAGGATATAACTCCTATTCAAACCGACAGACCTGACCAGACAGAAACTCCTTTTACCGTTCCCAAAAATCATTTCCAAATGGAAAATGGTTTTTCATTTGAACGAACAGATAATAGCACAAAATCTTTTACCAATCCTTCGATTTTATTTAAATATGGAATCAGTGATTATTTTGAAGTCGGATTAATTACGGAATTTACTACAATATCTTCTGATAAAACAATAACAGGTTTAAATCCTGTCACTTTACGTATCAAAGAAAAGATTTCCGATGAAAAAGGAATTTTACCAACTACTTCTTTTATAGGATACCTGACAATTCCACACTTTGCAACTGATAATTTCAAAGCAACTTATTATGCACCGGCATTCAAGTTTACAATGCAACACACTTTGTCCGAAAAATTTTCACTTGGATATAATCTTGGAGCAGAGTGGGACGGTGAATCGCCATACCCAATATTTATTTATACTATTACTACAGATTATTCCATTACTAATAAATTTAGCATATTTTCAGAAATTTATGGCTTTGCTCCTGAAAAATCTAAAGCAGACCATAGGATTGACTGCGGACTAAGCTATTTAATACGTCCAAATGTTTCTTTAGATTTTTCAGGCGGTATAGGTCTTACTGACAATGCACCGAAATATTTTTTGTCAACAGGTTTTTCTTTTAGATTAAAAGACTAAAATAGAGTGGAACTATTAAGTTAATCGAAGACATCTTGATTATAGTAAATAACAAAACATTATTTACTTTGTAGTCTCTTTATGGAAGATGATATAAAGTAATTAATAAATACGAAATAAATATTTTGCAAATATTATTTGAAAAAAACTAATAATGACATTAGAGAACAACAATAAAGAAGTTTCTAAAAAAGCCGTTGACGTTGCAAACAATATCGAATCTGATAATAGTGAAAGTGGTTGGCGTTCAAAATCCACAACTTTATCAATGCCGGAAGTAAATGCCTCGATTCCGGTAAATCCTTCTGCTAATTTCTGGCGTAAACTCATCGCATTTTCCGGACCGGGCTTTTTGGTTGCTGTAGGTTATATGGATCCCGGCAACTGGGCGACCGACCTTGCAGGTGGCGCTCAATTTGGTTATATGCTTTTATCGGTAATTATGATATCAAACCTGATGGCAATTCTTTTGCAACACCTTTCTTTAAAGCTTGGTATTGTTTCGGGACGTGATTTGGCACAGGCATGCCGCGACAGCTATTCAAAAAGTTTTACTATCTTTTTATGGATTCTTTGTGAAGTGGCAATTGCGGCGTGCGACCTGGCTGAAGTAATTGGTTCGGCGGTGGCGCTTAATTTGCTTTTCAATATTCCTATGGTAGTGGGTGTTATAATTACTGCGTCTGATGTTCTTATTGTTCTATATTTGCAAAACAAAGGCTTTCGCTACATCGAAGCTCTCGTCATTGCTCTAATTTCAATTATAGGAGTCAGTTTTCTTTACGAGCTAATTGTATCCAATCCATCAATAAAGGGAGTTTTGGAAGGTTTTATTCCAAACTCACAAATAATTGTTAATCCGGGTATGCTTTACATTGCGATAGGAATACTTGGAGCTACCGTAATGCCCCATAACCTTTACCTGCACTCCAGTATTGTGCAAACCCGCAAATATGAACGGACCTCAGCAGGTAAAAAAATGGCAATTAAGTTCGCTACAATTGATTCCACTTTTGCATTAACGCTTGCACTATTTATTAACGCTGCCATTTTGATTCTCAGCTCCGCTGTCTTTCATGGCAGCGGTCATCAGGATGTAGCGGACATCAATGATGCTTATATGTTACTAAGTCCGTTACTTGGAGCATCACTGGCAAGCGTTCTTTTTGCAATTGCACTTCTTGCTTCCGGTCAAAATGCAACATTAACAGGCACTATGGCTGGTCAAATAGTTATGGAAGGTTTTCTGAATATCCGGTTGCGTCCCTGGGTGCGTCGCCTTTTAACACGTTTGATTGCTATTATTCCTGCTGTTATTGTTGCCGGTTTGTATGGAGAGCGTGGTGTGGGCAGTCTGCTTATTCTTTCGCAGGTGATACTCTCCCTGCAATTAAGTTTTGCTGTTGTACCTCTTATTATATTTACAAGTAATAAGTTAAAGATGGGCAAATACGTGAACTCCCTTTGGCTTAAAATAACTTCATGGTGTGTTGCTATTATTATCATTGCTTTAAATGCTTTTCTTTTGTACCAGATAATTATTGAATTCTTTAAATAAAAAATAAACCAACGAAAGGAATACCAATGTATAAACATATTCTAATACCTCTTGAAAACAGCGACACTGACAATGTAATCCTTACTCACATCCGTCCTCTTGCAAAGCTTACAAATGCCAGAATCACTTTTGTTCATGTTGCGGACGGGTTTATGGCAAGGAATCAAAAGGATTTGGGTGAATCTGAGGAAATGCGTGAAGACTACAAATACCTGAAACGCCGTGAACTTGAATTTCAAAATGAGGGATTTGATGTTAAAGCGGTGCTCCTGTATGGTGAACCCTATAAAATTATTCTGGAATTGGCTGAGAAAGAAAAATGCGATCTTATTGCTATGGCTACTCATGGTCATCGCTTCCTAAGTGATATAATTCTTGGTTCTGTTGCTTCCGAACTTCGGCACAGCACCAAAATACCGGTACTTCAAATCAGGGCTTAAAAACCGCCTTTCCCCATAGTCTTTCGCATTTTTTTCGTCCCTATCGCCCTTTGTTCTTGAACCCGAAGTGTCGAGACTCCTATTCGGGAACGAATCGGTAACAAAGAATATATTGAAATAATCAAATAAACAGTTTACATTAATAAAGACAACTAAATGAGTCATCGGCTGATTCATTTATACTAAAACGTTCTCACGTTTTTTTTGAGAGCGTTTTTTTATGTACTTAAACACCTTGTCCCGACTTTTCGGGAATTGGAACGTATTTTATAAAACAATTGCCACTGAATATCATATTATCACTCCTCTTTCACTTTATTAAATATCAAAATAATACTATCTTTATAAAAAAATATTTCTTATGTCACTTTCCGATAAGACTACAAAAGAAATTAAAGCAATCATACAAAAATTCATAACCGAAAATGGATTTACAAAATCCGAAGAAAATGTTCAGACTTCATATACAATTAAAATATTAGAACTTCTCGGGTGGGATTCTTCGATGTACAAAATCAATACATCGCAAGAAGTCAAAACAGGAAATAAACCCGATATACTTTTGAAAGGCTCCGGCGGCGGAACAATTTTTATCGTAGAATCTAAAGCACCAAAACAATCTCTTGACGGAAAATATATCAATAAATCATTCACAGAGCAAACCTGTGAATATTGCAATTCCGAAGGAATATATTGGGGAATCCTGACTAACTTTATTGAATGGAGAATATATAATTCTTATACAAAAGATATATATTATGATAAAAAATATTTTACAATCGTAGATGATAAAGTTAATGATGATGTTGAATTATTCCAGTTCTTCGATAAAATTTCTTTTGAAAATCTTAATAACCGAAAAGGAAAAATTGACCTAAATCCGCTTTATTACAAAAAGCAGGATGAAATTAAAGACGAATTTTTCGATAACCTGAAAGATTGGAGACAGGCTTTAAGAGCTTATCTTTATAAATATTCTGAACATAAAACTTCTGAATCACTCAATAAAGTAGAAAAGTTAACACAGAAAATCCTCGACAGGATGATATTTATTCAAGTGTGTTATGGCAAAAATATTATTTCTTATGATATCCTTGGCTCAATATTATATTCAAAAAAGAATAAGTTTGAAGAGCTGAAATCAAAATTCAAAGAACTTGACGAAAAATTCAATTCAGAACTCTTTGCTGATGATGAAGATATTGATTCACTCGAAATTAATTACATTCCTATGGAGGGAATTATAAGGGGAATTAATAATATTGATTTCAGTAAATTAAGCGTTCATATAATTGGTGAAGTTTATGAAAATTATCTCGGCGAACTTCTGAAAAGAAGAAAGGAAAGTGTTAAACTCGATGAATCAAAGGAAAGAGCAAAACGCAAAGAGCAGGGAATTTATTACACTCCCGATTATATAGTAAATTATATTGTTGAAAACACTCTTGGCGAAATTCTTAAAAACTGTAAAACTCAAGAAGAGATTCAAAAAATCAGAGTCCTTGACCCTGCCTGCGGAAGCGGTTCATTTCTTATTCGTGCATTCGATGAATTCTATGCCGCGTATGAGCGAGTCCCTGCTTCTGTCATTCCCTCACCCATTGTCATTCCAGCGAAAGCTGGAATCCAGCAATCAAAAACACAAGCAACTCAAACGAAATCAGTCATCCAGCGTTCTTTATTCGATGACTTTGAAATCAAAAAGAAAATACTTTTATATAATCTCTATGGTGTTGACCTTGACGAACGGGCTGTGGATATTGCAAAATTAAATTTATTGATTAAAGCACTTGAAGGCACAACCGATGCTTCTCTCGAAGGTAAAAGAAAACTCCTGCCTAATTTAAATCTAAATATCCGTTGCGGAAATTCTCTTGTTTCGGGGAAATCTTTAAAGGATTCCGGCGGAGAAGGATTATTTGATAACACAGAACAATTTAATAAAGATATAAATATTCTTTTAGACTTAAAGGAAAAATTCCGCAAAGCATCTGAGGATAGTGAAAAAGGAAAATATCTAAATGATATTTATGTTCTGGAAGAAAAAATTAATTCAAGTTTAAATGGTGACCTTAAAAATTATTTCAAAAATATTGATGAAATAAAACCTTTTAATTACGAAGTTGCCTTTTGTGAAATTTTCAAAGACGGCGGATTCGATTGTGTAATAGGAAATCCACCGTGGGTATCGTTAAAAGGAAAATTTGGAAACAAAATATTAAGCAACGTTGAATTATCTTATTTTTTTAAAACTTATGAATCGAATACATACATGCCAAACTTATATGAATTTTTTGTTTGGAAGAGTCTTAAAATAATAAAAGAAAATGGATTTTACTCAATGATTGTTCCTGATAGATTAAGTTTCAATAATCAATTTATTAAATTAAGAAAATATATTTTAGAAAATTATGTAATACTCAATTTGCAATATAAAGCAAAATTTCCATTTGTAATCGTCGATACTTTAATTTTTAATATTAAAAAAAGCAGAAATATAAATAATACTTTAAAAATTGGCGAATTTGGGAAAAAGTCACAGATAAAAAAGCAAAAAGATTTTTTCAAAAACATTGGTTATTCATTTAACTATGAAGATGATAATTTGATTTTCAAGTGTTTGAATAAAATAGAATCTATTCCTAAAAAGATTTTAATTTCCGAAGCATTTTTAACAACATCTGGATTTGGTGGAAAATCTGATATTTTTACAATTTCTAAAAAAAACAAAAACCAAATAGAAACAATTAAAGGTAAAAATATTCAACGATATTTTTTAAACGGAAAATTATTTTTTGATTTTAAAAAAGAAAATATTACAGGTAGAACAACTAATATAGATATTCTTGGGGCTAAAGAAAAAATATTAATTAGAAAAACCGGCTATCCACTTTATGCTACATTTGATAACACAGGAATATTTCCTGACCAATCATTGTATTTTTTATATGGGAAAAAAACCAAAGAATCTTATCTCTATTATTTAGGAATTATTAATTCAAGGTTATTTATGTTTTATTATTGGAATAAACTTGTAACAAATCGAGATACTACTCCACAATTAAAGAAAATTCATTTGGATATTTTTCCTTTTCCTGTTATCGATTTCAACAACAAAACAGAAAAATCCCTTCACGATAAACTTGTTAAACTTGTAGATGAAATGATTATGCTTAATAAAAACCCCGAAAAAAACGATATAAAAATAAAAGCAAAAGACAAAGAAATCGACGACCTTGTCTATAAACTCTACGATATCACCGACGAAGAAAGAAAAATAATAGAGGATAAATAATGGATACTGACGAAATTAACTTTAGATATAAATTGGAGGATAGAATTAATGAGCTTTATGGTTCAGCTTATATGTTTTTTGATTGGTCCATAAAATATAAAAATTTATATAATGAATTAAGACCGGAAGAAATTTGGGCAAAGCAGACTTACATCTCGAATGATTTAGCGAAATATCTGATACTCAACAGCAATTTATATTTGTTCTATTCTATTAATCTTATTGCAACATTATTATCACACAAACAAGAAAATATAGATAAAAAAGAATTATCATTATTTGAGCAAATTGATTATTTAGATGAAAATATTAAAATAAATGCAAACGATAATTTAAATATATTATGTTCATATTATAAAGAATCAGGATTAGATATAATCCGAAATAAAATAATCGCTCATAAAGATATTAAAACAAGTGGAGACCCGTTTACTCATATGTTTAATTTTGTTAATCCTATATTTTATGATAAAGCAAAGGAAATATTATCTAAAATTGAAAATTATTTGGACTCATATTTTTTTAATAGAATTTTCAATAATCCCTCGAAGGTATATTTTGATAATAGTCATACAATTATTTTAGATTTTATTAGAAATAAATTATCGGAATGAAACATATTTTATAATAAAAACTTAATCGCTTTATTATGGAAAACACACCAAAAGAATTCAAGCTTAAGTTATTTGAAATGATAACAGAAAGTCAATTAAAAAGTGCTTATTATTTTTTATCTTTAACTGCTACAATCCTTGGATATATAATATTTCTTTATAAAAATATTAATAATAGTTTAAATTGGGAAAAATATCTTTATTTTATTCCTTTTATCGCTTTAGGTTTAAGTTTCTATTTTGGATTTAAATATATAACAGAAAGAACGAATATTTTGCGTGCAAATTTTGAGATGTTCAACGAAACAAGTATGAATGCAATAGAAAACTATGGAAAATTTATGGAAAATAAATCGGATTCTATAGCAAAATATGCTGTTAGGCAAATTATTTTCTTTTCTATCGGAATTTTTTCTATTTTTATTCTTATAATCCTATTCTAAACCATTTGAAAATAAGGTTACTTTATTTTGTAAACATCATGTTGGAAAAAAGAAAATAAATTTTTATAAATCCAATAATTATTTAGAAAAATCAAATACTCATAAAATGATATGGAACAATCTTTAAAAGATATATTATCAAACATAAATCATCGATTTTCAAAAGGACGGCATTGCATTAGAATTAAAATGATGATTGATGAAGAAATTAGATTTGATTTAGAAGAAGTAATTCGTCATTTAAACGGGATTATAGATTATGGGGGCTCAGATAAAAACTATTTGAACTCTAATGATAAAATAGATGCGTCATTTTATATATCTCAATTGAATGAATATATAAATAAAGATAAAATAATCTTTAGAACTAAAATATTTCTTAGTTGTGGACAAAATAAAGATGAAAAACCATTAGTTGGGAAAATTAAGAAATATTTGGAAAGTAAAAATTATGAAGTTTATGTTGCCACTACACAACAAAAATTAAAAGGATTAAAAGATAACATATTTAATGAATTATCAACATCAGAATATTTC
>Ga0224522_1000049_pt1 | contig 70873 bp, 55 predicted proteins | sample CFST25metaG_FD_182733 | JGI IMG/M metagenome (GOLD analysis project Ga0224522, IMG submission 182733) | Peat soil microbial communities from Stordalen Mire, Sweden - C.F.S.T25 | ecosystem: Environmental > Terrestrial > Soil > Wetlands > Peat | place: Sweden: Norrbotten County, Stordalen Mire...
GCACCGGGTGGCAGCAGGAAATTCGCCGTGGCAGACTTGGCCGCGGTCATGATCACTGTGCACGTACCTGTGCCGGTGCAGCTACCGCTCCAACCAGAGAATTTAGAACCGGTGGCTGGTGCGGCGGTTAGAACTACGCTGGTATTGTAATTAAAAGCATGTGAGCAGGTTGAACCGCAAGAGATACCGGCTGGAGAGCTGGTTACCGTACCGCTGCCCGTGCCTGTTTTGCTTACGCTCAGGGTGTAGGCATTCAGGGTGTAATTCTGACCTGTCTGGTTCGCCATGACACTCGTATAGTCACGTTTCGTGGGCGAGAATGTATAACCTGTCCGAGACGGGGTGACTGAACCTGACCAGCCGTAAGATACCGGCAAAGAATACGCTCCTGAACTGTCAGTTACGGCGGTCTTGAGGCTGCCATCGGTGTAACTCAGGGTGACTCCTGGTAAACCCGCGTTGCCCGAAATAGTATACGTGATGGGTATTGCAATATAGTTTTGATTAATCTTATCAGTGGTGATATTGCTGTAAGTGATCGAATCGGGCGAAAAAGCATACCCCTTTAAAGCAGGAGTCACTGTGGGGGATAAATTCTGTAACAGGCTGATTGAATAGTATCCACCGCTATCAGCAGTGACAGTCTTTGGATTGCCATCGTTATAGCTCAATGCCACCCCAGCAGCCCCGGCGTTACCCGAAAGGGTGACACACATACCGTTAGTATCTGTGTTGGTAATCTTATTCCACCAGGCCTTAAATGAGGCGTCATTCGGAATGCAAAGTTTGGTACCAGTGGTGTAAAGCGTTTGTAAAACCCCAATATTTTCGAGTGACACTGGCAGACTGCCGCTTAAATCGTTATAACTTAGGACAAGACCTGTAAGATTGGTAAGCTTGCCCAATTCTGGGGGAATGCTACCACTTAAGTTGTTATCCTTTAGGTTAAGAGCTTGGAGATTGTACAGTTTTCCCAATTCTGGAGGAATGCTGCCGCTCAATTGGTTGTCATAGAGGAATAGACCTGTAAGATTGGCAATAAGCTTGCCCAGTTCTGGAGGGATGCTGCCGCTCAAGTCGTTAGTGAAGAGGCCAAGATCAGAAAGATTGGACAGGTTACCCAGTTCTGGAGGAATGCTGCCGCTCAATTGGTTGTCATAGAGGTCAAGATAAGTAAGATTGGACAGGTTACCCAGTTCTGGAGGAATGCTGCCGCTCAAGTCGTTAGTGTCGAGGTCAAGATTAATAAGATTGGACAGGTTACCCAGTTCTGGAGGAATACTTCCGCTCAATTGGTTGTCATAGAGGTTAAGATCAGTAAGATTGGACAGGGTACCCAGTTCTGAAGGAATGCTGCCGCTCAAGTCGTTCATGTTTAGGCTAAGCCCTTTAAGATTGGTCAGGTTTCCCAATTCTGGAGGAATGCTGCCGCTCAATTGGTTAGAATAGAGGACAAGATATGTAAGATTGGACAGGTTGCCCAGTTCTGGAGGAATACTGCCGCTCAATTGGTTCTCGCCGAGGCCAAGATCAGTTACCGTTCCACTACTGCACGTCACTCCATACCACGAACAGGGGGTATCGGTTTGCAGCCAGTTTTGATTATGAGTCCAATTACCGCCGTCAGTGCTGTTGTATAATGCCACTAAAGCATTGCATTCACTTTGCGGAATCCCTGTTACATCTGCACAATTCGTAAATGTTCCTGAGCCTTCAGAAGAAACTTGAATTACTGGAGGAGCGACCGTGGAAATTGGCGGTGTATTTTCTGATTTTGCGAAAACAAGGGCAGGTGAGGTTAAACCAAAAATAATTAATGAAATGAGAATTGCTTTTACAAATATGCGGGTTCCAGTTTTCATCGTTTTCTCCCTGAGTAAATATATTTTGTGCCAGAGTATGTTTGGCTTGTAAAGTTTGCTAACCCCGAATAGAAAAGGAACTATCCCCGTTAGACAATAACCCAATAAAAATACTGCATTTTTAATATGGAACAACAAAAAATTGCCCGCCCCGATGACTGTCACAATGGAAAATCTTTTATGTGGAATTGGTTTGAGTAAACCTAAAATTCAAAATAATTATAATCCAATTTCATTTGCAATTTGTAATCGATTCTAAGCCGAAAAAAGTTGAATCGGAAAGGGCTATTCCCTGGAACAAAAACCTCCCCCGGCTAATCTGAGCCGGGGGAGATTAAGTGAAACGTTTTTATTGGCTTGAGCGTTTGAACGACCAGAAAGCCGTGGAAGAAGCGTTCGCGTAAGTGGTACCGGTTGCATTTACCGCTTTCACCTGCCAGTAGTAGGTCGTATTCTTGACCAGTCCGGTCAAGGTTTTACTGGTGGCAGTGCCGTTGTTGATCCAGCTGGTGCATTTGTTGTCGTTTGTAGTATCGATGCAATAATAATAGGCAGAAGCTCCAGCGCTGCCAGCCCATTTCAAGATCACAGTCGAAGGCTGGTTGGTGATTTTGTTGGTGGGAGAAATTTTGTTGAACGCTGCCGGCAGACCAGTTTTGAAGGACCAGAAAGCAGTGCTGGATCCGTTCGCGTAAGTAGTCCCTGCGGAATTCACCGCTTTTACCTGCCAGTAGTAGGTCGTGTTCGCAACCAGTCCAGAAAGTGTTTTACTGGTTAAAGCACCGTTGTTGATCCAGGTAGTGCATTTGTTGTCGTTGGAAGTGTCGATACAATAATAGTAGGTGGTCGCGCCTGTGCTAGCTGCCCAGCTTAATTTCAAACTAATCGGCCGGTAAGCCGCCCCGTTGGCAGGAGCTGTTTTGGCAAAAGCACCGGGTGGCAGCAGGAAATTCGCTGTGGCCGATTTGGCTGCGCTCATGATCACTGTGCACGTACCTGTGCCGGTGCAGCTGCCGCTCCAACCAGAGAATTTCGAACCGGCGGCTGGTGCGGCGGTGAGAACTACGCTGGTATTGTAATTAAAAGCATGTGAGCAGGTTGAACCGCAAGAGATACCGGCTGGAGAGCTGGTTACCGTACCGCTGCCCGTGCCCGTTTTACTGACACTCAGGGTGTAGGCATTCAGGGTGTAGTTCTGACCTGTCTGGTTCGCCATAACGCTCGTATAGTCACGTTTTGTGGGCGAGAATGTATACCCCTTTAGAGATGGGGTGACTGAACCGGACCAGCCATAAGATACTGGGAATGAATACGCTCCTGAACCGTCAGTTGTGGCCGTCTTTGGGCTGCCATCGGTATAACTCAGGGTTACTCCTGATAAACTCGCGTTGCCCGCAATGGTAAAGGTGATGCGCTTTGCAATATAGTTTTGATTAGTCTTATCAGTGGTGATATTGCTGTAATTTATCGAATCAGGCGAAAAAGTATACCCCTTTAAAGAAGGAGTCACTGTGGTGGACAAATTTTGTAACAGGCTAATTGAATAGTATCCACCGCTGTCAGCAGTGACCGTCTTTGGATTGCCATCGTTATAGCTCAATGTCACCCCAGCAGCCCCGGCGTTACCCGAAAGGGTGACACATGCACCGTTAGTATCTCTGTTGGTAATCTTACTCCACCAGGCTTTAAATGAGGCGTCATTCGGAATGCAAAGTTTGGTTCCGGTGATGTAAAAGCTTTCTAAAGATCCAATATTTTTGAGCGAGACTGGCAGACTGCCGCTTAATTGGTTATGAGGGAGGCTAAGATATGTAAGATTAGTCAGGCTGCCCAGTTCTGAAGGAATGCTGCCGCTCAATTGGTTGGTGGAGAGGTCAAGATATGTAAGATTGGACAGCTTACCCAATTCTGCAGGAATATTGCCGCTCAATTGGTTTTCATCGAGTTCTAACCCAGTGAGATTGTTAAGGTTGCCTAATTCTGGAGGAATGCTGCCGCTCAATTGGTTATCACCGATGTCAAGATCTGTAAGATTGGATAGCATACCCAGTTCTGCTGGAATGCTGCCGCTAAAGTTGTTATAGCTTAGGTCAAGATATTGAAGATTGGTAAGCTTACCCAATTCTGGAGGGATACTGCCGCTCAATTGGTTATCACCGAGCATAAAATATGTAAGATTAGTCAGATTACCCAGTTCTGGAGGAATACTGCCGCTCAATTTGTTATCAGAGAACCATAATTCTGTGAGACTGGTGATGTTTCCCAGTTCTTGAGGAATGCTGCCGCTTAATTGGTTAGTGGTGAGGTCAAGATATGTAAGATTGGACAGGTTACCCAGTTCTTGAGGAATACTTCCGCTTAATTGATTATCGCCGACCTCAAGTTCTGTAAGATTTGACAGGTTACCCAGTTCTTGAGGAATGCTGCCGCTCAATTGGTTATCACCAAGCCATAGTTCTTTGAGACTGGTAATGTTTCCCAGTTCTTGAGGAATGCTGCCGCTCAAATAGTTATCATCGAGGAAGAGGTCTTGAAGTTTGGATAGGTTGCCCAGTTCTTGAGGAATGCTGCCGCTCAATTGGTTAAAAGCGAGCCCAAGATTTGTGAGATTGGATAGGTTACCTAGTTCTTGAGGAATGCTACCGCTCAATTGGTTACTAGAGAGTTTAAGATATGTAAGATTGGATAGCTTACCCAGTTCTGGAGGAATGCTGCTGCTCAAATAGTTACCACCGAGGTCAAGAGATGTAAGATTGGACAGGTCGCCAAGGTCTGCTGGAATGCTGCCACTTAAGCCAAAAAAGGATAGACTAAGTTCTGTTACCGTTCCACTATTGCATGTCACTCCATCCCACGAACAGGGGGTATTGGTTTGCAGCCAGTTTTGATTATGAGTCCAATCACCTCCATCAGTGCTGTTATATAATGCCACTAAAGCATTGCATTCACTTTGTTGAATCTCAGTTACGGTTGCGCAACTTGTAAATGTTTCTGAGCCCTCAGAAGAAACTTGAATTACAGGAGGAGCAACAGTGGAAATTGGCGGTGCATTTTCTGATTTTGCGAAAACAAGAGACGGAGAGGCTAAACCAAAAATAATTAATGAAATGAGGATTGCTTTTACAAATATGCGGGTTCCAGTTTTCATCGTTTTCTCCCTGAGTAAATATATTTTGTGCCAGAGTATGTTTGGCTTGTAAAGTTTGCTAACCCCGAATAGAAAAGGAACTATCCCCGTTAGACAATAACCCAATAAAAATACTGCATTTTTAATATGGAACAACAAAAAATTGCCCGCCCCGATGACTGTCACAATGGAAAATCTTTTATGTGGAATTGGTTTGAGTAAACCTAAAATTCAAAATAATTATAGTCCAACTTCACTTGTAATTTGTAATTCATTCTCAGGTGAAAAAAAGTTGAAACGGAAAGGACGATTCCCCGGACAAAAAACTTCCCCGGTGATAGGCCGGGGGAGAAGAAATTTTGGTTAAGTAAGTCCTTTATTCGTAGCGCAAGGCTTCGACGATCTCTGTGTGGGCAGCCTTACGTGCCGGAGCCAGCGAAGCCAACACCCCGACCAGCAGTCCGAGCAATATTGCCACGACGACGCCAGCGGTGGGGAAGTAAAAATCCAGCTTGAAGCCCTTGATCACCATCGCTTTGATAATGAAATTGCTCAGTAACAATCCTACGGCTACTCCCATGAAGGAGCCCAGAATGGAGAGCATCAAGCTCTCTGCCAGGATCAACCTATGGATTTGAGGACGTGTCGCGCCGACAGCGCGCAGCATACCGATTTCGCGCGTGCGTTCGATGACATTGATGCTCAGTGTGTTCCCCATGGCGATTAATCCCGGCACAGTCAGGATGAAGGCCAGCGCGTATAGACCAATTAGAACCATGGAAAAGAGCTGTTCCTGAGACTGTTTAAATGAACCTGCGTTGAGAAGTGTGAATGCTGGATAATCCGCAGCTAATTTTTGCAGAGAGGCCGTCACTTGACTCTTGTCCGCATTTTTTGCCTGATTGATTTCGATCAACACATCGGTGCTGACGTTGAAATCGTCTTGTAGATTCTTCTGCGAGATATATCCGGTAGCCAGTTTGGCGTTCAGATAGTCCATCCCTACGCCAACGACCTGATAGACCTGATCGCCATTGGAAGTCTTCAGGGTGACTGAATCTCCGTTATGAATTTTGTAAGTGGAGGAAAAAATACCATTGACAATGATGGAACGGCCGGAACCTAACGCTGAGTAAGCCTGCTGTGGATCACCGGAGGTAAACTCCAGGCCGGATACCTGCGGGTAGGTCACGGGATCGATTCCGATGACCTCAAGGCTGGCGTCGCCAATTTGGCTGTATGCCAGACGCAGCGTGGTCACTGCACTGACCCCATTGATCTGGCTCACTTTTTGTGCGAGGGCCGGATCAGCACCTTGGTTGCCGTTGCCTAAGACCAGAGAAGTAGGCATGAACAGATAGTCGGACCCAAGGCTCTTATCCAGATAGCTCATAAAGCCATAGCGAGCGCTGGTGACCATACCCACGATGGCAATTGCAACTGCCAGACCGATCATCATGGCTGAAGCGGTGATGGCGGCACGGCCTGGCTGGCGGCAGAGGTTCTCGCGGGCGAGAGTGCTTTCCCGCGGAGAAAGAAAGCCGAATACGCGGCTGAAAAATATGGCAACCGGGCGTACCAGTGCGGGAGCGATCAATACCAGACCGGTCAGGAAAAGGAGAAGCGCCACTGAGGTTAAACCGATATTATTGAAGAAAAGGCATCCACTGGCAACTACCATCATCGCCAGGCCAACCCAGGCACGGGTTCGCATGCGGCGGTTTTCCGCTGCTCCCAGGGCTAGGCGCAAAGCCTCGAGCGGTGTCACATTCAAAGTGGACCGCGCCGGGAAATAGGCACTGGCAACCGAGAAGCCGATACCAAGCAAGGCGGACACAATGAAAGTGGATGTAGAAAAGGTTGCCTTACCGATGCTGACGTGCATATAGTTATCGATGAAACTGCTCATCACCCGCAGCAACCCAATGGTTAACAACCACCCCAGGATTAGCCCGATTACCGTGCCCAGAAGTCCCTGAAGCAGGCTTTCTATAATTACCATTCCTTGCAGAGTGCTGCGTTTGGCCCCAATGGCGCGCAGCATGCCCAGATCACGGCGTCTTTCGGCGACCAGAGTACGGAAGGTATTGAAAATGATAAACCCAGCCATTAGCAAGGCAGCAATCCCAAAAAACCACATAATGGACGATCCAATGGAAAGAGCTGCAGTAAACTCAGTGCCAGTCTCGGCAGATCCAAACTTGAAGGAATCGCCCAATTCTTGTGCCAGCGTGGATTGGACCGTATCGCGGTTTGCGTCCGCTGAAACTAAAATATCCACCGAATTGATTTGATTCTCCAACCCCAGCGCTTTTTGGGACGTTTCCAGCGGAGTAATCACCTGATCAACCGCAGTCGGAGAAGTAACGTTGGTGATCCCTACTACCACAAATGAAGTTGTTCCGCTGGCAGAGGGGAGTGTCAAAGAATCTCCCACTTTCATCTTTAAGTTGGCAGCTAGGACTTCAGAGATCACTACTGCATTCGTATCAGCGCTGGTTAAAAACCGGCCACTAAGCATGGAATACACATGGGTATTCTGTGCCTGGTTGGGATCGACGCCGGTTAAATTCACCGAAGACACGCCGCTCAATGAATTGGTGGATCCACCCAGACTGGCGGGCAGTGTTACCGATTTGGAAAGGTAGCCGGTAACTTGAGAAACATCTGCAGTTTTTGCGATGGTAGCAAGGACGCTCTGGTCAAAGGTGCTGTTGGAAGCACTTGAAACAGTCAAGTCTACCTGACCAGCGCTTGTATACATACTGTGGCGGAAGGCATCCATCATGGGCGGAATCAACCCATTCATACCAAAGAGAATGGCAACCCCGAACGAGATCGCCAGCGTGGTCAGCACGGACCGCTGTAAACGTCCGCGCAAATAACGGGTGGCGAGAAGCCATTGAATTCTCATAGTCGGTCCACTTTCTCTTTCAATAACCGTGTATTTTCTGCTTTTTCGCCTTCGAGGAGGACATCGTCGACGACACGTCCGTCTTTTAAGAAAACGATCCGGTCGGCATAAGCCGCGATGCGCGGGTCGTGGGTCACCATCAGAACGGTGCGTCCCCATTCGCTGACGGCCTGATGCAGCAGCGTGGCGATTTCATCGGAAGCGCGTGAGTCGAGGTTGCCAGTAGGTTCATCGGCGAGGATGATCAAAGGCTCTGAGACCATTGCCCTGGCGATAGCCACACGCTGCTGTTGTCCGCCAGATAGCTGATCCGGCCGGTGGGTCAGGCGGTCGCCCATCTGATTGCGTTCCAACCATTCGGCGGCTCTGGCTCCCGCCACATTCATTTTCACACCATCCAGGACCAGGGGCAGAGCGGCATTCTCTTCGGCAGTGAGCACTGGAATCAGATTATAGAATTGAAAGACAAAACCCATTTTCCGCCGGCGTAATTCTGTCAGGTCATTGTCGTTCATCTTCGAAATATCCTTGTTATCGATCAAGACAACGCCATCGCTGGGCTTGTCTAATCCACCGATCAAATGCAGCAGCGTGGATTTTCCGCAGCCGCTGGGACCCATGACGGTGACAAATTGCCCTTTTTCGATGACGAGATTCACCGAATTCAGCGCGGTCACTTTTGTACTGCCTTCGCCGTATGTCTTGCTTAGATTCTTAACCTCGATAATTGCCATTTTTTACTCCTGATGAAAATGATTTGAATAATTTGCATGTTAATTCTTGGTTGGGCGTCCGCGGGGACGCATTTCTGGGTGCGGCACCGGTTGGCTTTTGACTTCTTCCAAACGGGCTTCGATAATATCCAGCCAGCGTAAATCCGCCTCCAGATGCATAGTGGCCTTGTCCATCAAGAGGATGCGTGCCAATTCAGTATGCGGATCGAGTTTAGTGCGTACTGTGGTGATCCGATGCAGTTCTTGATACAAAGCGCTCCTCTGTGTCTGGATCAACCGGGTCGGATCGACGTCAGGCAGCTCCAGAGATAACATCAATTTGAGAAAGAAGGCATCTTGCTGAGGATCATCCAGAGAACCTTCATCGAGCCATTGTGCCAATTCTTTTTGCCCCGAAGCCGTGATGGAGTACACGCCTTTTTCATCTGAACTTGTATCTTCTGGTGTGCTCTTATCCACCAAGCCGCTTTCCAGCATGCGGTTCAAAGTGGTATAAATTTGGGCAGGTTTGACTTCCCACGCCTCTTCACCGCCAGCCAATGAAATAAAGGCAGCCCGCAATTCATATCCGTAGCGGGATTGTTGAGCTAAAAGGCCGAGCAAGGTATATCTGACAGACATAATAAATACTCTACTGTGTACTAATAAAAAGATTATATCCCGGTCGATCAAATTGTCAATAGTAATTAATACTCCTCCCACAAGAATTGTTGATCTTACTGGAGGAGTATTCGAGAATCAATTATTCGACAATCGAAAAAGTATAATTATTTATCCGGTTTAGGCTCTTTTGTCCAGAGAGAGACCTGGTTGCGCCCATTATTTTTTGACACATACAATGCCTGGTCAGATCTGGCCAATAATTCCTCGATGTTTTTGCACGAAGAATCCAGCTCTACCACGCCAAAACTGAGCGTTATATGGATGGCATTTTCACCAATGATCATCGGCGTTCGGGCAACAATCAGACGCATCCGCTCTGCACTGAGCTGCGCTTCGACGGCTGTGGTTTCCGGCAGCATCGCCACGAATTCTTCCCCGCCATAACGGGCCAGAATGTCAATTGAGCGCAGTGTTCCTTTGCAAATTTCTGCAAGGTGTTTCAGAACCAGGTCCCCGGCAGCATGACCATAAGTATCGTTGACCACCTTGAATAAATCAATATCCATCATAATTACTGACAACGGGTGTTTATAGCGGAGCGAACGCGCGAATTCTTGATCGGCCAACTCGAAGAATTTGCGCCGGTTGTAGATTTGGGTAAGCGCGTCCGTCATCGCCATTTCTTGAATTTCACTGAACAAACGCGCGTTTTCGAGTGCAATGGCAGATTGGGTTGCCAGTAATTCAAGTGTTTCTTTGTCTTCCTCGGTGAAAGCATTTGCCAGATAACTCTGGGTTGACAGCACCCCCATGATCTTTTTCCCGATCGAGAGCGGCACAGCAATCAGGGATTGGACCAGAGTCGCATCTTTTTCGTCGCCAAGAATCACTGCTTTGGTTTTCTTTAAGGTCTTTTGGTCAAAAGAGTTATACATGACCGCCTTATTTTCTGTGATCACCTGGCTAAACAGACCATCACCTAGAGGACGGTTGGTTAACTTTTGTGCGATACCATGATCTACAAAGTAAACATCCCGAATGACCTGCTTATCCGTATCATAAAGCGAGAGGATGAATGAATCAGATGGCATCAGCTCCTGGGTAGCTTTGTGGATGGCGTGATAGACATCCTCAGGGTGAATAGAGTTACTGATGCGCTGACCCATTTTGTAAAGCGCGGAAAAACGTTGTGCGGAGCGAACCGCACCTTCGTAGAGCCAGACGTTTTCGAGTGCGATCGCGACCTGATCGGCAAACGCTTTGACCAGTTGAGCCTGGCTCTCGGTATAACGGTTTGCCTGTAAAGAATCCAAAGATAAGATACCCAGTGTTCGATTCTTATAGATCAACGGAACACCGATCCATGACCGGATGGGGGAATCATTTAATTCTTTAAAAGCCGGGAAGTCTTTTCCCATGTCATTGACTACCAAAGGTTTTTTTTGTTTACATACAAACGCGCCGGGTTGATTGTCAGTTAGGGAGACTTGCAATCCAATCGGATTCTCTTGTGCAGCAAATCCCTGGCCTTCGACTAATTCCAAAATATCACCTTTTAGTAAAAGAATCGAAGCAGTATCATAAGGGATAACTTTCAAAAGCTGTTCCAAAATGAGGTGCAATGCTTGTTTTTGATTTAACGTGGAAACCACGATTGAGCTTGCCTTCCGTAATGTTTCGGCCTCATCGGCGCGTTGTTTGGCGTTGGCGAAGAGCCTTGCGTTTGTCAAGGCAATTGTTGCCTGTTGGGCAAAAAGGGAAACCAAACGAATATCTTCCTCTGAATAGCGTCGTTGCCTGTTCGCGTCGCCGATGGATAGAACCCCGATGACCTCATCGCCGGCAATCAGAGGAACATCGAGAATAGCATGCGGAAAAGCATCCACGAAAGCCTCAAGTTTGTCTGGCCAACTGGAATAATCGTCAAGAGTAAATGGCTTTTTGGTTTGAGCCACTCTGTTCATTATTCCTTCATCCGCTGGAACAATAAAACCCGTTAAATCCTTACCTGCGGAGATACTGATCGCGATGCGAAAGCTCTGGATCTCAGGTTCATATAGACCTAATGCACCTGAAGAAGAACCTGATAGTAATAAAGCTCTTTCCATGATTTCTTTAAGCAATTGTTGCAAATCCAATTGAGAACTGATGTCTTTCAGAGTGGCCTGCAGGCTTTCCAATTCGCGTATGCGTTTGAGGCCATCTTCGAAAAGTTGAGCGTTTTGAATTGCCAGAGCTGTCTCTTCGCAAAAAGTGTTTAATTGCCTGGCGTGTTGCTGGCGATAAAAACCGGGCTCTTTCTTGTCCAGGGAAAAGATCATCCTTACCTTGTCATTGATAATCACCGGCGCCCCGATCCAGCTTCTGAAATTTTCAGAAATTGCCGTGCTTTTCCATCCTTCGGCATTTTTTGTATCGCTGATAATTAGCGGCTGCCTGGTTTGGATGACTTTACTTAAATTTGGGGTTGTCGAAATCGGGAAAGTGAGTCGGGAGACCTCTGCAGCAACTTTCGGACTAAATTGTTCGTACCCTTTTGTACGGGCGATCCAGGCTTTCTCGGCATCAACGAACATAACACCGCTTGCATCATTGTGGACCAGGCGGGTGACCTGCTCGAGCAGTAAATCCAATACATCATTCAGGTTCAATGATGCTGTCAATTTGGAGTTGATTTCTCGATACGTTTCGGCCAGGCGGCGCTCTTCATATTCGGATTTAAGTAACCTCACCCGATCCACCGCAACACTCAAAGAAGTGCACAGCGTTTCGATCAGATGCAGCGTGTTTTCGTCCGGCAACATCTCTTCCGCAAGAGAGAAAGCTAAAATTCCTAACGGTTCACGTCCGGTCTGCAAAGGAAAAGCCAAAAAGGCTTTGCCGGGAATATCCAGCGCAAATTCATGCTCGCTTTTCACAGCATATAATCTCGGTTCTACGAGCTTTCCATCTATGAGTTCCTGGAGGCATTGGATGTGGGAGTCGAGATCATCAAAAAACTTAAGGGGAGAATTCTTATCATCAGAAGAATAAAATATTTCCCGATGACGCGAGTATTCGTTTATATCTATGAGGCAAATCCAAACCTGCTCAGTTTTAGAAATCTCCTGGATTGTACGCAGCGAGGGGATTAGGGCTGTGCGTAATGACCTGGCTTGATTTAAATCATCTGTAGTTTGACGAATAGTGAGAAGCTGCCGGCTTTGAAATTGTGCTTCACGCAATGATTGCTCTGCGCGGATTTCAGCTTCACGCAGCTTGTTTTCTTCTGTTTTTTGATCTGTAATATCACGAAAAACAGCCACCCAACCAGCGATATTATTTTTTTCGTCCACAAGAGGAGAAATTCGCAGGTTGAAAGTAATTTTCCCTGTGGTTTCTGGCAGAGTGATTTCAAACTCTTGCAGGTTGATTGCTTTGTCATCAAAACGGACCTGAGCAGGCTGAGGTAATAACTGCATGAAGGAATGGCCAATCCATTTTCTGGGCCGGAGACTGAAATAACGATCCGCAGCCTGGTTGAGGTCTACAATTTGTCCTTCACTGTTGATTACTGCCACAGGATCACTCATCTGGTCGAGCAACGCATTCCGTGCAATAGGAAAAATATCTAAAAGGCGGTTATGTAGAATACCCCATGCAATAATCACAACAGAAACCGCAACCGAAAGGACCATTACGTAATCTTGATTGCTCGATAACCACTTTGGCAGAGTGACCAGGCTGAAAACCCAGGGGAGAAAAAGGCCGACGATTAAAAACCAAAGGCGATTTCGGCTCCAGCGGGGGGCTTGAAAATAAGCCACTAAAAGAAAGATGAAATTTATCAGGAAAAAGATGAAGTTGTAAATTCCATTGATCCAAAACCAATTTCCGTATTCATTCACCAATATTCCCGGATAATTCATACCGCCGGTGACGATTTGAGTGCTTTGGCGAAACTTCAGCACAGACAGACCGGACCAGATGATGATGAGATTAAGTATGGGTTCTATGCAGATCAGCAGTAATAAATATGGCTTAATCGTTTTCAGTTTACCGATGTAGACAGTGATGAAGGTAAAATAAAATACTGGAATGAATCCGAAGAAACTGTATTGCAGGTTTTCCCAGATTATCTTTCCGCTTATTGTAGGATCAATGATTTCGAGGAAATAGGCTATCACCCAAAGCAGCAGGGTAGCCGCAAGACCCAGAAAATAACCAGCGGAGGGAATATAACGGTGGTTCCATACATACAAGGCAATACCCAGGGTCAGGAAAAAAGCAAAAACAGAAACGCACAGGTTTATATATGTGGGCCAAGCGAAGAAAGGCATAACCACCTAATTATCAATCTGTAAATTAAAGACTAAAAAAGTAACTCATTTGTTATAATCATTATACCGATAGCGAGGGGAAAACGAATTAGCAGTTTTTTTGGTAACAAATTAGTTGTATAGTAAAGGGAAATCAATTTTCAAGTGGGTGAGAAAAAATGAAATTATCAGAATATTCTTTTACACCGAGTGAATTAATTCTATTGACAGGCGAAAAATTCTCTCCTGAGTCGAATGGAGAAAATCAATTGTCATTATTATGTAATGATGGGTCAGTGGATGGAATGTATTTGGCTTCGTTAATGTGTGCGGCAGCAATTCTGGCGAATGAAGACGAAAATGCAATGACCCTTGAAATTATACAGACCAGGAAAATGATGGGCCTGAAGGAATCGACCCATCTCATCATTCGTCCGGCTGGTTCCACTCCTAACTGGAATGGGTTCACTCTGGAATCCGGTGTACTTTTCATTGCCAGTCAGGCTTATGCGGTCCCTGGAGATTATAGCGTCTACAATACCATTTTTAATATTATGGTGGAAGCGCAGGCTCGACCCTGGTTGAAGATTGTCGAATTGGTGGAGTGGGGTCTGGCCGCAAGCAATTGGCTTTTACCTGTCTCCGGGGAAGCCGCGGCAGCTTTTACTACACCTTTTATCTGCCCTGCCCATGTGAGGGATCTGGTGCTGGCTCAACCAACTGCTCCTGTGGTCAATTTGCTGACGACCTGCAAAAAAGCCCGCCCAGAAATATGGCGGCAAATGAATCTGGAAATCAACCAGGCATTTGCTGACCGAAAAAAGAACCCTCGATAGCGCCATCTCAGCCTTCATTTTATAGAGACTTTTTAGGGATACATTCGAATTGGAATGTTCTCTCTCGATTTGACTGAGTATATATACAGACTCTCTACTTAAATGAAGCACCCGATTACGTCAATAAATCGGGTGCTTCATAAGGAGAGATAAGCAAGAGAGTTTATTCGCCGGTGTCGCCGCCCAGGTAGGCGCTGATGACGACCGGGTTGTGCAATAGGTCATTGGCTGCGCCTTCGAGTACGATCCGCCCCGTATCCAACACATATCCGCGGTCAGCAATGGAAAGTGCCATTAAAGCGTTTTGTTCCACCAATAAGATGCTGGTTCCGCTCGTATTGATTTCACGAATCGTATCAAATATTTGCTCGACCATAATGGGGGAAAGCCCCATTGAGGGTTCATCCAGCAGCAGAACCTTGGGTTTGGCCATAAGGCCGCGGCCGATGGCGAGCATTTGCTGTTCACCGCCAGAAAGCGTGCCGCCTTTCTGATTGTGGCGTTCTTTCAGGCGGGGAAAGCGCTGGTAAACCATTTCGATGAGTTCGTCTTTTTCTTTTTCGTCCGAATTGAGATAAGCGCCCATTTCCAGGTTTTCCCAGACGGTCATGGTGCCGAAAATCTTGCGGCCTTCAGGAATTTGGATCAAGCCGCGTTTTACGATCTCTGGTGGAGGAGTGGAACTGATATCTTTGTCCTGATAAGTGATGGTTCCGCTTGAAGGACGCAGCAGACCGGAAATTGTATTCAGGCTAGTAGATTTGCCGGCGCCGTTGGCTCCGATCAAGGTCACTATTTCACCTTCATTTAAATGAAAGCTGATTCCACGCAGTGCTTGAATAGCGCCGTAATGAACATTGATAGCATCAACTGAAAGGATCATGGCTACTTCTTCCTGCTGTATTTTTTTGCCAGCGCGGCTCCGCCTGGTCCCAGGTAAGCCTCGATGACACGCGGGTTCGATTGAATTTCTTTAGGAGTACCATCTGCAATTTTTTGTCCAAAATCCAGTACAGCGATTTGATCTGAGATGCCCATGACGACGTGCATATCGTGCTCAATCAGGACGATGGTGATGCCAAACTCGTCTCGCAGCCGTCGAATCAAGGTGGTCATCTCAAGTGTTTCCTGCGGATTCATCCCCGCGGTAGGTTCGTCAAGCAACAATAACTTTGGATTGCTCCCCAGGGCGCGTGCGATTTCCAGACGGCGCTGGGCACCATAAGGCATGCTGCGTGCCGGTGTGTTCCCAAGGCCGTGCAGGCCGACAAAGTTCAGCCAGCGGACTCCCACTTCGATAGAGGATTTTTCTTCTTCGCGATAGCGCCGCGTATTGAAGACTGCGTCCAGCCAGTTTTCCTTCAACCGGTAATGCTGGCCGACCAGAACATTTTCAATCGTAGTCAAGTTCGAGAACAGGCGAATATTCTGGTAAGTTCGTGAGATTCCCAGTCCTGCGATGACATCGGTCGATTTACCCCGCAGGCTTTCACCTTCGTACAATACTTCGCCGTGTTCGGGTGTGTAAAAACCGGAGATGCAATTAAACAGCGTGGTCTTGCCGGCGCCATTCGGACCAATTATCGAGAAGATGCTTTCTCTTTTCACTTCGAGGTCCACTTTGTTGACTGCGGTCAGACCACCGAAGATCTTGCTAACCTGTTGGGTGACAATGATGTTATCGGTCATGGGGATCCTCCCCGGTTGGTTTGGCTTCAGATCTAACTGCAAGATCAGGCGGGTTCGGATTCGGCGAATCCTCGGGTAACTCCAGGGTTGGGCGCTGAGATGGGATCAATCCTTCTGGGCGAATGATCATCATGGCGACTAGCAGGGCTCCAAAAACTAACATACGGTAGTTTTCAACCTCCCGCAAGATTTCGGGCAAGCCTTTAAGAGCAAAGGCGCCTAATAGCGTACCGGGGATATTCCCCATGCCGCCAACAATGATCAAGCACAGCACGTTGATGGAAGCCATCAACGAATGCTCATCTGGTCCGGTGAAAGCGTTGCGGCTGGCGTAAATGGCCCCTGCCAACCCTGCGAATGCAGCGCCAATCATTAAGGCCAGCAGTTTATACCGCTGAGTATCCACACCAGTGGCACGCGCCACGGTTTCATCTTCCCGGACAGCCAGCCAGGCACGCCCGGTACGTGAATGCTGCAGACGGTTATAAATGTAGATTGCCAGGATCACGGCCAGGATGATCAAGTACATGTAATCAATATCATTAAAGGGTTTTCCAAATAAGGTTGGCCCGTGAATATCCTGAATGCCGCGGGGACCTCCGGTGAAACTGGTCAGTACGTCGCTTTTCAAGAGGATGCGGATGATTTCACCAAAGCCGAGTGTTACGATAGCCAGGTAATCACCACGCAGCCGCATCAGGGGAAGACCAATTATAAGCCCGGACAGCGCCGCCAGAATGACTGCGAGAATTAACGCTGGCCAGAATCCCCACATCCAATTGTGCGGTTCAGGAGCGTTGAGCAGCGCCATCGTGTAAGCACCGATGGCAAAGAAGGCGATGTATCCGAGGACGAGCTGACCGGAGAGGCCCACAATGATGTTTAGACCCAATCCGAGGATGACATACAGCCCTACCGTGCCCATCACATAATTCCAGTAAGAACCCCACTCGATGGGCAGGATGGCAATTACCGCAAACAACAAAGCGTAGAAAATGATGTTGGTGATGCGCCGTTGTTTACCTGTCTCACCCCGCAGTTTCGCAATCCAGACTTTGGGTGCGCTGAAGGCTTTGTGCCAGGCACTGGTGACAGCGGGCAGGTTCCAGATGAAAACGAACAGACCGCCCAGGAATGAAGAGAGAAAGAAAATTAAGAAGTTTGCGGCGATCCCAAGGAACGCGCCTAATTGAAACAGACAGGCACGCATAAAAGGGAAGGACAGATTGGTCAGATAATCACGAGGATTGATCTTATCACTCAGCAAGACTTGAAAGACAGCTACCAGCAGAGCTGCCATCAGTCCAACAGAAAAACCGGTGATCAGGCTAGCCTGCAGACGTTCTTTTCCGCTGGCTTCGCGCTTCCGGCGCGCCGCAGTGATACCTGCCCACAGGCCAAGCAAGACTGCGTATGCAATCAATGCACTCGCCAGTGGAGTGGTGGCGCTGGATTTTATACCCACAATTTTGACCAGCAGACTTCCCAACATGGCATTGAAAGCAATGAGAACACAGAAGATGTGCGCGATGCCGAAGATAATGCCGGTATTGAAACTTTGACGTAATGCTGCTTTTTTCATACTTTTTCCTCCGCCAAAGATTCACCCAGCAAACCGGAGGGTTTGAAGATGAGAACGACAATCAAGATGACGAATGCCAGTACATCTTTGAGTTGAAAATCGATTCCCAGCGCGGCAGGTCCCATGGATTCGACAATACCCAGGAACATACCGCCAAGCATGGCTCCCGGTAAGTTGCCGATACCGCCCAAAACGGCAGCGGTGAACGCCTTGATTCCCGGAATGAAACCGGTATAGTAATACACCAGGCCATTATGAATTCCCCACATGACGCCGGCGGCTCCTGCCAGAGCACCGCTTAGAATAAAGGTCTTGCTGATGGTGCTGTCTACATCCACCCCCATCAAAGCTGCAGTCTTCTTGTCCAGGGCAACTGCGCGCATGGCGCGCCCTAGGCGGGTTTTACGGACGATTGTGTACAGGATAATTAAGAGGACAGCCGATAAAACGAAGGAAAAGACGCCGGTGTAGGGGATGATGACATTACTGTGATTGATATTAATGGTCCATCCAGCACCCCGGGTGAGGAAGGTAGGGTTCGTATAATTGCGCAATTGTGGACTGAAAAGGAGTTCCACTGCATTTTGCAAAAAAATGGAAGCTCCAATGGCACTGATGAGTGGAACCAAACGGGGAGCTTTGCGCAGCGGGCGATAAGCAATCTTTTCCAGAAAATAACCGGTTAACGCAGAAACTGTCATACCGACGATAAATGCAATAAGGACAGAAAAATAGGCATAGGTATTGAGAAAATTGGAGTCTTGGATCTTGATGGCATTCAAAGCCTCGAACACGAAATAACCGCTAAACGCTCCGATCATCATCACTTCGCCGTGGGCAAAGTTGATCATAAACAGAATTCCGTAGACGAGGGTGTAGCCGATGGCGACCAGTGAATATACACCGCCCAGAATCAGGCCTGCAATTAAAAGACGAGTCCAGGTATCTGGACCGTACGGGTGTTCGACAATGAGGACAATATATAAACGATAAACAAGGAATAAACCAACAATACCGCCCAAGAGCGGTCGAATCAGTTTGATCAGTTGTCGGCTCTTCCTTCTAAGATCAGACGAAGTATCCGCAGTCATGATGGCAATTACTGCCTTTCTAACAAGGATTTGGTCGGGGAGTGGTGCAACTCCCCGACCAGATAAGGAGTGAAGCTAAGAACTGATTATTATTGTTGAGCAGGAACCCAGGCGCCGCTCTTTACGACGACGAACTGAGGTTTATCCACATTGCATTCGCCGTTTGACTGGCAGGTGAATGTACCGGAGAGTCCGACATACCCCTTGAGGTTGCGAACCGCAGTAACCAAAGCTGTCCGTGGAACGTAGAGTTTACCGTCAGAACCAACGAAAGCGACGGTCTTCACGACACTGGCCAGAGCAGCAGCAGCGTCATAACCGGCCCAAGTATACGGAGATAAGGTACCAGGAGCTTTACCGAACTGATCGAGGTAAGCTGTGTTAAAGGCGTCCTTGGCAGCGCTGTCTGGAGAGGCAGGGGCGATGGAAGCATAAGCGCCTTCACCGTTCGCGCCGGTACGGGTCAGGAAGTCCGCGCCGTAGGTTCCATCATCACCAAAGAAGATGGCTTTATCCAAACCAGTCTGTTTCATCTGATTACAAATAATGGCGCCTTCAGCAGTGTATCCACCGAAGAATAAGGCATCCGGAGATTTGGAGGCAACTGCAGAAAGAACCGCGGTGTAATCGGTCTCACCTGGAGTGATGGCCTGTTCTACAACAACAGCACCGCCATCTTTGGTGAATTGTGCGCCGACGATATCCGCAAGACCTTTGCCATAGTCGGAACCATCATGGACGAGAGCTAAGTTCTTGACCTTGAGGGTGTTGAAAAGATAATCTGCAGCAGCAGAACCCTGGTTGGTATCGGTGAAAGCAATCCGGTTGAAAACTTTGGAGCCGGTGGTCGTTAAAGCAGGATTGGTCGCAGAGGGGGACAGCATGGGGATGCCCACTTTTTCATAGATGGGAACTGCGGCAGCGGTAGCGCCGGAGAAGATATGTCCGGCAACGGCAACGATTGAGGGATCAGAAGCGAATTTATTGGCTACTGCAGCGCCGCCTTCGGCGTTACCCTGATCGTCTTCTGCATCCAGTTCGAATTTCCATCCATGCACATCGCCGGCGTCAGCGACTGCAATGGTGGCACCCTGGGAAATATCAATCCCGTAACTGGCGTTACCACCGGTCATGGGGGCGCCCATGCCGATCTTCACTGTTGTACCGGGAGCAAATGAAGCGCAGCCAAATGGATCACTGGCGCATACAGCTTCCGGAGCGGCGGCGGTGGTGCTGGCAACTGTGGGTGCGGCAGCTGTAGCAGCTTCAGTAGCAGCAGCGGTTGGTGCAGGGGTCGCTGCTGGCGCGCAACCTGCAAACAGGAAGGCGGCTATGCATAATACAAAAACGGGCTTCAAAAACTTATTCATTTCAACTTCTCCTTTTAGGGTATAAAACAATTTCTTGATAAGACCTTGCCTAACTAAACCAATGCTTACAGACTTACCTCCTGATCGAAAATTAACTACGAGTAAAAAAAATAAAAGCCACCTTCTTTTTTCTAGGTGGCTTTTAAGTTTTTTTGGATTTGATTTGGTCTATGACCAACTTCGCTTTACTTTTGCCAACCTATGGGGAATTACGCCTATAACCATAATAATCATGGCAAGCGACCAAAGGAGCATAAAGTAATAATATACTGAAGAAATCATATGGTGACCTTATAAAAGAAGTTTATACAACTTATTCAGGCCAATTACAAGTAGCCCCCTATAAATTTTAAGTTTGTTAATACTTTGTTTACAAAAAAGCCGGTTTCCCAGAAACCGGCTTTTAGTGATATTTACATTAATTTAGGCTAGATATTTGCGAACGACTTCAAGCTGACCGGCAGAACCCAACTTGATATTCTTGGCTGCGATGAATTTGGCGTATTCAGACATGAATACCTTTCCAACGGGGCGCAGGTCAAAATTCTCAGGATGATCTCTGAAATATTCACGATGGACACGGGTCCAAACCAGGCGGCCGTCAGTATCGATATTGATTTTGGTAACACCTAATTTGGCAGCTTGCAGGAATTGGTCGGCATCGACACCTTTGGCGCCCTTAAGATCGCCGCCGGCTGCATTAATGCGGGCAACTTCTTCCTGGGGGACAGAGCTGGAGCCGTGCATCACTAACGGGAAGCCGGGGAGTCGTTTCTGAATTTCAGAGAGGACATCAAAATGCAAGCCCTGGCTGCCGCTGAATTTGAAGGCGCCGTGACTGGTTCCAATCGCGCAGGCTAAGGAATCGCAGCCGGTGAGATCGACAAATTTCTTGGCCTGATCAGGATCGGTGAGCTTGGCGTTGGCTTCAGAGACATTGACGTGCTCTTCCACACCGCCCAATTGACCGAGTTCGGCTTCGACGACGATACCCTTTTTGTGGGCAGCTTCGACAACGCGTTTGGTGATCGCAACGTTGTTATCAAAGGGTTCGGCAGATGCATCGATCATGACTGAGGAATAGAAACCGCTGTCGATGCAGTCATAACAGGTGGCCTCATCTCCGTGGTCAAGATGGACGGCGAAAATGGATTGCGGAAAGACCTGGTCTGCACTGCGAATGAGCCCTTCAAGCATGATTTTATCGGTGTAGGAACGAGCTCCTTTACTGATCTGGATAATAAAGGGTGCCTGGCTATCTAAATTGCCGCGGAACAATCCCATTAGCTGTTCCAGATTGTTGATGTTGTATGCTCCGATTGCATATTTTCCATAAGCAGCTTCGAACAATTTCTTGGTAGTAACAATCATGGCGTTCTCCTTTTTTTATCTCCTTTTTAAGGAGTAAATAATCTGAAACTCATTATAACGGAAATTAGGCGGAATGATGGTTCTGGCAGGAATAAATTTAATTCTGGCACACCATCTGATTAATTCCCCTCAGTATAATTCCAAAACAACAAACTGATCTTCTCGATGGCATATTGCAGCTCTTCGTACGATCCATTGGAAGCTTTCGGATCATGATAGGCATAAATTGCCAGAATATAGGTCTTGTCACCTTTGCGCAAGAGAGCCAAATCAGCAACGATGATTCGTTGGCTGGCGATCTCGCCGCGTTTATCGTAAAGTGTGTCGTCACTCGAGAAATTCTGGCGCATCACCCCCAGAAGGGTTGAATCGTTGGGAGTGATTTCACCCAGATAGTTGAAAATGATCTCGCGTTCTGCGGGGCTGACCAGCTTTCCCTCATAGAGTGATTCCAGCATGCGCGCCATTTCATCCGCAGTGGATTGGCGCGGGGTAATAAAGGTATTCGGGAACCCCAGGTCATGGATGGTCTGGTTCACGTCCAGTATCTGCCCTGTCCAATTTTCAAGCGCGGTGGTGGCGTCCTCTTCGGAATTGACCAGCATGGCGTGCAGTAATTGATCGAAGCTGCGGCTGTCTGTGCCGAATTTCTGGATGTAAGCCGGCACATCCTGAACGTTTTTCATTTCCAGTGCTTTGAAGAAAAGGACCGCGTCCGCAATCTTAATGGTCGAAGCAGGATGAATTATCTGATAAGCCAGCGAGGAATAGAGCGGGTCTTTGCCTGCTTCTTTGATCTCGATGTTCCAGGTTCCTCCGGCGGATTTCTTTTGTTCTTCGATCGCTTGGGAGAATTGCAGCGTTCTGGCATCCGGGTCGAGCGGCTGCTGACGCAAGCGCCAGATCCAGATTCCGCCGAAACCGGTCAGGCCGAGGCTGGCGTTATTTCGATCCGTCCATGCATAAATCTGTCCTGTGCCTGGTACAGCCGGGTCGTACAACATCACTTCTTTGATGATGTACCCATTGGGTGTGTTCAGGTTGGTTACCGCGTACGCTCGGCCGGCTGAGTCCACCCGGTCAACTGTGATGATGTGGTCAAAGTTTCCTCCCGGACCTGCAAACAGGTAGACAAAATCCCCTGGTATGAGCGGATTGTGTACAAAATCGATTTTGTTCGAGGGCAGGTTGATTTCTATTTTCTGATAAAGCTGATCCGGGAAGGTGCTTGCGATGACTGCATCGCTCTTCCCCGGCCTGGGATTCAAGTAAAAAAATTGGGTCAGATTGGTATCGGCATCGACGAGACCGGCACCCCTGAGAATAGCCATAGCCAGCGGTCCGCACATGGTAGAGGGAAACCCGTTAACTCCCAGGTAGCCGATGGATTGGGCTACCTTGATGGCTTGGGGTTCGCTCGATGCCAGATAGCTTAGGGCGGACTGGTATAAACGTGCTTCCTGGGCGGGGGATAAATTTCCTCCCTGGCTGGATGAGGTCGAGGTGAGGGTAATTTCAGGTTGGCTAAGAGTGGGCTGCTGGCTGGATATAACAGCAGGCTTTTGCGTGGATGAGGGGGTAATAACCGTTGTCGGGGTGGACAAGAGAGCCAGTGGAGTAGCCAAGCTTGTTGAGTGTATATTTGCGGGAGTACAGGCGGAGCATAGCAGCAATACAGTCAGGAAGAGCAGATTGCCACCAATATGGAGCGCTTTCAGGTACTTCAGTCTGTCCATTATCCCCAAAAACCAATTCTACTCATCATCGTCAATGACATAGTCCGTTAACTCGTCCTCATTGATGTCTCTTGCCGAAACAACTTTGGCTCGCACCGAGACTCCGCTGCGGTGCACGGAATCCTTGTCACCGCTGACAAGCGGATGCCAGTCAGGCAGGTCTTTGTCTTCGGACAATAAACGATAGGCACAGGTCTCAGGCATCCATTTCAGCTCATGTGCCAGCTTTGCATCCAAAGTCAGGCAAGTCGGCACCAGCACGGAGCGTTCCGCGTAACGCGTGCAGGTGCAGTGGTAAATATCGAGCAATTCACAGACAACATTGGTGTGGTAAATGCGTCCGGTATCTTCATCTTCGAACTTGATGATGCAACATTGCGCGCAGCCGTCGCACAGGGCTTCCCATTCATTCGAGGTCATTTCATTCAGAGACTTGCTTTTCCAGAAGGGGAGCATACGCTGGTTATACCATGAAATTGGCAGGGGAATGACAATTCTCAAAGCCGCTTCGTGCTTTTAACAAGAAAGCTGCTCCCCGATCGGGGAGCAGCTTTTGACTTCATCTGGAAAGTGATTATTGATTGAGCGGCAGCTCAGGCTGAGCCTGGACAACAGGCTTAGCGGGGAAGAGCCAGGACCAGACGGCTCCTACGCCGATGATGGACGCAATCACACTCACCAGCCAACCGATGAAGGGGACTGAAGCCAGTACGGCGTAAATGACCACACCGATAAGCAGGGGTAAGGTTTTTTGCCAGAACCCGGTGACGTTGGCTTTGAAGGCATTGAGAATCAGATTGCCCACCAGATAAGCAAAGATCACTTTGCTGACGATTGTGACCAGCACGAGCAAAGCGCTTGCGGCCAGACCCAGAGCGCCCAACCCCAGCCCGAAGATGAGGTTAGTCAGTCCACCCAGTGAAATAATGGAGAGAAGAATTCCGGCCAGGACAATGACACACGCAGCAATTATAAAAGCCGGGATAGCCAGGGCGATCACTAGCAAACCGATACCGGCGGAAACCAGCGTGCGCCTGTGAGCTGCCTCCACCGTCTTCATGAAGGGTTTGCTGAAAACTCCCAACAACAGAGCTCCAACCAGCAGAAGCGTAATCAGGGAAGAAAGAGCGTGCCAGGGTTTCAGACCATTGCCAGTCTCGCGGCTGACCAGAGCTGGGCCGAATGCGGTCTTGTGGGTTTCAGGGGTGGCGGGTATCAGATATTCGATACCGCCGCCAGGAACAATACCGATGTCATATTTCTGCGGGCTGGTGTAGATCAATTTTCCAGCAATCTGGGCTGCGGGGTCAACGTGCAATCCTGGAGCGGCCGCAGGCACAATATCTTGCGCCATATAGGCTCCGGGGTTGCTATTTTTAGTGTCATAGAGCCATAACTCAACATTATGCCCGAACTTACCGTTCAGTTCCACGGCTCCGGCATTGATGACTGCGTTCTGCCCGATTGTGCCATTGAGAACAGCCTGGTAAGCCTCGGCGCGCAGGTCTTTGGTGATGACTGAACCGCTCTGGCTGGTAAAGCTGTATCCACCAAAGTAGGCGTTGTCGCCGACTGTGGAATTGGCGCCGAGCGCCGCAGCTTCTCCGCCAGCAAACAGACTGCCGCTGATTTTTCCATTCACGGTGATAATTTGTGCAACTGTGAAGAGATTGTTGGTCACGACTGCCCCCGGTGCCAGGGTGACACTCTTGGCAAAGGCGATCAAATCACCGTTGATCGTACCCGTTATGGTGATGGTCGAACCCATGGCAACTACATTGCCGTTGACAGTTCCGTCTATTTGAATTGTCTGGGCGCCGATGATCAAATCATCATCTACGGTTTGGCCGGCGGCAACGCTGCCGTTATTGTTGATGCTGGCTGCCTGAACCGGGGCAACAAAAATGGCTCCAAGCGCTAAGACGATCGCAACAAAAATAATTCCACGATAAAGATGTCGTTTGTTCATCAAAATTCTCCTTAATTGGATGTTTCTTGAACTATCTACGTGAAATCAAGGCAGAAGTAGCAGGTGTCATTCCAGCCTTAAAATCCTTGCCCAGCGCGGAGGCAGATCCCGTAGCGAAAGGCGGTTTCCATTTATCTGGAACACCTCATCCTGATTGAGCAGGTCAACAGCGCGAGATGCCGGGTAGGGCAGATCAAGATCGAGATTGGCAGGGGTCGGGCTGGCGTTCAGCACCACCAGCACGCGTTCATGGTTGCTTTCGCGCAGGAAGGCGAATTGTTCATGGTTCACCAAAACTTGCGCATAGTCACCATAGCAAAGCGCTTCGGAGCGCAGGCGCAGTCCGGCCAACCGCTGAATGACCCCTTCCAGGTCGGGGCAGGGGGGCAGGCGGCGCATCTCCTCCAGTTCCAGGCAGGGACGCAGCGCGCTGTCACTGAACTGGGTGCGTTTCCCTGTGATTCCCCATTCGCTGCCGTAATAAATGGAAGGCACGCCGGGCAGGGTGAAGAGCAAGCAGTAGAGCGGAAAAAGCAGCGCCGGGTCAGGCAGGTTGCTGGCAACGCGGTTGACATCGTGATTATCCGCGAAGGCATACAGGGGCAGACCCCGATAGATCCCTTCGGCACCGAATTGACGGCGCAGCGAATAGGCAATCTCGAAATAATTCTTATCGGCCAGACTGGAATACAGGCCTTTGTAAACCTCGTAATTGGTGATCGAGTCCAGGCGTCCAGGCCGTGCCCAGGTGCGGTAATCCCCGCCGACGATCTCGCCCAGGAGCCAAAAATCTGCTTTGAGCGGATGCACGAACTCATGCAGCTCATCGAGAAAACTGAGGTCGAGGCAGTCCGCGGCATCCAAGCGCAGACCGTCGATGTCGAAGCGCTCGACCCATGAGCGGATGGCGCCGAAAAGGTGCGTTTTGACATCCGGGTTACGCAAATCTAATTTGACCAGATCATAGTTTCCGGCCCAGCCCTCGTAAGAGAATGGGTCGCCGAAAGGGCTGTGCCCGTTGAAATTGAGATTCTGAAACCAGCCGGTATAAGCGGATTGACCCAAATGTTCGCGCACATCGCGAAAGGCCCAGAAATCACGCCCTACATGATTGAAGACACCGTCCAGAATCAAACGCATGCCCTGCTTATGAATCTCCGCAGCGAGATGGCTCAGACTGCCATCTGTGCCCAGGCGCCGATCCACATGATAATAGTCCGCGGTGTCGTAGCCGTGAGCGCTGGATTCGAAGAGTGGTCCCAGACACAGGGCATTCGCGCCTAGCTCACGGATGTGCGGCAGCCACTCGCTTACTTTTTGCAGGCGTGCGACAGCGGGGGCGGCGAAATCATTTCGAGCCGGCGCTCCGCAGAACCCCAGCGGGTAGATGTGGTAAAAAATGGACTGGTTGGCCCAGTGGTTGGTTGAAAATTGATTCATGGCAATACTCCTGTAGCATACATACCGGTAGGTATAAAAAGTAGCTAAAAAAATTAAGAAAAAATTCCGTGCATAAACTGGTGAACAGCCTGATAGACGAGGGAGGGGTCAAGGGTGATCAGGCCATTCAACTCCGACGCAGCGTAGGTATTGACCATGCCCAGGAAGGTGGCCGCGTAGGCTTTCTGGCGGCCTTTCATATTACCGTGGTCCAATGAGGCCTGGTAGAAGAGGTTCTCCAGCAGCTCCTGCTGGCGCAGATCGAAACCAGCTACGGCGCGGAAGGGCTCGCTGTCCGGTGCGCCAAACCACAGCGCCAACTGCAGCCGGAAAAAGCGCGGATTCTGGCGCGCGAAGTCAAAATAGACCCTGGCGACTGCTTCCAGCGTGGTCTTGACGTCGTGGTTGTAGCTGGCGGCTTTCTCCAGCTCGCTGAACAGCGATGCGAAATTTTCCTCGAGCACACTTTGCAGCAAGCCGGCTTTGCTGCCGAAATAATGGTACAGGGTCGGTTTCTGAACCCCGGCAGCCTCGACAATCTCCTGCACGCCGACGGCATCATAGCCGCGGGCAGAGAAAAGCTGCAGGGCACAGGATAGGATAGCTTCACGGTTGGACATACAACCAGTGTACCATTCGGTATACAGAATGTCAAGCAAGTAAATATGCGTGTAGCGGTTTACACAAAAACTCCCCTGCTCGAAAGAGGGCAGGGGAGAAAATGTGATCCCAACGAATTACATGGCCGCTTTGGCTTCGGCGGCGCGGGCTTCCAATTTGTTGTGCATGTCTTTGATATCTTTGGGGATAAAGAAGATGGCTCCGAGCAGGAAAATGATGCACAATCCCCAGGCGATGCTGCAAATGAGGATAATCGAATTTCCCACTGAGGTGGAATCAGCGATAATGCCTGCGATCAGGGGAGCGCTAGCCGCACCGATAGCGCCGATCAGGCTGTTAATGGCATCGGCAGTGGAACGCACTTCGGGTTCGGTTACATCATACATAGTTGAGGTAATGTTCGGACCGGCGAAGGGCATGAAGAAAGCGGTGAAGCATAATAGAATGGCGAATAAAAGGGGTTGTGAGCTGGGTGTGTGCATGGCGGCAAACAGACCGATCACACCTAGAACAACACCGATTTCACTGGCGATCAGACGACCGCGATTGCTCTTTTTAAAGAGCTTATCACCCAGCCAGCCGCCTGAAGGATAACCGGCTGCCATCAGCAAAACCGCCGGAGCCATAATCAGCAGAGTGGTAGTGCTGGTATAACCGCGTTCTTTCTCAAGATACCCAAAGATATAGTAGGTGATGACATTCCAGGGGAAAACACCAAAGAAGCCTTGCAGGAAGATCATGATCATGCTCTTCTTCTTGAATAGATTGGCTGCAGTTTTCCAACTGAATTTGTATTTGGTGGTTTCCACGCCTTGCAGCTCAACCTCACTGCTGCCGCGTGGAACATCCTTGACAAAGAAGAAGATAACCACCGCCAGCAGGATACCCAGTGAGCCGGTGATGTAGAAGACATGCCGCCAGCCGATGACTCCAGCCAGCAAGAGCGCCATGACCATGCCGATCAGATAGCCAATTGGTTGGGTCAGCTGCAGCAAGCCGTAAATCTTGCCGCGCGATTTTGGCGAGAACAGGTCCGAGATCATGCTGTTCATGCCAGGGTAACTGGAATCATCGATGCCGGTAGACGAACGTGTGACCAGGAATGAGTTAAAAGTGGGCGCAATTGCGCTCAGCCAGGTGGTCGACCCCCAGATAAAGGCGGCCAGGGCTAAAATCTTTCCGCGGTTGTATTTATCATTCAGCCAACCCCATAACGGGTAAAGCAACGAACCGACGATTAATGCGCCTGTGTTGATTAATCCCCACTGCGTATAGGTCATGTTGAAAGTCGTCATTACGTCGTTTTGCATCGGACCAATGAGCAGTTTATCGGTTTGGTGCAGCAGCATAAAAACAAAGAATATGGCCACAGTTGTTTTCGTAGTGCGATTCAGCGGGTTTTCAGTCTTTACCGCTTGTGCAGCATCCATGGGGCACTCCTGTGATCAAGATAAATTGCGACTTGCCTGGGAAATTGCGTCTATTGTAGACCAATCTACCAGGTATTGTCAAACCAATCAATTCTTCGAATGAGCACCGGGTAACGAAACAGACACTCGATTTTTTCAGGTGTCTGTTTGATTGAAAATTAACTTCACCGTTCTGATTTGGCAGAAATAGGATTTAACCGGCCTTGGCTTCAACAGCCCGTGCTTCCAATTCAGTATGCAGGGATTCGATGTCTTTCGGGATGAAATAAATGGCAGCCAGCAGGAAAACCACGCACAGTGCCCAGGCGGAACAGCAGATATAAATAATCGAGCTGCCCACAGAGGTGGCATCCGCAATGGCGCCGGCGATCAAAGGAGCACTGGCAGCGCCGAAGGATTCCAGGAAGCTTTCGATGGCATTGGCCGAAGAACGGATTTCCGGCACCGTGACATCGTACATGGTGGAAATAATATTCGGGGAAGCGAACGGCATAAAGAATGCGGTGAAGCAGAGCAAGACGGCGAATAACAGAACCTGGGAGGCAGCGGTATGCATCGCCAGCCACAAGCCAACCATTCCGCAGAAAACACCGATGACACTGGCGATCAAACGACCGCGTTTGGTGCGTTTGAAGAGTTTATCGCCCAGCCAACCGCCGGCTGGATATCCGGCTGCCATGAGCAACACGGCCGGAGCCATAATGAGCAGGGTGGTGGTATCACTGTAGCCGCGCTCTTTGCCAAGATAACCAAAGATGTAATAAGTAATGACATTCCACGGGAAAACGCCGAAGAAGCCTTGCAGGTAGACCATGATCAGGCTTCTCTTCTTGAACATCGAGCCGACGGCTTTCCAGCTGAATTTGAATTTGGCCGTTTCAACTCCCTGCAGTTCCACTTCGCCGCTGCCGCGGGCAACATCTTTTACGTTGAAGAAGATGAAGATGGAAAGAACGACACCCAGCGAGCCGGTGATGTAAAAGACCGAGCGCCAACCAATGATCCCGGCTAAAACCAGCGCCAGCACCATACCCATCAAATAGCCGATAGGCTGGGTCAGCTGCAGCAGCCCGTAGATTTTTCCGCGCATCTTGGGTGGAAAAAGGTCAGAGATCAGGCTGTACATGCCGGGGTAACTGGAATCGTCGATGCCGGTGGAGGAGCGGGTCACCAGGAAGAAATTAAAATTGGGTGCGATGGCGCTGATCCAGGTGGTCGACCCCCAGATGAGAGAAGCCAGGGCGAGTAATTTGCCGCGGTTATATTTATCATTCAACCAACCCCAAACCGGATACAGCGCTGACCCTACGACCAGTGCGCCGGTGTTGATGAGTCCCCACTGCGTGTAGGTCATGTGAAAAGTTGCCATGATTGGGTTTTGCAATGGGCCGATGAGCAGCTTATCGGTTTGGTGCAGCAGCATAAAAATGAAGAAGATAACGACGGTTTTCTTAGCTGTTCGGTTCATCGGGCTTTTGGTTTCTTGTGCTTGTGAGGCTTCCATAAAGGCTCTCCTGATGACGAATAGATTTAATTTCACTCCCGTTGGGAATAAAGGCAATTCTAGACCTCTCATGAGAAACTGTCAAACATATTTCGCATAATTTGAGAATCCCTTTCAAGTCTCCCTCAGCACGAGAATCCCAGGAGATTCGACTATTTACTATTGAATAGATGGATAATGGATGGTATAATGAATCTAAATGGATTCCATATGGATGGTATAAATCCAGAGGATACGGAGATCAATTGATCATTCAGGGAAAAGGAGATTGATATGATAGATACAGAGAAGATAACCATCAATATGAGCGTGGTCGATTTGGGGCAGATCGACTTGCTGGCCTCAGAGGGTTTCTATTCCAGCCGCACGGATTTTATCCGCACCGCCATTCGCAACCAGCTTTCCACGCACAGCCAGGAAGTGCATCAGGTGGTGACGCGCAAGGCAATGGCAATTGGCGCCTTTTCATACAACCGCCGCGAATTGGAAAGCTTGCGCGAGCGCAACGAGCATCTGGATGTGAAGGCCATCGGCCTTTTCTACATTGCTGATGATGTGACCCCGGAGCTAGCGCAAGCGGTATTTAACTCAATTGAAATACGCGGGGTCTTTCGCGCCAGCAATGCCGTCCGTGCTGCCTTGAAAGACCGCATGCGGGACTAGCGGGATTAAACGAAAGGGTTCTGTGTCATGGATGAATGGACAGGAACCCTTTTTAGTTAATTTATAGCTTCCGATTATTTAACAAAATCAGAAGCTATAAAGATCATCTACACTTTGAGACCAGTTCCACCTCCTTTTGCTTTCCTTTCGGTATTCACAAGAAGGTTTGACTAATGTCAGAATGACTGTCAATGCCTGTCCTGGTTTCATCAGGGCGAGTCTCTGAAGGGACGAAGCCTGTCTGAAAATAATTTTGAGACAATCCCAATATGGCTTGTCCAGAAGTTAAGAAGAGATTGCTTCGGCAAAAAACCTCGCAAGGATATTGTCTCTATGGACCACTAAACTGTTCGGGCTTATTGGAAAATGGACACGGCGGTCTTACTGCGAGACGGTTTTTTAGACCAAATGACAATTGGCCTGCCGTGCCCTCTCCTTTTTATCATACTAATGATAAAAAGTGGTTCTACCATTGCGAGCGAAGCGAAGCAATCTCATCGTCACTGATACAGAAACGACCAGGAATTGCATCGTCGCAACAAATAAGCAGCTCTATCGTCGTGAGTGCTGGGTGTTCTGCCCGCGGCGCGGCGGTCTCAGCCCGGGAAGGGACACAACGAAGACTGGGACAATGATGACATGTATCCTGTGAAAACCGTGTAACCCTTCCTTAAAATTGATAGCTTTTTATAAATAGAATAGGTATAATCTATAAACCTACCCAAAAGGAATCATGATCTCTTTTCACCTTCTAAGCGAAAGATTGATTATTACGGGAAGCCAGGTTAACCTGGGTGGTCTATATTTGAATAAGATTTGTCTTGTTTGATTTATTTTGTAAATTTCAGTTGAGCAAATGCTTGACTGATTTTTTTATCTTAAAAAAGGAGAATAAGATGCGCACGAAAACCATGTTATTTGTTGTTTCTTTGGTTGTGGTAATGTCGATGCTGTTAGCTGCTTGCGGTTCCACTGCAGCAACAACTGCTCCCTCAAGTGGTTCTTCCTCAATGGATACCCTTGTTGCCGCAGCCAAGGCAGAAGGAAATTTGACGGTAATTGCCCTCCCCCATGACTGGTGCGATTACGGTGATGCTCTCGCCGGTTTCACCGCCAAATATGGTATTGCGATCAACGAGCTCAACCCCGATGGAGCCTCTGCGGATGAGATTCAAGCAATTGTTGCCAACAAAGACAACAAAGGCCCTCAGGCACCGGATGTGATTGATGTCGGCTATGGTTTTGGCCCCCAACTGATCTCTGACAAACTGGTCATGCCCTATAAGGTCTCCACCTGGGATTCCATTCCTGCGGATTCCAAGGACCCTGATGGCAACTGGTATGGTGATTATTATGGCGTGTTGGCTTTCGAAGTCAACAGCGATGTCGTCAAGAATGTCCCGGCGGATTGGTCTGATTTACTCAAATCTGACTACAAAGGTCAATTTGCTCTGGCCGGCGACCCGCGAGCTTCTGCACAGGCACAAATGAGCGTATACGGCGCAGCCATCTACAATGGCGGCTCTGCAGACAATGCTCAACCCGGCCTGGATTTCTTCAAGAAAATTAACGATGCCGGTAACTTTGTCCCTGTGATTGCCAAACAATCAACTGTTGCCAAGGGCGAAACCCCCATCATCATGCGCTGGGACTACAGCGCTCTTGCCGATAAAGATACCCTCGCTGGCAACCCGAATATCGCAGTTGTCTATCCGAAGAGCGGCACCATCGCCGGTGTCTACATTCAGGCTATTTCTGCCTATGCACCCCATCCCAATGCGGCCAAGCTATGGGAAGAATATCTGTACAGCGACGAAGGTCAGAATATCTGGCTCAAAGGCTATTGTCACCCAATCCGCTTCACTGATATGCAGAAACGCAATGTGATCCCTGCTGATATTGCAGCCAAACTCCCCACTTTCAGCGGCCCGATTGCTTTCCCGACCATTGACCAGATCAATGCTGCCAAGAAAGTCATTGGCGATAACTGGATGTCTGTCGTTGGTGCAGATGTTAAGTAAACAAGACTCTTTATTGAACGGAAAACGGGACGCGCCAAAAGCGCGTCCCGCACCTTTGCCCTGGCGCAACTGGCTTGGCGTTGTGCCATTTTTCCTTTTTGCCTTCTTCTTTATCGCTTTACCCTCCCTCACTTTGCTGGTGGGCGCTTTCCGGGATAATGCTGGAAAGCTGACGTTACAAAATTTTGTTGGTCTGTTCGATCCTTCCATTCTCAATGCCTATTGGGTTACCATCAAGATCAGCCTGGCAACTGCCATCGGTGGCGGTTTATTGGGATTCTTGATGGCATATGCTGTTACTGTGGGTAAATTACCCAACTCCGTACGCACCAGCCTGATGACTTTTTCGGGTGTGGCTTCCAACTTTGCTGGTGTGCCGCTGGCTTTTGCCTTTATCGCCACCCTCGGCCGTACTGGCCTGGTGACTTTGTTATTGAAAAATTTACTGGGAATAAACCTTTATGATCAGGGATTCAGTCTCTACAGTTTTTGGGGACTTTCTTTGACTTATATGTTCTTCCAGTTTCCTCTGATGGTCCTGGTCATTACGCCAGCTCTGGATGGGCTTAAAAAGGATTGGAGCGAAGCCGCTGCTAACTTGGGTGCGTCCCAGAGTTTGTATTGGCGTAAAGTAGCGCTGCCAATCTTGACTCCTTCCATCCTGGGCGCCATCATCCTTTTGTTCGGAAATTCCTTTGGCGCTTACGCTACCGCTTATTCTTTGACAGGCGGTTTCATCAACCTTATCACCATTGTGATCGGGTCCCAAATCAAAGGGGATATTTACTATAATCCCGGCCTGGGTTATGCCCTGGCAGTGGGCATGATCGTTGTGATGTCGGTGATGATGGCGATTTACTATATGCTGCGGCGCAGAAGTGAAAGGTGGTTGCGCAAATGAGACGTAAATCCTTCTGGTCTTGGGTATGGATCGCTCTTGGCGCAATCTATTTCATTTTGCCGCTGTATGCCACCTTTGATTTTTCATTACGTGCCAAGAAAGGGGTTCTCTCCTTTCTCTCCTATCAGAATATATTTAATGATCCTAATTTCTGGAAGACGATCGAGTTTTCTCTGGTGATTGCCGTATTCACGATTATTGCCAGCATCATACTCGTCGTTCCCACGGCTTATTGGATTCGATTGAAGTTACCGCAGTTGCGCGGCATGCTGGAGTTTATCTCGATGCTGCCTTTCGTCGTCCCGGCCATCGTGCTCGTGTTTGGGTTGATTCGCGTCTTTAGCGGTGCTCCATTCTTCCTGACCAATACTTTCTTTGGCACCGACATATTACTCGTGGCTGCTTATGTGGTGCTGGCGCTTCCTTATGTCTTCAGGTCTGTGGATACCGGTCTGGCCTCGATCGATGTCGTTTCTCTGACCGAAGCTGCCCAGAGCCTCGGAGCCAGTTGGAGCACGATCATGTTCAAGATTATCTTCCCGAACTTAAAGGTAGCCATCTTGAGCAGCGCCTTTTTGACGCTTGCCACTGTCATTGGTGAATATACCATTGCCAGTTTCATGGTGGGGATCAAAGCCTTCGGGCCGTACATGTCGTTGATCGGTCAAAACAGAACTTATGAATCTTCCTCCCTGGCGATTATCAGTTTCATGGTCACCTGGGGTTTTATGGGTTTGATTCAGCTCTTCTCACGTGGCAAAGCGGATAGCAGTTCTCTATCCGGGGCACGTTAATGCAAGCGATGTTTACAAATTACGAAACGAAACGGTGAGATATGGCATTCCTTTCCTTATCCAATATTTCCAAAGTTTTTGGGACCACCACTGCCGTGGAGAATTTCAATCTCGAAGTCGAGAAAGGTCAATTTGTCTCCTTTCTTGGCCCTTCCGGCTGCGGCAAGACGACCACCCTGCGCATGATTGCCGGTTTTGAATTACCCACTACGGGTGCGATCACTCTTGATGGAGAGGATATTACCTACAAATCTCCAAATCAGCGCAACGTGGGCATGGTTTTCCAATCTTATGCTCTGTTCCCGAACCTGACCATCGGCCAGAATATCGGTTTCGGATTGGAAGTACGCAAATATTCTGCTGCGGATGCCAAGGCGCGTATTGATGAAATGCTCGAATTGGTACATCTCGAAAAACACAAGGATAAGTACCCTTACCAGCTGTCCGGCGGGCAGCAGCAGCGTATCGCCCTCGCCCGCGCTCTGGCGATCAGCCCGCGGGTATTGTTACTGGATGAGCCGCTTTCAGCTCTGGATGCGAAAATTCGCGTCGAGCTGCGCCTGGAGATTCGCCGTATTCAGCAGACCATGGGAATCACCACGATTTACGTCACGCACGACCAGGAAGAGGCGCTGCTGCTTTCTGACCGGGTCGTGGTCATGAGTCAGGGTCACATCGAACAGGTGGGAGCCCCCGCCAGCATTTACAACTATCCATCTACTGAATTTGTCGCCCAATTTGTTGGCCAATTGAATTTGCTCCCAGTAACGAATGTGGATATGAAGAATGGAACGTGCAAACTGGCCGGACAGAATGTAAAATTCGAACCCATGCCGGAGCGAAAGACCAGCGATGAGCTGCGTCTGGCGATTCGACCGGAAGAGCTTCACATCGGCACAGGCGAAGGCCGCAACGCTCTGAAAGGGCGTGTCGAGTCCGTGCTTTTCCTGGGCTCTGTTGTGCGCCTGCGCGTGGATGTCGGCGGTATTTTCTTCAGTGCCGACTTCTTCAATGAGCGCCGTATTACCCTGCCCCGTTCAGGGGATGAAGTGGTTATCAGCTTCCCTGAGCATTCTTGCTGGTTGGTGTAGCCCATTCAACCAACCCATCGATTCAACAGCGACCCGCCTGAGGGTACCTCCGGTAATCACTGGATCAATTGAATGGGAATCAACTTTTAGGTTTCTTACTCATTATGTCAGAAACTCGTTCCTTGCTCTCAGTTGGTATAGATGTTGGCACCACCACTACGCAAATCGTATTTTCACGCTTGAATCTGGCGGATGTGGCAAGGCCGGGTCAGATTCCGCACATGGCCATCACCACACGGGAGATCCTTTACCAGAGCCCCATCGTGTTCACTCCCCTGCTGGACCGGGATACCGTCGATGCCGATAAATTGAATGAGATCGTCCGCTCCGAATATGCTGCTGCCGGGGTCGTACCGGCACAAGTCGAAACCGGAGCTGTCATCATCACCGGTGAGACAGCCAAAAAGAAGAATGCTGATGAAATCCTGCGTGCCCTGGCCGGACTGGCGGGTGAATTTGTGGTGAGCGTGGCCGGTCCGAATGTAGAGAGCCTGATCTCGGGGCGCGGGTCAGGTGCAGCCCAATACTCGTTATCTCATTTCGCCGCTGTAACCAACCTGGATATCGGCGGCGGCAGTGCTAACAGCGTTACTTTCCGCAGCGGTACTTTTCTGGCTTCTGCAGCGATGAACTTTGGCGGCCGTATTCTGGAAATCGAGCATGCCACTGGCCAAATTCGTCACATAGCCGAACCTGCTAGAAATATTCTCGCCGATTGTGGCTTGAATCTGAAAATCGGTGATGTCCCCTCATTGCCAGACCTGCGTACCTTCACCAACCGCATGGCTGTTATGGCTGTGGAATTGATTGAGGGCGCCGCTTCCCCCCTGGCGCAAAAACTATATTTGACCCCTCCTACAACGGTTTCTGGCAAAGGATCGCTGCTGATGTTCTCTGGCGGGATTGGTTATTATTACTACAACCCGTTGGAAATCAATACTCTGAGCGACGCCACGATTTACGATGATATTGGTCCTTTGTTGGCTGAGTCTTTAAGACACAACCCGGTGCTGCAAACCTATGAATCGCGGCCCCCCGCAGAAACACTGCGCGCTACCGTGTTGGGAGCCAGCACCCAGACTGTGACTCTTTCAGGGTCGACAATCTGGGCGGAGCGGGAGATTTTACCTCTCAAAAACATTCCGGTCATCCACCCGCTGTTCGAAGCGGATCTCTCCCCGGCAGAAGTGGTGGCAGGCATCAATGGAGCCATGCGCCGCTGGGATTTGAATGCTGCCGCGGATCAGTTTGCCATCGCCATCGACCTGAAAAAATCACTGGACTACGCTGCCCTGCTCGTTCTCGCAGAGGGAATGCGCGCTTTTGCGAATTTGCTCCCCTCAGAGAAACCGCTTGTGATTATTATTGAAAGGGATTATGCCCAAGCGCTCGGTCAAACCATCAAGGGGATGGCACCTGAGCGGCCTTTACTGGTGATCGATCAGGTCGGTTTACAAGAAGGCGATTACATCGATATCGGCTCTCCGCTGATGGACGGCCGCGTGGTACCCTTAAGTGTCAAGACGCTGGTTTTTTATCATTGACGCCGATTTTTAATTATTGGAGAATGGATGCTGCTGCGCACGAAATTACATGGTAAAACCTATGAGTTCCCGGATATCCGGGTTCTGATGGGGAAAGCCAACGAGGAAAAATCCGGCGACCGACTTGCGGGCATCGCGGCGGATTCTACCGCCGAACGTATCGCTGCCCGTTTGGTGTTAGCCGAAATTCCCCTGTGGGTACTGCGAGAAACTCCAGCGGTGCCCTATGCGCAGGATGAAGTGACCAGGGTAATTCAGGACAGCGTGGATGCAGTTGTCTATGCTGAAATAAAAGATTGGACGGTAGGTGCATTCCGCGAATGGCTGCTATCCGACAAGACGACACTTGCTGACATTTGCCGCGTTTCAACCGGATTGACGTCCGAAATGATCGCTGCTGTCACCAAATTAATGTCGAACCTCGACCTGGTTTATGCAGCCAGTAAGATTCACGTCACCGCCCACTGCAACAACACAATCGGCGCGCCAGGTACGCTCTCCAGCCGCCTTCAGCCCAACCACCCCACCGATTCTCCCGAAGCCATCCGTGCTGAAATTTACGAGGGGTTATCCTACGGTTCAGGTGACTCCGTCATAGGCATCAATCCTGCTGACGACTCTTATTCATCGGTCGCGCGTTTGCTCGAAATGACCTACGATGTCATTAAAACCTGGCAAATACCGACCCAAAACTGCATCCTCGCGCACGTTACCACCCAGATGAAGTGCATGCAGTCAGGGTCTCCGGTAGGGTTGGTTTTCCAGTCCATCTGTGGATCGCAAAAGGGCAATGAATCGTTTGGAATTTCCGTGGGTCTGCTGGATGAAGCCTATGCCCTGGCGCAGAAATCCTGTTACCCTGCCGGACCTAACTTTATGTATTTTGAAACTGGGCAAGGATCAGCCCTCTCCGCGGATGCCCACAACGGCTGGGACCAGCTCACCCTCGAAGCACGCAATTACGGTCTGGCCAAACGCTATCACCCTTTCCAGGTCAATACAGTAGTTGGTTTTATTGGCCCTGAATATCTCTATGACGCGCGTCAGATTCAGCGGGCCGGGTTGGAAGACCACTTTATGGGTAAGCTGACCGGTGTTCCTATGGGGGTCGACGCATGCTACACGAATCATGCTCGCGCCGATCAGAACTCCATCGAGAACCTGGCCGTACTGCTCACCGCGGCCGGCTGCAATTATTTCATGGGCATCCCGATGGGCGATGATTCGATGCTCTCTTACCAGACCACCTCTTTCCATGATACGGCTGCATTGCGCCAGCTCTTCAAAATCCGTCCCGCTGCTGAGTTTGAGTCGTGGCTGGAATCACTGGGTTTAATGAAGAATGGTCAGCTTACCGAAATTGCCGGTGACCCTACTTTCTTCTTAAGGCGCTGATGGATAAAATGACTGACGAGAAACTGAACGAAATTATTGAATCCGTCATCCAGCAGCTGATCACTGCCGGAGCTGTCCCAAAGATAAATCCTGTTGGGACTGCCCCCGTTTCGGTTCCCGCTGCTGTTCCTGCCTCAGCGGTTCCTCAATCCTCGCTTATGAACCTAATCCTTGACCTTCATGACCCGGCTGCTGATGAACTCCGCTACCGGCCAGGCGTAAACAACCCCAAGGACCCTGCGGCACTCAAAGACCTTGTTGCTTCCACGACCGCTCGCATTGGCACCGGCAGGGCTGGGCCGCGTTATCGGACGGCTTCACTGCTGCTTTTCCAGGGCGACCATGCTGTCACCCAGGATTCGCTCTACCGTGACATAGATCAAAAATTGCTGGATGAGTTCAATTTATTCACTGTTCAAACCAAGATTACCGAGGGGAAAGAACAATTCCTGCTGCGTCCGGATTTGGGGCGGCAATTAAACGACTCGGCCATCCGCACGATCGCTGAAAAATGCGCCATGCAGCCCAATATTCAACTGGTGGTTGGAGATGGATTGAGCGCTACAGCCATCGAGGCAAATTTGCGCCAAATTTATCCGGTCATCAAACAAGGCTGCCTGTCCGCTGGGCTGACCTTTGGCACTCCCTTTCATATCAAGTATTGCCGCGTTGGGGTCATGAATGACATTGGCGAAGTCATCCACCCGGATGTGGTAATTCTGTTGATCGGTGAACGCCCCGGACTAGGCCGCGCTGAAAGTATGAGCGCCTATATGGGATACCGGCCCAGAAGCGGAAACAACGATGCGGACCGCGATGTAATTTGTAACATCTTTGAAAATGGCGGTACCAACCCGCTCGAAGCGGGGGCTTTCATCGTGCAGGAAGCGCAGAAAATGATTCGCAGCCAGGCTTCTGGCGTCAAGCTGAAACTGGCAGCAAAGTAGGCAATTATGGCGATTCTCGACCCAATTTATGCTGCTCCCCTCTCCGTCCGTTTGATTCCCAGGGTGGAACGGGCTTTTGCAGACAGGCTGGCTCTCCGACCTGACCAACTCTCGATCGGTTTGATCACCTCGGATAATGATGATGCCACCTATGTTTCTATTGATCATGCCACAAAGATGGCGAATGTCGAAGTTGCCTACGCGCATTCATTCTATGCCGGCGCCAAACATTCTTCCGGTCTCCTTTCGGGTGAGATTATGGCAATTCTGGCTGGTCCAGACCCTGACGAAGTCCGTGCCGGGTTGCAGGCAGCCGTAGATTATATGCAAAATGAGGCCATCTGGTATTCGGCGAATGCGGACGGTTCCATCGCCTTTTTCTCGCACCTGGTCTCACAGACAGGTTCTTACCTTTCTAAAATCTGCAATATCCCCCTTGGGGCTCCGCTGGCCTATCTGGTGGCTCCCCCTATGGAAGGTCTGGTGGCGCTTGATCACGCCCTTAAAGCGGCTGAGGTGAAAATTGCCTCGCTGACGATGCCTCCTTCGGAGACGAATTTCATGGCTGCGTTGTTGACTGGCGATCAGCCGGCATGCAAAGCAGCTGCGCTGGCTTTCCACGACATGGTGCTTGAAGTGGCTAGCCATCCGATCTCATTTTGAGAACCCTGGGACTCGGGGAATTTCAGCAAGGGCACGACCGCACAAATAAGGATAAAGTGATTACAAGCATAAATGAAAATCCGTTCACCAGGTTCACTCCCTAGGAGGCACTATGCCCCGCCAATTCTTTACCGCTGAGGATATCAAACAACTTGCGAGCCTGAAGAATTCCGACCTGTTGGTATTAGGTGCGGACGATGTCATCACTCAAGAGGCTGAAGACTATGCGGGTAGTCTGGGGATTCGCCTGGTTCGTCAGACTGCCGGTCAACCGAGTGTAGGTACTGAGCAACCCTTACCGCAAAAAGCCTCCCTTTCCCCCAAAATCAAAGTGGTGCATGCTTCTTCAGTCAGGCTGGAACCCTTTGGCGAAAATCAGGCCACCTCAGGAACTAATGTACGCCTGCGAGATGTCATTACCTCAGCAGACGGCGCTCCGATGGGCAGCGGATACATGACCCTCGAAAAAGGCGAATTCCCCTGGACGCTCTCTTACGATGAAATCGATGTCGTTCTTGAAGGTGAACTAGTAATTACTTGCGGTTCAATGGTTGCACGGGCTGAAACTGGTGATATGATATTTATTCCTAAAGGTTCAAGCATAAGCTTTGGGACGCCTTCTCATGTGCGCTTTGCTTATATTACCTTTCCAGCCGATTGGAATAAGCATCAATGAGCAAAGGTATAAAGATTTCCATTACGGACGTCCCGCTGGAGTTTATGGTACAGCCAATGGGAAGTAAAAAGGAAATCTATAATCAAACGCCGAATGAACATCGCTCTTAAATTAGGTTTTTATCAGTGGAGGAAAAATGGAGTTAGCCAATATTTTCAAACCCAAACCCAATAAATTTTTACAACTCCTTTTAGAGCAAACGAACATCACCGTCAAAGGGCTCGGTCTGCTCAAGCAGTACATGGAAGACGATAAACCTGAAACCGCCAAGAAACTGGCTGATACTGAACATGAAGCCGACGAAGTGCGGCGCATTTTGATCGAAGAATTAATGCGCACTTTCGTCACTCCCCTGGATCGAGAAGACATCTTCTCGCTTTCCCGCGAAATTGATGATGTTCTGGATTATGCCAACACTACGGTCGATGAGATGGAAATTCTGGATGTGGAGCCGACACCTTACATGGTGAGGATGGCCTCCCTATTATACGAAGCCGTCCAGGAAATTTTGCTGGCAGTTCAGCGCCTTGAGGATAAACATCCCAAGGTGGCCTCAGATCATTCTCAACATGCCAAATCCCTGGAAAATCAGGTGGAAAAAGTGTACCGCGAAGCCATCGCCGATTTGTTCAGCGGCCCCAAAAACATCGAGCACGTCATGATCATGCTCAAGGTGCGTGAAATTTATCGTCATTTGAGCAATGCAGCGGATCGCGAAGATGTGGCTGCTAATGTTATTGCGGATATCGTTATGAAGATGAGTTAATTCCGTGTCCACTTTACTTTACATTCTCATTGGCCTGGCGCTGGTCTTTAACTATTTAAACGGATTCCACGATTCAAGCAATATTGTCGCTACGATTATTTTTTCGCACGCCATGCCGCCGCGTTGGGCCTTATTTATTACCGCCATTGCGGAATCCGCGGGACCATTTATTTTTGGTGTTGCCGTTGCGAAGACGATTGGGGAGGAGATCGTCCAACCTCAAGCAATCAATATTCAAATTATCGTGGCGGCTCTGGTTGCTGGGATTCTTTGGGACATTTTCACCTGGTTTGTTGGGATTCCTTCCAGCTCTTCGCACGCTTTGATTGGTGGCATTCTGGGGGCAGTGATCGTCGGGGTTGGTTTTTCGATTATTAAAATTGCTGGAATTTTGAAGATCCTGCTTTTCCTGTTCCTCTCACCAATATTTGGTCTGGTAGCAGGTTATTTATTTACTCATCTGGTCTATTTGCTGGCAAAAGAAGCTTCTCCCCGGATTAACAGCTTTTTCAAACACGCTCAAATTGTGACCGGTGTCACTCTGGCGTTGAGCCACGGAGCCAATGATGCCCAAAAAAGCATGGGTATTATCACAATGGGTTTGGTTACCGCCGGGGTACTGCAAACGTTTGTGGTGCCGTTATGGGTCATAGCGGTGTGTGCCTTAGCCATGGCACTGGGGACGATGTCAGGCGGATGGCGACTAATCCGCACACTGGGTTCGCGTTTCTATAAAATTCGGCCCGTGAATGGTTTTAGTACGCAGGTTGCTTCAGCAGCGGTCATCCTCACCTCGGCGCTATTTGGTGGGCCAGTCAGTACCACCCAGGTAGTCAGTGCTGCCATTATGGGGGTAGGCGCGGCTGAACGGGTGAATAAAGTCCGCTGGGGCGTCGCCGGGCAGATTGCCACCGCCTGGCTGCTCACCATCCCGACCACAGCCCTCCTTTCTGGTGGAATCTACTGGTTGATGGTCCGTCTGGGAATCTAACACCTCGTATAATAAATAAGGGATGAAGGATTCTTTTTTTATTTAATCCTTTATAAAGGAGTCAATCATGACAGCAAAAAATTCGATCATCGCTGCTTATCTGGATGAGCAAAGCAGCGCTTTTTTGTATAAAACCATGTCTGAAGTGGAAAAGGACACTCATTTGGCTGAAGTATATCGGCGCATTTCAGTCACAGAGGTCGAACATGCCGACCATTGGGCTAAAAAAGCCGCAGAGGCTGGACTCAATTTACCCGAATATAAACCCGATTGGCGAACTCGGACGATGGCGGGGCTCGCCCGCCGTTTTGGTCCGTCCATCATTTTACCCATGCTCCAAAATATGGAACGCGACGGTATGGCGAGCTATGCAAAGGTTCCTGGCGGCGAAAAAATGCAGGCTGATGAGCAATCGCATGCTTTCCTGATCAGGCAAATTGCCGGTTCGAGTAAAGGCGGCCTCTCCGGATCGGCGTTGGCACAGCTTGAAGGGCGCCACCGCTCCGCCGGCGGAAATTCACTGCGCGCCGCCGTACTGGGCGCGAATGATGGCATGGTCTCGAATTTGAGCCTGGTCATGGGTGTGGCCGGGGCAACCCTGGGCGGCAAAAGTGTGCTGATTGCCGGTATCGCCGGGCTGCTGGCCGGTTCCATTTCAATGGCGCTGGGGGAATGGCTGTCGGTACAATCTTCGCGCGAGCTCTACAACAATCAAATATCCACGGAGCGCGACGAAATTGAACAGAACCCGGAGGAAGAGATTCAGGAACTGGCGCTGATCTACCAGACCCGCGGAATCAGCCAGGAAGCCGCTCAGAACATGGCCAATCAATTGCTTTCCAACAAGGAATCTGCTCTGGATACGCTCTCGCGGGAAGAACTGGGCATCGACCCGGATCAGTTGGGCGGGTCCGCCTGGGAGGCTGCAATCACCTCTTTCTTTCTATTTACGCTGGGGGCAATTATCCCGCTTTTCCCCTTTTTTTTCCTCTCCGGTATGACCGCTGTATTCGTCAGTATTGCCGTCTCAGCGGTAGGTCTGTTCCTGCTGGGAGCAATAATCACTCTGTTTACTGGCCGGTCGATCTGGTTCTCGGGGATGCGCATGGTGGTCTTTGGTTTGATCGCAGCGGCTGTCACATTTGGCATTGGCCGTTTGATCGGGGTGAGCATCGGCGGGTAAGGGCGCTCCCCTGCCCTGTTCCTTTTATAGAGCGGATACCAGAAAGTAATCTATACGAATAACTCTTCAGGTATAAAAAAGGGCTTGTGTTTATAGTGTCCTGCTACGGTATATATAGTGTGGACTATGTGGGGAACCCCAATAATTATTTTGGCCGAAAAACCCGCCTGGTTGCCTTTTTATTTACTAAGAGTGGAAATATTTCTTATTTTTCTTATAGGTATTTTTGAGCTTTTATTAAGCTCTCTTTGTTACTCGAAATCGTATAATTATATTGATTTATTCCTATTCTTCTCATTTGCCGCCAAAAAAATCAAGGCAAATGCGCCAGATAGAGAAAGGACAACAATGGCTTCACCAGAAAAAGATCCAAAGAAAAGTCCCTCGAAACCTACCCCGCCTCCTGGCGGTCCAAAGGGAACTCCCCCGACTAAGGGGCCAGGCAAGAAGTAATTAAATTAACACAGGCGCCCATTTTCATGGGCGCCTAAGTTTTCTTAATTGTTTTCGCAAAGGAATGATAATGGGGGATTTTTTCACCTTGTGGTGAATTAATTCAGTGATAAAACCGCCATTACTCTATTACTTACATAAAAATCCACCAACTATTTGGATAGAAACCGATTTGTTTACTTTGGCCGAATTTCGGCTAAGTACCCATTAGTCCCATTCTTTCTCCTTCTGGCAGTTTGGACAGAAATATACATTCCCACCCAAATAGCTTTGCCGGACGATTACAGAGCCACAATTTTGGCAGGGAGTCTCCAAAGTCTCGTTGGAGAGGATGGTAGCGTAGCCGCCGCTGTGCCCAAAGAGGTCTTTTTCAGTATCCCTTCCGCCTTCGTTGGTCATTTGTGCCAGAGTTTGCTTGATTGAGCTGAAAAGAGACGCCTTTTCAGGGTTGGAAAGTGTGCTGAGATTGCGTTTGGAATGGATGCGTGCGTTGAACAAAATATCCTGCAAGGTGCAGTTCCCCAGCCCGGGAATGCGCTGTTCGGTAGCCAGAAGCGCTTTGGCACTCAAATTGGGCTTTGCTTCCATACAAATAGTGTCAAAATAGTTCTGGTCGAAAGCATCACTCAATGGAGAAGGCTTTTCTTTGCCAACGGGTAATATTTGTTATCGTTTTGACCTTCCCGAAAAGCCCATAGACCACCGTACATCTGGATGGTACAAATCAGCGAGGAATCGTCCTCGAATTCGATCCACAGTTGATGTTTTTGCGGCAGGGCTTCACCTGCTGAAAAATAACGGACGTTCACCCCATCGCTGAAGAGAATCCGCATCTCCTCTGCGCACAACTCGATCTGCCCTGCATTCGCGTGCGCACTCTGGATGGTTTTACCATTCAATAAAGCACCGTAATTCTTGGGGTCTCCAAAATAGAAAGCGAATCCATGCGGTGAGGAATTCGCCACAGTTTGACGAATCTTTTTACCGCTGACCGTTTGCTCGAGCTCGCCGGCGATCACTATACTTTCAGGAATCTCCAGCATCATCCCCTCCTTACTTTTTCGTCCTCAGGTCAAAAATAATATACCCGCTGCCTTGATCAAAGATGGGATAGGTTTTCTGCAGGTAATCCATCAACCCGCCTGTCATGGTCGGATCATCCATCATGGTCACCAGGAAGAAATCTTTGCCCTGCGAGTCCGTTGCGAAGACTTTTGCCACTTCGGCATCGTGCCCGGAAATTTCCCGATGAATCAATTCGTTGTTCGCGGGCATATAAGCGGCATCGTCCCAGCCCCAATAAGACAGACGGCCGTTGTAATCTTCGGTCAGCGCCAGGACGTTCTTTCCCTGTAATTCTTTCCCCAGCTTTTCCCAGAACTGAGCCTGGCTACGGTAATCGGTGCGTTTTAAATCATTGCGTACCTGCCAAACGCTCTCCCCCACTCCAACCAGCATCAGCAGGATGATTAATGCCCTGGCCAGGCGCATGGGTCGAATCCACTCCACCAGATGCGGAATTGCCGCCTGTGCCAAACCGGCCAGGCCGATCGCTACCGGCAGAATCAAAGGTAAATGATAATAATCGTGGCTCGTATAATAATAAATGAAAAAGAAACCAAAGACAAAATAGCCGATCCATAATCCCAGGGTGACGGCGCGGCTCCTGCGGTCGCCAAAAAGGAAACTGCCCAGCACCGCCAGGCAAAATGCGCCGAAGCCAACCACCGAACCGATCATCGAATTCCACTGCACATAGGATGTAGGGATGAGCAGCATATTCAAGAGAATACGGTTATCTACAGCATCGCCACTGATGAATTTAAAGACATAAATTCCGAGCAGGTTGTACAGGATGGCAGGCAGCAGGGCCAATATCCCGATGACCCAGAATTGGAGCTGGCTCCAGACTTTCTTGATTCCATAAACGCTTATTGCCAGGCTTAAAAAGGCTCCCCCGATATAAAAAGTCGCTGTCAGTTTGACATAAATGGTCAACCCGCTGAGCAGTCCCGCCAGCAGCACCCATCCCCACTTTGGCGTGCGGCTCCAATGCATGAGCGCCCAGATAGACCAGATGATCAGCGCGATCATTAATGGATCAGGCATGAAGGCGCGGCTGGCTGAAATCCCGTAGGGCACGAACAAGTAGAAAAGCGTCCCCACCACAGCCCCGTCGATCCCCGCCATCATTTTAAGCAGCAAGTACAGCCCTAAACCGCCAATCAACCAGAACAAAATGGAATAGAACCGCGGCAGCCAAATATTTTCATTCCCGATGAGCCGATAGGTAATCACAGCCAGGTGTTCCACCACCTCTGGTTCCTCGGTCGGCAGGCTTTTCCACTGACTGACAGCAATTTGCCTGTCCATTGCAGTGTAATTCCCGGAGTTTTCCGCAAACATTCCTCTGGATTTGAGCATGGATTGCAGCTGTCGGGTTGAGTGAAAATCCAGGGGTAAATCACTGAGGTCGTAGAGGCGAATCCCCGCCGCCAGAGCAAAACAGGCGATGAGAAAGACAATCAGAAACCAACGTTTATGGAATATAACGGATGAATTTTCGGAAAGCAAAATGACCTCACTGGGCAGACGGATTATATATTCTGAATTATAAATGTTTTAACGGGGATCGAAGAATTATATGTCCTCAGGTTATCAAGCGCATGAAGAAACTTACTAACACCCGCATCAATTCTCAAAATCAGGCACTTGGATTATACTCAGAGCCATTGGTACCCATTTTACGAACTAGGTGAAAACCTCCTGATTATTGATGTGAATATGCCCAATTCTGAGAGAATTATTCCCGTATCCGAACCTTGTTTGAACGGCAATGAAATGAAATACCTGGAGGATTGTGTTACATCCGGCTGGGTATCATCATTAGGTAAATACATCACCACTTTTGAACAAAACTTTGCCGACTTTTGTGGGGTGAAGCATGGAGTGGCGGTTTCAAACGGAACAGTCGCTTTGCACCTGGTTCTGGCAGCGCTGGGAATCGGTACAGGAGATGAGGTAATTGTCCCCACGCTCTCCTTTATCGCCACAGCGAACGCCGTCCACTACACCAACGCCAGGGTCGTTTTTGCCGATTCCGAAGCCGAGACCTGGAATATCGACCCCAAAGGGATCGAGAAAAAAATCACTGCGAGCACCAAAGCCATTATCCCCGTGCACCTTTACGGTCATCCAGCAGACATGGACCCGATTCTGGATATCGCGCATCGCCATCATTTGCTCGTGATCGAAGACGCCGCTGAAGCTCACGGAGCCCTGTACAAAGGCAAACGCGTCGGCAGCCTGGGTGACGCAGGCGCTTTCAGCTTCTATGGAAATAAGATCATCACCACCGGTGAAGGCGGCATCATCACCACAGATGACGATAAGCTGGATGCCCGGCTGCGTTTCCTGCGCGACCATGCCATGGCAGCTGAAAAACGTTACTGGCATACCGAGATCGGTTTTAATTACCGCATGACCAATATGCAGGCTGCCCTTGGGGTAGCCCAGATGGAACGAATCGAAACATTCATCGCCCGCAAGCGCCAGATTGCCGCCCGCTATTCGGCTAATCTCGCGGATTTAACCACCGTTACCCTGCCGCCTGAAGCATCATGGGCTAAAAGTGTCTATTGGATGTACTCCTTTCTGCTTAACCCGGATTTTCCTCTATCTCGCGATGAATTTCTACGCCAGCTTAGAGCTGCCGGCGTGGATAACCGCCCCTTCTTTTACCCCATTCATCAAATGCCTCCTTATCTGGAGAGCGGCGCAAATACCGATGCTTTTCCAGTCGCTGATGACCTATCCAGACGTGGTTTGAATTTGCCCTCCGCTGTCACACTTACTGACGCTGAAATCGATTTTATCTGTCTGGTCATCCACAATTTGGCCCGGTAACTGACTTGGATATTTCGGTCATTCTCCCCACATACTGCGAGTCTGGCAATATTCGCCTGCTGATCGAAGCTATCGAAGACAATTTGGCTCCTTCAGGTGGGGAAATTGAAATCATCGTAGTGGATGACGCCAGCCCGGATGGAACCGCTGAAGTGGTCCGCTCCATCCCTCCCCTGCCGGGTTTCCATCTCCAGTGCCTTGTTCGACCGCAGGAACGCGGCCTGGCTTCCGCTATCAAATACGGCATCGAGCATTGCAGCGGGGAACGCGTCTTGGTGATGGACACTGACTTTAACCATAGCCCGGATAACCTGCGTCTGATGGCAGAGGGGTTGGACCAATTCGACCTGGTGATTGGCTCGCGTTTTGTCAAAGGCGGCGGCATGGAAGACAACTTCCGTTATTTTTGCAGCCTGATTTTCAATTTATTTATCAGAGCGGTTCTATGGTCTCCGGTCAACGACAGTCTGAGCGGTTTTTTTGCCATGAAGCGCACGACCCTGCAAGTTTTTGACCTGGAGTATATTTTCCGCGGCTATGGTGAATATTTCATCCGGCTGGTTTTCCTCACCCGCCGCGCCGGGTTGAAAGTCGAAGAGATTCCGGTTTTTTACACCCTGCGCCGTTCTGGAGAAAGTAAATCTCATTTTGGCTCAATGATCAGCGATTACACGCGCACAGCCCTTGCATTGTGGGCCTACCGGCCAAAGAGTTGACCCTTGGAATTCAAAAAGCAGTCAGAATTTTTATTTCTGACTGCTTTTTTGTTTTAACCGAGGTTACTTAGGCAAAAATTGTTCGGCAAAGTGGCAGGCGGCTGTATGCCCGGGACGCAGTTCGCGCATCAGGGGTTCCTCGCGGCTGCATATCTCTTGAGCCAGCGGGCAGCGCGGATGGAAATGGCAACCTGTGGGCGGATTGATCGGATTGGGGATTTCTCCTTCGGGCATTTTCTGAGTGCGCCGCTTGGTCGGGTCAGGTACGGGAACGGCAGCCAGCAAAGCCTGGGTGTAGGGATGCAGCGGGTGTTCATACACTTCGCCCACATCACCTAACTCGCACATTTTTCCGAGATAGAGAATGCCGATACGATCACAGATATATTTAGCCGTAGCCAGATCGTGGGTGATGAAAAGGTAAGTCAGATCAAATTCCTGCTTCATCTTCATCATCAAGTCCAGCAAGATGGAACGCACCGAGACATCCGCCATGGCAATGGGCTCATCAGCCACAATCAACTCAGGATGAGTGATCAAAGCGCGCGCCAGAACGATCCGCTGGCGCTGGCCGCCGGATATCTGGTGCGGATAGAGATCGTAGAAAGCCTGGGGCGGGTTCATTCCAACCGCGTGGAAAATATCCAAAACGCGGTTGCGCCGCTCTTTAGCGCTCAGTTCAGGCATGTGAATTTGCGCCGGGTGTTCGATCGTCTGACCCAGAGTCATACGCGGGTTGAGAGCAGCCAGGGGGTCTTGAAAAATCATCTGCATACGCGAGCGCATATGGCGCATTTCTTCTTCGGACAAACTTTGCAGATCAACACCATCAAAAATGACATGCCCAGAGGTGGGCTCATACAAACGTAAAACCAGCCGGCCAATGGTCGATTTTCCTGATCCGCTTTCACCGGCTAACCCAAAGACCTCACTGCGGCGGATACTAAAGCTTACCCCATCGACTGCTTTTACTGAAGGGATATGCCCTCCGTTGAGAATGGAAGCCAGAAACCCTGATTGTACAGGAAAATGTTTGCGTAGGTTTTCAACCTGAACCAAATCCTGACCTTTTGTGGCAATCCGGTCTGCATTGGAAGGTTTGATAGGTGTACTTTGTTTAGCCAAGGTTGGCCTTCTTCCTGGTGGAAGCCTGGCTGTCGGTTTGTTTCTGATACAACCAACAAGCCGCCATGTGGTCACCCGCTACCGATTCAAAAGTGGGTTCAATCCGCGAGCAAATCTCCATAGCCGCCGGGCAGCGTGGATGAAAGCGGCAGCCCGTGGGTGGGTGCAGCAAACTGGGTGGTTCGCCGCCCATTTTATATAACTCCCCTTCCCCCATATTGATATTTGGCACGGATTTCAATAATCCCTGAGTATAGGGGTGTTTGGGCTGCGCGAATACTTCTTCTGCTGTACCGACTTCTACCATTTTAGCCGCATACATCACCGCCACCCGGTCGCAGATTTCGGCAACCACACCGATGTTATGCGTGATCAATAAAATAGTCAATCCAAATTCCTCTCTCAGTTCTTTCAACAAATCCAGGAATTTGGCTTCGACAATGACATCCAGAGAAGTGGTCGGCTCGTCCGCAATGACCAGTTTGGCGCGTAATGCCAATGCCAGTGAAATCATAACCCGCTGGCGCATTCCACCAGACATCTGGTGTGGATACTCTTTCAAGCGCTCATGGCGAATTCCCAAACGCTCGACCAATTCTTCAGCACGAGCCCTCGCAGCGGCATTGCTGACCTTCGGTTCATGCGCTTGAATCGTTTCAGTCAGATGCTCCATGATACTCTGCACCGGGTTGAGCGAGGTCATGGGGTCTTGAAACACCATGCCTAGTTCCGCTCCGCGGATGGCCGGCATCTCGTTGATGGACAGTTTCATCAAATCCCGCCCATCGAACCATAATTCACCCTCAGGAATACTTGCTGGCCCATCGTGAAGGCGCAGGAGTGCCTTGCCGAAAGTGGATTTTCCACACCCGGACTCGCCCACCAGTCCCAGAATTTCGCCGCGCCGAATATCCAGAGAGACATTATCAACTGCACGAACCGCACCGCCGCGCGTCTTGTAGTCAACAGATAAATTGTGAACAGAATAAAGAATATCGTCAGACATCAGCGGTCCCTCAATTTGGGGTTGAAAATTTCAGTTAACCCTTCGCCCATCAGTGTAAAGGACAAAACGACTAATAAGATTGCCAGGCCGGGGAAGGTGATCATCCACCAGGCTGATTGAATGAAGCGCTGGCCGCGAGCCAGATCGATTCCCCAATCCGCCATGGTAGGCGGTAAGCCCAAACCCAGGAATGACAACCCTGCACCGGTTAAAATGGCATCCGCAACGTTCACCGAAAAGATGATTGCCACAGAAGGAATTACGTTCGGGAAAATATAGCGCCATAAGATGTCCCAGCGCCGGGCGCCGATACTTCTGGCTGCTTCGATATAGACTTCTTCCTTGACCGTAAGTGTTTGTCCGCGTACGATCCGGTAATAAGTAGGAATATAAAGTACGGCAATGGCAATGATAATGTTAAGCATACTGGGGCCAAGGACGGCGGTAATGGCAATGGCCAAAATCAAACCCGGGAAAGCATAAAGGCTGTCCATCACCAGGCTTAACAATCGATCGAAGGCGCCTCCCATGAATCCCGCCAGTAATCCCAAGGGAACTCCCAGAAACAGCGAGAGCAGGGAAGAACTGAATCCGATGATGAGCGCGATGCGCGTTCCCCAAAGCATGCGGCTGAAAATATCCTGACCAATATCGTTTGTCCCCAGAATAAAACCGCCTGCGACCTTCTCGCCTGTCAGCGATGCGGCTTCACGTAATGTAGGGAATTGCGCGTGGCTATTTTTATATTCGGTGGTTTGAATTACCGCTGCGATGTCTTTCCCTTCCACAACTGCTTGCAGGGCTTCATCAAGGGATGCGTAGCGGTCGATGATTGGCCGCAGCCGCAACCCCGCAGGTTGATTCTTTAATTCCTGGTCAATCGCTTGCGCCTGTGTGTTCAAATCCCCTGAAGTGGGGACATCCTGAACGACCGCAATTTGGGGGCGATCTGCGCCTTCAGGAACTGCCAGGTCTTCCAATTGATTCACTTTGGAATCCTGAGGTACGACTAACACAGATAATTCCGCATAAGCTCCAGGGGCCAGAAAACGCGGCCCAACCAGCGCATCCGGCGAATATGGAGCGAAAAGTCCTGGGGCAATCGCCACAATTATGAACGCCAGCACTGCGATACTTGAAATAACCACAAACCACCAATCAGCGCCGTACCAGTGCCTGCCCATCAGCAGTCTGCGTACAAAACCGACTTTTTTGAGTTCCACCTCCCAGGTAGTACCTTCAGGAGGGGTATTAGGAAGTTGTTCCTTGAGATTATCCACGGCTAATACCTCACGCGAGGGTCGACCAGAGAGTAAATAATATCGACTGCCAGGCTGATCACAGCGACCAGCATCGCAAAAACCGTGATAACACTTTGCACGGCGTTGTAGTCGCGGGCAGAGATTCGCTCGACCAGATAACTACCCATACCGGGTAGAGAAAAGACCGTTTCGGTCAGGACTGCCCCAGCCAGCAGAATGGCTACCTGCAGCCCGATCAGGGTAATCACCGGAATCATGGCATTTTTTAAGGCATGCTTGTAAATTAAAACGTGCTCGCGAATGCCTCGCGCTCTGGCAGCGCCAATGAAATCAGCCTGCAGAGTTTCGATCACATTCGCGCGCGTCATACGAATAAACAGACCTGATTGAATCAATCCCAGAGTGACAACAGGTAAAATTAAATGCTGAACCACAGACCAGAATGCCGGCCAATTCCCTGTGATCAAAGCATCGATCGAATAAATATTGGTGTAAGTCTTTAGGGTCGTTCCAATGATTGGGTCGATCCGCCCTGAAATAGGTAGCCAACCCAGTTTGACCCCAAACAATAATTGCAGGATTAGACCAAACCAGAATACCGGTAAAGAATAAATGAAAACCGCGAAAATTCGAAAGCCATAATCAGTTGGCTTCTTCCGTTTGGAAGCAGCCAACGTCCCACCAAAAATTCCTATCACCAAAGCTAGGATCGAGGCAGGGATAATTAATTCCAAAGTAGCCGGGAAGCGTTCGCTCATCTCATCGATAATTGGACGATGGCCGCCTACTAGTGAATTTCCAAATTTAAGAGTTACCATGTTTTTCAAAAACCGGCCGTATTGAACGATCAAAGGATCATTCAGGCCAAGTTGAGTGCGGATATGGGCAATCATTTCAGGTGTCCCCTTTGGTCCCAATGCTGACGAAACCGGATCACCTGGAAGGATGCGTAAAATAAAAAATACCAGCGTGCCCAGAATAAAAACCATTGGCAAAGTCAAAGCCACGCGGGTAAGGATATAACGGCGCAATCCTGAGGAGCCTGTTATTAGAACATATGCTAATAAAAGCACCGCTGGCACGCCAATAATGAGTGCGATGAGAGCAATAGGAGACATGATATTCTTGTTGTTTCTATATACTGGGGCGGGAAATTCCCGCCCCAGTTTTAGATTGTGGAGTTACTTGCTTTTAGAAAGAGTTGAATAGTAGAACACGATGTTCGGGCCAATATTCAAAGTGTCTGGGGATGCCAGAGTGGACGTTCCGCTGATCTTCGAGTTGTAAACAACATGCTCTGCCTGGTAGAACAACGGCAGGGTAACAACCAGGTCGGCGTAAATGGCCTGTGCTTGTTTATACTCATCGGCACGTTTGGTCAGATCAGTTTCAGAATCAGCCTGTGCCAGGAGTTTAACCAACTGGTCGGCTTTATCATTGAGCGGTGTACCAGTTGTGCTGCCTGTGGCAGCCTTGGTTACGTTAGTTCCCTCACCACCGTTGTACACGAATGGATCCATGTAGTTGGAGGGATCGGGATAGTCGAAGAACCAACCCAAGACACCAGCTTGATAGGAATCACCGCCAGTTAATGCGGGTTCATAAGTACTCCACTCTTGAGCTGTCAGGGTGACCTTCATTTCGCCGGTAGCTTCAAGCTGTTTCTTGATCACCTGCATCCAGGCTGCGGTTGAAGCGCCGTAATGTTCAGGTGGATACATCATGGTGATGGTAACGGGGTTGGTTGCTGAGTAACCGGAAGCTTCCAGGAATTTCTTGGCTGCATCGAGGTTAGGTGAAGAATAAGTCGTGTCGAATGACTGATCCGCTCCTAAGAATCCGGGGGGAACCATTGAGAACAGCGGGGTCACCTGACCACCGAAGACAGTATCTGCAATTTCGTTACGGTCAATCGATGAGGCGATTGCTTTGACAACGTTCGGGTCATCCATGGGTTTCATGGTATGGTTCAGGATCAAGTAGCGGATTGCGCCGCCATTAATAGCGCCAACGTGGAGATTTGCGACACTCTTGAGGGGCGTCAATTGTTCAGGTGAGAGAAGACGCCAGGCAATATCAATTTCTCCGCTCTGCACGGCTAAAGCCATGGTATTTGGATCTGAGTAGAAGCGTACGATGATTTCTTTGACCTTGGGTTTATAAGCGCCAGTGTAGTAGGGGTTGGGCAGGAAAACCATCTGTTCATCCGGATTGTATTGTGAGATATACCAGGGGCCGGTTCCATAGACGGGAGCTGTTGGAATCAAATTGCAGGCGTCAGCCTTGAATATGGCAGGATCTGCTGCAGTAAAAGGTGCGCCAGCGAGAATTTGCAGGAAGAATCCAATGGGCTTGATCAGGGTAAAGACCATGGTCTTGGCATCTGGAGCAGCAATGCTCTTGATGAAAGGTACTGCCAGCGAGTCAGCCACATCATTTGGGCATTTGGGTCCGATGGTCAGCAGACGATTCAATTGAGCGGCGTAAATTGTAGCCGTCAAAGCGGTGCCATCGCCAAATTTGATGCCGTCCTTCAGGGTGAAGGTGTAGGTCAAACCATCAGCGGACACAGTTCCCAAATCAGTCGCCAGATCTGCTTCCAGGTCAGTGGTGCCCGGTTTCCAGGTTAGGAGACCATCACTGATGTTTTTGATAACTTCCCAGTCGCGGACTGCATAAGCATCAGCAGGATCAAGGCTGGCAACCTTATCCGTTGTACCAATGAGAATGGTATCCGGACTTGATGCGGAGGGAGTTGTCGACGCGGAAGTAGGCGTCGAAGTCTTGCATGCTGCAAGTAACATACTCGCAAGCACGAAGAGGGAAACAATTACTATAAACTTTTTCGATTTCATCTTCTTCTCCTTACTAGATTTTTATTGGGTACGTTTGTTGGTGAGACAAACAGCAATAAACGAAAGAAAAACAGAAAGGTGGTGCCCATTCTGTCTTTTGGAACCCTATTTACCTAAGTGCAAATTAAGAAATGGTTCGGCAATTTTGCGAACCAAAGAGATATTAACAAAAGATTGTAGCAAGTTTCTATATATAATACAACATTTTTCGGTTATTTTAATAATTCTTTTATTATTTTAATGTAGGCTGTTGAAATTCAGCATGCTGCTCCCCTGCGAATTAACGGGTTCAATTTATCGTCATAACCGGCGCGGAACCCGGTTTCTTTTTAATAAAGGTGTCTATGTATAGGCGTGGGATTGTCAGGTAGATTCCCGGCTGGTCCATTCATGATTGGGTTCATTTAATTATTGCCTACGCGCATTTAAACCTCGACACTTCTTCCATATTCCCTCCTTATCGCCAGGCTACAATCAAGAGATGCAGAAAAATAAACTCAGTCCCCTGCTTAGGGGATTACCCGTCTGGTTATACCTGATCACCGCTTTGATCCTGGCCGGCTTGCTCTTCGCAGTATATCAGCACCTCAAGGCGCTGCCGCTGACCTCCACTTCAAAATCCGCAGGCAATCCTTCAACAGGCGTCACATTGAATGCTGACAGTCAGCAAGCCCAATCGCTCATCCAGAACTATGAGGTTAACGGCCATACGATCAATGCTTATAAAAATTCAACTGTGCGCGCTGCTATTTATACTGGTCCCCTGCTGGCTGAACGAGATCAGGTCTACGAATCACTGGATGGCACCAACGATTGGATTATTGTCTCGTCTGCCGCCGCCAGCCCGGTCAAAATAGTCTCGAAAACGGACAACAAAATCATTGCCCTGGCCTGCGTGAGCGACAGCGAACTGGAGCTCGATTCCAAAGGTAATTTGATCCAACAGCTACCCACCGTCAGTTTTGCCGGCGCTTACGTCTTTGTCAACATCGATAAGACCTGGAAACTGGCTAATTTCATCGATGTGACCGACCCGACCAAAGCCCGCCTGGCTTATTCAAAATCCTCTGCGGAATTGCAGGCGCTCAGCGGTGAGGTTGGACCCCTTCTCGACATTAGCTGCGCAGCAAAATAAATCAAGCTTAAACCCGGCAGGTTACCTGGCATTTTCCTTCAGGAAGTCCAGCAGATGGCGGTGGAAAAACTCCGGATTATCCAGATTGGCAGCGTGCAGCGCGTTTGGGATCACCACATAGGTGCATTCCCTTTCGTGGCTCGCCCACAGCGGCGCCACTTTACGAATGTTTCCGGTGGCATCCTTATCCCCGACCATCAGCAGCATCGGCTTCGGAATGTAATAATCCGGCTCATTGTGCAGGCACAGGGTGGTTTCTGCCATCACCTGGACGAATTCTGGTTTGGTTAAAGTCGAAAAGGCTTCGCGCATATAGGCTCTATCTACTGGCTTGCTGGCGACTACATTGGCCATCTGGTTGATCAGGGTCTGGTACGGATACCAGCCAATCATCGGTACTCCAACCTTGACGCCGAAAGCTTCCATTCTGGACAGCTTCTGGAAATTCCAGGTGCAGTCCAGCATTACCAGCGACCTGACCAGTTCCGGGTGGCGGAAAACCAGCTCTTGATGAATATTGCCGCCCATCGAATGGCCAACGAAAGTTGCCTGCTGGACCTGAAGGATGCCGAGCAGTGCCACCAGATCGTCGAGGGCTTCCATTAGCGTAAATGTCCCCGGTCTGGATTGTCCATGCCCGCGCACATCCCAGGTGAGCACGCGGAAACCCGCTTCAATCACCAGCGGCAATGTGATATTCCATTCGCAGTGATCGATATACGCTCCGTGCGTGAAGACAACCAGCGGAGCGACTTCTTCTCCCCCCACCCAGTAATGAATCGGGCAGGCTGCCCGCTCTAAAACGAATTCTTTCATTTCATTGACCATTTTTACCTCTATCGTCCTCTTGTGCCAGCATAAAGGCGATTATTTTCAGTTTCACCCACCTCTAGTCAAAATAATTATCGGACCTCTCTAAAGTTTAGCATTGGTTATGTCAATCCGCATCTATTTTCACGATCGATTTCTCAAACCTGCATGTTCTGAACGTTTGTCCACTCCGGAAAAAGGTGATCCAACAAGACAATTGCATTTTGGATATTTGTTCTATGAAAAGCAATTATTTTGTCCTTGCGAGGGCTGGCCTGAAGCAATCTCAGAGTTAATCAGAGGTTGCTTCACAGTTTGTAAAAGCACCAAACTGTTCGCAAAGACATTCTCAGGCTAGATTGTGACCCAAATACCCATTCAAAGTTTATGATCAGGTTTAAGATGCAATTGCTCTGGGTGATCCAGCAAGGATTGTTTTTCGTGTACAATCTTAAGGATGGCGCAGAATATTTCCCCCTCCGATCACGACAATTCCATGCAGCCCCTGCTGCCTGGTGAATTGGCGCACTTGATTGGGGAACAGGCCAATTCAGCCGCCGCCCGCTCGCGTTTCGCGGATTACCGCGCGCGCCGCGCTGCCCAGACCCTGCGCCGCCAGGACGCTGATTTACTGCTTTTTCGCGAATTTCTGCAGCTTGCCGGGATTCATACTGGTGAACTGACGCAAGAGCCTGCCTCCTGGCGTGTGGTCACCTGGGGGCTCGCGGAAGCCTTCGTCAAATGGCAGGTCGAGCAAGGTTACGCCATCGCCAGCGTCAATGTTCGCCTATCTTCCATTAAGACTTATGCGCGGTTGGCCATGCAAGTGGGTACGCTTACCCCACAGGAATATGCCCTCATCCGTGCTGTGCAGGGATACACCTACCGCGAGCAAGCGCGTATCGACCAGCGCCGCCCGGTCAAACGCATTGGCCTGAAGAAGTCACAACCGGTCAAGATCACCCCTCAGCAAGCCGCTGACCTCAAGAACCAGCCCGATACTCCCCAGGGACGGCGCGATACCCTGATGATGTGCCTGCTGCTCGATCACGGCCTGCGCGTCGGGGAAGTGGCGGCTCTGTCGGTAGATGATTTCGACCCCCAGGAAGGGACTCTGCATTTTTACCGTCCCAAAGTCAATAAAGAACAGGTGCACCGGCTCAGCCCGGCCACCCTGAGCGCCCTGCAAGCCTGCTGGGCAGCCAATGAGCTGATTCCAGGCGGGCGGCTGCTGCGCCGCAGCAAGAAGAATGAGGAGCTGGGCGACCCCGGCATGAGCGACCGCGCCATCACAGGGAGGGTTTGTTTTCTGGCAGAAAAACTGGGGCTGATGGGCCTCTCCGCGCACGATTGCCGCCATTTCTGGGCCACCTCGGCGGCCCGCCATGGTACTGACCCCTTCGCGCTGCAGGAAGCCGGCGGCTGGTCCTCGCTGGCCATGCCTAGGCGCTACATTGATGACAACGCCATTGCCAATGACGGGGTTAAATTAGGGTGAAAATCAATTTATGAAGTATCTGTTCTTGGCACGCCCGGTGTCATGACCGGTTTGTGAATCATTAATCACCAACGTTTTCACTTACCTGAGATATTTATTTTGCCTCATATTCTGGACTGTTTTTTCTATTTAATCGGGAAGGTAAAAATATTTAAAAACATTCGGTTTTGAGGAATTGTTGGCCTAAATTAGGCAGCAGAACAAAAATGATGGTCAAATTATTTAGGCGTGGAATCTCGGTTATAATTTTTGAACTCAGACTGCCAACAATTCGGTATAAGTAATCGCGTAAGAAAGGTTGAATGGTTCGATGGAAAAATTAAGTTCCCGTGAATGGGAAGTGGTGAAACTGTTGTTTCAGGGGAAGAGCAATAAGTTGATTGCAGCAGCTCTGGGGATCTCGACCCGCACGGTGGAATTTCATTTAAAGAATATCTATGCGAAATACGAGGTGAACTCCAGGTTGGAACTGGTTTTAAAGCTGACGAATACTCGTGAGCAGGTGGAAAGCGGAAAACTGGGGGTTTCCACAGTTGAAAGCCGGAGCAAGGAAACCGATAATAGCAGCAAAAAACATTTGCAAGCGGCCTGGAGCATTTTTAAAAGGAATGCCACCGCTATCATCGGAGAGGAGTTTATTATGAAAAACTGGATCAATTCGAAGCATGTGCGGGTGGGGGTACTCACCGCGCTGGCCACGGGAGGAGTATGGCTCAGCCTGCTGGTGCACTTCGGGCATATGTCGATGAACAAGTTCTTACCCTGGGTGCCGGCACTGGCCGTGATCCTGATTGGGATTGGGTTAACGGTGGGACGGTTGGGGGAGCGCAAAAGTACCACGCTGCGCAGAGTGTTCTTTGGTGTGTTGTTCGGCACGGGGGTCGGTGCGTTTGCGATGATACCGTTGACGATTCTCGTGGCCGTGCCGGTCGACAAGCTCTTCGAGCTGGTGGGGTTGATCAACCGCGCGGCGCTCCCGAATGACTTGGCCTCAGGGATTGCCTATGCAGCAATGATCGTCATGTGGCTAGTGGCTGGAGTTGGTATTGGCTACGCATGGCTGTCTATTGCCGGAAAAAAGGCTAACAAGAAAATGACCATGTAAGCAGAACTGGTTGTTGTATTGAGAAAAAATCACCAGTAATCTGGTGATTTTTTGGTTTATGCAACCTAATAGTTCTATGGTCTCTTCAAAAGATGAGTTGGAACCATTTAGTTCTAGCAATAATGAACAAACCGTTGATGAACTTCATTAAAGGGCAAAAATTTCACCTATTATGACTTATAGAAAATATCATCGCTGCTTTTGATCAGTCCATTGTTGATTCTGGTTACTCTATATACGCCCGGTGTCATGACCGGTTTGTGAATCATTATCCCCGAAATTTTCGCTTGTCAGGGGTATTTTTTGTCCTATATTCTACAGCTCAATCACCTTGCTCCATTAGGCAGGTATGAAAGCTATTTTATTAATTTAACATTCAATGGGGTAATCCAGAATTAGGATGAAATCTCACATTACAGATTTATTATTTGAGAATTCGCGTGTGCATGATATATTCATATGTATGCTGCGAAAAGCCATAATATTCGTCATTGTAGTCGCATTTTTTCTTCTTTTTCCTGTGCCAATAGAAGCACAGTCAACAGTAGTTGAGCCTGTTCAAATAACCGTGCATTCTGAAAGCCCGGGAGCGAAAATCCCAACGTATTTCTTAGGGCTTAGTTTTTCAAGCAAATATTTGGCAGATAAACAAAAGTTTTATAATCCAGATAATAAAGACCTGGCTAGTTTATTAAATAATTTAGGTCCAGGGGTGATCCGAATCTCAGGTGATGATCAGATTTGGGTCGACGGACCCACTTCCCCAGATGAAAGATCCGCCAGTGCTGGAACAATAATCAATCCCTACAAAGTGGATGGTTTGTTCGCACTGGCGAAAGAAGCCGGATGGCGGGTGATATACGGCTTAGATTTCCTTACTTATTATGTTTCCGGCAAACCTACTGACATGGATATGGCCGTGGATGAAGCTGCCTATATTGCCGCAAAGGAAGGCAGTACTCTCCTTGCATTTGAAATTGGCAACGAACCTACTTCAGCAAGATATCGAACGAGTGACTCTTCATTGGACTTTCCGTCATTAATAGATAAATATACGACCTATCTAGCGGATATCCGTGCCCGTGCTCCAAATGCACAATTCGCGGGTCCCTCTGAATTTCAATCCTTTCCTTATTATCCTTTATTCGCCGATCGGTATTTTTCCGGTTTTCTCGAAGATGCAAAAATAAAGGGCAACATTGCCATAGCAACTATACATATGTACCCGCTCAGCAACAATGACGCCGAAAGACCCCCCGAACAAAAATTAACCATTGAAAATATGTTAAGTAGATATACTGACACCCGTACCGAAGAATATATCCAAAACTATGCAGCCAGAGCCAAAGCTGAAGGCGTACCTCTCCGTTTTGATGAAATCAACTCTGCAAGCATTGGTGGAAGAAATGGAGTCACCGATACCTATGCCGGTGGACTTTGGGGAGTTAATTTACTCTTTACCATGGCGAAATATGGAGTCTCCGGCGTCAATTTCTCGGGAGGGGGCTGCGGAGGTTATTCCGCCATCGGCATTTGTGGAAATGAATTTCACACCTTTGGCCTTTATTACTGTATGCTTTTCTTTCATAAAGCAGCCAATGGGCGGTTTGTTCCGGTTGACATCACAACAGAGAAGAACCTGACCTCTTATGCCACCCTGGCTGACGACGGCTCGCTGCGCGTGACCATTATCAATAAAGAAATGGATTTGAATAACAGCGTCGAGTTCAATATCAATCTAAGCAAACCCTATGCTCTGGTAAGCACCCTGACTCTATCGGCACCGACTCTGGAGGATACGGGAGACAACATCACACTGGTCCAGGTCGATGCCAATTCAGAGAACAGCAATCCCTCAGTGGATAAGAAATACACTATTTCCGTGCGCAACGGGAGTGCTGTAGTCGTTACTTTCGCCAATACCACGACCAACCCCTAAATCCAAATAATTTATCTCATCCTTCATCAGCAGAATCCTGCGAAAAAAAACCGGCGATTGCACGACAGGTTCTATTCCGGGTTTGCTTTCTATGTTTCTTTCCTGAATTCCATTTTTCTAAATGCTTTCTTAATATCTTATTAATTATTTTCAATAATTATGATTATTTATATATAAATTGTTATAATAAAGAGGAATTTACGAATAAAAGGTGATTGACATGATTCCTGAAAAAACCAAGAAAAATATTTCCACAACAACAGAGATTCTCTCTGATTATCGGCTGGCTTACAGCTCACGCCAGGCAGCCACCATTGGCCGACGTGAAGTTTTGACCGGCAAAGCCAAATTCGGCATCTTCGGTGACGGTAAAGAGCTGGCCCAGATAGCCATCGCGCATGCTTTTCACAAAGGCGATTGGCGTTCCGGATATTACCGCGATCAAACCTGGATGCTGGCCTTGAACAAGCTAAGCTTCAAGGAATTCTTTGCCGAAATCTACGCGAATCCCGACCCCAAAGAGGAGCCCAACTCCGGTGGACGCAGCATGAACAACCATTTTTCGACGCGGATCATCGATGACGACGGCAACTGGATCAATCAGACAGACCGTTACAATTCTTCCGCTGATATCGCTTCCACGGCTGCGCAAATGCCGCGCTCGGTCGGGTTGGCTTATGCTTCGGTGCTTTACCGCAAACTGGATGACCTCAAAGAATTCACGGATTTTTCTCACCACGGTGATGAAGTGACCTGGGTAAGCATCGGCAACGCTTCCACGGCTGAAGGGCATTTCTGGGAAGCGGTCAATGCCATCGGCGTTCTGCACGCTCCAGCAGTGATCAGTATCTATGATGACGGCTACGGCATTTCAGTGCCAAACCAATTTCAGATGGTGAAAGAAAATATTTATTCCATCTTGAAAGGTTTTCAGCGCGACCCGTGCCCCGCTGAGGAATGCGATAAGGGCTTCGATCTGTATTCCGTCCCGGCCTGGAATTATGCAGAACTGCTCAACTCTTATCAGAAAGCCGGCGAGAATGCCCGGCGCTTCCATATCCCCGCGCTTGTACACGTCACCGAGGCGACCCAGCCCCTGGGGCATTCGACTTCGGGTTCGCAGGAACGCTACAAAACAGCGGAACGCCTGGCCTGGGAGGTCGATTTTGATTGTTTGACCCGCTTCCGCCAGTGGATCGTTTCAGAGGGTCTGGCCACGGACGCCCAATTGGACCAATGGCAGGAAGAAGATCGGACAACGGTCGAAAATGCGCGCAAGGCAGCCTGGGAAGATTTTCAGGCCCCCATCCGTCAGATTCGCAGCCAGGCTTTAGGCCTGCTCACCAACCTGGCAGGGGCAACCACCCACGCGGATGTGGTGAATAAAAGCCGCGCGGAACTGGCAGATCTTCCTGACATCATCCGCGCCGATGTCGACGCCGCCGTTCACACCGGTCTGGTTGCGACCCGCGCCGAACCCTCCCCTGCCAGGCAAGCATTGGACAGCTTCGCCGTCGACCTCGAAAAGAAAAATGTGGATTATTACGACTCCTTCACATTTTCGCAGTCCGCTCATTCTCCATTCAAGGTTCCCGTCGTTCCCCCTGTTTTCAGCGCCACTTCTCCTATGGTCATGGGCTTCGAGGTGGTGAATGCTGCTTTTGACGCAGCCCTGGCCAGAAACCCGCGCCTGATCGCCTTTGGTGAGGACGTCGGTCTGTTGGGAGACGTTAATCAGGGCTTCCACGGCATGCAGGAAAAGTACGGCACTCTGCGCGTTGCTGATACCGGCATCCGCGAGGCGACCATTCTCGGTCAGGCCATCGGTCTGGCCCTGCGCGGTTTCCGACCCATCGCGGAGATTCAATATCTCGATTACCTGCTGTACGCTTTGCAAACCATGTCGGATGACCTCTCTACGGTGTTATGGCGCACCGCCGGCGGGCAAAAAGCACCGGTGATCATCCGCACCCGCGGCCACCGTCTGGTGGGCATCTGGCATTCCGGTTCTCCAATGGCCGGTATCCTCAACCTCACCCGCGGCATGCACGTGCTGGTACCGCGCAACCTGACCCAGGCAGCCGGTTTCTACAATACCCTGCTGAAATCGGATGATCCAGCCCTGGTGGTTGAAGTGCTGAACGGTTATCGTCTCAAGGAACGCAAACCGGACAATATCGCAGAATTTACCGTGCCGCTGGGTGTGCCAGAAATCATGCGCCCCGGCAAGGATATCACCGTCGTCACCTACGGTCCCCTGGTGCGCATTGGTCTGGAAGCTGCCGCGATGCTGGCAGATACGGGCATTGATGTCGAACTGATCGACGTTCAATCGCTCACGCCTTTCGACATCCACAGTACCATCGTGGAATCGCTGAAAAAGACTTCACGCATCCTCTTTTTGGATGAGGATATGCCAGGTGGCACCACAGCCTACATGATGCAGCAAGTTCTCGAAGTCCAGCAAGGCTATCAGTGGTTGGATTCTCAGCCCCGCACCCTCTCCGCGGCCAATCATCGCCCGGCTTATGGCGCTGACGGCAACTACTATTCAAAACCCAATACCGAATCGATATTTGACGCAGTTTATGCAATGATGCGAGAGGTCGATCCTTCTCGTTTTCCGGCAATTTATTAAGGAGCAACTATGGCAACACGTTTGATAGCACCCAGCATGGGTGAAGGGGTTGAAGAGTTGACCGTGGTCAACTGGCTGAAAAAAGAAGGCGATCCGGTCAAGGAATTGGAATCGATTGTCGAGCTGGAAACCGACAAGGTAACCACCGAAATTCCCAGCCCGGCTGGCGGAACTTTGCTGAAGATTCTGACGCAAAAAGATCAAAGTGCCAAGGTCGGAGCTACGTTGGCCTGGATTGGACAACCCGGCGAAGCGCTGGAGGTTACTCCTGAGAGCACTCCTTCCGCGCAGCCAGCCACGGCGGTAGTCCCTGCTGCTGCGGCAAAACCAGCCCCTGTGGTGATGGCGGCAGCGGCGGTACTCCCGGTAACTACAGAATATCAAGGACCTGTTTCACCTCTGGTGAAGAAATTGGTCGCCTTGAATCACATAGACTTGAACCTGGTTCAGGGTACCGGTCAGGATGGGCGTATCACAAAAGAGGATGTACAAAAATATCTGGAAACCCGCAAATCTTCTCCAGCTCAGGTGATTGCACCTGCCGCCGGAGCAGCACCAATCATGGCTCCGGTGCCCACCACAGCCAGACCGGCCCCAATGGCAGGGGAACTCATTCCGCATTCATCGTTGCGCAAGCAGATCGCCGAGCGCATGGTGGAGTCGATGCGCATCTCGCCTCACGTATTGACCGTGATGGAAGCCGATCTGAGCAGAGTGGTGGCGCACCGTGCCGCCAACAAAGCAGCTTATGCCGCGCAGGGAGTGAACCTGACCCTGACCGCTTATTTCTGCGCCGCCATCGTCGCTGCTCTCAAGGCCCATCCCGAGGTGAACGCCTCCTGGACGGATGAAGGTATGCAGCGATACACTGCCATTAACCTGGGTCTTGCCACTTCCCTCGGAGAAGCCGGGCTTATCGTACCGGTAATCAAGGACGCCGGCCTGCTCTCTCTGCAGGGTCTGGCGCAGCAGATCAACGATCTATCCGAGCGCGCTCGTTCCAAGAAACTCCTGCCCGATGAGGTCAAAGGGGGCACATTTACCCTGACCAATCACGGTTCAGGCGGTTCGCTTTTTGCCTCCCCGATCATGGTGCAGCCGCAATCAGGCATTTTAGGCACGGGGATTATGCAAAAACGCGTGATTGTGGTCACGGATGCGCAGGGCAACGATGCCATTGCCATCCGCCCCATGATCTACCTGTCGTTCGTCTTCGATCACCGCATCATGGACGGCGCCGGAGCTGACCACTTCTTGAAGGTGGTAAAAGATACCCTGGAAAACTGGGCGTAGATTTACTCAAACTAATTAATCAACTCACGGCTTCCATTGTGGGGCCGTGAGTTTTATGTTAAGTAGGAAATAAATATAAGCGGACAATTGCATCCTATGACTGATCATAAACTTTGAATGGGTATTTGGATCAAAATCTAGCTTGATCTGTCATTGCGAACCACGCGATTTCTGCGGGGTGAAGCAATCTCTGATTAGCTGTGAGATTGCTTCGGGCTTGAAAACACAGATCTTCTTGATGCAATTGGCATTCAAAAATTAATGAACCGGTAGAGTTCTAGATTGTTTTGCGCTTCTTTTTTACCACTCCAAAATAGATGATGGTAGCGGCGGTGGTGTATCCTGTCAGCGCGATGACATATAACCAGTAGGCTCCCACGCGGTCGAAGATCCAGCCGCTCACCGGCGACATGAGGATGCTCACCATTCCGGCGATGGTCACCGAATACAGCGCCAGCATGGTTACCGTTTGTTGGGCTGGAGCTCGCTCGACGATGAAATAGGTAAAGGAAACCGCGTACAGACCCATACTCACTCCGTTGATCATGCGGTAGATAAAGAAACTGGCGATTGAAGGGTGAATGACAATGATCGCTGAAGCCAGCAGGTAAGAACATACGCCGGCTAACAATGTTTTCGCAGAGCCCTGGCGGCGCATGACGCGGTCCGCGATCAGCATCATCGGGATCTCAACCAGCGCCCCCACCGTGTTGATCGTCCCAATCAGGTTTGTCTTGGCTCCCAGTTGCTGCAGGAATACCGATTCAAAGCTCGTCCCATTTGAGCCGATCCACATCACTACCAGAGCGACCATAAAAGCGGTCAGCTCCCGATTCTTGAACATGTCCAGCAGCACCTGGCGCATGGGAATTCTCGGGGACTTAATCGCAGTAAGCTGTTCCACAGATTTTTGAGGCGGTGTTTTGACCAAAAAAAGGACTAAAATCGCCAGAGTCGTAATAGCGCCAAATTCATAAAAAATGGAAATCAGGCTGGTCCTCTGCACCAATAAACCGCTGAGTGTCGCCATCACTGCCCAACCGAGGGATCCCCACATGCGGACACTGCCGTAGCCGCTGCCCACTTCGTGGGCCGCCGCCAACGCCAGGATTTGCGATTGCGGATTCACACAGGAGGTGATCAAAGCGTTGAAGCCAATGATGACTGCCATATCCAAAAATACAGTCTGCCTGCTCAGGAAATAATACGCCAGTGTGTTTACCAATAAGGTCAATTGCAATATCAGGCGTGGACGGCGCATGGTATCATTCAACCGACCCCAAAAAGGCGCGGATATCAGGCCAACCAGGGCACTGATCGTTCCCAAGACGCCGATTTCGGTACCGCTTAAATGATTTTTGATATAAAAAAGGTTGATAAAAGGACTGACAGAGCCCATAGCGCCAAAATACAGCACGTAATACAGGCGCATCAACCATACATTGCGTGACTTACTAAATTGTCTTCTGAACACGCATTTTCACTTTCACAACTGAATTCAACAACCGTGCGGATTTGAATTATACCCTCGTCCTTTTTGCATCGGGGAAAGCTTTAAGTACGTATATCAATGGAAACCATTTTTTATTAAGGATTAATCGATGAGTTCTATTTTACAAGCTTCACATCTGGTAAAGAAATTCGGTAATTTTGCCGCGGTAGCAGATATCTCCTTTGAAATAGAAGAAGGGGAAATCTTCAGCTTTCTCGGCCCCAACGGAGCCGGGAAGACCACTACGATTTCGATTCTCTCCACTTTGATCGCTGCCACCAGTGGCGACGCGCAGATTGGCGGACACTCAGTCACCCGCGAACCCATGTCGGTGCGCCAATTGATCGGGGTGGTTCCGCAAGACCTGGCCCTCTATGAAGACTTGAGCGCCCGTGAAAACCTGAATTTCTGGGGAGAAATGTACGGATTGAGCGGTAAAGCCCTGCATCAGCGGGTGGATGAAGTCCTTGACCTGGTGGGCATGACCGAAAAAGCCAACCAGCGGGTGAAGACTTATTCTGGCGGTATGAAACGCCGGGTCAATATCGGCGTAGGGCTGCTGCACCGTCCCCGTTTGCTCTTCATGGACGAACCTACCGTCGGCATCGACCCGCAATCGCGCCGTGCCATTTTGGATTCGGTGAAAGCGCTGAATCAGGCTGGGATGACAGTTTTGTACACCACTCACTATATGGAAGAAGCCCAGGAACTTTCGAACCGCGTGGCTATCATCGACCACGGTCAATTGATCGCGCTGGGTACACAGGCCGAGCTCACCCGCCAGGTGGGTGAAACCGATACGCTGGTGCTGCACGTGGGTGAAGAGGAAAATCTCGATGTACTGGTAGCTGCTTTGCGCGCCATTCCCGGCGTCATCAAAGCCGACCGCAGCGATCATGCCATCACGGTCATCACTCCTGCCGCTGAAGAAATTCTGGCTCCTGCCATCCTGCAGGCGAATGCAGCCGGCATCAAGGTCCGTTCTGTTGACATTCAGGAACCTAACCTGGAATCGGTCTTTCTAAATTTAACCGGCCGCGCGCTGCGAGATTGAGGGAGAAACCGTGAAAAAAATTTTCCTCATTGGCATTAAGGATTTAAAGTTAATGTTCCGCGATCCGGCCGCACTGGTTTTGATGCTGCTGGCGCCTTTTGTGTTAACCATCGGTCTGGGTTTCGTCACCGGCCGGCTGGGAAATTCTTCCAGCAGCGGCATCAGTAATATCCGTGTTCTGCTGGTAAATCAAGATCAGGCGCAGTTGGGTAACGCGCTGGTGCAGATGTTTCAATCTACCGATCTCAACGACCTGGTGGATCCCGTCGTTATGGACGATTTTGCCTCCGCGCAGGCGCAGGTGGATAAGAACCAGGCCAGCGCTGCCATTCTCGTCCCCGCTGGGTTCACTTCCAGTATTATTCCAGCGGGCGGAGAAACCTCCACAAATACCACAGTAATTCCGCTTCGGCTCTATGCCAACCCCACTGACCCAACCAGTGTTGGCGTGATCAAAACCCTCCTTGCCGACTTTTTGAACCGGGTGGAGACCGCGCGTGTCAGCGGCCAGGTCAGTATCGAACAAATGTTGAGTTCAGGCATCATCCAACACGCCCAGGCGGGCAGCGTTGGCGCCGAACTGAGCCAGCAGCTTTCCATTTCCAGCCAGAATACACCCACCATCCCCATCCAGGTACAAACCGGTAATGTGAATTCGTTAAAAGTAGATACTCTGGCTTTGCTCGCGCCGGGGATGGCGATGATGTTTTTGATGTACACCGTCACCTACGGCGGGCGCTCGCTGCTCACCGAGCGTAATCAGGGTACGCTGCCCCGCCTGCTTGTTTCGCCCACGAGCTCCACCCAGGTGTTAGGTGGAAAAGTGTTCGGCATCTTTCTCACCGGCCTGGCGCAAATGTTGATCCTGATTCTCGGTACTACGTTGCTCTTCAAGCTGCAATGGGGTGATCCGTTGGCCGTGCTGGTTCTGATCACGGCTGCCGTGGCTGCGGCTACCGGTTGGGGCCTACTCCTGGCTTCGATCGCCAAGTCCACCGGTCAAATCTCCTCGATTGGTTCCGCCTTGATGTTGATCTTCGGTCTTCTGGGCGGCAGTTTCTTCAGCCTGGCCAACCTGCCCGCCTGGGCGCAATCTCTGGCGCATATTTCCCCTAACGCCTGGGGCATGGATGGTTTTACCACCCTGGCGCTCGGGAACGGCCTCTCTGCCATCCTGACGCCGGTGCTGGCTTTGCTGGCAATGGCGGTCCTCTTGTTTACAATCGCGGTGCTTATCATCAACCACCGTGGCTTTGCATCCGTTTAGGAATCTGCCATGAAAAAAATCTTTGCCATTATGATTAAAGACCTTCGGGTGCGTTTTGCCTCGCCCTCTGAGTGGCTCTTCTTTCTCCTTCTACCTATCCTGTTCACGGTCATTCTGGGCAGCGCCACCGGGTCTGTATCTGATCCCAGGGTGCAGCTTCCAGTCGTAGATCTGGCACATTCCTCGCTTTCGGCACAGTTGAGTTCCGAATTGGGGCAATCCCAGTCGGTCCGCGTCACCGCCGAAGACCTGAGCAAGGCCCAGGCGGATTTCGCTTCGCGCCGTAATTCTGCTGTGCTCATCATTCCAGCCGGGTTCGACTCGCAGGCGCAGACTGCCAATACTTTATCGGTAAAGCTGCTGCAGCAGCCCAGCAACCTGGATGCGCTCATCTCCGCCCAGGCAGTACAGGCCGCCCTGAGTCAAATCAGCAGCCTGACTACGATCGCCAATCAAAGCGTGGCCGCCGCTGAAAAGATCACTCCCTTCACCAGCGAGTCGGAACGCCAGGCTTATTTCAACGCTTCACTCACGCGGGCACAAACCGAGTTGGCAGCGGCACCGCAGCGATTGTCGGTCACACAGGGAACCACCCCGGATCAGATACAGTACGATCCGCTCGCCAATTCCTCCGCCGGTCAACTGATTACCTGGGTCTTCATCCCGCTGATCGGGCTTGCGGGTGTCTTCGCCTATGAACGCCAAAAGGGCACCCTGCGTCGGCTATTGACCACTCCTACAAGTAAAGCCATCTACCTGATTGGCACCATCGTCGGCCAGGTTCTGACTGCTCTGGTACAAATGACGCTTCTGGTCGGGTTCGGCATTGTGGCGCTGCATGTCAACTGGGGGCAGAACCCTCCGGCTCTGGCGATCATGCTGGTGGCTTCCGCGCTGGCAGCGTCTGCCCTGGGAACCATGCTGGCGACCTTTGTCAAAACCGAAAGCCAGGCAAGCGGCATCAGTGTCATGCTGGGGATGTCTATGGCTCTGCTGGGCGGCTGCTGGTACCCGCTTGAATTATTCCCCCAGACAGTGCGCACCATTGTCAAGATCTTCCCGACCACCTGGTCCATGCAGGGTTTGCTGGATATCCTCCTGCGCGGCGCAGGGGTCAAAGCGATCCTGCCTGATGCTGCCGTACTGCTCGGCTTTGCTGTCCTTTTTTTCAGCATCGGCGTGCGGCGGTTCCGCTACGAATAAAACGCTTCACTTTTATTGGCAGGAAATGATTGCCGGCAGCGAATGAATATTCAAAATTCCCAATTTCTTCATCCAGAGATTGGGAATTATGTTGAAAACGTAGAGATTACCTGAGTTGTTTTGAATTGATGCAGCTAAACTCTGCGGTAGGAATACTCATTTTGTCGATGAATCGGGCGGTTCGCACTCGCAATATTTCTTTAACATTTTTCGGTTTTCCACATCGAGTAATTCAATTACCACATGTTTGATGACGAAATCTTGCACTTCAGCGCCTAACACTGAACCCGCAAGCACTCCACCG
>Ga0224522_1000050_pt1 | contig 70676 bp, 61 predicted proteins | sample CFST25metaG_FD_182733 | JGI IMG/M metagenome (GOLD analysis project Ga0224522, IMG submission 182733) | Peat soil microbial communities from Stordalen Mire, Sweden - C.F.S.T25 | ecosystem: Environmental > Terrestrial > Soil > Wetlands > Peat | place: Sweden: Norrbotten County, Stordalen Mire...
TAACGGTATAATCTTCTTGGTGAGTCATTTCAGTCTCCTATTTCTGGTGTGGTAACCTATTTAGGATACTTCTGACTCACCACTTTTGTTAAGGTTCATCAATTTACAGAAAGAATGTTACACCAACTGCAAAAATCCTTTGTGATAAAAGGTTAAAAGAATTTATATCTTGTTTCTTAGTAGATAGCAAATTTGTTTCAATAAGATTTGCTTGTTACCACTCTCCTCTTGTCTTAAAGAATATTGACATTAGTTGGAGGATTTGTATAATAATAAGTAACATATTGTGTAATATTCCACTATACGTTACTTTTTGAGGTTTTATGGATCCTGTCAAAGATACACAAAAGACCTATCAGAATCATCGCGAAATCCAGCGCGAAAGAATCCTAGAAGCAGCCGAGATTTTATTTATCCGTAACGGTATCGACAATGTGAGTATTAGTTCGATCGCTGCCGTGGCCCGCATTGCTCGGAAAACCTTATATGAATATTTCCCTAACAAGCAGGAAATTGCCTGGGCGATTATGCAAAAGATATTTACTGAAAGATACACCAGTTTTGATCCGTATCAGCTTCCCGAAGGCAACGGTTTTCAGCGTGTTGAATATTTTTTGTTTCAAATAATTAGTATGCTGGAACTATATCCTGAGCATATTCGTTTTATTGCCGAATTTGACACATTATATGCTCGTGAAGGCGATGCTATACGCATGCGCAAAATGTATGGTTTAGGTGGGGACTTGATCATCCATATGATCCAGCAGGGAATTGCGGATGGTTCGATCCGCGCAGATTTTGACCCGGATTTGCTGAGTGCCTCCATGCTCAACCTGGTAAGCGGCATGAACAGTCGTTTTTCTACCCTTGGAAATCAAATTAAAGATGAATACGGTCAACCAGTGATGGAACTATATCGAGAGATTTGCCGCATTTTCCTACGCGGCATTCAGTCAAACCATTCTGCCCAGGGATAATCAAGGAAAACTGACAAAATAATTTACATGGATTTAATTAAGTTATTAAAAAATCAGAATCAAAAAGGAGAGAACAAAATGGCTAAACAGAAAACGCAATACCCAGAAGACTTCAAAACCATGTTTGGTGTTTCAACAATGGGTATAGCTCAGACTTTTGCTAATGCCCTCATTACGGGCTATCTGATGCTATATATTACCGATTATTCCGGTGTTTATACCGGGATTGCAGGAAAAGCTGCAGCGGTTGCTACATTGATGCTATTGCTGGGCCGACTTTGGGATGCCATCAATGATCCGATCGAAGGATTCATCATGGATCGCTGGCCACGATCAAAATGGGGTAAGTTTAAACCATTTATGTTTATATTTACTTTAGTCTCGGGTATTCTGATCATTGCACTATTCAATATTCCAGCTAGCATTTCAGACATTGCTAAAGTTGCCTTAATCTATATCCTTTACTTCGTGTTTGATGCAGCCTTCACATTATTACCGATTGTGCCACTGACTCAATCACTCACCAATGATGCTCGTATCAGAGGCAAACTAATCGGAGCCCCAAGAATTGTTAATCTCCTTCTCGCCATGGTAACCTCATTCTTCATTGCCATCGCTATCGCACTAGGTAAGAGTGGTAATCCCAACATTGGACTGGCAGTGATCGTATTCATGGTGCCATTAACCATTATTTCCATGATTGGCGTCGCGTTGATCAAAGAAGGTACAAACAATGCGGATGAAGAACAAGTCAAAATCAAAGATTTCTTTGTCATGATTAAATCTAACAAACCATTATGGATTTACCTGATTTCAACCTTATTAGGTGGGTTTGTATACACTTTCATTTTTGCTGCAGAAAACTATTACATTAAATATGCCTTTGGTGTAGCTAATTTTGGCACACAGACTGCGATCATGGGTATGCTCATTATTGTCAGTATGATGGCAGGTGTGTTTCTCTCACAGTGGATGCTTAAATGGAAAGGAATGACACCTGGGTTAGCCTATCTAATTTCATATGGTCTGTGCTTCCTACCATCAGCCATTTTATGGTTGATCAACCTGGCTGGACCTATTACCAACCTTGCGCTTTTTTACCCACTGATTTTCCTTGCAATACTTGGAACCGGGTTGAGCTTTGTCCCAGGGCAGCTCGTCCTTATGGAATGTATGGATTACAACAAAGATAAAACAGGTAAAAGTATGGAAGGGTCTGCAAATGCATTGCAGCAATTTACTACAAAAGTCCAGGCTGCACTTGCCTCCGCTCTTACTGGAGTCATTCTTATTGCGGTTGGTTATAACGCCGAGTTGTATAAGGACGCTTCTGCCATTCCAGCTGATTTATTTACTGGCCTGGGTTTTGTGATGTTTGCCTTGCCTGCGATTCTGGGGTTAGCTTCGGCCGCAGTCATGTTCTTATACCCACTTTTGAAGAAATCTCAACGTGATGCAATGTACGCCGAGATCGAGAAGAGAAAACTCGAAGCAACTGCTTCAATTGATTCCTCTGCCAAATAGGCCTCAATGCTTTTCCTCAATCTGCTGGATTGAAAACTCCAGCAGATTGTCACTTTTCTCTTAAAAAAGAATTTTTAAGAGAAAAGTGATTCTTCATGGATAGCAATACATTCCATTTCTGGTCAACACAAAGGTGATATGAAGATCGAATTTGATCCCAATCAAAATACAAAACCCACTGATCGATCGTGGCAGATTTGCGTAGGCAGCGACCACGCCTTCCAGGCTCACCGCGCCGACTGGCAGCGGGACCTAAAATTCGTCCACAACGAACTCGGCTTCAAATATGTCCGCTTCCACGGGATATTGGACAACGATATGAACACGTTCCAACGTTGCTCAGACTTTATCTCGGTGCCAGGGGCGAAAAAGATCGAATACCACAACTTCTGGCAAGTGGGGCAGGTATATGACGCGATCTTGAAGGCGGGAATGCGCCCATTTGTAGAACTCGGCTTTATGCCCTCCGCCCTGGCCTCTGGCAAGGCAACCATCATGCATTACAAGGGAAATGTTACCCTGCCCAGGAGCTTTGAGGCTTGGCACGATCATGTGAAGGAATTCACGCAATTCCTTCTGGATCGCTATGGCAAAGAAGAGGTTGAGCAGTGGTACTTCGAAGTTTGGAACGAGGCTGACCTGTTCAACTTCTTCCGGGGAGAACAAAAAGACTACTTCAAGCTATATAAGTACACTGTGACTGCCATCAAGGAAGTCGACAACAATCTGCGCGTGGGTGGCCCTGCCACCTCAGGTAACAGGTGGATACCAGAATTTCGGGCCTACCGCGAATCCGAAAAACTGCCCTTTGATTTCATCTCCACACACCACTATCCTGGTGATGGCTTCGGGCAGTCGCTAGGCGCCGGAATGATGATGCATTTATTAAAGACCATACGGAACGGCGCTGGCAAATCCCTGGCCGATGTTAATAAGGAGTTGTTCTACGACCCCGAAGTGTTCAAGCGCATACCCAAAGGAGAATTGCACCGCCAAATGGTGATGACAAAATCACAGGCCAGCGACAGGCCGCTGCTCTATACCGAATGGAACAACTCCTCTGTGTATGGCGCGCCGGTGCATGATTCCAAGTTTTCTGCGGCCTTCGCTTTTAAAACAGTCTTGGATATTGACGGCGAAGTTGGATGCTATTCTTTCTGGAATTTTTCTGATATTTATGAGGAAATCTTTTTCATGGCAGAACCATTCAACGGCGCTTTCGGCCTGGTGACCATAGACGGCATCCCCAAGCCCAGCTTCTGGGCATTCAAGTTGCTGTCCCTCTTGGGCGACATACGTTACGAATGGCACTTTGAGAATGGTGACGTTGAAGCAGCAGCTTTCAACAAGAATGGCGCTCTCCAGCTCGCTGTCTATAAGCAGAGCACCGTCGAACGCAGCGAGCCGGAACAAGTGAAAATTGTGCTCACCGACCTTGATAAACCCAACCGGGTCACGGTTATGAAAATCGACGATAACCACTGCAATCCCCAGGGCGAATGGAAGAAGCTTGGCAGCCCGCGTTATCTTTCCAATGGGCAGGTTGAGATGATTAAGCAAAATAGCGCATTGCGTGAAGAAAACCTGGCTTATGAATATAAAAATGACATTTTAACCCTCTCAACTGATCTTGATGTCAATGATATCCAGCTCCTAATGATAAATTTTTAAGGAAAGAGCGTTTTGCATTTTCTACAAATTGGTAGGGACGTCGATAATTTTCAATTGAGGAAAGTAAACATATGGAAAAACAAGATTTCAATATACATTGGAGTTTTTACAAGCAAGGCAGAGAGGACCTTCGGCAGGTCGTCAATCTACCTCACGATGCCATGATCCATGAAACGCGGAATCCCGATAGCGCTGGTGGCAGCGCGGTAGGTTTCTTCCATGGCGGTGTTTATGTCTATGAAAAAACCTTTATTGCTCCAGTCGAGTGGCGTGAGAAGTACATTACCTTCGAGTTTGAAGGTATTTATAAAGATAGTAAGGTATTCCTGAACGGACAGGAAGCAGGCGGTAGACCTTATGGGTATTCTCGTTTCTTTGTCCAGGCGGATGGTTTCTTGTGTTATGGCGAAGAAAACACTATTCGAGTCATTGTGGATAACGCTCAAATGCCGAACAGCCGTTGGTATACCGGAAGTGGCATTTATCGACCTGTGCATCTGCTTGTTGCGAATAAAACGCACATCGAATTGGATGGTGTGAAGGTGTCAACCTTATCCTACGACCCGGTTAAGATCCTTGTCGAAACCAAGACGAACGGCGGCGAGATCACGGTCGAGATCCTTGATGGCGACAAAGTGGTGGCAATAGGGGAAGGTGCTGTAGTTGAATTCAACATAAAAAATGCCAAATTGTGGTCTGATGAAACCCCTAACATGTATCAATGCAGCGTTACCCTTAAGGAAAACGGCAAGGTTATAGACGAAGTTACCGAGAATTTTGGCATCCGCAAAGTGGAGTGGAATAATAAAGGATTGTTCATCAATGGCAAGGAAACGTTACTTCGCGGCGGTTGTGTCCACCATGACAATGGAATTTTGGGTGCCTGCGCATATGATAAAGCCGATGAACGGCGTATACGCATCTTGAAGGAAACAGGGTTCAATGCCATACGCAGCTCCCATAATCCCAGTTCAAACGCGATGCTGAATGCGTGCGATAAGTTCGGGATGTATGTCATTGATGAGACTTTTGACATGTGGTATTTTCATAAAAATAAATATGACTATGCCACGGATTTCAACGACTGGTATCTTGAAGATATCCACGCGATGGTGGAAAAGGACTTCAACCATCCATCTGTGATCATGTATTCCATTGGTAACGAAGTCTCAGAGCCTTATCAGGAACGAGGGATAAAACTCACCAAGGAAATGGTGGGTTATATCCATGGTTTGGACAGCAATCGTGCTGTCACGGGCGGAATTAACCTGATGATCATCAATATGGCGAGCAAAGGTAAGGGCATTTATAAAGAAGAAGGTGGTCGTTTTGACGACAAAAAACCTGCAAAGAAGAAAAAACAGCAGGCAACTGGAAGTCTTTTCTTCAACATTCTCGCCTCCATGGTTGGAACGCAAATGAACAATATGGCAAACTCAAGCGCTGCCGATAAGGCGGCAAGTCCTTGCTTAGATACTTTAGATATCTCGGGGTACAACTATGCCTCAGGACGTTATGCGATGGAAGGCAAGAAACATCCTGATAGGTTGATCTATGGTGCAGAGACCTTCCCTCAAGATATCGCCAAAAACTGGGAAATGGTGAAAAAATATCCCTATCTGATGGGTGATTTCATGTGGACCTCCTGGGATTATCTGGGGGAATCAGGTATGGGAGCATGGTCATACGGCAGTGGTGGTGGATTTGAAAAACCGTATCCATGGTTCGTTGCTGGTCCAGGAGCCATTGATATTTTGGGGAATATTGATGCAGTTGGAAAATATGCGGCAGTGGTTTGGGGTCTGGAGAAAAGACCCTATATTGGCGTGTGTCCTGTCAACCATCCTGGAGTTCGAGTGTCAAAAGCAGTTTGGCGCGGCACAAACGCAATCAATAGCTGGTCCTGGAAAAACTGCGACGGAAACAAAGCGAAGATCGAGGTATACTCTGATGCGCATATAGTGGAACTTTTCATCAATGGAAATTCATTGGGCAAAAAGAAGATCAAAACTTATAAGGCAGTATACAAGACCACGTTTGTATCAGGATCGATTAAGGCGGTCGCTTATGGTTCGGACAGTAGCAAACAGTCTGAAAGCGAGCTCGTTTCTGCAACGGGTAAGACCAGAATTGCCATCAACCCCGAAGAGACCACTATCAAAGCAGGCGAACTCGTCTATGTCAATATCCACCTGGTAGGTGAAAATGGTGTAGTTGAGAGCAATGACGATAGACAGCTTACCCTTACCGTCGATGGTGGTAAGCTGTTAGGCTTTGGCAGCGCGAATCCGTGTACAGAAGAGCGCTTTGACAGCGGCAGCTATAACACATTCTATGGTAGATCCCTCGCGGTGATCCACACCGATAAATCTGGAGAACTGACAGTTTGTGTTACAGGCAAGGGGCTGGAGTCTGCCAAGGCAAAAATCAACGTGCTCGACTGAAATCCGATTTGTTGCCTTTTGCCAGGAGAAATTCATGTTAACTATCCAAAACATAAAGGTCGAGTATCTGAGAGAGCCCAATGGCATCGATATTACCAAACCCATGTTTTCCTATACACTCGAGGGAGATTCCAGTTTCCAGTCAGCCAATCGCCTCGTTTGTGCATACGGCCAAGCCTTTTAAACACCAAAATAGAGACTTGACGAACCCACGCAAAGAGGCTGCTATACGCATATCGATCAACTGCTATTGCGTGACGGGTAAGTGTAGAACAGCGTTCGTCGGCCTGCCCCCTTTAGGGGGGTGAAGCTGATTTGCAGAACCCAACCCAAAAATGGCACGGATTCAGGATCTTTGCTCACACCGCGCTGGGTGCTAGCGTAACCCGGAGGTCCTCAGTTCGAATCTGAGCCCCGCTACTATTTTCCAAACGACCATTTCTGGTCGTTTTTGGTTTAAACATGCGTTGATTCCTTGAGCTATTTAGTTAAGAAGAGAAGATGCATAAGGCGTTTACTATCTCTTCCAGAGACAGATCAAGAATTTCATTCCAGCGAATCAACTACAATATACCAATTTCGGTAGGCTTTTCCAAAAACATATACCGATTTTTATTTTCAATGGGAGATTTACCTTTTCAACGTTTTAATCTGACAATCAGTGTGTGAAGCAAACCAATTCTCCAGAGAAAATATCCATTCCTCATTATAGAATCTTAAAACGGGAAATCAAAGTTCGTCAAAGCCAGTTCTTTCTGCAAGAATTTAATTTCTTTTTGCAAGTTGGGATTAACCTCTACTCCCCGGGAAGCAATGATTTTTGATTTTTCATACTCTTTTTCTCCGGCTGTGTAAATCCGTGTGGAACCGGGAGCTTTTTTTGAATTCCTCAAGTCGCGGAGAATATGGCCGGTTGTGGCTTTGAATTCTTGAATATCGATGAAACTCTCAATGTTAATTGCCATGAAAAAGTGACCCACTCTGAAAGGTTGAGGCGTCCCATCTGCCGCTATCCCGGTCAATCCCTGTAAGAAAGCTCCGCCTTGTAGAGATGCAGAAAGTATTTCGACAATCGTTCCAAGCCCATACCCCTTGTACCCTGCCATGAGTTCACCAGCTCCACCCAGCGGTAGAAAAGAAGCTGCTCCCTGACCCATCGCCTGAAGCGCTTTTTCCGAATCTGTGACTGGCTTATTATCCGAATCGATCAACCACCCTTCAGGAATGGGTTTCTCAGCCCTGGCCAGAACTTCGATTTTTCCTCTCTGGGTGATAGGTGTAGCGCCATCGAATAAAAAGGGAATCTCTTCATCTGTAGGCGCTCCAAAAGCGATTGGGTTTGTTCCCAACATGGGTTGTACCCCAAAGGTTGGTGAGACAGATGGTCTGGCATTGGTGACTGTCATTCCAATCATATTGTTCTTGATCGCCATTAATGGATAATATCCCGCAATACCAAAGTGGGTGGAGTTTCTTACAGCCACCGATCCCATCCCATATATCTTTGCTTTATCTATAGCCATTTGCATTGAACGGGCGCCGATCACCATCCCCATTCCTTGATGCCCGTCTACCACCGCGGTTGTTGGGCCTTCGCGTACAATTTCGAAATTTGTTATAACTTTGTGCTGGCCGGTTTTAATCCGATCATAATAATATTTTAACCGGCCAATGCCGTGAGATTCGATCCCGCGAATATCAGACTCGATAATTACATCTGCGCAAATTTTTGCATCAAATGAGGGTACCCCTACCCCTAAAAGAACTGCTTCAATAAAATTCTTAAGCGTTGCTATTGGAATGTAGCAGGTTTTTTCCATAATCGTTCCTCCAAAAATAAAGATAACGAACTAAAAATATTCATCAGGGTTTCTCTTTATCCAAATAATCCCACTATTTTTGCTTATTGGAATAACCAGCATACTGGCCTGTTTTCACCCAAAATCTAGGTAGAGGTAGAATTTTCTCCTTCGATTAGCTTCCAGACCCAGCCCAACCCAAGAGCTTCCAGCCTGGCCTGACCTGGAACACCTCGTTGTGCATCCCAACCGGCAAACTTGTAATAGAATGCCAAGGCTTTTTCCATCCGCTCCGGGTCGACGGATCGGCCATCGCTTTTTCCCCCGGTCAAAGGCTGCATCAATTTCTTAGGCAAATTATCAGCAGAACCGTCAATGCCCTCGCGTAGATTGAAAGCGCGCAGCAAGTTAACTCTTTTCTCACCCAGCCGCAGCAATTCTTCGATGCTGACGTCCCAACCCGTCACTAAATGCACAAGTTCGACCAATTGAGCCGGCTCATAAAGCTGCCAGCCGGCGCCAAAGACAAACTGGCACACATTAAGCGAATCCATACAGGAATACAGGCATTGGGTCACATATTCATAACGAACCACTTCTTCGTTCAACTCTAATTCTGCCTGCGGGTTCAGCAAACCGAGCTGTTTAGCCCTGTCCGGGTAGAAAGTATAAGCAGCGTCATGCTCGCTGGATTGGTGATCCGCTCCAAAGGGATTGACAGCGTAGATCAAACCCAGACCCGGTTTGGCTGTCGGCATGTGGCCTGGCAATTCCTGTTTTTTTACAGTCATCACCAAATCTCTGGTTCCACCGCCCAATACCTCTGCCGCCCTGGCCGAGCCTTTGGATAAAAGGTCGCCAAAACCGGTACGATGAGCAATCTCTTCCACCAATTGGAGCATGAAAGCGGTGTTGCCAAAGTGCAAGTCAATACCACCGGTAGTCTCTTTCGTGATGAAGCCGTGCTCGAAACAGTCCATCGCCCAGGCAATCGTTGCGCCGCAAGAGATCGTGTCCATTCCATACATATTACATAATTGATTGGCATAGGTAACCGCGGCAAGATCATCGATACCGCAGCTGCTGCCGAAAGAATAGAGGGTCTCATATTCAGGACCACCGTAGGTTGGGTCAACCGGGTAAGCGCCGCCGATAATCTCATCGACCGGCTTGCAGCGAACTGAGCAGGCATAACAGCTATCACGCTGTTTGAGGATGTCCTTGTTAATCGTAGCTCCATCAATCTTTTGGGCACCCTCGAAGGTTCCGCTCGACCAGTTTCGCGTTGCTAGGCCGCCTGTATCGCTCGCCCAGGCAATTCCACCTGCTGTTCCGGAGATGCTGAGCATGGACACATCTTTTTCTTTGAGATGATCGCTTCCCCATTTAGCAAACCGATGCACCCCGTCAGGATCGAAGAGGGTTGGCCTGAGTGAACCGCGAACCGCTACTGCTTTAAGATTTTTACTAGCCATTACCGCACCCATGCCGGTGCGTCCATTCGCGCGATTGGCGTTGTTCATTAAAGAAGCAAAGAGAACACCATTTTCGCCAGCGATTCCGGTTTGCAATACCTCAATTTTCTTATCCCCTAATTCCGCCCGAATAATTTCTTGAACTTCCCCTGTGACTTTTCCCCACAGATGACCAGCCGGCCGCAGTTCAAAATGACCGTCTTTGATCCAGAGGAAAACCGGTTCGGCAGCGCGACCAGTGACCACCACAGCATCGAAACCGGCAAACTTGAATTCAACCGGAAAAAAACCTCCACACTGTGAATCGCCAATTCCTCCGGTCAACGGAGATTTCGCCGCCACGGTCAACCGGCTCAAGCCTGCGACCGGTGCGCCGGTAATCACACTTGAAGCCAGTACAAGAGTATTGCGTGGATCAAGGGCATCGATATGTGCCGGTGTGGAATTCAAGATGTAATACATCGCCAGAGCACTACCGCCTAGAAATTCCCTGTAGAACTCTTCTTTCGTTTCTTCAACTTGGAAGACCTGGTCGGTCAAATCGAGGTGCAGAATTTTTCCATTGTATCCATTGGGCATAAAGAAATCACTTTCCGAATCAGGATTGCAAAGCGCGCCAGATTTTTTCCGGTGCGAGCGGCAGAGAGCGGATACGTTTTCCGGTGGCATTGAAGACCGCGTTCGCCACAGCCGGAGCCACCCCTTCAGCAACGATCTCTCCCAGCCCTTTGGCTCCAAATGGGCCGCTTTTTTCGTAAGAGGGTACCAGAATCGAGACAATCTCCGGCATTTCATCGGCCTGGAAAATGTGGTAATCGCCAAAACGGGGGTTCAACAACCGACCGTGGTCGTCATAAACCATTTCTTCCGAGACAGCATAACCCAGCGCCTGCGTCATCCCGCCTTCCACCTGCCCGATGGCAGCCTGCGGATTGATGACTGTACCGCAGTCGACTGCCAGCACCAATTTCTTCACACGCACCTCGCCGGTTTCGATATCCACTTCGACCTCAGCAAACTGCGACCCGAAAGAAGGAGGCGAGACCATCGATACATGCGAGGCAGTCGCCATGATTTGTTCCTGATTCAATGTATGCAAGCTGTGCAATCCAATTTCACCTAGGGGGACGCTTTGACCATCCGCTGCAATGATACGTCCGTCTTCAGCAACCATTCCATTCACTGGGGTGTTCAGCATCAAGGCGGCTCGTTCGAATAATTTCTGGCGTACCATTTCAGCAGCTTTTTTGACTGCCATTCCCGAAATATAGGTGGTGCTCGAAGCGTATGCGCCGACGTCGAATGGGGTCAGGTCTGTATCAGAAGAGTAAACCAGCACTTTGTCGAGAGGAACACCCAGAATCTCCGCTGCCATTTGTGCCAGGACAGTATCCGAACCGGTGCCTAGATCGGTCGCTCCAATCAGCAAATTAAAACTACTGTCGTCATTCATTTTGATCATCGCCCCGCCCATGTCCAGGCCGGGGATAGCCGTACCATGCATCAGAATGCACATTCCCAGACCCCGACGTATGTTGGGACGCTGTGGATCGATTTTCCAGTTCGGATCACTCGCCTGCTTCCAATTGATAGCGGCAGCAGCCTGTTCGACACAATCGGGCAGCCGGCTGCTGGGAACGGTCTGAGCGACAGGGCCACCCTCACCCAACAAAGCCATAATCGCAATATCGTCGCCCACTCGGATAGCATTCTGCATACGAAAGACTATAGGATCCAGCTTAAGATCGGCAGCAATCTCATCCATAAAGCTTTCCATGGCAAACTGTGCCTGCGGGCCTCCAAAACCCCGGAAAGCGGATGGCACAGGCAGGTTGGTATACGCCACCTTTGAATCGAAGCGAATGTTCGGGCAGCGGTACGTTGATAAACCTCTTGCCCCAATGAGGTTTACGACTGTCTGACCCTGTACTCCGTAGGCACCAGTATTTTCTATCACCGTCATATCCAGCGCTTTTAGATTCCCTGCCCGGTCTACACCGGCACGGTAGGTGATGGTTGCCGGGTGCCGTGACCGACCATTGCTGAATTCCTGAACGCGGTCGAATTCGAAACGCACTGGCCGGCCAGTTTTCATAGTCAGATGGGCACACAGATCTTCGAGGATGATATCCATTTTGCCGCCAAACCCACCCCCCATCCGCGGTTTAATCACGCGGATACGGCTGATGGGCAGACCTAAAATCGGTGCCAGAACCCGGCGCATATGAAAAGGTGCCTGGGTTCCCGTGCGGACGACCAGCCTGCTGTCTTCGTCCCAATATGTGATGCAAACGTGCGGCTCGATAGGTGTCTGCTGAACCTGCTGCACTTGATAGGTGTGCTCGAAGATTCTGTCCGCCTCGTGAAAACCCTGCTCCACACTGCCAACTTCGGCCTTGATGGTGACTACCAGGTTGTGCTTCGCATCTTGAATACCAATTGCGTCTGGCTCATCGTGGATCACCGCGGCGCCTTCCTTTAATGCATCCTCTGCCTCGAAGACGGCAGGCAGCAATTCGTAGTCTACCTCGATTAACTGAAGTGCTTGCCGGGCAATCTCGGCTGTATCAGCCGCCACCACCGCTACTTTATCACCCACGTAGCGCACTTTATTGTCCAGACTCACCTGGTCATAAGGCTTTGGGTTGGGATAAGATTGACAGCCGGGGGCAAACAACACACGTGGCAAATCTTTGTAGGTCAACACCGCCCGAACACCAGGCAGAGCACGCGCTTTCTCGACGTCTATGGAACGAATACAGGCGTGCGCGTGCGGACTGGTCAAGAGCGCAGCCGTAAGCATACCGGGCAGAACAAAATCATCGGTGAAAACAGGTTTCCCCTTGGCTAATCGCCAGGCATCCACTTTTTGTTCGGATTTGCCCACCACAAGCGTGCTTTCAGGTTCGGAAACCTTGGTCTCCTCCAGATGAGGGTCAGAAAGTGTGTTTACTTGCGCCTTGGTTTGTGTTTTTTCGCGAAGTGGTGGAACCGCCTCTCCGCGCAGCATCGCGGCTGCTCGCAGGATTGCTTCCACCGGTTTTACATACCCGGTGCAGCGACAGAGGACAGAATCAAGCGTCTCTCGCGCTTGTTCGAGTTCGGGATATTGTTCCCGGTCGAGGAGTACCTTTGCTGCCAAAAGCATACCTGGAGTACAGTAACCGCATTGAATGGCTCCCGTTTCCATAAACGCCGTTTGCAAAGGGTGTAATTCCTGGTTTTTCGCTAAACCTTCAAGCGTAACAATGACAGCACCGTCCGCCTGGGCGGTAGGAATTAAGCAGGAGGAAACGAGTTTTCCATTCATTAATATGGAACAGGCGCCACATTCTCCAGAACCGCAGCCGTATTTAACGCTCCAACAGCTCAACCGCCTCAAAGTCCTCAGCAGCATCTCACCAGGCTGGGCTTCGACTTCCATATCTTCTTGATTCAAATTAAAGTGGATACGAGTCATTTGCTTTCACTCCTGTATTTCAACTGCCAAGCGAGTTTTTCGCTTTTTCCCAGGCCTTCAGGATCGCCCGGTTAATTACAACCTCTGCCATAGCACATCTGTAATCGGCGCTGCCCTTGAAATCTGCCACTGGTTTATAGGCTCCTGCGGCCAATCTGGCAGCCAGGTTGATCCTCTCTGTGTCCATTGGCTGATCTTGCAGTGATCTTTCCAGTGTTTCAACCCTTCCGGGGAGAGGAGTTGCGCCAGCCAGAGCCAAACGGATTTGGGAAATACTCTCACCCCTTGTCTCAATCACAGCTAATGCAGCAACGATTGCCGCATCACTCGGTGTCCGGGCAACTCGTTCCAACGCCCATCCCCAACCACTCTCCGGGAGACCCATAAAGCTTGCTTCCATCATTAACTCCCCTTTTTGCAGAGCTTCATTTTTCGTCCCTTGAAACACCGGGAAACTGATTGTGCGCTGTTTATCACCTGACCCCTGCAGCAACAGTTTCGCATCCAAGACCAACATTACCAAAAGCAGTTCCGGTGAACCTTTATGGGATGGCTGAATGGCGCCCCACAAACTGGACATATTGCGAATTCTTTCCGGAGCTACTTGCCTAATAGCTTCATTAAATAAATTTCTTGTATGGCTTTTGAGTACTGGGTTTGTCATAATGGTTTGCAAATCAGTTGCTGCGCCGATATGCACGTAACCATCAGCAGATTCTCGAACATAATCCAACCCCAGCCAGCTCAGATCGACAAAGGCATCCGCTCCCATTTCCCCTGGCAAATCCGGACGGGGGTGAACAAGTAATGGAATTGCATTGAAATTCGGTCGGGACAGAAGATCAATCGCTTCTGCACGGGTTTTAGGGCGGTAATATTCAAAGGCTTGCGTCATGGCTTCCTCCTGCTAGATCCCATCTGCAAAGGCATCGATCACTGGCTTGATGTCAGGCATCATCGGGAAAAGGATCGGGCAGGTCACGCCTGCATCGATATATTCCTTCACTTTGGCTCGGCACTCGCTTGATGTTCCAACCGCCATCAGGCCGCGTACCACCTCATCCGGAATCTCGCGCGCGGCACGGATATAATCCGCTTCTTTCGCGGGCCAGGTTAATATCGACTGCACTTTTTCGAGCAGTTCTTGGCTTACGCCGCTGGCTTTCATAATATGCGGTTCGGTGGCTAGGTAATAAGCCACCAGCTTTTTTCCCTCTGCCATAGCCGCTTTGGGGTCCTCGTCGGACAGGCAGCAAACCAGCAGCTCGGGTAGGTCCACATCCTTGAGATTCTTCCCGGCTTTCTGCGCTCCTTGCTCAACCAGGCTGATGGCATGCTTGATATAGTCCACTGAGACAACATAGTTGAGTACAACTCCGTCGCAGATTTCCCCTGCCAGCTCGAGCATTTTTTCTCCAGTGGCACCCAGATAAATCGGAATATCGCGCGGGGAAGCATCGCCGTAGGCTAAATCCAGGCGGATATGATCCAGATGGACAAAATCTCCCTGATAATTGACTTCTTGCATAGTGAATAATGCCCGGATGGACTCGATATATTCACGCATCGCTTTGAGCGGTTTTTCGCGCTGCACACCCACCCGTCCTGCAATTGGTTCCCACCAGGCACCCAGCCCAAGCATGACACGTCCGTTGCCATCACTTTTTCCGCCCAGTTCCCACATCGTTGACCAGGTGGAGGCAATGACAGCCGGGTTGCGCGTCCAAATCGGCAAAACTCCAGAGCCAAAACGCAATCGCGTGGTATTGGACAAGAAAGCGCTCATCATCACAATGCAGTCTCGCGCCAGGCGGGTATCCGCTTGCCAGATTTCACTGAAACCTCGTTCTTCGGCGTACTTTACCATTTCCAATTCGTACGAAATGGCATGTTTATCTTGCAGGTAAAGGGCAAAGCGTGTGTGCATGGGTACCTCATTTCGCTTCTTAGATTAAAGCGCAGTCTGCCAAAGTCGTCTGGACTGCTTCCAGAGTGCCCGCCGCCGATCAACCGTCTCAGGGAGAGTGACTCCCTCCCGCAGCAGGATTCTGCCATTGACCATCACCAGTAGGACTTGCTCAGGATTACTGTACAGAACCAATTGATCGTAGAGATTCCATTCAGCGGCAGGTGTGGGGAAATTAGCATCGATCAACTGTAAGTCGGCACACCAGCCGGGAGCCAGCCTACCCACATTTGGGAGGTGAAGCGCGCGGGCTCCCCCTTCGGTTGCCATAAAATAGACCAGATTCGCCGGCATCAGGCGAGGATCTTGCTGCACAGCTTTGTGAATTAGAAAAGCTCCGCGCATGATCTCAAAAAAATTATCAATATAGCTGTCGCTGCCCAGACCAAGGGTCATATTGGCAGCTGCCATCTTTGGGATAGGAGCAATCCCGCCCCCGACTTCGCAGTTGGAGAGCGGCATGTGCGCTACCTGGACCTGATGCCCAGCCAGAAGAGCCACCTCTGTATCGTCAAGTTGAACGCACTGGGAGGCTACCATGTTGGCTCCCAGAACCCCCAGTTGATTGTAGAACTGCACCGGTCGCAGACCATAGTGGTCGAGACAGTACTGCACTTCGTATCTGCTTTCCGAACAGTGCATATGCACAAGACAACCCAATTGCCTGGCTGTCTCAAAATTCTTAAGAATAAATTCAGGCGAGCAAGTAAAGGTGGTATGGTAGCATATCAACCCCTGGATCAATCCTCCTTTTTGTTTGCAAGCAGTAGTGAAATTAATGTTCTCCTGAAGGCCAAGCAGACCGTTGACCTCACTCACCCGTTGTGTAGCTTCGAAAGAAAGCAAAGCACGTAATCCGTGGCGTGCCACAACTTCGCCTTCAACAGTCAGGCAGCCGGGCAAAGTATTGGGGGCTTCCAGACAATCGTAGAAACTGGTCACACCGCTTTGCAGCATCGTTTGGCATTGCCAGTCGACCGCAGCCCGCAGCATGTCATGGTCAACCCGGTCCTCGACCATAGGCCACCAGAATTCCTTTAGAAAGGGTTCAAACCCCGCAGGCGCTTTGGTAAGCGGCATACCATGCGCTAAAACTCCATAAAGGTGCGTGTGAGTATTGACAAAGCCCGGGGAGAGCACTTGACCATCAGCCCGCAGAACCTGATCATCGGGGTACTTAATGGCCAAATCTTCATTCGGGCCGGTGTCTGAGATAATCTCACCCAGAATACGAACGCCCCAGCCCTGCCGTGGGGGTTCTTTGGCACTGACAATTAGCCATTCAGGAAGAATGAGTATTCCAGCCACAATGCCTCTTTCTAGATAGATTCACCCGGCTGCCGGTAGAGATAGTGCCCTGAACCAGGCTGCGAACTGAGTTTCCCGTTTTCGACGATTACTTTCCCTCGGAGGATGGTCATGGAAGGGTAACCCTGCATGGTGAACCCTTCGTAAGGCGTGTAATCCACTTGTTCATGCAGAATATCTTGTGAAATTGTCACTTTTTTCTCCGGGTCAAAAAGGACAATATCGGCATCTGCGCCTGGCTCAAACGATCCCTTCTGTGGATATAGACCAAAAATGCGCGCCGGGTTAGTGCAGCAGACTTCTACCCAGCGGTTTAATGATATTCGTCCAACCCTGACGCCAAATTCATGGAGAAGAGCCAAACGTGATTCCACTCCAGGTAATCCTCCGGGGATTGCTTCAAAATTATCAAGGCCCAGATCTTTCTGCCCTCGGAAGAAAAATGGACAATGGTCGGTGCCGACGGTTTGAATATCACCCTCTGCCAGTGCTTCCCATAATCGCTCACGGTCGGCATCGGTGCGCAGGGGCGGCGAGCAGACAAACTTGGCTCCCTCAAAATTAGGGCGAGAAAGTTCCTTTTCTGTAAGTAGAAGATATTGGGGACAGGTTTCTCCAAAGACATTAATACTCTCTCTGCGCGCTCTCCGCAGCGCTTCAACCCCCAGGGCGGTGGAAATATGCACCACATACAGGCGGGTTCCGGCCGCTTTCGCCATGACCAGGCTGCGCTTGATGGCTTCTCCTTCTGCATCTGCCGGCCGTGAGAGAGCGTGATAAATCGGTGAAGTTTTGTTTTCAGCACGAAATTGGCTTTTGAGCTTTTCGATTAGTTCGTCATTCTCGGCATGCACCAGGACTGTACCGCCAGAGTCCTTTACTGCTTCCAGCACATTCGAGAATGCCGTATCGCTTAGGCGAAAACCTTCATAAGTGAGATAAGCTTTGAAGGAGGTGCAGCCTTGCTGACAAATTTCTGGAATTTCCGCTAATGTTTCGGGGGCATCGTTCCGGATGGTCATGTGCAATCCGAAATCGAGCACCGTTTTTTCTTCAGCCAGTTTGCGCCGGGCTGCTAAAGCCTGAGCCAGGCTTTCTCCTGAGCTGGGTTCTACAAAATCGATCAGTGTGGTCGTTCCACCGCAAGCAGCAGCATGGGTTCCAGTAAACCAATCATCGCTTGAGCGGGTTGCTCCGACAGGTGTATCCAGATGGACATGGGGATCCACTCCTCCGGGCAGCACCAACATACCGCTTGCTTCGATCATGCGCTTGCCCGTCAGGTTCTGACCAATGGCAGCAATCTGCTCCCCGCGAATGCCCAGATCGGCTTGCTGGATCTTTTCAGCAGTGACCAGCTTTCCGGCGTGGATGACGATATCAAAATCAGCTTCTGCCATAAATTTCCTCGATATCGGGCATGATTGGCCTACAATGCTGGAGGAGTGATCATACACAAAGCAGCCAGGTCCTCATCGCCCAAAGCGGTGAAACCGTTCAGAGAGGCACCTTCGTAATAAATACTGTCACCAGGTTCCAACACATAGGCGTTTTCACTGATACGAATCTCGAGCTTTCCCTGAAGAACGTACATCATTTCTTCCGTGTTTTTATAAAGCTGCTGGGCGGTGTGGCTTTCTCCTGCTTTCAAGCGGACGAGGAAACCTGCCATTTGGCGGCTCAGGTCTTCAGTCAGGAGCTCATATTGGAGATGAGGGTTCGGAAAACTGAGGAGCTTGTGCGCGTTTGCCCGCACCACCCGCTCCGGGTGTTCGTCGCCGTTGAGAAAGGTAAACATGGGGACATTGAGAGCCAAAGCAATTTTTTGCAAAGAGTTGATCGACATTTCGGTCAGGTCATTCTCAAGCTGACTGATGAAACTGGCGCTCAACCCGGTTTTTGCACCCAGGTCGCGTAAACTCAAGCCCAATTCCTGCCGTCGTTCCTTGATTTTTTGTCCGATCACAGTTAGCTCCCAGCGCTGAATTCAATTCACTTACCCTGCATTATAGCGGCAGCCAGGAAGTTGTCAAGTAATATTTATAATTATTAAGTGACACTTAACGATTAATTAAATTGATCCAACCCTCTTTGAGATGGATTCTGCCTTTTTGACCAGTTTAATTCGAAATACACTATTGTATTTTTCAAATCAAGTTGCTAAAATAAAACTGTTATTGCGCAAATGTTATGAGCAAATTCCTATATCGGAAAGGTTCCGCAGTATGTCGATCTTCATTCGCAACTGCTCTTATCTTATTCGTAACCCTGCCCAGGTCGAGCGGGACTGCGATATGTTGATCGACGGCAACTTTATCCAGGCTATCGGCAAAGATCTGCCTGTGCCCTCCGATGCTCAACTTTTAGACTGCAGCGGCTGTGTTGTGATGCCTGGATTGATCAATCCGCACACACACCTTTACCAAAACTTCATCAAGGGGATTTCTTCCGGTCTCCCCCTGGTGCCCTGGTGCAATCAGGTGCTCTTCCCGAGCGTGGATGCAATCCGTAAAACGATCAGCGGTGGTCAAAGGCGTGTGGCTTATCTATGGTCTGCGTTGGGAGCCATTGAAATGATTCGCGGAGGGATCACAAGCTGCATCGACATGGACATGGTCTACCCTGAAGTCGTGCGAGCCTGGCAGGAAGTAGGTTTTCGCGGAATAATAGCCTATACCCTTTCTAATCAGTGGGTTCCAGCAGAATTGCGCGCCGAAGAAGAGACAATGAAACACAAAACTCTGGAATTTGTCGAGAAGTTCCACCGGCCGGAGGAGTTGGTGACGGTATTCCTGGCGCCTTCAACATTGTTCCTTTGCTCTGACGATTTTCTCCGCTGGGCCAGTGAACAGGCTTCCCGGTTGGACCTGGGAATGCAAATTCATGTTTCTGAAACTTCTGAAGAAGTGACTGATCTACTAAAGCAAACTGGACACCGGCCAGTAGAACATCTCGCCTCTCTGGATATGCTGGGAGCACAATTGAGTGCCGTGCACTGTGTTCATCTCAATGAGCATGAATTGGATTTGTTAAAAGAATCAGGGACGAATGTAGTTCACTGCCCGAAGAGCAACATGAAACTGGCTGACGGGGCTGCGCCTGTCTCAACCATGCGAAAAATGGGTATTCATGTCAGCGTGGCGACAGACGGCAGCGCCTCTAACGATTTACTCGACATGTGGGAAGAAATGCGTTCCGCGGTAATGCTGGCACGCGTCAATTGCAACGATGCTTTTGCCTTGAACCCGCAAGAAGCATTCAGTATGGCCACTATCGAAGCTGCCCGGGCTGCAAGGATTGCAGCCGGTGTTCTCGAACCCGGAAAACTGGCTGATATCGCTGTTGTCGGTCTCAAAGCTGCACACCTGCAGCCTTTCCATGAGACTGATCTCTTCAACATGTTAGTTTTCTGCGCCAAATCAAATGATGTGCGGGATACGATCATCAACGGGCAGCTGGTGATGCGCGACCGCAGTTTCCCGAATCTTAATGAAACTGATCTGATCGAAGAAGCTGCAGCAATGGATGCAGAGTTGTTTCGTAAGCGGGCAGAATACTTGCCCAACATATAGGCTGCCGGAGAAGAAACTCGTTGTAACTACACTATCAGGCTTATCTGCAATGGAGGATATGGAACATGGACGAAATCTTAGCCAAGCTGCAGGAAATCTGCGGAAATGAACATGTCACAAATGAAAAAGTGGACCTTCTTTGTTATCGGCGTGATTGCGGACCCACACCTGGCGGCATTCCAGGCTACGTTTGCCGGCCTGAATCAACTGATGAAGTCGTCAAACTTGTAAAACTTGCCAACGAATTAAAGAAACCTCTCTTCCTGTGGGGAAGAGCCACTACTTTTGTAGATAACGGCGTGGCGGATGGTTGTATCGTCCTGGCTCTGGACTTGATGAACAAATTTGAAATTGACCTGCCGAATCAGGTGGTTCATGCAGAAACAGGCACTATCTGGCATGCCATCGATGGCGAATTAAATAAATCTGGCTGGGAGCTTTCCGCACCAGGCGGCGGCGGAATGTTTTCTGCTACCGTCGGCGGTACGATTGCTTACAACGCCGTTCCTCACGGCATCACCGAGTATGGAGTCACTGGCGACCATGTCGTTTCTTTGGAGGTCGTATTACCGGATGGGACGGTGGTGCATACCGGTTCTGCAGCAAATGACGCCAATGGAAACATCGCAATCGAGCGTGGTGCCAATGGACCAGACCTGGCCGGTTTATTTATCGGCTCATGCGGAACTCTGGGTGTGATCACCAAAGCAACCCTGGCAATCCGTCCCGTTCCAGAGGTCGAAGAGTTCCTGTTCTACACTTTCGATCAACTCGACAACATTGTGGACGCTGTTTCAGCCTTGCAGCGGCAGGCGGCTGCAACTTTCATCATCGGTCTTTTCGGCGGACCCAAGCCTTCTGGCATCAAGGCCAACTATACCCTGCACATAATTATTCGCGACAGTCAGACGACTGCCCGCGAGCGCAAACTGGCTGCCGAGGTGATTTGTCAGAGCTTCAACGGCATTGCCCAGGACCCAATCGCCACCAAACGCTACTGGACTGAGCATATGTATTCCTGGCTGCGCAATGATGGGCCAAGTACTTACTACGGCAGCCGTCCGTATTATTGCCCTGAGGTGGCCGGATTCCTGCCCACCCAAGCACTCAAAGAAGCTGTACCAGCCTTGAACCAGTACATCAAGGATACACAGGTGGAATGGGACAAGCATGGTATGCGCGTCAAAGGCTTTGATGTTTATTTCTCACGCAACGGCGGCTTCTTGTGGGTTGACACACTGTATAACGAGAGCAATGTTGAAGCCCATGCATATGGGTTGAAGGTAAGGGGCGATATTGCTGAAATATTATTCAGCAGGTGGATGTCGCCTGGTGGAATTGTTGCTGGTATCGCTCCATACATCATGTCCAAACTGGGGACTTCGTTCCAACTCATGCAAACCCTCAAGGACAGTCTGGATCCAAATCATATTCTCAACCCTGGCGTCTTGATGCTGGCCGGCGACCCGACTTTTGGAAAGATACCAGAACGCGCCAAACCGACCGGCCTTGAACTGGAAAAAAGCGGCAATATGACTTACCAATGCCTGCGCTGCGCTTTTTGTCTTGACGTCAGTTGGGTGGGTAAAAACTCTTCACTGTGTCCTTCCTACGATTATGGAAGTTTTGAATCCTATGTGGGACGCGGCCGTGTAGCTACTGCCAGGGCAATATTGGAAGGCGAACTGGATTACGACGAGAAAGTTGCTTCACGTATCTTCAGCTGCACCATGTGTGGTTCCTGCAGCGAACACTGCTTCAAATTTATTGATCTACGCAGTGTTTATCAGGAGATGCGCGAGGACATGGCGGTTCGCGGGCTGACCCCGGCGGGCCTTAAACAGGCTGCCGTGGATACTTACGAGCAGCGTAATCCTTACAACAAGTCCCAGTCTGAACGTTTCGGCTGGCTGAAGGACAAATCCCATCTCGACCACCCCGCCAAAACTGCTGTCTTTGTGGGCTGTACGCCTTCATACGTACGAAGGTCTTCGGCCAGTGAAGCCGTCAGCCTTCTGGACAAATTAGGGCTGGATTACACCATTGCCTCAGAAGAATGGTGCTGCGGTCACCCACTTATGTCAGCCGGTGAAAGGGAAAAAACTGCCGAATTCATGCGACATAACCTGGAGGCCTACAAGAAGCTTGGGGTAGAACGCATGGTTTTCCTTTGCCCTGGCTGCCAGATGACTTTCACCAATGAACTCCCGGATGTATTGGGAGCGTCTTTACCTTTCAAAACGCTCAACATCGTCGAGTTGATTGCCGAAGAGATCGGGAGCGGTCGTATTGAATTAGAAGGTCTGCCTGCTGGTACAGTTCTGACCTACCACGATCCATGTACGCTGGGACGCCAGTTGGGTATTTATTCTGCTCCGCGCACAATCATCAATGCCTTCCCCGGATCACGATTCAATGAAATGCCGCGCAACCAGCGCGATTCATTCTGCTGCGGTGCAGGCTCTTATGTGCGTTACGATTTTCCCGAGCTGACTGATAAAGCCGGGATGCAAAGATGGAATGAAGCCGTCGGCACCGGAGCCACGATGCTTTTGACAGCCTGTTCCTCCTGCATGACCGAGTTCCAACAAGTCAAAACCCAGACCAAAGATAACCTTGAAGTGGTCGATTTGGTCTCCCTGGTAAACAAACATGTCCGTGTCAGAGAGGTTGTGACTGGTAAATGAAAAGGATTCGCTTTTTCTCTCCGAACCAGGGAACATCCAGAAGAAACAAGGGATGATTATTTCTAAAGAGGTGATGAATTGAAAGCAGCCATAGCGGGTAAACCCGGTCAAGTAATCATTACAGATTTTCCAGAACCTATTATCGGCGCAGGGGATTTGGTCGTCGAAACCCTGACCTGTGGTATCTGCGCCACCGACATTAAACTTGTCAACAAGGGATCACAGGAAACAAACTTCGCTCTGGGTCACGAAATGGTCGGCCGAATTATTAAGGAGCCCCAAAAAAGCCACTGGAAAGTGGGACAACATGTCGTAGTGGCTCCTTACCTACCCTGTGGCAAATGCTTCTATTGCCAACACGAGCAGGCAGCCCTATGCCCAAACCTTTATGAAGTTTTTCCTCTGCCGGGTGGTCTCTCAGAACGTATCCTCGTCCCAGCAGAGTTGGCTCAGCGCGGTTTATTCCAGGTTCCACCTGGAATGAGCGATGAAACAGCCGCTCTCGCGGAACCTCTGGGCTGCGTACTAATGGGATTGGAAGCTGCCCATCTGAAAGCAGGGGATTCATTGCTTGTAATCGGAGATGGACCGATGGGTCAGTTAGCTGCTGCTGCCGGGAAAGCTTTGAGCGCCGGACCGGTGATTGTTGCAGGAATGACGCCTCATCGTCTGGACAAGGCTCAAAAGTATTTCGCTAACGTGGTAGTAGATATCACCCATGAAGATCTGAAAACGATCGTCTCTGCGCAGACAGGTAATCGCGGCGCTGATATCGTCATGGTAGCCGTGTCGAGCGGCGCTGCTCTCGTCAATGGTCTTAATAACGTCCGACCAGGTGGAACAGTCAATTCGTTTGCCGGTGTTCCTGACGGAACCAAGATCGAGTTGGATGTGCGCAAAGTGCATTATCAGCAATTCTATTTGACAGGGTCATCCGGCACAACCCCCGAGTATATGGCCAAAGCTCTAGCTCTAATGGAATCTTCCAGTGTGGATTTTTCGAAGGTGATTACCGCCAGATTCCCCTTCTCGCAGGTAAGTGAAGCGGTTGCGTATGTAGAACAGCAGCGGGGATTGAAATCCATGGTGCTGTTTTCAGAGGAGAAGCGGGTAAATTGATTAAAAGAAGGATGGGTCATTTCTTTGAGAATAATGGACAGTTCATTTCTATACCCTGCTGGAGGTCTTGTTCTGACCCGATAGTGATAATCCCATTTGAGGCCGTATCCAGGATGGATTGCTTATGCTAACACGAGACGAAATTCAGGTAATGATCCAAATTTCCAGGATGTACTATGACAACAATCTCAACCAGGAAGATATTGCCCAGAAGCTGGGTCTTTCGCGGCAAAAAGTCTCTCGGTTGTTGATTGAAGCCCGTGTGCAGGGGATTGTTAGAATATCAATCTATGACCCTGATCCACCTGATCCTAATCTGCGAGATCAACTGATCAGCCGCTTTGGTTTGCGGGATGTAATTCTTGCCTCGAGTGAAAAACTTGAGAGCGACCAATTACGTTCAGCAATTGGTCTGGTCGCTGCCGAGCATTTATTGAAAGTCATCCGGGATGATCAAACCGTCGGGATTGGCTGGGGTCGGACCCTGTTCGAAGTGATCAACCTCCTTCACGAAGGAGGCAACCGTCACATTAATGTGGTTCCTTTGATAGGTGGTCTGGGAGATATCTCTCCATTCTTTCAGGTGAATGATCTCGTCCGCCGCCTGGCTGAAGCCTTTGGAGGAACCTACCGCCATCTATACGCACCTGCTTTCCTTCAGGACAGTCTGGTCCTCGACAGTTTGTTGAAAACCCCCGAAATTATCCAGATGAAAGAGCTTTGGAAACGTCTGGATGTCGTCATCATCGGTATTGGCCATGTTGGTTTTCAAGAGATCTCGTCTATGTTCTTTGCCGATCACATCAGCCCGGAAACCTTGGACCAGCTCGAAACCATAGGAGCAGTCGGAGATATTTGCGGCTGGTTTTACGATGGCAACGGAAAACCCGTCAATCCGAACACGGGGATAATCGGAATAGATTTAGAGACTTTACAATCTCTCCCCAATGTGATCGGCATCGCAGGCGGATTTGAAAAAGTAAAAGCCGTCCTCGGAGCTTTACGGGGAGGGTATATCAAGACATTGGTAACCGATACTGAGACTGCCCGTGCAGTGCTCAATGCCGAAAATGAAGGGAGGTGAGGTTTCCAAACAACTGCAGAAACAGAATTGATGCATATCACCACAGAAAGTCACTATTAACAAATTCGATCAAACTCATAAAGACATTCACAAGGAGTGCAAGATGAAAAAGAGTATGTTGATTGTGGTAACTTTAATCCTGACAGCCACCCTGTTAGTTGGATGCGGTCAGGCAGCCACACCGATTCCCCCTACAGCAGTCCCCACCGAAGCTGCAACTGCCTGCCCAACCTTTCCTCCCACGGCAGTTGTAACAGCTTGCCCGACAGCAGCACCAGCTCCGGCTCCAACGTTAGTCACAGTCATTGGCAAGATCAAGAGCAGCCCGTATAACCTCACCGAAGATATCATCACTGCCCACTCGACAGAATTGCAATTCCATGATCCCTGGATTGGAACAAGTGGTGCCGATGCTATGGAAAAAGGTATCCTCCTGAAAGACTTGATCACGCTTGTATCCCCGAAAAAATCTGCTAAAACCATTGGTTTGGTTGGTTCAGATGGCACCGAATATGATATCCCCATTGCTGATGCCCAACAATACAATATCATGCTTGTCCATTGGGTTTCCGGTACTGTTCTTGATGCCGCTGGTGGCGGTCCAGTCAAAGTAGCTTATCCTGCTGAAGCGACAACCTATACAAGCGACTCCTGGGCTTGGTGGGTCACTGTAATCATCTTCAAATAAGCTATATTCTTCAAAATGAGAAGTGGAAGGACTGTTAACGTAAATGAATTCAGTCCTTCCACCCTTGAGGGAAGGCAGTACGATCTACCATCGCTTTTCACTTTCTGATATTTTTAGCTTTGACGACCACGCCCGATTGTATTCCGGCTGGTCGACACAATTCCTTTTTATTTGAGGTTATTTTCGTAAATGAGTCTCACTGAAAAGATTTACGGTTGCTTGGCTGGTCTGGCGCTCGGTGATGCAATGGGTATGCCCACAGAAATGTTGACACCTGAGACCATTAAATCTGAATTTGGCTGGGTGGATCACCTCGTCCAGGCACCAGGCTGGCATCCGCATAATGAATTTACCGCTGGTCAGATTACCGACGATACTGGTCAGGCTTTAGCAATCGCGCACGCCTTCACGACAGACGGAATATTGTCCGCAGAGGGAGCAGCCGCCGGGTTGTTAATGTGGGCAGATGCAGCCGGTGCAACACTTCCAGCCGTTATCGGCCCAAGTACGCGCCGGTCTCTGGAAAGATTGAAAGCTGGTGATGATCCGCGCCTGACTGGTCAAGCGGGAACCACCAACGGAGCCGCATATCGAGCCATCCCGGTGGGTATTGTGTACTTCGACCAGCCGGACAAACGCATTCAGCAGGTTGTGGAAGCCTGCCTTCCCACTCATGGAACAACAGTGGCAATCTCTGGCGCTGCAGCCATAGCTGGAGCAATTTCGGAAGCGCTTTCTAAGTCCTCTTCGATTGAGTCAATTATCACTGCAGCCAGACAAGGTGCGGTGCAGGGGCGTCAATATGGCGCCTGGGTTTGGGGAACCCCACTTGAGAAACGCATCGACCTGGCGGTGCAGATGGTTACTGAAAATTCTGAACCCGAATCTGCTTTGAGGGTTCTATATGATTTCGTAGGTGTGGGGATGGATACCGCCGAATCGGTAGCATCAGTCTTCGGTATCATTTGCCTTGCTAAAGGCGATCCGATGCTGGCGGTCACTTATGCCGCGAACATAGGTGGAGACACTGACACGATCGCCGCCCTGGCCGGGGCCATTTGCGGAGCCTTCAGCGGGATTAACGCAATAGATCAGCAAATGCTGCGGCAAATCGAGCACGTGAATGGACTTGACCTGCTGGCTGAAGCAAAACGTTTGGAACTCATGATTGCACAGAGGAGAAATCATTAATGACTGGAGAAATCCGCATAGGTTTCAGTATGCACCCACGCTGGGCGGAAGCAGGAAAATTGGAAGATTTCGTAAAACCGCTGAGCCAGGCCGGGTTATCATTTTTTGAATTTGAGCTGGACAATCACCTGGAAGATTGGTCAGAGTTCGTGCCATTAATGGAATCGACTTTTCAAATGGGTTTGGGGTTAAGTTTCCATGCTCCTTACCGGCATCCCCACACGTTAAATGGGTTCGCAGGTTCAGCTTGCACCCAAATCAAAGACGATTATCGGCCAGTGCTTGCTTTAGCTGAAACCTGGGCACAAAAATCCCAGAAATGCCGGACAGTTGTCATCCACGCTGCGGTTGCCAAAGAACCCGCCGACCGGAAATTCCTCATTGCCGACACCCAAGCCTTTTTACTCTGGGTTCTGGAGGAATTTCCTGATTTACAACTTGCACTCGAAAATAATCATCCTGCCCGCCCGGGAGAAATCAAGGTTGGCGTGAACCCCGATGATGTTCTGGCTTTGATCAATTCGATTCATCATCCACGCTTGGGTGCTTGTTGGGACATGGGTCATGATTTTCTCCGCCATAGTGCAGACGAACCCTCGCAGGATTGGATCAAAAAAGTTGTCCATATTCACGTTCACGATGTTGCCAGCAATGGGGAAGATCATTTTCCATTGATCTTTGGAAGGGTGCCATATATTCGCTGGTTGGCAGCCTGGAAAGAATTAGCCGGGGGTGGAGGTGTAGTGTTGGAGCTGAAAGGGAACCATTTACAAAATTGGTCGCCAGCACAGATTGAAACAGCACTTAAGACGAGCATTTTCAGTTTGAGCGAGGTGCTAAAATGACTGCAGCGGTCGTAAATCCGGCTCCGGTCGTGACCGGCCCAAAACACAAATGGTGGCAGCATTGGGGGGAAGAGACCTTGTCAGCCTATCTCTTCCTTCTGCCTAGTCTGGCCATTTTCATTGTTTTCACATTTTTCCCGACAATCTATTCATTTGTGATGAGCCTATTCAAATGGAATTTACCCGGTAAACCAGTCTTTATAGGCTTCGAAAACTTCAGGTATTTGTTTACAGATTCCCTGGAAGCCCCCATATTTTGGAAATCCATCCTTAATACTTTTTACCTTGCCCTGGGAGTTCCCATCAACTTGTTTATATCTTTGATGATTGCTTTACTACTGAACCGTAAACTACCTGGCGTAGGTATCTTTCGTACTGCCTTTTTCCTGCCGGCCATCACCTCGATTACCGCAATCTCCGTTGTCTGGATGTGGTTGTACAATCCCGCCCAATACGGCTTGTTCAACAGTATCCTGATTAAGTTGGGCCTTCCCTTACAGCTCTGGCTGCGTGACCCGGTGTTAGCAATGCCGTGTCTGATAATGATGGGTATCTGGTCTGGCATGGGATATAACATCATCATATTCCTGGCCGGCCTGCAATCCATCCCCGGCACACTCTATGAAGCAGCTCAGATCGATGGCGCGAACAAATTCAACCTGTTCAAAAACGTCACCTGGCCATTACTCGGCCCAACACTCTTTTATGTACTGTCTGTTGGGATGATTAATTCTTTGAAAGCCTTTACTGAAATTGATGTGATGACCCAGGGTGGGCCATTAAACGCTACCAATACGATGGCATATTATCTTTATCAAAACGCTTTCCAATACTTTCAAATGGGAAAAGCCTCTGCGATTGCTGTGATTCTTTTCATTATGTTACTGATTTTAACTTGGGTCCAATTCCGCTTCATTGATCGGGGAGTCTTCTATGAATAGGCCAAAAGCAGAAATTTCTCCAGTCTCGGTCGATTCACATAAACGCTGGCAGCACGTCCGCAAAGACTTGTCGACACTGATGTGGTATCTGGTAGTGACCCTGCTAATGTTGGTCGTCATCTTGCCTTTTTTTTGGATGTTGATCACCTCTTTAAAAGGGGCGAAAGAAGTATTTGCTTATCCTCCAACCTGGATCCCTCAGCATTGGCAGTGGCAAAACTATTTGGAAGTCTGGAAAGAAGCTCCCTTTGCCCGTTATTTTCTGAATAGCACGATCGTTGCTGTGGCGGTGACCCTAGGGCAATTAACCTCTTGCACTCTAGCTGCTTTTGCCTTTGCTCGGATGAATTTCAAAGGGAAAAACTTCATGTTTCTGCTTTTCCTGAGTACCACAATGATTTCAACTCAGGTCACACTGATTCCATCGTACATGATTATGAAGAATCTTGACTGGATCGACCATTACCAGGCATTGATCGTCCCATTCCTGGCCAACGCCTTTGGAGTCTTTATGATCCGCCAATCCTTCAGGGGAGTCCCAAGGGAATTAGAAGATGCCGCTAAAATGGACGGCTGCGGGCGGCTTCGTTTTCTCGTCCAGATTATTTTACCGTTATGTACGCCTATCTTGGCTTCACAGGGTTTGTTCGCCTTCATGGGAAACTGGAATTCCTATTTGTGGCCGTTGATCGTTACCAACTCAGATCAAATGCGCACTCTGCAGATTGGTTTGCGTTATTTTGTCGGCGACGGTGGAACCGAATGGGGCGTGTATATGGCAGCAGCCGTGTTAGTCTGTTTGCCGGTCATTTTAATTTATTTCCTGGTCCAAAAAACATTTGTTGAAAGTATGGCCACCACCGGTCTCAAGGATATTTGAGGCCGATCGTACACATCATTATTTTGCAAAGGAGAAAGAATGAAAACAACCACATTTAGAGGTCGGGATTTTCTGTCAGAGACCGATTACAGCCGCGAAGAGATCGAGCAAATACTGGCACTGGCGGGAGAATTAAAGATGGACCGCGCCAAAGGCGAGTTCCATGATGACCTGCTGCGCGCCAAGACGTTGTTTATGATTTTTTATAACCAATCTTTGCGCACGCGCAACTCGTTCGAAGCGGGGATGACTCAATTAGGCGGTCACGCCCACTATCTTGATCCAAGCAAGATTTATACACCTGCTATGGAAGGTCACGAAGTAGCCTATACTACCGAACGTGTCTCCGACGTCGCCCGCGTGCTTGACCGCATGGGGGACGCCATCGCCATTCGCTGCTATGGTGATCCGGTCAACTGGGAATACGGCGGCGCGCACGCCATGCTGCAGGAATTCGCCCGCTGGGCAGATATTCCAGTGCTCAATATGGAAGACGATGTATTTCACCCCTTCCAGGGTCTGGCGGATACAATGACCGTCAAAGAGAAATTCGGTGGTTACAAAGGAATAAAATATACAATGTCCTGGGCTTATTCCCCCAGCGTGCATAAACCTCGTGCCGTACCTCAATCTGCCATCCTGTTTGCCACCATGATGGGTATGGAAGTCACTCTGGCTCACCCTAAAGGGATGGAATTGGATCCCAAGATCCTCGAACAATGCCAGGCTTATTCCAATGAATCTGGCGGGTCATTCCGTATTACCAATGATTTTGAGGACGGGATCAAAGACGCTCATGTAGTTTATCCCAAAGCCTGGGCAGCTACACCTATCTTTTTAGCTCCTGTCGGGCAATCCGACCCCAAAAAGACCCAGGAAATATTCGACCAGCATAAAGACTGGATCTGCAATAGTGAGATCATGGACAGTGCTGATAAGAGCGCCATTTACCTCCACTGCCTGCCCGCTGACCGTGGTTTTGAGGTCACCAACGAAGTGATCGATAAAACCTCGGGCAAGGGATGGCTCTCTGCGGCTTTCGATGAGGCTGAGAATCGTTTGCATGTTCAAAAAGCTGTGATGGCTTTGTTGATGAACTGACCCGGGGGTTGGAATCCTAATTCCTCCACAGGTGAAAAGTAACCGATCTGATCTGTTCAAAAGGAAGGTAAATATGAAAAACAAAAGTTGGCTGGTTGTACTTCTGATAATGATGCTTACCCTGTCAGCATGCGGTGGGGGAACTTCCACCGCAGCGCCAGCGCCCACCGCTGGGTCAGGTTCTGCTGCAACTACCGCCAGTACCCCCGCTTCCACAACAGCAGTCGCTAAAGATCGCATCACCCTTGAATTCTGGTACTCCTTGAGCGGAGATAGCGGTGATGCTGTGGAGGAACTCGTCAAACAATACAACGCTTCTCAATCAGGTATTACAGTAGATGCAATTTACCAGGGTTCCTACGCTGATGCCATGGCCAAGATTGATACTGCAATTGCTGGTGACAGTGTTCCCAATGTTGCCCAGATAGGGGCTGCCCCTTTGTTGGGAGACAGTGACGCGATCCTGCCGATCACAGACTTCACCAAGACAGATACCAGTTTTCAGCTTGACCAGATAATCCCTGCTTTTCTTGATTACAATACAGCCGGTGGGACGCTTTGGTCAATGCCGTTCAACAATTCGATGCCGGTGTTGTATTACAACAAAGACCTTTTCACCAGTGCTGGGCTAGACCCGACGGCTCCCCCCAAAAACTTGGATGAATTGCTGGCGGATGCTCAAAAGCTAACCCTCGATCCGGATAAAACAGGCTCCCCTTCACAATGGGGACTGAATTTCCGCGATGATGACCAATGGTATTTGAGTACCCTGTTCCTCGAGAACGGTGCTCAAATTGTCAGCGCTGACGAAAGCCAGGTTCTCTACAATAGCCCTGAAGCGGTTGCCATGCTGCAGCTCTGGCAGGATTGGGTATTGAAGTACAAAGTGATGCCTGTCAACCAACATTCCGAAGCCCAGTCTGATTTTCTAGCCGGAAAATTAGCCATGTTCATCGGCTCGAGCGCTTTGATCAATACCCTTGAAAATGGTGCTTCCTTCAATTTAGGAACAGGCGTATTCCCCGCAGTTGGAACGGTCAACAAAGATCCCATAGGCGGCGGTAGCCTCGTTATCTTTAATAATAAAGACACCAAGTATGCCCAGGCTTCCTGGGACTTTGTAAAGTTTATGGTTTCTAAAGACAGCCAGATTTACCTGGCAACCCATACCGGGTATCTTCCAATCTACAAAGACGCAATGAACTGGACAGAGATTTCTGCCATGACAGATAAAGATCCGAATCGTCTACCAGCCATTAAAGAGTTGAACTTTGCCGTATCCATCCCGGAATTCTCTGCTCTGGGCGAAAGTGATGCTGCATTGCGAGCGGCAATCCAGAAAGTCGAGCTAAAAGCAGCTACAGCTCAGCAAGCTCTCGACGATGCAGTAAAAAGTGTCAACCAAAGCATCGGTAGACTCAACTAATCTTATTATTGAAGATTATAAAAAAGAGGATAGATATCCATCCGGTCACTTGCCCATTTTGTAGTTTACATTGCGCCAACCTCCATATTAATATGGAGGTTGGTCAATTGTTGCACTGCACCCCAAATTGCAAACGAGCTGAGGCTGGTTACAATGAAAAGCCAGGAGATTTTCACCCACGGGATAAATCTGGTGAACCCCTGGACCAAATTACTGCCACACGAATAGCCGCCTTCTTGCTGGCGCAAGCACGCTCTCCACTGGTCATTTTGTCAGATGAGGCGGATTCGGAAACCGCTCGGAGAGCGCTGAGCCTGGCGCGTAAATTCGATCTCGCCCTGATTCTTGACGACCGCGGTACCAGGAATACTCTTTCTCTTTCAATGAAATCTGCTGGACTGCTGACAGCGACCATCGGAGAAATCCGCGCCTCTGCCAGCCAATTACTTGTTTTCGACCTTGATCCTGAAATGGAGATGCCGAGGTTCTGGGATTTCATGACAAAGGAACAAAAACTCGGTGCCATCCACATTGCCGCAGCAAACCCCTTGAATACCATCCAAACATTACGCCTGGCACTTCGAAAAAATGAGAAGGCTAATAATACTCGGTGGCATAACTTACCTGAGAAAATCACTTCAGCTACCTCTGGCGCTGTCCTGATTGGTGATCAGTGGTTAAGAGCTGGGGTTCCTTTGCTGACCGAGTTGTTTCTCTGGCTGAAAGAGTTGAATCAGATAGCCCACTGGTACGGGCTCCCGTGTACATCCGGACCCAACAGCCTCGGGTTGAGCGAAGTACTCCTGTCGGAAACCGGCTATCCTGGAAGCCTTCGCTTTATCCATGGTCAAGCGGAATATTCTCCCTACGAACTTCAAATCGAATTATTACTTCGTCAGAAATTGGTTGATGTCGTCCTCATGGTCGGCAGCCCGCGCAATCTTGAACCAGCTTGTTTTGATAGTTTCGCTCAACAGGGAGTAAAAAGAATTCAGATCAGTTCTGATCCTCCACAAGGCCCATGCGACCTGTGGTTTCCATGCACGAAAGCGGGACTGGACACTTATGGCGAGATGCTTCGCCTTGACGCAGTGCCAGTCCATTTGCAGCCGGTAATTTCAAGCGAGCGGTTGAATCCAACGCGGATAATATCCTGCTTGATGAATGGTGAAAACGAATGATCCTGATCAGCGGCGCTGAAGTTTATGATCCTTCTGAGGGGCTTGATGGTAAAGTTCATGATCTTTGGGTGGAAAGTGATCGCATCGTCCCTGCGCCTCAGCACGATCAGGAGCATCAAATCATCGATGCGCGCGGGATGATTCTGGCTCCTGCCGGGGTCGAGATTCACTCCCACGTCGCGGGCTACTCCCTCAACAGTGCACGGCGTTTTCTGGCTGCCGACCCGGAACTCTTGCAGCTTCTGGCTCCTCCGGCACGGGTTGCGGCCGAGCGTTACCTTTCCATGGGGTACACCACAGTTTTCGACGCTGCTAGCTCTCCGCTCTACGCTAGTTCAACTTACTCAGATTTGGAATCCATGACCGGCATTGACAGGGGCACCTATACGCTAATGGGTGACCATCTCATGCTGCTTCAAGCACTTGTCCGTAATGATCCCGGCGAGATTCGCGACACGTTGGCCTGGCTGCTTCAAGTATCCGGCGGCTTTGCTGTGAAGATGGTTAACCCTGGCGGTGGCATCGCCTGGAAAGCGAATCGACCTGCCCCATCTCTGGATGAACCAATCGGAAACCTAAACTTAACCCAGCGGCAGATCATCCAAAAGATCGTGTCTTTGGTCAACGAGCTCAATCTGCCCCATCCTCTTCATCTGCATGCCAGTCACCTCGGACAACCGGGAAACTGGAGTTCTTTCTGCGAAACGGTTCAAGCACTCGAAGGGCAGCGCTGCCACCTCTGTCATATTCAGTTTTATTCCTACGGAGACGATGGTCACGGCGGATATACTTCGGCAGCCGAACAAGTGGCAAAATTCATCGAACCGTTCAAGCAGCTTACCTTTGACGTCGGCCAGGTCATCTTTGGCACTGCGCTGGCCTTGACTGCAGATACCGGCACGCTCGATTACCTGCGTTCCCGCACTCACAAACCCTGGATTAGCCGCCAGGTGGAAGGCGAGGGAGGCAACAATACCCTTCCTCTCGCTTACCTGGCAAAGGATTCAGCTAGTTCGGTGCAGTGGGCTACCGGGTTGGAATTGATGCTGCGTTTTCCTGACCCCAAACGCATGTTCCTGACAACTGACCATCCAAACGGCGGCCCTTTCAGTTCTTATCCCCAGATCATCGAATGGCTGATGAGCAGTGCAGCGCGTCAGGAAGTTCTGAAACAAATTCACCCTGCCGGTCGCGACCGAAGCGGGTTGAGCAGTCTGGAACGCGAATATAGACTAGGCGAGATTTTTATGATGACCAGTTATGGGCCAGCGCAAGCCCTGGGCTTGACTGACCGCGGCCATTTACAAGCAGGCGGGCTCGCCGATCTGCGCTGCTACCGGAAACAGGCTGACCTGAAATCCATGTTCTCCCAACCCGCCTGGGTGATGTACCGCGGAAAGCTAGTTTTTAAGGATGGCATCTTGCTGGATACTTCGGGGGGAGAAATCTTGGTCGCCCGCCCCACCTGGGACCGCGAACGAACAGAGCGGTTGCATATTGCCTTATCGAACATCGTGACGATTCCGCCCCAATCTTATGCATTGGGGCAAGAAAAGCAGCTGCAAAATATTCAGGAGGTAGCATGCGTTTCCAGAATGTCTTGATCGATGACACATTTGCAGAAGCCTTTCCGATGTGGGTCAGCCGCTTGATCATCACTGCCGACACTCCTCGTCTGGCGCTTCAGGCAGCCCAGGTAGCAGCCGGATTGGCTACATCCATCATCGGCTGCGGCTGCGAAGCGGGTCTGGAAGGTGCAGCCGACCCTGCTGAAACCCCTGATGGCAGACCGGGACACGTTTTGTTATTATTCAGTTATTCCCCGGAAAAGCTTGAAGACCAACTCTTCCTGCGTATCGGTCAGGGGATCCTGCCGTCAGCCACTTCCGCCTGTTTTAACGGATTGCAAGCCGAGAGAATGGCTAAATTGGGCGGAAAAATGCGTTATTTTGGCGATGGATTCCAATCCAGTAAACTGCTTGAAGGCCGCCGCTTCTGGCGGCTGCCTGTGGCGGATGGAGAATTTGTGGTGGAAGAATCTTTTGGCATCGGCCAGGGAGTTGGCGGAGGGAATCTGATCCTGATCGGAGGAATGCGCAAAGCCGTCCTGGAAGCGGCTGAAGCCGCGGCAGATGCAATCCGGTCCGTACGAGGGGCAATTGCTCCGTTTCCCGGCGGCGTCTGCCGTAGTCCGAGCAAACCCGGCTCAAAATACAAGAATGTCCGGGCTTCTACGAACCAGGTTTACTGCCCTACACTGCGCAGCCGGGTCGAGACATTATTACCGCCAGGTGGCAAGACCGCTTACGAATTAGTCATTGATGGACTGAGCGAGGACATCGTCCGGCAGGCCATGAGAGCTGCTTTACTCGCTGCCTGCCAACCGGATGTCTTGCTTATTACAGCCGGGAATTACGGTGGGAAACTTGGACCTTATCATCTCTATCTGCACAAAATACTGGAGGATCCGGGCCAATGCGAGTAACCCTGACCTTTTTAGATATCGGACCTGTGGCTATCGATGTTCGCTCTTTACAGCCGGCAGAAATTTTCACAATCCCCAGGTCTGAAATCGAAAAAATACCGATTACGGTCGGTAATCGCTTGATTCTGCTTGGGGATGTGAGTAAGGTTGAATGTTCAACCCGGGATGCAGATGAGCTCCTGTTTACGGGTGTTACGGCTTTCGTAAATCATGCCGGTCACGGCATGAAAACGGGTAAACTGATCATTGCCGATGAGGGGGGCAGTTTTATTGGCGCCGGCATGTGCGCTGGTGAAATTGAAGTTTTAGGCTCTGCCGGTGACTGCTTGGGATTGGGCATGCAGGGCGGTCTGGTCCGTGTACAGGGGAATGCCGGTAATTGGTGCGGAGCCTGCCAGCCCGGTCAGGGGTCAGGTATGAGCGGAGGTATTATTCTTGTAGGTAAAAATGCTGGCCAGGAGACGGGGGCTGGAATGCAGCGTGGTCTAATTTTCATTTCCGGGGATACCGGTGAGTATGCTGGGGCACGTATGCAGGCTGGGTCGCTGTTTGTCATCGGTAAAGCCGGTGTTGGTACTGGTTTGGGGATGCGGCGGGGCAGCATCGTAGCCGGGAAGATAGAAAACCTGCTGCCAGGTTTCACGTCGACAGGTTTTGCGGATAATGAGTGGCTGCGGATTTATAGTAAAATGCTCGAAAAAAAGGGAATTTATCTACCATCCGCCTGGATGGAAAGGGAAATGCATCGATATAACGGAGATACTCTTGAGCTGGGTAAAGGAGAATTAATTGTATATGACTTCACTGAATGAACTCGCCTGGAATGAGATAGAGAAAACCATCGCCAACGCAGACTCTCTGGGAATAATTATCGATCGCAGTCTCGGAGGAACGTTCCGGCTCGACGCTGGTATTTCCGCTCGCGGCGGGTTGGAAGCCGGCCTAGCTATGGCTCGCATCAGTATGTCTGGTTTGGGTTGGCCGTGTCTCGAGATGACGCCAATCAATAAGACCCCCTCACCCTGGGTCACGGTCCACTCTGATCACCCCTATGAAGGTTGTTTCCTGAGCCAGTCCGCCAATTGGCAGGTGGAAATGAATCAATTTCACGCCATGGGATCCGGCCCGGCTTGTCTGTTGAATCACGACCTCAAAATTGAGAAAAACCCCGAAAATCCAGAAACTGCGAACTTCGCTGTTCTGGTTCTTGAGTCAGCCATGCTTCCTGAGGATAGTGTCTGCCAGGAACTTGCCCAAAAGTGCGGCGTTAAACCTGATCATTTGGCAGTGATCGCTGCTCCTACCAGCAGTTTAGCAGGTTCGGTTCAAGTTGCCGCCCGCTCCCTGGAGACAGGCTTGCATAAACTGCATACGTTAGGCTTCGACCTGCGTAAAATAACCAGCGGTATGGGCCGCTGCCCTGTCGCAATACCCACCGGAAATGACTTAAAATCTCTCGGCAAGACCAACGACATGGTCATATTTGGCTCTCAGATTTGGCTCTCAACAAGCGGAGTGCCGGATAACGAACTGGCTGATTGGGCACTTCGAATACCGGCAGTCACAAGTCCAAGTTACGGTGAAAACTTCCTGCAGACCCTCAAAGCTGCCGGAGGGTTCTACGCCATCGACCCCGGTTTATTTGCCCCAGCTGAAGTCACTCTGGTAAATATAGACAGCGGCGGAATCTCTCACGCTGGTGCTATTGACTGGGCGCGCCTCACGAAAGCCCTGGGAGTCTAGAAATATGGCTCTCCAAAAGATCGTCATTTTAGCCAAACCGGATGGCTGGCATTCTCAGATTTTGCAGGCAGCTTTTCAGCGCCGCGGGGTTATAGCCGAATTTGCTCTAGCAACTGATCTGCAGGTCCACCTGGGAGGTTCACCGGAAGTCACCTCCGGGCAGACCTGTCTGACAGATGCAGACCTGATTATCATACGCGAAGTTCCGGGTGGATCGCTCGAACAAGTGATTTACCGTATGGATGCGCTGCACCAACTAGAAAACGCCGGTGTACGTTTGATCAACTCCCCTTATGCCATCGAAAAAATGGTTGACAAGTATTACGCGCTTTCCCTGTTGGAATCCGCCGGTTTGCAGGTTCCCGAAACCCGCCTGGCGGAAACACCTTCCGAAGCGATGGCTGCTTTCACTGCTTTAGGCGAGGATGTTGTGCTCAAGCCCCTTTTTGGCAGCCGCGGGATTGGAATGGTTCGCCTCACAGATGTCGAGAACGCGAGACGGGTCTTCTGGGCTTTGCAGCTTGGCGGTTATGTGTACTATTTGCAGAAATTCATCGAACACGACAACCGCGATCTGCGTGTATTGGTTATGGGAGGAGAATGTCAGGCCGCCATGCAAAGAGTCTCAACTATATGGAAAACGAACCTGGCTGCTGGTGGGCACGCTGAACCTTTCACTTTGACAGAGGATATGTCCAGTGCCAGTCTAACCGCTGCCAGGGTAGTTGGCGCGGACTATTGCGGGGTAGACCTGATGCGCGACTCAAAAGGTGAGTTGTTCGTCCTGGAGGTCAACAGCATGCCAGCCTGGCAAGGACTTCAGCAGGTCACCCCATTTGATATTTCCGATCGTCTCGTAAATCACTGGCTGAATTCAATGCCTGGAAGGTAAACCTGTTCACTTTTCACAAGGAATAGAATCAATATAGAATAAAATTCTTCATCGGCAAGGTATCTCCCTGTGGTGAACTTTTATAATGGGGTTTACCCATCAGACAAATTAGTAAGCAAGGCAATTGATGTAGACTAAGTAAACAGAATAACCCAAAAACGAGGTCGATTCATGCAAAAACTATCAGCTGAAAAGAAGAAGTTCCTCGACAATTTCTTGCAGGCACCTTTGATTGCCAGAATAGCAACTACCGACCCGAACGGCCAACCTCACGTCGTACCAGTTTGGTTGGCTGGGATGGTATAACCATCTGGATCAGTTCTTTTTCCTACACCCTATAAGTTTCCGAGTTGGAACTGAACCCAAAAATCTCCATATCAATTGATATATCTGAAATTGACGGCAAGGCAAGAGCGGTTATTTTAGAAGGGGAAACTGAATTAATTAAAGAACCTCGCAAACTTGTGCAAGACAAATTCCTGTGGATCTACACTCGCTATCTGGATGAGAAGGGTGTACTAGAAGAAGAACCACAGAGTTGGATAAAAGACCCGCTCAACCCATTGATCAAACTGATTCCTGACACTATTCTTACCTGGATGTATTAATTTAGAATCTTTTTTAAGGATACAATTTTCAAAACTTAAGAAATATTTTGATTTTTTTGTTTTTTTTCCGCAAATTCTTAAAATACAAACCAATAGCAAGAAGAACAAACTTTTTTTAACAGGTACCTAGAGAAATGCTATTGCGTGAGATACCAATTCTTCGAGAACGGTTAACGGTTTTCACTTCCCCTAGATGATGAGGCACTGCAAAGGGGAAAAACTCTCCTTTACGATTTCCTTTTTGTTATTGTTAAATTCTCTCTATTCTTCATTCGCCTGGCTTACGGAACAACGGTTTTAAAATCGGATAAAGAGACCGGTATTGTTGATAAGCATCTTCATATTTACTGGCATTTTCAAGGTTGGGTTGGCAGGTTGTCTTGAAGCGCATCATCTTTTTGTTTGCATTCATTACGTCAGGGAAAAGCCCGCTTTCCACACTGGCCAGCATGGCTGCTCCCAGACAACCAGTTTGACTGACCTCCATCACTGAGATGGGTAGCTGTAATATATCTGCTTTGATCTGGTTCCAAAAATTACTTTTCGATCCACCACCACAAGTAGTAATCGAAGTAGTTTTTATATCACCTATTTGCTCGAAAACATCCAGTATATGCCGGACTGCATACCCGACACCCTCATATACCGCACGGGTACAATGAGCCCGGTCATGAACCAGGGTGAGCCCAATAAAACCTCCACGAATTTGGGCATCCCAAATAGGCGCTCTTTCTCCATTTAAGTAAGGTAAGAAAATCAGACCTTCACTCCCCGCTGGAATCTCAGCAGCATCCTGTTCGAGTTTTGCGTAATTCACAAGGCCGCCAAATTCAGGATAAAACCCTTGCCCAAACCAGCGCAAGGTATCACAACCGGCTTGAGTCGGCCCGCATAAAAAATATCCGTTCAGGCCGACTCTTGCAACATAAGAGGAATCGTCTTGTTCCGGCTTATTAATCCCTAATGAAATCGCTTCCGAAGTCCCCGCCACATCCACCGCGCAGCCCGGAATGATCCCTCCACCGGCCAGATTATCGCAGTAGGCATCAATTGTGCCGCAGACAACTGCGGTTCCCTCCGGCAGTCCGGTTGCCAAGGAAGATGACTGATTAATCTTCCCCAGCAAATCCATGGGTTGTAGGACCCTGGGCATAAGGCTAATGGGTACTTCTAAGGCAGAAAAGAAATCGGGTTCATATTTTTTTGTCCGGGGATTATATAAGCAAAATGCACTGTTTATATCAGTGGCTGCCACACCTGTCAGTTTTAACCCGATAAAGTCCTTCGCCTGTAAAATGACCCTGCATTTCTCCAGGTTTTCAGGTGCATGCCTCTTCAACCATAACAAACGCGCAGGTGGCAAGGTCGCCTCCCCTAAGAAATCTTCCGCAACCCAGGATTGTGCTTTTTCCTTTGAGATGGATCCAGCCAACCACCGTGCCTCTTCTTGAGCCCGCTGGTCGCGCCAGATGATTGCCCGACCAATGGCGTTTCCGGATGCATCCACCATCACATGGCCGGGACATTGGCCGCTCAGACCCAGGGAAACCACTTCTTTTGATTCAATTTTTGCCATCACCTGCTTGAGCGATTGACAAGCTGCCGACCACCAATCCTGTGGGTCTTGTTCTGCCCATCCCGGGAAAGGCGTGTGCAGTGGAATCACCACGTCTGAGCAGACTAACAAATGACCTTCTAGATCGAACAGCGCAGCCTTGACGCTGCTTGTCCCAATATCCAGCCCGGCAATGATCTTTCTCATCTATTTATTCCCTTCAAATTCATGGTAAATAATCAATCTTCCTGCTCAGCCCTTTAAATAATCGAGGATATGCAGCGCAGTATACTCGTCTGTGACTAAACAATTGATATATTTAGCCTTACTTGCACCGATAATCGCCTGCACTTTTTCTTTCCCGCCTGCAACGGCAATCACATTCTTTACTTTTTTTAATATTTCCAGGTCGACGCTGATACATTTTTGTTCGAGATAATGGATCGGTGTTCCATTAATATCAAAGAAGCGTAAACAGATATCTCCAACTGCGCCTTTTTCCGCTAATTGAATTCTTTCTATCTCACCGACATGATCGTAAAACAAGAATTGGTCTTCAAAAGGCGTCACCCCGATACCAATTACTGCTTTAGTCATATTGTTCCAATACTGGACAACCTTTTGGACATCTGGCAGTCCTAATAGACCTTCAAGTAATTCCTTATCTTCAATCATAGCAGGGACGTGGAATTGAACCCATTTTGCACGGAACGAACTGGAAATTGTTTCGAGAATACTATGCGATTGAAATGTTGCATCAACTTGCCCGACACCGCCCAACAATGGAATAAAGAGCACGTCTTTTGTCCGGTTTGGTTTAGTGTAATTTGCGAGCTCTTTCAGGGTTCTCCCCCAACCCAAACCCACCACATCACCCGGTTGAATTACTTTCTCAAGATAATTTGCGGCAGCATAGGCAATGTTCCGCCGGATGATTTCAGGAGCTGGAGATTGACCTGAAATGACAATGGCATTGTCCAACTCCAGTTTCTCGCTCAACAATTTGGCTAATTCCAGATTCAAGCGATAGGGATTGATCACTTCGATTTTGACAATTTTTTCTCGACGGGCGCCGTTTAACAGGCGGGACACAGTCGGACGCGATAAACCTAATTCTTTGGCGATCTCGACCTGACTCATGTTCTTTTCGTAATAATCATGAGCTACAATGACCATTTTCTCGACTTCATCTTGTTCTTTTTTCATGGGCACATCCTACCAGACTATTCTGGCAAAAATTCTTACCTGCTTATTCTTCAAGATAAGTCAAGCGAATCTACTTTCGGGTCGAATGACAGTTCATTCGCTGCTCCAATTTATTCTTTCAAAGAATTCGAAGAATCCTAACTAACAGCCAAAATTCGTTAGTGGTTTGAGTACAGTTTTCGCATTAATAGTTATGCCAACGATTTCAGTGCTTTTTCGATTGAATAATTCTTATGAATGATGCCCACAACAGCTGCTGTTATAGCGGCCGGTTTTGGATTACCCCAGATATTTCTGCCAATGGCTACGCCAGCCACACCAGTCTCCAGACTTCTTGAGATCTTCTCAAATAGTGGTCTGGGATCATCAGATTTTTCGCCGCCAAGGACAATTAAGGGGACAGGGCAGTTCTCTACCACCTTTTGGTAACTCTGACCTTTTTCTTCAATAAAATAGGTCTTGATCACATCTGCTCCGGCTTCGGCAGTAACTCTGACCGCTGCGGAAAGTTTATCGATCGTTTTCCATTCTGGTCCAGCTTGAAAACCACCAGGAAAGATTTCTGCCATGATCGGCAGATTCCACCTATCAGCCAGCGTTGCCAACCGTTCAAAGTGGAGCAAACTATCCGGGTCAGATTGGCAGAAGGGATAGACCATACACTTGATCATATCCGCACCGTAGCAAATTGCCTGTTCTACAACTTCTGCGATATTTTGTGGACCAGGGTCCATACTTAAGATTAAGGAATAAGCTCCTATGGTCGATTGGCAAGCTCGAACTGTACCAAGCGTCGTCATGACTGCATTCGCACCCGCATCGAGAACGCTTCCAATAATCTCCCTGGGGTGCTCCAACCCAAGCACTACATCTGACATATAAGCAGCGTGGTCCATTGCGACAATAAATGTCCGCTGATCTTTACCAAATATTCTTCTGAGACGACGAGATTTACCTTCATGCATATTATTCTCCTTATTTTACAAATTGAGATTAATTACTTTCGAGCAATCGCGGCTAAATAACTTTCAACCTGTTCTTTGATTTTTATGCTCCTGCCGAACCAGATCTGAAAATATCCTGATCAAAATTGAAGTCTGATTGTAATAAATGCCATCTCAACTCAATTATTCCTATGGGTTAATGATAATCTTCAGATTGTTCTGGTCATGAGCGCTAGCGAACGCTTTCATTATCACTGAGGTGTGATTCGATCACCAGGCCGGCAATCTCGTGTCCTAATATCATGGGAGGCTCCATCCCGGGACGATTCCCAACTAGAGCCTTGGTATCTGTTCCACAAATACCACATGCCTTTGTTTGCAAAACAATTCCATCACCTGCCTGCGGTTCAGGATAATTCGTATCATATTCGATCACTCCAGGTGCGGTGAAAACGGTTGCTTTCATTTGAAAATTCCTCCAATAACAATTTGATATGTTCTACCGATATTAACTGCGAGTTTAGCCATCAAACGCTTGAGAATGGTTCTTCAAATCCCAATTCATTTCGGCTTTGTGAATGTTCGCGCAATGGTCTGGATCGAATCTAAATTATTCATATAAACGACAATTTTTAATATTTTATTTTACATTTGTATTTTACACAATTTCACGTATTTTGCAATGGCTGGAGGAGTTTCATTTATAATACTTGACGAACTCAGGCAAAGAGATTTCTATACGAATATCGATCAACTACTGCTTCGTGCCGGGCAAACAAGAACCAGCGTTCGTCGGCCTGCCCCCTTTTAGGGGATGAAGCTTATTTGCAGAACCCGCCCAGGCAAATGGCACGGATTCAGGATCTTTGCTCATAACCTTATGGTCAGTAGTCCTAAACCAGTTTCCGGTAATTAGCTTAATCATTCATGCAGTTTCAATACCGAATATTAGCCACACTGGTTATTCATACTCGAAGAAAATACCTTGCCAATCAGCTAAATACCAAATATTTTTTATGAGAATAAATAATGTCAAACAAACCAACATTTGCCGTGAATGAAGAAGAGCAAAAAAGTATTGTGTTATCTGGCTTGAGAAAGGAAATTCAAGTTATGTAAATCAATCCTTTCCAGGGTTAATTGTTTTTATCACTAGTTTTTATAACTAGTTTTTATAACTGGTTTTTATAACTAGCTTTTCTAATCAATCCACTAATTTATTCAGATACTTCTTACACGGTGTCCAATTTCTTGGAGCCGCTCCATTTCAGCCTCGGGAATTGGAATTACTTTTCCAAAGGTCCTTATAATAAAGTAAGTATGAACAGCATGTGTCATCCGCTCTAGTGCAATTAATGCTTCTTCAAGCATTTTTCCCACTGTTAAACTGCCATGATGGCTCAATAATATGGCGTTGCTTAATTTTATTGGCTCTCGAATGCTGTCAGCCATCGCGGTCGTTCCAGTTGTAGCATATTCCGCCATGGGTACTGTACCAAGCGCAATAGGCACTTCGGGGATAATGTTTAATGGGAATTCCAACCCAGCAAAGGTAAGAGAGGTTGGTTAAAGTGGGTGTGCATGCAGCACAGCGCGGATATCTTCCATTTGACGATAGGCTTCAAGATGCATCATTGTTTCAGAAGTCGGGTGAAGCCCTGCTCGGCCTTTTACAGCTTCATTGTGCTAATTGGCAACAATCAAGTCATCCTCTTGTAAAGCTGTCTTATAAAGCCCGCTCGGTGTTAATAAGAATGATCTTCTCCAAGACGGAGCGAAATATTCCCGTCACTTGAACTAACCAAAACCTTTGCAGTTACAATTCGCATCACACGTATGACTTCTTTTCTGGCTTGCTTTTCGCTGTCAAATTCCGCGGTCATTATTGAACCTCCATCTTTAAAGATAAGTACTTTTGATATGCTTCATTCCAAAGAGAAATTGAGTTTGGTTCATAAATACTTGTTTCAAATGAGCGGCTTATAATCTCACGGCCTTCACCAAGATTGCTGATTTCACCAGCAGCAATAGCCTGGACTAGAATATTGCCGATAGCTGTGGCTTCAACTGGGCCTGCAATAACTGTTCTACCCGTAGCGCTTGCTGTGAATTGATTGAGCAAAGTATTTCTTGAGCCTCCACCAATTATATGAATAACGGGTAATTCACGTTTTAATAGCCTTGAAATCTGGTCAGACGCGCGCCGGTATTCCAGCGCAAGACTTTCTAGAATGCAGCGTACAATTTCTCCATGCGTTTCTGGAACTAGTTGGTGGGTTAATCTACAGAAATTCTGGATTCGTTCAACCATCTTCCCCGGGGATAAAAAAATGGGGTCAGTAGGATTAATAAACGCTTTAAAAGCTGTTGCAGCTTCTGCTAGGTGGGTAAGATCATCATAGGAATAATATTGACCATTTTCAGCCCAAACTCGCCGACATTCTTGTAAAATCCACAATCCGACGATGTTTTTTAGATAACAGAATTTGCCTCCATAACCACCTTCATTCGTCAAGTCATTCATAAAACTATCACTATTGATGATCGGCTGCTCTACTTCAGCACCCATTAGAGACCAAGTACCAGAACTTAGATAAAGAAAGTCATCTGTCATGGCAGGCACAGCCGCAATAGCCGATTGGGTATCATGTGAGGCAATAGCAATTACATTCACTTTACTCGTGTCCACACCATCGCCAATATCAGCATGTACTTTGCCTAACACTGTCCCTGGCTGAATGATTTCGCCAAAAATATCAGTTGGAATTTCCATTTCCTTGAGCATACCCAAAGCCCAATTATTCGTTCGTGGATTGTAGCACTGCGTAGTTGTAACTATGGTAAATTCAGAGGTTTTAACGCCTGAAAACCAAAAATTAAAAAGATCGGGTATGTTAAGAAATCTACGCGCATTTTCTAATTGTGATGAACCAGATTTCACCATTGAGAATAGTTGAAAAAGACTATTGATGGGCATGATCTGGATGCCCGTCTGGTTATAGATTCGATCTCGCGGGAGAATTGTACAAGCGGCCTCCACCATTCCTTCAGTTCGTCGATCGCGATAATTGAATGGGTTGCTGATCAATGAATCTTCTGCATCCAGCAAAGCAAAATCTACTCCCCATGTATCCACTCCCAAACTCACCAAATTTCCCTTCGCTTCACGGAGAGCAAGTGCCAGACCATCCTTCATCTCAGTCCACAATCGTGCGACATCCCAATGAAGCGAACTTTCCTCTTGAACAGGTCCATTTGGGAATCGGTGAATTTCGTTTACTTGTAAACGTCCTGAATTTAGGCAGCCCAGTACTGCCCTGCCGCTTTCTGCGCCCAAATCAAATGCTAAAAAAGTTGGTGCGTTTTTCATACCTATCCGTAAATGGGCCCAAAATTAGCACACGCACGATAATCAGCTCCGGTGGCATCTTCAGTACCGAAAGCACTCCATGCGCTCGGGCGGAAGAGATTCGAGTTATCCAGGTTATGCATACAAACCGGGATCCGTAAACTTGATGCCAGCGTAATCAGATCTGCACCAATATGCCCGTAGCTGATAGCGCCGTGATTGGCACCCCAATTTGCCATAACAGAATACACATCACGAAATGCGCCCTGCCCCGTAAGCCGAGGGGCAAACCAAGTTGTTGGCCAGGTGGGGTTGGTTCTTTCATCTAATATATGGTGAACTTCATATGGCAGATCCACTGTCCAACCTTCTGCCAACTGCAACACCGGACCCAATCCCTTCACCAAGTTAATCCGACTCATCGTTACCGGCATGTCGCCTCTGGACAGAAATAATGAAGAGAATCCGCCACCGCGGAAATATTCCGTGATTGCTGGAGGCCAAGTAGTAGCCTTTAGGCATTTTTGAATATCTGAATCATTAAGCTCCCAAAAAGGCTTCATGGCAGGTTTGCCATCTATTTCTTGTTGACCGGTTGCATCAAGTGCTGATGACCCGGAGTTAATCAAATGAATTAATCCACCGGCTGCTGTGCCACGTAAATTGTAGCCCGTCACCCTTTTGACAGCTTCTGGGCTCCAATAGGTTCTGACATCAGAAAATATCTGCGCTGTGTTTGTCAATAAGTGTCCAAATAACATTGCTAAACCGTTTAAGCTGTCATTTTCAGTAGCAAAAACATACGGAGCGCGAGGGCCATTCCAATCAAAGGAAGAGTTGAGAAAAGTTTCCATAAAATCACCATTCGGTGAATGATCAGTCCATTGGCGCTGACCCTGGAATCCGCCAAGAATAGCATTATGCCCAAGAGCTTCCTCGCCCCAATCCATATCTGCCAATCGAGCATTACCAACCATCAAATCGCGGGCAATTAGTGTCATCTTGACCACTGTTTTCCAATCTTTTTGCTTCTGAACATAGGATCGCTGTTTATCGGTTGGGTTATAATCACGCCCTTCGGGGCAATTTTCATTTACCCATTTCAGAGCATGGTTGAATTCTTTCTGATCATAGATATTTTCATCTATGCGGCGGGTGATTTCAGACATATCTGCGCTCTCGACTCGCATACCCAGATAGTTTTCAAAAAAACTTGAATCGACAATAGAACCAGCGATACCCATTGCAGTTCCACCAATAGATAGGTACGATTTTCCTCGCATTGTAGCAATCGCCAACCCTGCCCGGGCAAACCGCAATAATTTTTCTTGAACATCTATTGGAATGTTGGTGTCGCCTTCATCTTGCACATCACGTCCGTAAATTCCAAATGCTGGCAATCCTTTTTGGTTATAGGCCGCCAGAACTGCGGCCAAATAAACTGCTCCAGGCCGTTCAGTTCCATTAAATCCCCAGACAGCCTTTGGAATCAATGGATCCATATCCATTGTTTCTGAGCCGTAACACCAACAAGGTGTAACGGTAATGGACAGACCAACTCCCTCCCTGGAAAATAAAGTCGCTGTTTCTGCCGCTTCTGCCACTCCACCGATACAAGTATCAGCAATAACACACTCTACTTGGGATCCGTCTCTATAGTGTAAATTATGTATAAGCAGTTCAGACACCGCGTTGGCTAGGCCCATTGTTGTTTCTTCTAAAGATTCACGTACCCCTTTTCGGCGTCCGTCGATGGTGGGACGGATACCAATTTTTGGATGATTCTCTCCAAGATAAGAATGAGGATTTTTGGATTTTATCTGAGTAATTTGGGTCATGCCAGTATCTCCTGATATTGATATACTTTTCAGATTCTCTACTCTTTAGTTCACAGAATGGTACAGAAACTAATATCAGTTCCTTTATTTATACTTTTGAACAATAATTGGGTAATCAAAAATCGCACAAAAAACCAGGCCAAACGGGCAGTTTGCATGAGTTTGAACATTCCTAAAGGTCTTCATAGCGACTTTTCCAATGGTCAATTAATTTTCGTAGATCGAAAAAGCGGACATTAATTAGATTACCTTGATTTCAGGCGTTTTAAACTCCTGTTATTTTTTTTACCCAGGTAAAACCAGGTTAGCCCGTTTGCCGTAGTTTCACTCTGATACTCTCAGAACTTAGAACATAATTTGATCCATATATACTGACCGTCACTGACGGGCCGCTGATCACCCTGAATTCAGCCCTCTCGCGGCTCACTCGCACTTCGATCAATGCGCCTTGATAGTACACCCTAAAACGATATGATTTCCATTGAGCCGGCAGTGTTGGCTGGAAGATGAGGATATCACCATCGGTACGCATGCCGCCAAAACCAAATATCATGCTGGCCCAAACTCCGGCTGCAGAGGTTACATGCAGTCCCTGATCAGTATTGCGGTTGTAGTTGTCTAGATCTAATCGTGCGCCGTATGCGAAGAAGTTGTAGGCCTCATCCAGTTTATTTATCTCTGCCGCCAGAATTGCATGCAGCGAAGGTGATAAAGACGATTCGTGGATCGTACGGGCCTCATAAAATTCGTAATTCGCGCGCTTCTCTTCCAGAATGTAATCCTGGCTAAAGAAATACATCAGATTCAACACGTCCGGCTGCTTGACCATGTCGTGGCGGAAAATTTTTATATACGCCCAATTTTTGTAAATCGGAATTTGTTCCAACGGTAAGTGTTGTAGATCCACATGGGGGAGATCAAAATAACCAGCATGTTGTTCGTAGACGCCTGTGTCCTCATCTTTAGGAATCCGCATCTTCTCAGCCATTCTCTTCCACTGCTCAGGCTCGTGAGGTTTGAGACTCGTTTTGGTGATTGCCTGCTGGTATTGTAATGGTGCTTCCCGCTGCATTTCGGCCAACACACTGAGTGTGAATTCAAATGCTTTCTTGCCCATGACGTTTGTGTAGCAGTTATGGTTAACCATCATGTGGAATTCATCTGGTCCCATTACACCGTAGAATCCAAAATCACCATGTAAAGGGCTCCACCCGCCGGCGCTAGCCATAAAACGGCAAATCTGGAGCAACATCTCGATACCTTCATTATATAAGAAGGGTTTGTCCGGGCAAATTTTATCTTGATGCCAGATGGCATAGGCCACAGCCATGTCGGCATGAATCTCAAGGTCTACGTGCTGCCATGTGCCGCTGTCTTCGGAGCCGGTGATGGTAGCAAATGGAAACCTTGCGCCTTCGCAATCCAGTTGTTTGGCTCGTTCTAACGCCTGCGGTAGGCGATGATAGCGATACAAAAGCAGGTTCTTGGCCGCCGGCGGGTCAATAAACATCATCAAGCGATGGGTATAGATTTCACTATCCCAGAACACCCAGCCAAAATACACCTCGCCCGTAAGCCCTTTGCATAGCGCGTTCAGATCGGCATTTTCACCATGATACGATTGATAGGTTTGGAAGTCGGAGAAGCGTAGGCCCTGCAACACATCGGGGTCTCCGTCAATCTCAATATCGAAAACATTCCAAACTCTTTTCCAATAGGCTGCGTGTTCAGCCAGAGCGCTATCGAAAGTGGTAGCTGCGTACTGCCGCATCAATTTCAGACCGCGGGTCCAGACTGCATCTACATCCGGAGTTTTGCTCCACTCATTCACAACCACTTTATCAAGCGAAACAGTGATGCCTTGTTGAACCGTTAGGGCAAAGTCCACACCAATGAATTTTTCCTCTTCCACAGGGGTAAGGTTCAATGCCTGTTCAGAATGAAGTCGAAAGCTTGAGAATAATTGATGCCCACTGCGGAGGGTCTGCGCCTGAATAGCCCACCCATCATCGACCATACCTTTACGCTCACACTTCCAGAAGTTTATGATCTGCTCGTTCTGCTGAAACCCGCCTTTCCCGGTTTGATCCCAGCCGGCGCCAATTTCATAATGAGTGTTGAAGTCTAATCCACTACGAACTTGAACAGTACCAGAAAAATTTAATGGCTCAAGCAAGATACGGTGACAACCGAGATGGGTAGACTGCATATCCGTGAAACGCACAAAGACTAATCTCAGTTTTTTACCGCAGGACGTCTCCCACACAAATTCCCGGGTCATTACTCCCTGTCGCATGTCCAACTTGCGAGTAAAACTTGAGAATTTCGATTTTGCCAGATCAAGTTGTTCTCCGTCCACCCACAGTCGGGTATACAGCCAGTCCACTGCGTTGATCATGGCGGCACCCTCAGTGATAAAACCTTTGAACAGCTGATCATGGTGAATATCCATCATTTCATACAGATGGTTGAAATAGCTGCCCAGCAGATGGTCCCCACTGTAGCCTTCATCAAAATAACCACGAACGCCCATGAACTCATTGGCTACTGAAAAAACAGATTCAGAAACTCTCTGATAGGTAGGATCGAAGCCGTTTTCCACAATCGTCCAGGGATCGCCTTGAAAATATCGGATAGGGGTTTTATGCATGTGCATGGGGTCTTTTCCTTTTGTTAACAAAATTTCATGTGAAATGCAAATTTCGGTTAATGACGCGACAACCGACGCGGTCACTAACTGTTATGTTTGTCTTGCATCCGCGCTAAAACCTCGTCCAAAGTTCCATTAAATGGGCCGGGAGTTTCCATCTTAATGGATACCAAAGCCGCAGCAAACTTCAAGGATTCAGCAACGTCGTGATCCAGACGTCGGGCCAGATAGGCTGCGAATGTTGTATCTCCGCGTCCGGTCCGGCCAACCACATTCTTGTTGGAGAATTTTTCATAGTAAGTTTTCCCGTTCACGCGAGCCAATACGCCATCTGATTTGGTGATCAGAATTTCAGGGCAACCCCAGCCTTCGATTATCAAAGCCGCCTGTTCCAGGTCTTCTGTACCGGTCAATACTTTTGCTTCCACAATATCCAACTTGACCATATCCACCAGGTCTACGATTTCCTTCTTGTCGAGCACATCTCCGAATGAAATAAGGTGCGTGATTGCATCTACATGGCGCACAAAACTTTGCATGTCTACTGACAGACGATACCCTTTTTCCTTCAGACGGCGGACAAAATCGAGATCGAATTCCCGATCCGTAATGCCAGCCAAATGCACCTGGCGCACAGTCATCATGGGTACGTCTGCAAGTGAGAAAAAGCCAGCATTGGTCAGTTGATAGATTTGGCGTTCATCCACATTGGCGGTCGGGTGTACCACCTTCATATATGTCGTTTCTACAGTCGGAATGGCGAAGATTTTAATCCCATTTTGTCGCATCGTCTCAAGGATATTATCATCCTTGGGAGCCATTCGGGTTACTACCGCTATTTTTTTGCCCACACGCGTTGCCGCCAGTGCTCCACACATGACTGCACTACCTGGTGCTACTCGGGGCTCTCCATGGAAAGGGATTATTTCATCAAAACACATATGGCCAATAAATACGATATCGTACAAGTCGGTTGATAAATTCATTTCATAACTCCAAAAATAAGCGCAAGAAATCGAAGAAAAAAGAGTTCTAGTTTTTAACAGTATCTTTGTCGCGACAGCAAAGAAACTTCTATTTTACGTTTTCGAAGATACCGAAATCCAGCTTAATACAACTCCAAAGCGATCATTTGATGTCCGACCAATCGAGGTAATGTAAACTCGACACGTTCCTTATTCAAGGTGAAGGGTAACGTTTCTTGTTCAGGTACACATTTTACTGATTTGATCTTGGGCGATTTGATAGAAATTTTCAAATTGTAGAGAGGGATCACGTCTTCAATGGTGTCAATTTGTTGACTACGGCGCTCAGGGATATAATGAAGCAGATGGACAACCCAGCGGTTTTCAGAGGATTGTTCATTGACGGTTACGAGCAATGTTGTTGGACCATCATGTCGTACGACCGGATCGGGCAACAGCAGGTCCAATGCATTCAAGAAAAGTTGTTTTTCCCACTTCGGCGCAAGCTGATTATATTCAGTGAAAACAGGATTCGCAAAATAGATTACCCGACCTTTTCTGATTACTGCTGGCCCATCGACTTGCCCGGATGAAGGCGTTTGCCGATGGGAGCAAAAATGCTTGTAGGTACGATCAAAGTAGGATAAGACCTTGTTCACCAATACTTTTGAGCCGGGTAACGCTTCGACATCCATGCCATGAATGTATAAAGCGTATTCGGTCTGCGCCAATCCCTGACTTAACTTCCCAGGAAAGAAGTATTCGACATAGTCAGCATGCGGAAAGAATTTCCCGCGAACCAGTTCGCCGTTCAAGTCACGCGGTCCATCGCTTTTGAGTTGGACTCCCATCATTTGACGGGAGAATTCATTAGCCTCTTCATTCATACCTGATTCAAATGAAGCAATTAGTGCACCTCCGCGATTAAGGAAAACCCGCAATTTTTGAGCCAGGTCTGCATTAACCGGGATATTATCCGGCAATACGATGACCTTATAACATGATAGGTCACTACCTGTATCAATGATATCGAATTGGTGCGCACTAGCATCCAACATTCGCGTAATACCCATCAACGCGGGTGGTAATCCTCCGATTTCAGCGCCATAGAATTCTTCAGGTGTTAAAACTCCGATATCAACCAACGGCTTGGTATTTTGACACCACGGCTCCTTTTTCTCCACCTCGCGATATACCGATCCCACCAATTCGTATACTTGCGAGTCAAGTTTACCCAGGGGATGAAGTTGATCACCGATGCAGCATTTGGCTCCCAGTGCCAACATGCGAAAGCATTCGTACTGTAATGCCTCCACATTCTTGAAAGAGTGAAAATCGCCCCATCCGGTATGGAACTTACCCGTTTGGCCCACACAATCTTTTCCAAAAGTGCGCGCATAACGCATGGTAAGCGGAAAATGCAAGTAACCCCAGTCACCGCTTGGCAAGCTTTCCAGTTCAAAGTGGGTATAAACATCAGCAACGGGATGATGCCGAGTGCCAATGTGCCCTTCGTTATAAAATATCGTACATTCAGAATTGAACTGCCGCACAAAGTTCGTCATATCTTGTTTGAAATGGTTGATGGTCTGCAAAGCAAACTGTCTACGGGCACGCGCATCGGCGAAATCTAAACCTTCATTGTCCATCCTGGCTCGGCAGTAGCGGCAAGTGCATACCAATGGCCGCACAACATCGAAGAAGAGGCCATCGACCGGAAGGTTTTCCGCAATTTCCCGCACATGCGGCTTAAGAAAGGTTTCAACGTAAGGAGAGTTCAGGCATAGATCGCGGTAAAAGCCTGCCTCAAACGGTGATAAAGCCTGAAAGGAGCTGATGCACCCCTTTTCATCCAAAGCAAGCCATTCAGGAAATCTGTCAGCTGTATAGTGATCCCATTGAACAGAGGTGTAGATCGGTACTCGAATATTCCTGGCATGGCAGGCATCAATTTGTTCCTTGAGCAGGTTGATAGTGAGGTGCGGATGTCGTCGCTCTGGATTTAATTGTGTGTCATAGTAGATCCAACCATGGTGACAACGAGCAAAACATGTAATCGAATTCACCCGCGCTTTTTCCAGCGTGGTCGCAAACTCTACCGGGTCAAACTGCGCACCGATGCCATCGATCGCTTCACTCGTGTGGAAATCAAGGTGTATCTGACGAAAACGAAGGTCAAAATTACTCATATTTGATTCTCTTTATCAAAAATTAACCACCATTCTTCTTCAACTAGCAACAAGTATTGCAGGCCTGCTTTGTTTGCTCTACCAGATAGTTAATCGGTTTTTCATTTGCATGGATTATTCAAAACACTTCTGAAGCCTGCGTCTCAAAATAGCTTCCTTGGTGATTTTATATTCAGCGTAAAAAGGCATTATTATTTTTTGACACCCTTTTATCGCTAACTAACCCTTGACGGCGCCGGCTGTCATTCCCGAGAGAATGTAGCGCTGGGCAGCAAAATATACCAAGATTACAGGCAGAACGGTCATTAAAACATCAGCCGAAAACAGATTCCAATTCATATGATACATATTGAAGAAGTCGTAAACGGATAGAGTCATTGGCCAATTAGCAGTATTGTTAAGGTAGTAGAGCGGCATGATGAAGTTACCCCAGACTCCCAAAAAGGAAAGGACGGCATCGGTGATCAACACAGGCATCATCAACGGAACGATGATATTGAAAAAGAGTTGAAACGGTCCACATCCATCAATGATGGCAGCCTCATCTAGTTCCTTTGGAACAGTATCAAGAAAACCATAAATAAGGAAAACACCGAATGGAATTTGCCCGGCTGCAAACAGTATTATCATTCCAGTCCTTGTATTAATGAGCTGGGTGATCTGCATGACCTTGGTCAATGTAAAATAATTCGTCGGCAATGCAATTCCTAAGATGATAAAAAAATACAGAAAACGATTGAAACGTGATCGATTGCGCGAAAGGACAAAAGCAGCCATAGCTGCACTTAGAGTTCCAATGATCGTTGAGGCAGTAGCGTAAAATAAACTGTTAAGAAAACTTGGACCTAGTTTTCCGGCTGAAATAACATTAACAAAGTTTTCAATATGCCAGATAGAAGGCAACGCAGCACTCATCGAACTCGCTTCTGATAAACTTTTTAAGGAATTTGTTACAATCAAATAGAATGGAATGATGCTGATCAGGCAGGCCAAAATTGCCAATAAATGAGCCCCTACTTGTCTAGATCTTTTTGCCAACATAAATGAGAAACTCCTTAATCTCTAACTTGCCCGCGGTCCATTAATCGAATTACAAAATAACCCAGCACGCTCATGAATACGAATAATAAGCTGGAAAAGGCTGTGCCGAGGCCCCATTGCCCCTGACTAAAAGCCTGAAATACGGCAGTATATATCACATCAGTGGCAAACCCGGGACCACCGTTCGTTAACGCATAAACAATATCAAATACCTTTAATCCATACAGCAAATTCAATACAGTGACGATAGTGATGGTGGGCATCATCATCGGCAAGGTTATATGTATTAGCTTGGCCCAAAAACCAGCTCCGTCTACATCGGCCACCTCGTAATATTCACGGGGAATGGATTGGAGGCCAGCAATCAGGATGACCATGATATACCCCACCCCTTGCCAGGTATCCACCCCGATGACGGAATACAATGCGATGTGCGGGTTGGTCAGCCATTTCTGGGCTAAAACACCTAATCCTACCGCGCTTAAGGAAGTATTCAGAAGTCCGGTAGACGGGTTTAATATCGATTTAAAAATAAGCCCAACTGCTATGGCTGGTAGAATGACCGGAATGTAGATTAACATCCGATAAAAATACGCCAAACGCTTGGTTCCTTCTGTTAATAGCAAAGCTAGAGCCAAGCCAATTACTGTCTTTGCTATGATAGTGATTATTGTGAATATGAAAGTGTTCTTAATAAAAAGTAAATAATTTTCACTGGCCGAGAAAATGGTCTTGAAGTTTTCCAAACCGACAAAATCTACCTTAGTGGAATAGCTACTCCAGTTCGTAAATGAGTAAAAGATCCCGCTAAGGCTTGGGATGATAGAAAATATTAAATACAAAACCAGGGCAGGAAGAATAAAATATAAAGGATAATTCAGTTTACTTCGAACTCTCATGGGGTAGTTCCCTTTTTTGAATTCCCAACCCAGTATGTTTGGTTATACTGGGTTGGGAAATTTACTACAAGTATCTCATCCGATCAAATATTTAATCGGCTAAAACCAGAATCATTTATGGCCAGTTAGGATCACTGGCAGCTTTGGCTTCTTCACCGCGGCGCTTATCAATGTTTGTTAGAACTTGTTGCGGAGTCTCCGCACCAGTGAACATGGCTACAATATCCTTACCCATATCCATCCATTGCGGATTTACATATTTAACTGAAGTCTGGTATACAACTCCCCGTTTGGTACTGCCATCCAAGAAGGCTTGCTGGAAAGGAAGCAATTTGCTCGTTATTCCAGGGAAAGGAAGAGTCGGGCTATTGGGGTCGTTGTCGACTAGGTATTGCAGGCTGTCAGGTTGCGTTAAGAAATTTAAGAACTGCTTCGCCTCGTCAATATGCTTGGAGCCTGTCCAGATAAATATGGATGGGCCGGCTGGATTGGTATTTAAAACCTGATTGTCGGCAAGAGGGATTAAGAACACGCCTAGGCTATCTGTATTGAAGTCAGGATAATCATTCTTAACCGTCTGATCGAAGGTCAAGTTCCCTACTGTCATAGCAGCCTTGCCCGAAGAGATGATCTTGGTCTGGTCAGCGACTGTATCGGATAATGTATTATCCCCGAAACAACCAGAGTCATATAGATCCTTATATTGTTGCAATAGCAGCAATGCGGTTGGGTTTTTGGCGAAGGTTGCCTTATTGTTATTCAACTGGTCAGCCGTTCCGGGGGCAAGATTCTCGATCTGTACGCCTAGTTCTGCAAACCATAAGACCTGATGCCACCCGTCGGCCATTGGCTCGTAAATAGGGGTGACACCGGTGGCCTTGATTTTCTGGCAGGCGGTTTTCAAATCTGCAAAGGTGGTCGGAACACTCAGGTTCAACTTGGAAAAGATATCCTTATTGTAATTGATCACCCAAGTAGTGCCCAGGGTATTCCAGACTGTCACACCATACACTTTGCCATTGACCGTGGCTTGATCGAGTACCAGGGCATCTTCTGTCTTGGCCCATGGTTGATCCGACAAATCCACAGCGTTCTTTTCCACGTCATAATTCACCACCAGGTCAGTCTTGCCGCTTTGTCCGCCAAAGAGATCGGGACCTTGTCCTGAGCTGAGTTTGGTTTTCAAAAGGTTAAAATACTGATCGGAGGGAATAACCTGGAAGTCAACTGTTATACCGGTTTGCTCTGTAAATTTTTTGGCAAGAGCCTGTTCTGCATCCGAAGCCCAACCCTGACTAACCATATAAGAAATGGTTACCGGGGCCTTAGTAGGGGCTGTTGTATTTGTGGGTTGAACCGGTGCAGAAGTGGGGGAAGCAGGCGCAGTAGTGGAAGCAGGCGCAGTAGTGGATGCAGGGGTAGGAGATGTGCAAGCCGCAAGCATGCCGGCAATCACTACAAGTGCCAAAATGGTTGAAACAAGTTTCTTGATAGACATCTTTTCCTCCTTACTTTGAATGAAATTATTATAGGTTTGGAAGCAACAGCATTAATTCTTAAAAGGGTTACTGGTAATTACTCGCACCTCCCTTCGAAAAGCAAATATTGGATAATAGATTGTTTATAAATAGTGGTATCGTTACCATACAAACATACTAGCAGGAACAAATACTCTTGTCAAGCACCTAATTTAATAAAATCAAGTATTCTCCCCAAAATACTTACAGAAAGCTCTTTAAAACTGTGATGATTTAATAAATTGAGTATTTCGTGATATCTTTTTTACAAAAATTTTCGCTATTTTAATTAATATTTTCTACTTTTTTACATTTACTTGAAAACAAATACCAAACAAATATTGAAACAAATATTGATACAAAACAAATATTGATACTTGACAATAGCATTTGTATCTGTTAATATGATTCTATGGTACCGATACCATATTTTCAAAAAAGAGGATTTTATGAAGAACAACCCAACCGCATTAACTATTCGTAAAAAAGACGATTTAATCGTTGTTACAGGAGCTGGCGGCTTTATTGGCGGATCATTGGTTAGATATTTTCATAGTCAAGGTTTCACCAATATACGTGCCGTTGATAAAAAACCCCTGCCCATGTGGTACCAAAGAGTCCCAAATGTTGAAAGCCTCTCTTTGGATTTGAGCTATAGAGAAAACTGCAAACGTGCAGCCGAGGGAGCTTCAGAAGTCTATAACCTTGCCGCAGATATGGGTGGGATGGGTTTTATCGAACGTTACCGAGTGGAATGTCTTCGCAGTATATTGATCAATACTCACATGATTGAAGCTGCCTATTGGGCAGGCGTAGATCACTATTTTTACTCCTCTTCTGCATGTGCCTACAACACAAACCTGCAGAAAGATCCCAACGTCCGAGCGTTAAAAGAATCTGACGCATACCCTGCGATGGCCGAACGTGGCTATGGTTGGGAAAAGTTAATTTCAGAAATGTTCTGTCAGGAATATTGGGCGGAAAGAAACTTTAGAACAGCCATTGCGCGGTTCCATAATGTTTACGGACCCAATGGGACCTGGGATGGCGGCCGTGAAAAAGCCCCAGCTGCATTATCTCGTAAAGTCATTGAAGCCGTTGAAGCAAATGATCACAATATTACAATTTGGGGCGATGGCAGCCAGACCCGCAGTTTTATGTTCATTGATGATTGTGTAAAAGGTATAGATATGATTATGCACAGCGATGATCTGATTGCGACCCCAATAAACCTGGGTACTAGCGAACTAATTTCTGTTGACAATCTTGTGAGCATGGTAGAAGATATCGCGGGAGTCAAATTGGAACGCCATTATGATCTGAATGCTCCTCGTGGTGTTGCTGGACGGAACAGTGATAATACATTTATCAAACAGACTCTCGACTGGGAGCCCAGCACTCCTCTTCGTACAGGAATGGAAAAAACCTACAATTGGATTAAACAACAATTTGCAGATCGTAAGGCTGGGAAACCAACCCCTGCCGGTTATCATAACAACTAAAGTTTCATTCCTTTCTCTCCTTTGTGCCTGGTATTCCTGGTTGCCAACTAAACCAGGAATACCACCACGACCTCAAATTAATTTTTGTCTGGATAATCAATGACCCTTAATCTCCAACAAAAAACAGCGCAAACAACTCAAATACCTTACCGGATGGCTTTTGCAGGTGGGTGGATTGACCAGCCATTTTTATCAAAACATAATCCCCAACCTCCAGGTTCCATGGTTGTAGTGTCCCTTGAGCCAACCATTAATTTTTTAGATCGCTGTGGTATGGGAACCAGCACCCGTAAAGTGGCAATGCAAATTTGGGGTAATAAATTACCAAAAAGAGAACCCGCAGCCTTAATGCACGAATTATACTTGGCAGAAAACGGTGGGAAGTCAGCCCCATCAGGCTCCCAGGATATGGCTGGTATTATTTACCCGGGTATCAACCGTTTGGATTACGATGCAGCTTTTGAGGGTGGTTATTTTCCGAAAAATATTGAAACGAATAATGATCCCAATGTTGTTAGTTGGTTAGAAAACATGATTTCCATCGTGCCAGTGAACCAACGCCCGCTTGGATATGATCCATTACAAAAACAAAATCTCGATCCAACCTGGATTCAACGACTTGGTCAAACGGGAAAGGATTGTTTTAATGCAATAGTGGCTAAAGACCCTGTGGGTTTGGGCGCCTCAATGAATGAATGTATGGTTTGTTGGCAAAATGTTTTGCCAAACACAGTCCTTGATTCAAGCATAGATGTCAATTTGCTAGAGATCCTATCATCTTATCAAAAACTTTATTTTGGAGCAATGTATTCTGGATGTGGAGGTGGATACCTGTATATAGTTTCGGACAAGCCTGTTCCTAATAGTTTTAAAATTGAAATAAGGACCGCGTAATGAAAACCGTCATTGTAGCAGGAAGTTTTAACAATATCAAATCTCAAGACATCCGTTTTTTACAAGAAGCCTCTAAGCTTGGAGCGGTGAATGTCTTTTTATGGTCAGACAATTTATTTCATCAAATTGAAGGCCGAAAACCCGAGTTTCCACAAGAAGAACGCCAATATTTTTTAGAATCAGTTCGTTACGTTCAACATGTCTTCCTTTGTGATAAGCAAGTTAACCAAGAAGAAATACCTCAGATCGAAGGGGTCAAACCAGAGGTATGGGTAGTAAGAGAAACTGAAGATTCCTCATCAATTCGCCATTATTGCACAATTCATGGAATCCAATATGCTATTGTAAAAGAATCCGAATTGGCCATATTTCCAATTATTCCATTTAGAAATATACAAGATTCTTCCCGCCAAAAAGTGATCGTTAGCGGCAGTTTTGATTGGCTGCATACGGGTCATGTGCGTTTTTTTGAAGAAACTGCTGAATTAGGTGATCTCTACGTTGTTGTTGGACATGATCAAAACTTGCGCTTACTCAAGGGAGATGGTCACCCCATGTTTCCCGAGGATGAACGCCTGTACATGGTGCAAGCGATACGGTTTGTTAAACAAGCATTGATTTCAACCGGACACGGCTGGATGGATGCTGAGCCTGAGATTGAAAAAATAAAGCCAAATATCTATGCAGTAAATGAAGATGGAGATGTACCCGAAAAGAAGGAGTTTTGTCGGGAGCACGACCTTCAATACATAGTTTTGAGACGAAAACCAAAGCCGGGGTTAGAAGCAAGGCAAAGTACAACATTACGCGGTTTTTAGAATCAATTGAATACCAGTAAATCAAGAAGTGGGGATGTTTCGATCAACAAAGTAAACACTCCCGCATCTTGATTTTTACAATGCGGTTTTTAAGGAGAATAGGTATGTATTACGCCATCATATTAGCCGGCGGTTCCGGAACCAGACTCTGGCCTCTCAGCCGACGACATTATCCTAAACAAGCCCTCAAGCTCGTTGGGGAGAAAACGATGTTTCAATATGCAGTTGAGCGGATCGCTCCTTTATTTCCGCCTGATCATATTTTCGTTGTCACAGTAGCAGATCATGCAGCTATCCTCCAAAACCAAACCCCCGAAATCCCCATAAATAATTTTATTCTGGAACCTGAAGGCCGCGGCACAGCCTCAGCGATTGGACTCGCATCCATCCATTTATTAGCTGAAGACCCCGAAGCGTGCATGACCATTTTAACCGCCGATCACTTCATTACCGATACAGAGCGTTTATGCTCTGCCCTTTCAGCTGCTGAAAAAATTGCCCGTAACGGGAACCTCATCACTTTGGGAATTAAATCCTCTGCTCCATCTACGGGATTCGGTTATATAAAACAGGGCACTGTGCTTGGTGAGGAAAATGGGTTCCCTTACTTTGCAGTTGAAGAGTTTACAGAGAAACCTGATCTGATCACTGCTAAAAATATGATCGAAAGCGGAAATTATTCCTGGAATAGTGGTATGTTTATTTGGCAGGCATCGACCATCTTGCAGGAATTTGAAAGACAAATGCCAGATTTCTATTCTCAACTGATGCAAGTTAAGGCGGTTGTTGGATCACCCGAGTATAAAATGGTAATAGATCAAATCTGGCCCGGTATCATAAAAAATACGATCGATTACGGTATTATGGAAAGTGCCAAACACCTAGTCGTCATTCCCGTTGAAATTGGTTGGACGGATATTGGTAGCTGGGGAAGTTTATTCAACCTTTTACCCACTGATTCTGAAAATAATACCTTCATTGGCGAACACATTTCGATCGACACATCCAATACTCTCGCTTTCGGAGGAAAACGATTGGTGGCTACAATGGGCGTGCAAGATTTAGTGATTATCGACACTGATGATGTGGTTATGGTTTGCTCTCGTGAACGGGAACAAGATGTAAAAGCACTGGTGGAATTACTGAAGAAAACTGGAAGATCGCAGTATATTTAAACCCACACTGGTTTAATTTGTTAGAGCAACAATATTTACCAAAGAATGATTACAATCAACATAAATTTAGAAGAAGGGATATTCTATGATCAAAACAGGAATACTCAATCCACAGATTCTTTCTCTCATCGCACGTGTTCGGCACACCAATACGTTGGTCATCTCAGACCGTGGATTTCCTTATTGGCCAATGATCGAGACTGTGGATATTTCGCTTATCGATGACATCCCCACAGTATTGCAGGTTTTTAGCGCTCTTAAAACAAATTTTAACATTGGGCAGGTTTATATGGCTCAAGAATTTAAGCAAAATAACTCTTCAGAAACAATCCAGCTTTTACTATCTACGATAGGAAAGATTCCTGTAAAATTTGAACCACATATTGAATTTAAATTACGCGTTCCTAAAGCCATTGGCCTTATTCGTACGGGTGATTCAACTCAGTATGCAAATATTATTTTAGAATCCGCATAGATTTTTTACTAGAATCTTTATTGATTTTTTTGATGAATTTTGATCTCTTCAATACTGTTCAGAAATTTTCGAATCAGATGATAATCTGAATAAAATTGAATGATAATAAAATTTATGTATTTGATCTTTTTGCAATAGTGTATACTTTTCATATAAATGATATGAAAGAAAAATTTTCAATATGCCAACGATTCGCGAAGTAGCAAAATTAGCAGGGGTAGCCCCAATTACCGCATCCAGAGTGATCAATGATACTGGATATGCAAGTGAGGACGTACGTCAGCGTGTGAAACAAGCTGCTGAACAGCTCAATTATGTCCCTAACATTTTGGCTCGGAGTCTAAAATCAAAAAGAACACACACGTTAGCTTTAGTAATAACTGACATCACCAACCCTTTCTGGACTACTGTGGCACGAGGAGTTGAAGATGCCGCCAGTATAAAAGGATATAATGTTATCTACTGCAATACCGATGAATCCGCTCAAAAACAATCCGCCTATTTACAGACCTTAATTCAAAAACAAGTTGATGGTATTTTGTTAGTTCCGGCTTCTAGCAAAGACAATCCAATTGAGTTCTTGCGTCAACAAAATGTTCATGTTGTGCTTTTGGACCGCAGTTTGCCCAATACGAATGTAGACGTAGTTCGATGCGATTCCAAAGACGGTGCATATCAGTTGGTAAAACTACTCATAAAATTGGGCCACAGGAAGATCGCAATTTTACGAGGACCCTTTGGAGTATCTTCTGCAGAGGACCGAATGGCTGGATACAAACTTGCCTTACAAGAAGCAGGCCTGGAAATAAAAGATCAATTAATATTCTCTGGGGAGTATTCTGTAGATAGCGGATACCAGATGACCAAGAGATTACTTGCAATGTCTCCGCGACCTACAGCAATGTTTGCGAGTAATAACTTTATTGCGATTGGAGCATTAAAAGCACTTCGTGATGCTCAAGTAAGTGTCCCTGATGAAATTTCGGTGGTTGGATTTGATGATCTCCCATTGGCGATTGTAGTAGATCCTTTCCTTACCGTAGCAGATCAACCAGCCTACGAAATGGGTCAACGCGCGACCCAGATGCTGCTTGAATACATTGACGGAGAGGGTCTCGATGGCGTACAAGAAATTGTCTTGCCAGTTTCGATTATCGAACGAAAATCTACCAAAGCTGTATAATAAATTGATTCCGATTAAAGCGTCGGTGTTCTGAGTACTGAGGTGTTAGTTGTCCCTGAGCATCCCATAGCTCCGGCACATGGAAGCGATCATCCCAACTACAACCCGACGTTGAATGCCATCCCCACAATCCAGCCATTCCATTTTATTGAGATCACTAGTCCTCTTCGACAGCCGCAGTGTGCTTTCTTTCTGGTGAGCAGCCAATGTGTTCTGAATCCAGCATTTTCCATTACAAAAGGGTTATTAGACAAACGCTTTTGCCTCAAACACACAGCCGAAATGCAATCAATGGGCACTAAATAATATTAGTCGAATAATTCACCACAGGATATTTCAGATACGAAATTTCAAATTAAAAAATCCGTCCAAAAGGCGGATTTTGTATTCACAAGTAGTTTGATCTCACCTGCGATCCTTCCAGGGTAATTAATTCATTCACCTTCTTTAGGAATGTAATGCCCTTCGACCCAGGTTTCTCCATCCGAGCCAACTTCTTTTTTCCAGACAGGTACAATCTCTTTCAAGCGGTCGATGCCATATTTGGCTGCATCAAATACTCCGCTGTCGCGATGAGCTGCAGTGCAGGCAATTAATACAGTAGGAGTGCGCGGCATCAGTTTACCAATACGCTGCACTATGACAATTCCCTCAACGATTGGCCAACGTTCACGAATCTCCCTGGCAATTTGTTCCATTTTCGCTTCGGCCATCGGTTTATACGCTTCATACTCCAGATAAGCTGTTTCGTGTCCATCCCTGACAGTTTCTCCCCTCACCATCCCCGCAAAAATCGCGGCTGCCCCGGTAGAAGTAAGTGTGATCTTTTCAAGCAGATCGTTCAGATCTAATTCATCTTCGGTGATCGCAATTATCAAGGGGAAATCGTTCATGCCTTCTCCACAGATTCATTGACCACGTCACCCGATCGTCCACCGTGTTTTTCTAAAAGACGAATATTTTGTATGCACATGGTCTTCTCAACGGCTTTTGCCATATCATAGATCGTCAAGGCAGCTACCGATACGGCTGTTAATGCTTCCATTTCAACACCGGTTTTTCCGGTAACCTTGATTGTGGCTGTAATAATGACCCCCGGTAAAGATTCGTCCAGCTGTAGATCAACATCTACTTTGGTCAGTGACAGTGGATGACACAACGGGATCAACTCCCAGGTTCGTTTCGCTGCCTGGATTCCGGCAATTTGAGCCACGGTCAAAACGTCGCCCTTCTTAATCGCTCTTGAACGAATCAAGGCGAAAGTTTCGGGTTTCATCTTGATCTCTCCACGAGCAATTGCCGTACGCGCAGTATCCTGTTTATCACCCACATCCACCATATGGGCATTCCCATTTGCATCAACGTGAGATAATTCTTTATTCATACCTGTTCCTTATCAGCCAGTTGGCCAGTATTATCCCCCAATTTGGGACATGCAGCGTCCTTCCGGACAGTTATGGCTTTCAAGCCGATGCCCTTTGGGTTTTTCTGCTACTGCTTTTTCGATAAATGTTTTCAGGTCTTTTCCCTGCTTTAGAGCATCTCGAATGGAAATCTCTTTATCCACAAGCAGACAGGACCTCAGCCGGCCGTCCGCAGTTAGACGCAGGCGATTACATTTATTGCAGAAATGATCTCCCAACGGCGAAATAAAACCGACTGTTCCCAAAGCTTCTGGAATGTGAAATGTCCTTTCCGGACCGCTACCTGTTGGAGTCTCAACCGGTTCAAGCATCAAATCGGATAGAACTTTGTGCATTTTTTGCACAGAAAAATAGCGCTCTTCAACAGGAGGTAAGCCATCTCCCCAATCCTGTTGATTGGCAACGGGCATGAGTTCGATAAACCGTATATGCCATCGATGCTCTATAGAAAGACGTGCCAAAGCCGGAATTTCATCATCGTTGAAACCACCAACGACCACGGTATTTAGCTTGATTGGATTCAATCCAGCAGCTTCTGCTGCCAGGATCCCCTTCCAGGCAGTCATAAAATCACCAAGCCGAGTCACCCTGTGAAATTTTTCTGCATTCAGCGTATCCATGCTAATATTCACCCGGTTTAATCCAGCATCAGCCAATCTTTGCGCCATAGGCCCGAGTAATATTGCGTTTGTTGTAAGACTGAGATCATTAATTCCCTGAATCTTGGCAACTCGTGAAACAATCTCAACGATATCAGATCGAACTAAGGGTTCGCCACCCGTCAACCTCACCTTGTTGATCCCCAGGCTGGCTGCTGCTTCTGCTACACGCAAGATCTCGTCAATACTTAGTAACTCATCATTTGCCAACCCTTGCAATCCAGACGCAGGTTGACAATAAGCACAGCGCAAATTGCAGCGGTCGGTAATGGAAATTCTCAAGTAGGTAATCGCTCGTCCAAATGGATCAATCAGCATGATTGTTCTCCCAATACGATGCCATCATTTCTTTTACCCACCGCTCACAGGCGGAAATAAAGCAATTTCATCCTCTGGAGATATCTTTGCAGAGCGACCAGCGTACTCCTGGTTTACAGAAACGAGAATATTTTGCTTGAATGGCTGGAGATTTGGGAAACGCCGAAATAATTCTTCTAATAGGTCTGTCACAGATCCGGGTTCACAGACATCTAAAGTGACCAGTGACGCCCCGGTGCGATCTTTGAGTGTGGCAAACATGCGAACGGTCAATTTCATTATTTCACCTGTAATAGCAAATCATACCTCTAAATGAATTGATTTTTATCAAGGTAAATTATATTTGTCTTCCCTGGAAAATAATTCAAACCGCCAGTAGAAGAATCATATCATACAAATTTCATCATATTACCTGGTCAAATGACCAATATTTTAAATAATCATCTGAATTAATTATTGGATTCAGACTATTTCACCAAACTTGATAATGTTTTTGTTAATTTTTCTTTCCGGGAAATTGCTATTGTATTTTGTTACTGAACTCTGCCGGAGGAAATCAAATGAATGGCAGTCGCTTTGAAGACTGCTGTTACTTCTTTTCCCACTTCTAATTTCATTTCGTTAGCCGATAATCTGGTCACCAGAGCAGATAAAGAAAAACCGGATTCTAGCTGAATGCGCATGAAGGATCCCTGGTTGATAATATGAGTGATGCGGCAAGAAAGATGATTCCGAGCCGTAGAGAGTTTCATCTCCTGGCCTGAGTTGTACAATGTAATATCTTCAGGACGAAGACAAACGAAAACCTGCGTACCTACTGGAATGTTCCCCAAAGCTTCAACCAAAGTATGATCTACCTGAATTTGTAAAAGTTCATCCTCTCGATTAATGACTTTTCCAGGAATAATATTACCCACACCCATAAATTCGGCTACTTGCGGGGTTGCTGGATGTAAAAATACGTCCTGGGCTTGACTAATCTGATGAATCTTTCCTTTGAACAATACTACGACCCGGTCACCAATTGATAACGCCTCTTCAAGGTCGTGTGTAACGTAAATGCACGTTTGGTTTGTTTTCTTGAAGATATTCCGCAGGTCGTCCAGTAACTCCTGCCGGGTCGGAGCATCCAGTGCACTAAAAGGTTCATCCATTAATATTAATTCGGTTTGCAAACAAAATGCTCTAGCCAGACTAACCCGTTGTGCTTCTCCCCCCGACAAACTTTTGGCTCTCCGTTTGGCTAGGTGGGAAATATGCAGCAGTTCCATCCAGGTTCGCACACGTTCGTCGATTTCTTTATTGTGCATTCCTCTGAATCTCAAACCACTGGCAATATTATTCTCAACGTTATCTGATAATAGAAGCGGCGTTTGAAAAACCGTACTCACCTTGCGGCGATATTCCAAATCGGATAGGTGGGATGTCTGAGCAAACTGTACTGATCCGCTTGTAGGTTTCAACAATCCTGCTGCCGTCAGGAGCAGCGTGCTTTTGCCGGCGCCATTAGGACCAAGGACAACCAATACCTCACCTTTGTTGATAGATAGGTCGGGTAAATCTAAAATAATTGCCTTTTCAGCTTTGACTACCAAATTACGAATATTTAAAAGAGTTTCCATCAAATCATTTCCTGCGCTGCTGCAATGCAGTCAAAGCTGTGTTAACTAAGAATGCCAGACCAAGCAAAATGATGCTCAGGGCAATGGCGTTCGCGAATTCTCCGCGGCTGGTCTCAAGGACAATAGCAGTTGTAAGGACCCGTGTGGAACCTTCAAGATTTCCACCAACCATCATTGAAGCGCCTACTTCAGAAATGACACTCCCAAAAGCGGCGATCAAAGCAGCCATTAAGGGTAAACGGGCTTCTTTCCATAAAGTAACAACCATCTGCATCTTAGATGCCCCCAGACCAAATAATTGAGTTCTTAACCGGGGGTCAAGCTGTTGCAATCCCGAAATCGTCAAACCAGTGGCAACTGGACAGGCGATGAGCACCTGAGCAATTACGATGGCAATAGGCGTGTAAATGAGATGCAGAAACCCAAGAGGTCCGCTGCGCCATAGAAAAATTGAGGCGACCAAACCAACTACCACAGGGGGTAGCGCCATACCGGTATTAATTAAGCTAATCCAGAACCGACGTGTGGGGAAATGTTCCAATGCTAAAAATGTTCCAATAGGTAAGCCGATGAGCAAACTCACCAGGGTAGCCATGCCAGAGATTTCTAATGAAAGCAGGGTGATCTGGATCACCTCCGGATCACCCTGAATTAGTAATTGAAAAGCTTTCAGAATTCCATCAAGAATGTTTTGCATTCAAGACTATTGTACTTCAGCGTCCGTTTTTCCGGCATCGGGGAAGAACAATTGCTGACCATATTTGTCTACACCGTAAGCAGCAATCAATTTCTGAGTATCAGCAGAAACCATCCAGTCAGCGAAAGCTTTTGCGCCAGTGTAATTGATATTGGTCAATATAGCTGGGTTGACGGTAATCACATGATAGATGTTAAGAAGTGACTTATCAGTTTTATTATTGCTTGGATAAAGAATTGTCAGATCAAGTGTATCCTTCAAAGAAAGATAAGTAGCCCGGTCAGTCAGTGTATAACCAGCTTTTTCAGATGCAATACGCAAAGTATCGCCCATACCCTGACCTGACTTCAGATACCAGGCACCAGTTGGGGTAATGGTAGCTGCTTGCCAAATCGTTAATTCTTCAGCATTAGTACCAGAAGCATCAGCGCGAGATACAAATACTGACTGTGAATCGGATATGGCTTTAAAAGCATCGGCAGCGGTAGCACTACTACTAATCTTAGCCGGATCAGCTGTTGGTCCCACAATAATAAAATCGTTGTGCATCACTAAAGTGCGTTCTTTACCAAAACCACCAGCCATGTACTTTAATTCAGCTGCCGGGGAATGGACTAAAAGAACATCGGCATTACCCTGTTGACCTAATGCCAGAGCAGCTCCACTACCCACTGCTACCATCTTGACTGTATATCCACTTTGTTGTTCAAAAATCGGCAGTAAAACATCCAGCAGGCCTGAATCACGCGTACTAGTTGTCGTGGCCAAAATGATTTCTTTACTTGAGTGTGTCGTGGTTGGCTGAATGGTTGCTGTTGCAGGTACAGCTGTTACAGCAACCGAGGTTGCCGCGGCAATGGCTGCAACCGTTGCGGCTGCGGTTGCCGGTACTACTGGCTCAACAGTTGGTGTACTGGTGGTTTGAGCTGCACATGCCGTTAGGAGCATACTGAGAACGACCAAAACACCTAAAAACGTAAACGCTTTTCTTTTCATCATTTTCTCCTTGTAAATCTGGTTAATGTAAATTGCTTTTTTACTGTATAATTGTATAGTAAATTATATACATTCATATTACGCCATATAGAAATGAATGTCAATATTTTTTTGAGGCAAGAATCAAAATTAGAACGATAAATCAGGTTACAATAAACTAACTTCTACTAATTGAAAATCGCTATGGACAATGATTATCTCTATCTCCAAATTGCAGCCTCGATCCGTCGTGATATCGCGAACGGCATGTATGCTGCCGGTGACACACTCCCCCCGATTCGAAGCCTGACTGAAACCTGGCAGTGTACAATTGGCACCGTACAACGAGCCATTCAAAATCTTTCCTCCGAAGGGTTAGTCACCACTCATGTGGGTAAAGGAACCAAAGTATTAAGCCCAGTCCCCTATCGTCCAATCGACAGCCTTAAAAGAGCAAATTTAATTCATCAAGCAGAAACATTTCTCCTGGAAGTCTTAACCTCAGGTTACGAACCTGTCGAAGTGGAAGATGCTTTTCGGATTGCGCTCGACCGCTGGAAAATGGTTTCTCGATCTCAAGAAATGATCAATCAAAATACATTGCGTTTCTCGGGGAGCCATGACCTTATCGTTGCCTGGATGGCAACACATTTTAATGAAATTGCACCTGAATATCATTTACATTTGAAATTTTCAGGCAGCCTCTCTGGATTAATGGCTTTGGCAGAAGGAAAAACGGATATCGTTGGTTCTCACCTTTGGGATGAGGTAACTGAAACTTATAACATACCCTTTATCCACAGCCTGTTCCCCGGTAAAAAATTGGCTCTGATTACCCTTGCCAAGCGCAGAATCGGTTGGATGGTAAAACCGGGTAACCCTAAGAATTTTCAAACCATCAGTGACCTCGTGCGACCGGATATCCGCTTTGTCAATCGTCACCCAGGGTCTGGAACAAGAGTCTATCTGGATTCATTATTAAAAAAGAATGCACTCGATTCAGCTTCAATCCTTGGATATTCAAACCAAAAAACAACACATTCAGAAATTGCAGCAGCCATCGCCGAGGATAAGGCAGATGTCGGTCTGGGTCTTGAGGCAGCTGCCAAAGCCTACGATTTGGATTTCTTTTTTCTCAATCTTGAAAGATATGATCTGGTCGTTAAACCTCAAATATTCGACCTAACTCCCATCCAAAACATGATTTCATGGCTTAAAAGTGAGGATTTTCGACTTTTGCTCAACCATTTGGGTGGGTATGAGCAAAGCGAAAGTGGAAATGTTCACTGGACGTAATTGGGATATTATTTAGCCCCGAATAACAGGACAATTAATACTGAAAAACCTTTTCTGCATGGTCTGCGCAGGCATTGATTCCCTCAACCAAATTCTTAATTTGCTCAAAACCGGGTTTTGTTAATACTTGCGACGCGCATGTAGATAGTGCCCCAGGTCGATAAAATACGTCAATATTTTTATTTTTATCCAGCTCCGCTAACCGGTTGCTCAGTTGTTCGAGAGGGATTGAAATAGCGCCTTCGGTTCTGGACACCTGCTGGTCTACCGGTGTGCGAACATCGATGAGAATTGGTGGCTTGTCACTCTTTAATACCTGACTTGCTCACTTTTGCCAAAAAACTCAGATTTTGAGATCAAAAATGGTGGTTTGGGGACACTAAGAGCTGTTCCAGATACGCTAAAATTGAGGTATGGC
>Ga0224522_1000054_pt1 | contig 64291 bp, 62 predicted proteins | sample CFST25metaG_FD_182733 | JGI IMG/M metagenome (GOLD analysis project Ga0224522, IMG submission 182733) | Peat soil microbial communities from Stordalen Mire, Sweden - C.F.S.T25 | ecosystem: Environmental > Terrestrial > Soil > Wetlands > Peat | place: Sweden: Norrbotten County, Stordalen Mire...
GAAAAACACGTAACGAAACAAATTGAAAGAATAAAAAAAGAAATAAATCCGGGAATAAACTTATTGAAAATAATTTCTAAACAAATATATGAAATTTAATGCCGGAGACCGTTTTCGCACAGTCTCTGGAGCTTGGTAACGAGGGTTTAGAAAAAACATTTAAAAGCGAATACGTTATAATTAATTTAAAGAAATATTTTACCATTTTAAAAAATTAAATTTATCGATTATGAAAGTAATTATTTTTTCTCTATTATTTTATGTCGTTTTTTTCAATATATCAAACGCACAACTTGATGATAAATTTTATTATCCGGTTAAAAAATGGGACGAGATGAAACTTACGAATTATGAGGAAATATCACTTAATAAAGATTCCATTATATTAAGCGGAATTTTTCTTAAAACTAAAGATACTCCGAAAGCAACAGTTTTATATTTCCACGGTGCAAGCGGAAACGTTACAAAGTATTACGAATTAATGAAACCTCTTGCGGAAAACGGTTACCAGGTATTCATGGTTGACCTGGAAGGATACGGGAAATCATCCGGCAAGCCGACAAATCTGAATATTGCGGAGGATGCACAATATTTTTTCAATTATATGGTGAACAGGGAAGAAGTTAAAAATACAAAGGTGATTATTTTCGGTGCATCAATGGGTACGCAGGTTGCGACAAGAATAGCAAGGAATAACCAGGATAAAATATCGGCTTTAATACTCGACGGAACAATTAGTTCTTTTACGGATATAGCAGTATTTTACTCTAAGGAAGAAGAAAAGAGATTTGTACAGTATTACGTCTCTCCGTATTCTGCAAAAGAAGATATTAAATTTATTGAGAATATTCCGAAATTATTTGTGCACAGTAATGAGGATGAACAGGTTCCGATTGAACAAGGGAAATTAGTTTATGAGAATGCTAAAGAACCGAAGGAATTCTGGACATATAAAGGTGAGCATATTGAAGCAATGTTACTTTTTACGAAGGAATTTGTAGAAAAAATAGACAATCTAATCAAAAAGTAATAAATAAATAAGGGGAAGAGCAAAAAAGAAAAAGAAGAAAACAGAAAACAAACCAGATAGGAATCCCTGATAAGAGCGTTCGGGGACGACAGTTCGGAAAATAAAAAAAATTAGAACGTAGAGCTTTAAACGCAAAGGACGCAGAAAAAACTGCAAGGACGTACATCGGGGATATATCACAAATTACAAAAACAAATAAAAGCAAAATCCTGTGCAGGAACTTTCGGAGTGACAATCTATATTGATTATCAAATTTCTTCCAAGACTTCTGGTTATATATACATATTATAATGGCTTTCCTAAGAATCTTTTTCATCGATATAAGTTGTTAATTTATCCAAATATTAAACTATTCTAAAAATAAATCTTTGTTTTTATTTCACCACGTTTTCCGGAATCAATATATATGCAACTTTAATTATTATATTTTAGGTTTTAAGAATTATTAAGAGAAATTCGGTTTTTAAAATTATTTTATGGGGATTCTGGTTTTTAATTGCCAAATAAAATAGTAAAGAACTTTTTTATGTCTGGTAATAACACAAAATACACATCAATAAAAAATATAACTGCGATAAGGTTAGCAATAACTCTATTTTTAGTTCATTTGTTATTAATTAAAGCTTTTAATTATGATGAAGTATTAAAGGAAGTAATAAATAATGGATTACAGACATTTGAATGTTTATTAGCATCAATTTATTTATACTTCACATCAAGAAATTTTAAAGAAATATCCGAAAAACAATCTAGAGCGTGGTTGTTATTTTCAATTGCTGCATTATTTTATGCAACAGGTAATTTAATCTGGACGATAACAGAAGCTATAAATTTAAATGTTCCTTTTCCTTACTATTCTGACTTAGGTTTCATTTTATTTTACATATTATTTATCTGGGGTGTTTTTAACTTCCCAATGATTCCGTTAAGGAGAACCGAGAAAGGGAAATTAATTCTTGATTTATTTATTGTTTTAATTTCGTCTTTAATGATATTTGCAACCGGAATTTATGAGATAATATTGGATATGAATATTACAATTTCCGGAAATATGTCAGAAATATTAAAATTATCAACGGTATTATCATATCCTGTACTGGACATTATATTAATCTGGACAATAATTTATTTCTTTTACAGAAGTGAAGCGATAAACCGGAAATGGGTGCTTGGTATATTGCTGGGAGGTTTAGCGTCTCTTGCAATTTCCGACATGTTAACTAACTATGAATTAATTAACAATAAATATGTAAACGGAAGTATTTCCGATTATGGCTCCATACTTGCTTTTTTACTTTTCGCACTTGCCGGAATAAGGCAGACTAATTTATTACTTAAAAACGGTACAAAACGCGTTTCTGTAATTAAATCAGGATTTTTTATATTTTCTAAAAAAATTCTGACATACTCTCCTCTTATTTGGTCATTTTTTTCTTATTTGGCATTGATATGGCTATACGAAAACAGGCAGCTGCGATTTATTGATATTGCCGCCTGTGGTGTTGCAATAATTATTATATTATCTTTTTTAAGACAAATTCTTTCTTTAAAAGAAAATTATAAACTTACAAATGAACTTGAAAATGAGATTGAAAATATTAAAAAAGAATTATCCGATGATTATGCCTTCCAGAATGAATTGTTAGTTGACTTAGCACAATCAGAAAATAAATACAAGGATTTAATTGAAAACTCTCTTCAGGGAGTTTTAATATTTACAAAAAACAATATTGTGTTCGCTAACAAAAGAATTGAAATAATATTGGGCTACACGGCTGAAGAAATGAAAGCATTTAAACCCGAAGATTATGAAAAACTTTTCCCCGAAGAAGGTCTGAGATTTTTGATAAATAATATAAAGGAACACTCAAAGTATAAAAACAAACCGTTTGTTTATCAAACAAAATTTAAACATAAAAGCGGCAATATAATCTGGCTGGAGCTTATATCATCAATTATTACTTATAATAACGAAATATGTATTCAAATAGCAATGATAGATATTACGGACAGGAAATTAGCGGAAGAAGAACTTATTATGAGCGAAGAAAAATACAGAGCCCTGTTTGAAAACAATCTCGATTGTGTATTTATATATGATACCGATACAAACGAAATACTTGATTTTAATAATGCCGCATTAGAATTATACGGATATGAATCGAATGAATTATTAGGTCAGAATATACTTATTTTGAGCGCAGAATTGGAAGTGTCAAAGTTAGCAATTCAGGATTTAATAAAGTACGGGCATACAAGAATAATGCAGAGAAATCACAAGAAAAAAGATGGCACGATAATTCAAGTGGAATCTATGATGATTACTTACAACTTATTCGGCAAAAAAGTTGCATGTGCTATGATACATGACATTACTGAAAGAATGGCAATCGAAGAGAAAAAGAAAGAAATAACGAATGAGTTAATCGAATTAAATAAAAACAAAGATAAATTTTTCTCAATAATAGCACACGATTTAAAAAGTCCGTTCCAGGGATTGCTTGGCTTTTCAGAGTTACTGGATGATGATTTTTACGAACTGAATGACGAAGAGAAGAAAAGGTTTGTAGAAAATATCAGGACCACTTCAAAGATATTATATAATCTTGTGGAGAACCTGTTGCAGTGGTCAAGATTGCAGTCGGGAAGAATACAATTTGAACCCGACGAAATTGATATTCATACATTAGTTAACAGAAGCATCGAAATTTTAAAAGCAAACATACAAAAGAAAAAAATATTTCTTGAAAATAAAATTTCTAAGAATAGTGTACTAACCGCAGATGAAATTATGATACAGCAAGTTATACAAAATTTATTGTCAAATGCAATAAAATTTACACCTGCAGGCGGAAAAATAAGTTTGTTCGATGAAAGGACAGACCATGTTTATAAATTCACAATTGAAGATACCGGTGTTGGCATCCCTCAGGAAGTAGTACCGGAATTGTTTAATATAGATTCACATTATACGACTAATGGAACGGAAAACGAGAATGGGACGGGATTAGGTTTGATTTTATGTAAAGAATTTGTTGAAAGGAATGGGGGGAAGATACTTGTGGAAAGTGAAGTCGGGAAGGGGAGTAAGTTTACGGTTGTGCTGCCGGCGAAAGGGAACTGAGCTGTTCAACCCCTATGGGGTTGGGGAGTAGTTACGCACACCACCCGCTTCGCGGGTGGATACTCACATAGCGCTCCTTCGGAGCTGCAAAGAAATATATATCAAATGAAAAACAAGCCCGAAGGGCTTGAATGAGAGTAACCGCGAGTGCAACCTGCGGATCGAAGCATAAGAAAATCCAAGCCCGAAGGGCTTGAATGAGAGTAACCGCTATACGAGATATCTCTCATCATACTCCACACTATGCTCCTTGAGTAAATTTTTATATTCAGTCAAGAAGTCAGATTTCTTATGATATATCTTTTGATTTTTTACGTATTCAATTACTCTGTTTTTTTCTTTGATGGAATATGTAAACGCACCGTAACCTTCAGCCCAGCCTTCAAAATGCGGAAATTTATTGTTTTGTTTCATCCATACCGAAGTTGATACTTTTATGTCTTTAACTAAATTGGCTAAAGATACGGAAGGATGTATACTGCAGACAATATGAAGATGGTCTTCGATTCCATTTATGCGGAACAATTTACATTTGTTATTCTTTAGGATTCCCCAAATGTAACGATATAATTCTTCACAATTATCATTCACTATCGTTGGTTTTCGATACTTTGTACCAAATACAATTTGATATAGTATTTGATTGTAACTACTCACAATAATTTAGTTTCTTTTTACCTCGTCGATTATTTCACCGTCGGGTTTTCTGATTGTTAATATCATCGGCATTTGTCCGGGAAGCGTATGAGTTGCACATCCGAAGCAAGGGTCATAAGCCCTGAATGCCATTTCGATTTTATTCAACGTTCCTTCTGTAACTTCGACTCCCTTTTTAATTAATCCCTCGGCTGCACTTTTAATAGACATCGAAATTGCTGCGTGATTATTAGTTGTACCGACTATGAGATTCGCCTTTGTCACGATGCCTTTTTCATCTGTTACATAATGATGAGTAAGTGTTCCGCGCGGAGCTTCAACAATTCCAACTCCTTCGTGAGGAACGTTCGTGCATAAAGCTCTATAATCCTGAGATGTAATTTCAGGATCCTTCGCAAGTTCCATAACTTTTTCCGCGGCGTACTGCAATTCGATAATTCTTGCCCAGTGAGTTGCAAGTGTGTGATGAACAGGAGTCTTACCGGATTTATCGCCTGTTAATGTTTCAAAATATTTTTCATATTCAGCCTGCGCAAGCGGAGTAGGCATTCCATCGGTTACATTAAGTCTTGATAGCGGAGTAGCGCGATATACACCGCTGTCTTTTCCGTCAACTAATCCCTTCCAGCCTACTTTTTTCAAATAAGGATACTTCAGATAATTCCAGCTTTCCATATGTTCTTCAATATGTTCAAGATATTCTGACGGTTTATATTTACAGAATTCTTTTCCATCCGGGTCAACGACTTTTACCATTCCGTCATAAAAATTAACCTGATTGTTTTCATCTACCAATCCCATATAATATGTTTTGTGTGTATAAGGTCCGTTAACAATTAAATCGACATAGGCTGCATTTTTCAAAACCACATCTTCAAATATTTTAAATGTAAATTGTCCAAACTCAATAAAATACTTTGCGTATTCTTCAATCTTTTTCCTTTCCTGTTCATTAATGCCTCTCGCGACACCTCCGGGGATAGCAGTAACCTGGTGAATTTTTTTACCGCCAAGCATCTGAATTATTTCCTGACATTTTGAACGCAAGGCAATTACTTTTCCTCCGACTTCAAGTCCGACTCTTTTAATCACGCCGAGCAGATTTCTTTCGGCAGGAGGTGCATCGGGACCACAGACAAAATCAGGACCGCCGAGAGCATAAAAATGTACCGTATGGTCAGTTGTATAAAAAGTATTATATAAAAGTTCTCTGAGTTTTTTTCCTGCCGACGGGATTTGAACATTGTAAACCGCATCACAGGCTTTTGCTGCTGCCATGTGGTGAGCTTCGGGGCATACACCGCAAATCCTTGTTGTTATTCTCGGCATTTCTTCGATTGGTCTGCCGACGGCGAATTGTTCAAAGCCTCTTAATTCCGGAACCTGGAAATAACAGTTCGCTACTTCTCCATCATCATTTAAAAAGATGTCAATTTTTCCGTGACCTTCCAATCTCGTTACAGGGTCAATTTTTATTTGTCTCATATTTTTAGATTATTTTTCTTTTAACGATGTTATGTAAATTTTATCGTCTCGAGAGTCCCTCAAAAGAGCGAGGAGACTCTCCGAGACATGAACGTAATTTAATTTTTTATTTTTCTTCTTCTTCCATTTTTTGTACACGATGGAAAATTGAATGTGCCATTGAGAATCTATAGAACGTACCCAGCGGGTCTGCAATTGTTTTAATTATATCTCTTACTTCTTTCGGGTCAGTTGAATCTATAACTGAACTCAGCGCAGAAACCATTTTTGCTCCCTGGTCAAGAACATTTGGCGGAGGTCCATAGCAGCCCCTGCAACCCATATTTGCTTTAATGCATAAAGCATCGCATCCGCTTCTTGTCGCAGGTCCCATACAAACTATGCCCTGATCCAAAAGGCATTCGTCAGGATTAGGAATAATTTCCTGCGGACGGTAGAATTTCTTAATTTTTTTCTCTTTACGTTCCCTTGTGCATTCTTCGCAAATAGTCTTTTCTCCCGCCCCGAGTATTGTTCCTTTTGGCGGAAGCGGCTTGCCGTTTTTCAATATATCTATTACAGCTTCAACTACAGCAATAATCTGAGTTGATTGCGGCGGGCAACCTGGAACATAATAATCCACATCAACCACCTGGTCTAAAGATTTTACTGTATTCCAAAATTCAGGAATTTCAATTTCACCTTCGGGCATTTGGGTATGCGTCTGAGGGAAAACGTTTTTTGAAGATTCCTGTAGAGAAGGACTATTTATGTAATTGCATTCAAAAATTTTTTTCTTATCGTAAAAGTTAGCAAGAGCCGGAATGCATCCTTCATACGCACAGGAACCAAAAGCAACCATAACTTTTGATTTTGCCCTGAGAAGTTTCGCGAGATATTCATTTTCAGATGTTCTGATAGCTCCATTGAAAAGTGTCAATGTTATATCCCCGTCGGGCATAGCTTCGACATCTTTATATTTAAAATCCATAATGCAGGGCCAGAAAACAATGTCAAAGAAATCTGCAACATCGAGTATTTTTGCTTCTATATCTACAACGGCTATCTCACATCCACCGCAGGATGATGCCCAATACAATGCTAATTTTGGTTTCATTTTATATAAGTTTGAAAAAATTTATAATAATTTTTAGTTCATAAAGGTCAACGGACCCAGTTCACGAATTTGTTTTTCGAAATCAAGTGTCGTCGCGGCATATTTATCTCCTTCCGATGCCGATATCCATTCGAGTCTTAATCTTTTAGGGTCAATTCCGAAATCTTCAAGAAAGATTTTCAAAAACTCGATTCTTCTGAGCGTTTTATAATTTCCTTCTGAATAGTGGCAGTCTCCGATATGACACCCGCCTATAAAAATTCCATCAGCACCTTTTTTAAATGCTTTTAAAATAAAGGAGGGGTCAACTCTTCCGCTGCACATAACCCTGATAATTCTTACGCACGGTGATGATTTTAATCTTGAAACGCCCGCAAGGTCAGCTCCTGTATAGGTACACCAGTTACAAAGGAAAGCCGCAATTTTAGGGTTCCATCCGTTTTGTTTTTTCTCTTCAGACATAAGTTATTATTTTAATAATTTCTTTTGTTATTTTAATTTAATTATCAATTATACTGTCAGAAGTCCTTCGAGTTCTGCAAGTATTTGTTCATCTGTGAATCCTTTACCTGTAATTGCTGATGCCGGACACGCTGCGACGCATGTTCCGCAGCCCTTGCATAACATTTCATTGATATCGGAAATTTTCTTGTCTTCAAGGAACGAGATTGCAGTATACGGACAGAGGTTATTGCAGATTCTGCAACCGCTGCAAAATTCCTCTATCACATTTGCTTTAATAGGATCAACTGAAACTTCACCCAATGAAATCAAAGACAATATTCTTGCTGCTGCTGCCGATGCCTGTGCAACAGAATCCGGAATATCTTTTGGTCCTTGAGCACAGCCGGCAATGAAAATTCCATCCGTCATAGTTGAAATCGGGTCTAATTTCGGATGACGTTCAAGGAAGAATTTATCAGGGCTTTGACTTATCGATAATATCTTTTTAATTTTTGCTGCATCCTGAGCAGGTTCGATTGCAGGACACAAGATAACCATATCAACAGGAATTTCTCTGAACTTTCCTATTAATGTATCCTCACATTTTACGAGAAGATGCGGTTTATTTCCGTTATAACTCTCTTCGGTGATTTCCGCTACTTTACCTCTAATCATATTTACACCTTCGTCGAGCAATCTCTTATAAAATTCTTCGTAACCTTTTCCGAATGCACGCATATCGATGTAGAATTGATATACTTCCGCTTTGGTTCTGTCTTTTACGAGATGAGCGAATTTTAGTGCATACATGCAACACACACGCGAGCAATATTTTTTATAATTTTCATCTCTTGAACCAACGCAATGGATAATGCCGACTGCTCTTGGTTCCGAGCCATCTTTACATTGTATTGTTCCGCCTGTTGGTCCGGTGGAGTTGAGCATAAATTCGAAGTCGAGAGAATTATAAACATTGTCGAGTCTTCCATAACCATACTGTGGTATTTGCTGTGGGTCAAACAGGTTAAAGCCTGTTGTCACGAGAATCTGACCGACTTCGATATCTACTTCTTCATCCTTCATTTCATAATTTATTGCTCCCGGTTCGCAAAATTCAGAACATATTCCGCATCCGCCTGTTTGCATTTTAATACAGGAATTTTTATCAATCACAGGTACCCTGGGAACTGCCTGAAGAGTCGGAATATTAATGGCAGATTTCGGTCCGAGGTAGAAATCCTGTAATGCTCCTCTTTCGGTTTCAAGTGATTTTATCTTGATATGACCTGTCGGACAAACATAGGCGCACGCACCGCAGGATATACAAGTTTCCGATTGTTCATTAAAAGGCAATACGACTTTTCTTTCAATTCCTATTCCCTCGAACGAAAGTACGCTTGCCTTAACGACATCCCTGCAAATATTCACGCAGTTACCGCACAGTATGCAGGCATTTTCGGACTCATCACGTTCAAGACTAACGAACCGTGGTTTAGTAACTTCGAGTCTCTCTGCCATTTCTTTGACGACCGGTACATTAGGCCAGCGGGAATACATTAATTCCATCAAAATTTTTCGAATCCATTTTACCTTATCGGAATTTGTATTAACGGTAAGTCCTTCGCGTACAGGATAATTACAAGCCGTAACAATTCTGCTTCGCTTACCTCTTATTACTTCCACACTGCAAAGCCGGCAAACTCCGTACGGTTCCAATAAATCCGAGTAACACATACTCGGTATCCAAATACCTGCTGCTTCGGCAGCCTTTAATATAGTGGTATCTTCTGCTACTTCGATTTTTTTACCGTCAATGTTTACGGTAACCATTCTTATACTCCTTTCCACAAAAGCGGATTAAAAATTTTATTCAACTTTAATTGCTTTGAAATTACAGGCATCATAACATGCGCCGCATTTATGACACTTCATCTGGTCTATGTGATGAGCCTTTTTAGTTTCTCCAAAAATTGCAAAATCCGGACAGGATTTTTTACATAAATCGCATCCGTGTCCTACGGTTGCACAAATTTCTTCATCTATTGTATAAACGTTCAGCTGCCTGCAAGCTTTTGCAGGACATTTTTTTTCACGAACGTGAGTGAGATATTCATCTTTAAAATATTTCAATGATGTAAGTACCGGGTTTGGAGCAGAACCGCCGAGAGCGCAGAGTGAAGATTCGACCACCATGTATGAAAGGTCTTCAAGCAATTCAAGATCTTCTTCAGTTCCTTTTCCAACGGAAATATTTTCGAGTATATCATACATTCTTTTTGTTCCTTCGCGGCAGGGGATACATTTTCCGCAGGATTCTTCCTGTGTAAAATTCAGAAAATATTTTGCCATATCAACTATGCAGTTATCTTCATCGGCAATAATCATTCCGCCGGAGCCCATCATCGAGCCGACTTTTGTCAGTTCATCGAAATCAACAGGCAGGTCGAGCATACTTTCGGGAATGAAGCCTCCCGATGGTCCGCCCGTTTGCACAGCTTTTATTTTTTTCCCGTCTTTTATTCCACCGCCTATGTCATAAATTATTTCACGAAGTGTAATTCCCATAGGCACTTCCACGAGACCCGTATTTACGACTTTTCCGGTGAGTGAAAATACTTTCGTACCTTTGCTGCCGCCCCACGGGTCATTTGTAACGTCACCCGTTCCGATTTGCGTAAACCATTCGGCGCCCTTCTGAATTATTTGCGGGACGTTAGCCCAGGTTTCAACGTTGTTAAGGCAGGTTGGGAAATCGAACAAACCTTTTTCAACTGTGTGAACATATTTTGCTCTTGGTTCACCGGGCATGCCTTGTATTGAAGCCATCAATGCTGTTGATTCTCCACATACGAATGCACCTGCACCGCGAATAATTCTTATATCGAATTTAAAATCAGTTCCGAAAATATTTTCACCAAGCAAACCGTATTCTTTTGCCTGAGCAATAGCCTTCAGCAGTCTTTCAAGAGCAATTGGATATTCATTCCTGATATAGACATAGCCTTGTGTGGAGCCCATTCCATAGGCACCAATCAGCATACCTTCTATTACGGCGTGAGGATCGGATTCAATTATGCTTCTATCCATGAAAGCTCCCGGGTCTCCTTCGTCTGCATTGCATATAACAAATCTAACATCTCCGGGTACTTTTTTCATGGTTTCCCATTTTATACCTGTTGGGAATCCACCGCCTCCGCGTCCTCTTAGTCCGGATTTTTTAACTTCGTTAATAACCTGGTCGGGAGTCATTTCGGTAAGAGCTTTTGCGAGTCCCGAATAACCTCCGCGAGCAATATATTCCTCAATTTTTTCAGGGTCAATCAAACCTCTGTTTCTCAGAGCGATGAGCACCTGTTTCTTGAAGAAATCTATATCACTCATCTTAGGAATAGGAGGTTCCTTTTCGCTCGGAATATACATAAACTTTTTAACGGGTCTTCCCTTGATTAAATGCTCTTCGACAAGGTACGGAATATCGCTTGATTTCAGAAGCTGGTAGAAAATCCCATCGGGTTGAACTACCATAATAGGACCGACACCGCAAAAACCATTACAGCCTGTAGTTACGACCGCTACTTCATCCTGCAACCCTTTCTTTTCAAGCTCCTTGATAAGAGTATCTTTTATTTTTATCGACTGGTTAGCCACACAACCAGTACCCGCACAAACCATCAAATAAGTTCTGTAAGCCATTATATGTTAATTATGAATTAAAAATTTTATTTTTAAAATAATCAAAAACATTTTTATAAATCCTAAGCAGTCTTTTCACTTCCTAAAGCAAGAGCATATTCTTTAACCAATTCATTTTTTAAAATATGTGAATCGAATATTTTTTTAATTTTTGCCGGAGTCATATCTATATACTTAACGGGAGCAGGTTCATTTGCCATTTCGACTGTAATCATGGGCTCCTTGCTGCACAGCCCCGCGCATCCTGAATTTGTAACAATAACATCCATGAGTTTTCTTTCTTCAATTTCCTTCATTACAGAAGATAAGATATCCCTTGCGCCTGCAGCAATTCCGCAAGTGCCCATATGCACGGTTATTTTTGCTTTACAAGTACCCAACCGGAAGTTCAATGTTCGTTTTGTATCTTCACGAATTTTTTCGAGGTCAGCGATTGTAATCTTTGGCATTTTTATTTCCTCCTTACTTCTTATATTTTTTTAAAATGTTTGGAACTTTGTTCGGTGGAAGTTTTCCGTGGAGGTCTTTCCCGATTGTCACGACGGGAGCGAGTCCACAGCAACCCAGGCATCTTACACTTTCCAAACTGAAATTTTTGTCTTCCGTCGGTTCCCCGCCCGATTTAATATTCAGTTCCCTCTCGAATTTTTCGAGGAGCTTGGTAGCACCTTGAACGTGGCATGCTGTTCCCGTACACACACTAATCGGATGTTTACCTTTTGGTCTAAGGCTGAATGCTTTGTAGAAAGTTGCCAGGTTATAAACGATGCTTAGCGGAACATTCATACTTTTTGATATGTAACCCAAAGATTCCTTAGGCAAATAGTAGTAATAATTTTGAACATCAAGCATTACTCCTATAAGTGAACTCTGGTCCTTGGGATGTTTAGCTATAAATTGATCAATTACTTCCGATACCATTTTTACTCCTTATTATAATTCTGATAATTTATGGGAAATTATATTTTTAATTCCGTTTAAAATTTTCACTTCTTTTAAACTACCTATATTTAACTGTCTTTTTAAATCTTTTGTATTAAATTCAAAAACATTTGAATTTTTTATATGCCTGTAAAATAATTCCGTTTTATCCGAAAATAGCATTAATGATATTAATGTCTCCGCCATATTCCCTAGCGGTTTTCTGTCTATATGACTGTACTTTAAGACAGCCCAGACTTTTGTTCCTTTTCCGGGTTCAGAATTTACGGTTAAACTTCCATCTGCTTCATTCGCAGATTCCAGCAAAAGCGGAATTCCAAGTCCGACATTTCTTGTTTTCCTGCTTGTAAAGAACGGGTCTGTCAATTTTGTCACTGTTTCTCTATCCATTCCTTTTCCATCATCATTTATTTCGAGTATCAGTTTATCATTTTCGACATTTTCATCAACGATAATCTCAATATTTTTTGCACCTGCATTAATACTATTTTCAGCTATGTCAAGAATATGTAAAGATAAATCATTCATTCTAAACAGAAGAATATTCTTTTATGTATTTTAAAAAACTTTCAAAATTATTTTCTTTTCCAGCAAATTTCGTGAATGCATTTCCAATTGTATTTAATGAATGCGAATCAGAACCTTTCACAAATTTATATTTATCACTATAGCCTTCATAAATGCTGACTGCTTCTTCATATTGCATATTCGGCGAAATCTCCAGTGCATCGAACTTACAATTAAACGGAATTGAACCAAGCTGACTTAATACCGAAAAACTTTGCCTGTCTATGTGTGCCGCGATTGCAATTCCATTGTTCTTATGAATCAAATCAATAATCTCTTCAATGCTCAAATCAACGGCGCTAAACAAAGACTTTCTGTAAAAGCCGTCTATTTCATCCAATTCGTTTGCAATAATTTGCTCATCAATTTCTTTTTCAAAATATGCATCAGGAAGATATTTATCAGTCGTTTCCAACATACGACCGGCATCTGTTAAATTTTCAAAGAGCGATAAAACGTGTGCTTCTTCTCTTGTTGTTATTTCCATTCCGGGATAAACCCTTAAACTTTCAAATTTTTCTGCAGCTTTAATTGCTGCTACTGCATTTGCAATTGAATTATGGTCCGTTATAAAAATCAAATTCAATCCTACTTCAAATGCCCGTTCGACAACCCTTTTAGGGGACTGAGTCAAGTCTGCACAGGGTGATAAACACGTATGTAAATGAACGTCAGCATTTATAGATTTCATTTCTTAAGTCACTCCCAAACCATAAATCATACCGCTCATTTGAAAAGCTGTTTTGTCCGTTCTAAGTATTGTAATATTCTCGCTTTTTGCTTTTTCGAGAACTTCGTCTTCGATTTTTCTATTCATCACTATGATTATTGCTGATAATTCTTTTAAACTTGCAACTGCTACTATATTCAAATGTGTCTGCATTGTTATCCAGACATAATTTTTATTTGTATTTGCTATGACATCACTCAGCAAATCGCCGGAGTAACCGCCTGAGACTTCTTTATCATTCAGGTCGGTTAAAACTTCTAATTCGAACTTTTTTATTAAATTTTGTAATGTCATTTTTTAGTTTATATTCAAAGAGCCTTTTGTTTCGTCTGGATTCCAGCTTCCGCTGGAATGACAAAGTGCTTAAAGAGCCTTGTGTTTTGTCTGGATTCCAGCGTTCGCTGGAATGACAATGCACCAAAAGAATGACAAGACTATTCACTTTGTGTTCCGAATTCAATATTACTAATTCGCTGTTTTAACATTTCGTTTTCTTTCACAATACAATCCAGCATTTTTACTTCACCGTTTACACAATCTTCTGCAAAAGTTTCGCAGGTTGGTGACCCGCACGCACCGCAATTTGTTTTTGGAAGTCCTGCAAATATTTTTTTCTTTTCCATCATTTTATGCAGTGCACTTTTTATATCGTTATTTTCTTTTTCACCGGGAATATGTTCGAATATGTTTTCGTTAATCAATTTATCATTAGTGTAATCATCTTTTTTTCCAACCGGAATTCTTGTTTCGCCAAAATGATTAATCAGGTTCAACAAATTTGTTCTGGCTATGTAAACATTTTCTACAGTCATCGGACCGCCCAGGCAGCTTTCAGGGCAAGCGTGCATTTCGACGAAATTTACATTGTTCAATTTACCTTTTTCAATTTCATCGAGAATAAAAAGAACATTATTTATGCCTGCAACCGTTATACAATTATCATTATCCATCATAAATTCGAGTCCGCCTGTTCTCGCGAAGTTAAGCCCAAAGCCGCTTATGTCAAAATATTCAATTTCATCCGCATGACTTCCTTTAATGTGATGTATAGCCGTGAACAAAGTATTATAAATTTCGGAAATCGGAATAGCGCCATCGAAACTTGATGAATAATCTTCAGACTTTTGAGCAATGAAAATCATTTTCGACGGACAGGGCGTGATATAAATCACACCAATTTCATCTTCTTGAATTTTCAACCTTGCTGAAATATCCTTTCTTGCTACACGGGCGGCAAGTTCAAACGGCGACATCACAGGTACAAGATTTTCAATCAGCTCCGGATATCTTACCTGTATCAGTTTAACACAGGTAGGGCAGAAGGAGGATATCAAAGGTTTTCTTCCTGTGTTTTCTTTAATATATTTTCCCGTCGCTTTAATAACAGAAACGCACGCCCTTGAAATATCTACTACTTCATCAAACCCGGTTTTTTTCAAAGAACTTAATATCGTTCTCGGTCTAACATTTCTATCGAACTGCGTATAAAGAGCCAGAGACGGTATTGCAACTGTAAATTCAAATTTAGAAAAATCATTAAACGTATTAGTCAGAGGTACAATCGCTCCAAGCTTGCAAACTTTAACGCATTCACCGCAGTCTATGCATTTATCTTCGAGCATTTTAGCTTTTCCGTCCCTTATTCTTATAGCCTCGACCGGACAAGCTTTCAGGCAAACCATATCTCCGTTGCATTTTGAAGGCTCGAAATAAATTGAATGACTATTTGTTTCTGAAATTCTTTCGTTCAATTTAAATGAATTTTAAAAAATAATTTTGTACCTTTTGAAACTTCTGAATTAATTTTAAAATCGTCCGAGTTCTTCAGGATATTCGGTAACCCGAGACCCGCACCAAATCCCATTTCTCTGATTTCGGGTGTTGCTGTCGAATAACCTTCCTGCATAGCCAGCTCTATATTTTCTATACCCGGTCCCTCATCTTCCAAAGTAATTATTACATCATCGAATGTAATTGTAAAATCGAGTGTCCCAAGGTCAGCATACATTATCACATTCATTTCAGCCTCATAACAGCAAATAGATACTTTATAAACGACTTCAGGTTTCACACCGAGTTCTTTAAGTATCCGTTTTATCTGAACCGATACAGAGCCTCCATTGACAAAGTCTCTACCTCTTATCTGGAATGACTGATTGTAAAGTATCTCTTCCTCCATTTTCCTCCTTTTGTTGGATTTCTTTACCTCTCATTCCATTAGAGTACAAAATTCCGCAAACCTCAAACATATGTTTGTCGGTTGTCAGGAGCGGGATGTTTTTACAATCAGCTTCTTCAATCATTTCCGCGCCGGGTTCTTTACCGGACACGAAAATAATTCCCTGCAAATCCATAATTTCAGAGACCTGTAATACCTGCTGGTTGACTAAACCCGTAATTAACAAAGAACCAATCTTGCAAGATTTCAAAACATCGCTCATCATATCAGCGGCATAAACGTAGTTAATATCCTTATCAAGCAATGTTTCACTTGTTTTGCTATTACATGACAAAATATTTATTATTTCTTTTAGCTGCATATTATTTTTTCTCACTAATTAAATTGTCACCAATTACAATCTGTCTTCTTGACGGAATTTTTGAAGCCGGGCAATGGCTCCAGCACTGACCACAGCCCGTGCATTTATCAGTATCGACGAATCTTGATTTTTTCTTTATTTTAACTTTAAAATGTCCGAGATAGCCTGAAACAGAAACAACTTCAGACCACGAAAAGAGTTTTATATTTTCCCTATGACCTACAGATACCATTTTTGGTGTTAAGATACAGGCGGAGCAATCGAGAGTCGGAAATGTTTTATCAAACATAGCCATTTTACCTCCGACGGACGGTTCTTTTTCTACAAGGAAAACATTATTACCTGAATCCGCAATTTCAAGTGCTGCCTGGATTCCTGAAATACCCGCACCAATAATAAGAGTATCAAGATTTATTTTTTCTTTACGGACTTCGAGAGGCACCTGGAATGCAACACGGCTGACAGCAGCGTTGGCGTGCGATTTAGCTTTCAATGTTGCCTGGTCTTTATTGCTGTGAACCCAAGAGCAGTGTTCCCTTATATTAGCCATCTGGAAGAGGAACCTGTTAAGACCGGCTTTTTCGCAGCAATTTTTGAATGTTAATTCGTGCATAAGCGGAGAGCATGCAGCGACGACAACTCTGTTCAGGCGATTTGATTTAATTGCATTCTTAATCAGGTCCTGTCCGGGGTCGGAGCACATAAATTTGTAATCTTTTGAAACGACTACATTCGGAAGTGTTGCAATGTAATCCCTGACGTCGGCAACATTTACGGTGGAGGAAATATTTACGCCGCAATGGCAGATAAAAAATCCAATCCTGACTTCACCGTTCGTTTTTTCTTCTTTGCTCATAAGATTTAAATTATCTTTTTAAAATCTTTTAAAATATCAAACTTATTTTACTGATGTACCAATGTTCCATTTAACTTTAAACCCGGTGTAAGATTTTTGTTAATACCCAGTTCTTTTTCCGAAAATCCAAATGCCAAGCCTAGAACCTGTGTGAAAAACAGGATCGGCAAATTGAAATTTGTTTTATACGTCTTATTAATAATGCCCTGATATGCTTCAAGATTCATCTGGCAAAGAGGGCAGGTTGTAACAATACAATTTGCCTGATTATTTACCGCTGATTCAATAATTTCTTTTGATAATTTTAGTGCTACGTCTTCATAGGTGGTCATAAGCATTCCGCCGCAGCATTTAACTTTCATCGGATAGTAAACATTTTCCGCGCCGATAGCAGAGAATAGATTATCCATCGTCATTGGTTCTTCGGTATCGTCGAAACCCCTTTCCGGTCTGACAATCTGGCAGCCGTAATAATTTGCAATTTTCAATCCTTCAAGAGGGTGTTTTACTTTCTCTTTAATTTTTTCCAATCCGATATCATTTATCAGTACATCGAGAGGATGCCTGACATTGACTGTTAAATTATAACTCAAGCCGCCTTCTTTCAGGCATTCATTAATTTTCTCGTGAAGTTCCGGAAGTTCTTTCAGGTACCTGTGAGTTTTTGAAAGAATCGTATAACATGAACTGCAGGGAGCAATCACATCCCTTTTATGTTTTTCGGCAAGCGCAAGATTCCTCGCCGAAATAGCGAATCCAACAACTTCTTTTACCGACATATAAGATGTAGCACCGCAGCAATTCCAGTCTTCGAGTTCATGAAGGTTGCAATCGAGAACGCTGAAAACTTTTTTTACAGAGTCATTATAACTGCTATGTGCAGATTCCAGACTGCACCCCGGGTAATATGTATAATCCATTTTGTTTTGTAATTATTTTTTTGTTGGTTCTAAAACTATTCCTTTATCTACCGCGCCGTACCCGACTGTATCCTTCATATACTGGACTTCTTCGTGTACGTTTGGCATTTCCATTAATTCGGCTTTCTTAATTATTTTCTTAAAGCTATCAATATTTTTTATCCTCGACGGTATGTAGGCAATTCTTTTTCTTTTCGCCATTCGTAATCCGAGAGGCATAAAACTAAAGAGTTTGAACGGATTTGTTTGCATCAAAAAAGCTACGAGGAAAAGCGGCTCATGCAATCTTCCGAATCTATTCATAATATTAACGAATGTTTTTGAAAGAGAATAAACAGGAAAATGCGGAGGATAAATATTTTTTTCAATCGCGAGTCTTTTCAACGCATACATTATATCCGTAACTTTTATTAACGAGGGGCATCTTGTCTGGCACGCATAACAAGAGGCGCAGACCCATATTGTCTTGCTGTGTAAAAGAGTTTCGAGGTCACCGGCTCTGAAAAGTGCAATTACCTCCCTCGGCGAAATGTCCATCGCATAAGACACAGGGCAGGAACCCGTGCAGGTACCGCATTGAATACAAGATTTAATCTTTTCACTGTTCGGGATGGCTTCGAGTTGTCTTAAAAACGATGCTCTTAAATCTTCTTCTTTCTGCGATAACTTTCCCGGAATTTTAATATCGACAATTTTCATAATGATATTTTTTTAAAGTCTTTAATATTTTCTACAAATATTTAACCCCTACGGGGTTAGGATGAAAAATTAATTTAATTTTCTACAAATATTTAATCCCTACGGGATTAAGAGATTTTATTAATGAACAGACATATGGTATTAAATTTATTTTTCCCGATAAAAAGAACTAATAAAATTAAGGAAAACTAAATAATGTGTTAAATCTTTTTCTCCGTTTATTTGAACTTTTAAAATGAAGGAAATTGAAATGCTGCAAAATTTTTTCGTATTAATGAAAAAATATTTTCAGACAGATTCCATTTCTACATACAAAGAACTTAATTCATCTTCAGTTTCTATCTTATCAGAAAGTTTTAATTCGAATTTGTCCTCAATCAAATTCTTATTTTTCAATGTCTCCACAATTTTTTTAGAGCATTCGAAAATGCTGTTTTTAATTGCAGGAGACAGACTTTCTTTTATAGTAAAATTGTTAATTACTTCAACGGCAAAAATATCCGGGTCTTCGGGCATTTTTTCATTTAAAGCTTCAGCGAGTTTAATAGCCGTGATAAAATTAATATCGTGATATGAATTAAGGCGTAAGGTCGGAAGTAAATCGGAGGTTTTTAAATGATGAATAAAACCACTCTCAGTTTGACCCGTCTTAATAGAATCAATGATGATAGCATAATCGTAACCCCTCATCAAATCTATAATGCGGAATCCTCCCCATGAAGTCTCTTTGAAATCTATATTGCATAAATTTCCGAGGCGTGACTGCAGGTAACGTACAACGATAATTCCAATTGCGTCATCGTTCAACAAAGTATTACCCATCCCTAATACTAATGTTTTCAATATTTAAATAATTAGAACTTTCTGTTTCGTCGATTAAAATGGATTTATATCTGCGATATCATCCAGCGTCATCTTTTCAAAGAAAGCGGTTATCTCGTTTAAAATATATGAGCAGTTGGTGTGCATATTACAATTAAGGTCTTGCATGCATTCTTTATCTCCGCCTAATATACATTTATTTACTTTTTGAACACCGTCACATAGTTTGATAATGTCCATCAGCTTTATCCTGTTACTTTCGACAGCCATAGTGAAGCCGCCGTTTCTTCCCTTTTTAGAAGCTATCCAGTTCGTGCTGTTTGCAAGGTCGTGAAATATTTTATAGAGATATGCGTATGGTATATTAGTCTTTTCGGAAATTTCTCTGACCAGAGTATATTTCTTTTTCTGCGGCTTTGCGCTTAAGTAAGTAAGGGCTCTTATTGAATATTCACAGGACTTTGAGTACAGCATGAATGATTTAAGATAATAAGACCTTTTTATAATATTATAATCTATATAAATAAATTTTAAAATCAAATGAATAATTTAGTGAATATCTTATATAATTAATTAACAGATATTTAGGTGCATATTTTATTATACACTTTTCTTAAGTGGTAAAACTGTCAAATACCAAAAGTCATCTTTTATTACTCTCTATGGGCTCAAGCCTTATAAACTCAATGCTGTTAGCTCTATTAATTATATTCTTAAAAATGTTAAAATTATTTCTCATCAAATTAGAATATATTAAACCGTATTTATCGTATTTTTATTATAATTAAAAAATAATAATATGGATTACATAAAAAATTTCGGATTGATAAAAATAATAGCAAGATATAATACGATATGTTCGTGTCGTAAGAATATTTTAAAAGGCGATATGATTTATTATGATGTGAAAAACAGAAAAGCGTATTGTCCGGCATGTACATCGGAAATAGATTTGAGGATTCAGAGGCAATATGATGGTATGTTAAATTATTACGGGCAGAATTATAATATTGAGTTTTCGAAGTAGGGGGGATCGCTCAATTGCCACGACTTTTAAGTCGTGGGTAAGAGGATTGTTGCATTTGGCTTTAGCCCAAAACTTTTTTAATTATGGGCTAAAGCCCATTTTTATTTTATTCATCCACGAGCTAAAGCTCGTGGCAATTGAGCAAGAACAACGTTACGACATTTTCAAATAATCTCTGGAGGTAGATAATTGGGAAATTAAAATTTTTATATCCAATTGCTTGAAAAATTTTTACAAAACCTCACCCCCTGCCCTAAAAAGCCTCTTCCCGATAAATCGGGATTTCACAAAGAACGCTCAACCTGAAAGGAGAAGGGGGAATTACCAAAAAAAGCGAGTTGCAGTTTTCTGCAACTCGCTTTTGTAATTAAATCTTTTAATTCAGGCCTTATGCAAGAATTTCCCTCGCGACACTTCTTAATTCTTCCGGTGTAAATGGTTTTGGAATGAATTGATAAGCTCCGAGTTTTGTAGCTTCGATTGCTTTATCGATTGAGCCGAAACCTGTAATCATAACGACAGGTGTTTCAGGATAATTTGTTTTAATCGATAAGAGCACATCCATACCGTCTTTATCAGGCATCTTAAGGTCTAAGAATATTATATCGTATTTTTTGTTTTTCAATTTTTGTTCCGCAACATTTGACGCGTATGCTTCTTCCACGGTGCAATTTTGTTTTGAAAGAATTCTTCTTAAACTGTGGCAGACTATTGGTTCATCATCAACTACCAATACCTGGTGTCTTGCTTCAGTGTTCTTTCCGTACAAAGCAGCTCTTGGCCAGTCCCTGTCAAGGCAATCAAGGTATTCACTTCCGACTAAACTTTCTACTTCGGATAAATTAAATGGCATATCGACATCTATAAGGTCAGCGGTTTTGCGAATTGTTTTCGGAGCTTTTGCTCTTTCTTTTTCTTTCTTTACAATCGGGCATTCACCTTTGCATTCCAGACCGGTCAAAACTAATCTTCTGCATTCTCTCGCACCTGTGCTGCAATAAGCAGTGTTTGATTGTTTTGCAGGTGATGTTACATCAGAACGTGTAAGTTTTTCCGTGAATACTTTGGAAGTTGCTTTTTCAACTTCCCTTGAGCTAAAAGGGATGTCTACGTCGATTATATCATCTTTAGGTGATTTTTCTTCTTTAGGTTTTTCGATTTTTTGTTCGATTGCGGATTTCCTTTGTCTCAATTCAACAGCTTTTTGAATTCTGTCCGTGAGTTCATCAGGTGTGAATGGCTTTTGAATATAATCGAGGGCACCGAGCTTTGTAGCTTTAACCGCAGTTTCTATTGAAGCATATCCTGTTATTACTAAAACATCGATTTCCGGATAATATTTTTTCACCATTTCAAGTAATTCCATTCCGCTGGTTTCCGGCATCATAAGGTCGGTGATAAGAATGTCAAATTTTTCATTCTTCATTTTATCCATTGCGTCATTTGCATTTAATGTATTTTCAACTAAGAAACCTTTTCTCGATAATATCTTCTTTACACTATCACAAATTGTTGATTCATCATCTACTACTAATATTTTTTCCGTAATCATTTTTTTATCCTCTTAATTTATGTTTTAAAATTTTCTTATTATTTTTTGTTTGCTTATAGTATTGCAACAGCCGTGCCAAATATTAAAAAGCTGTTATTGGGTTATAAATAAGGATTTATTTTAGAAGTGCATAAATTAATATATGTTATGAAAATTAAAATTAATTGATTATAGCTTCTATTCGGTTTAAAGGTGTTTTTTGAGTATTTCCGGTGTGTATAAATATTTATGCAGATATATATTTTTTTATGCAGGAGAAAAGTGCGGAATTTGGCAGGATTTAAGCACTATGGATGGGGATTCCCGATAAGATCATTCGGGAATGACAAACTAACTTTATAACTTTATTACTTTATTACTTTACAAACTTGATGCTCTTAAGAAGGTTTTTTTATCCCATACTTTTTCATTAACGCCTGAAAATTTGAGCGCTGCATGCTTACATCGAGAGATGCTTTTGAAATATTCCAATCATTTCTCAATAATGCTTCTGTAACAAATAATTTTTCGATTTCCTGAATTGAAGTTTCTCGAATACGCTTTTTAAAGTTGTTGAGGTCATAAATATTTTTGGGCAACACCGAATTTATAAAAGTCTCGGTTTTAAATAAAACGGTTGAAATATGTACTGCTTTAATTTCCGTATCTTCCACTATTATAGTAAGGCGTTCTATAATATGTTCGAGTTCCCTTATATTACCGGGCCAATGATAATTTTGAAGCATTTCCATTGCTTCTATTTCGATTGAAGGTACTTTCCTGTCAATTTTTTTACAATACTTTTTCAGAAAATGCATAACAAGTTCGGGAATATCTTCTTTCCTGTCTCTTAAAGAAGGGAGTTTAATCGGAAACACATTTATTCTATAATATAAATCTTCCCTGAACTTACCTTCTTCGGATAATAATCTTAAATTTTTGTTAGTCGCAAAAATCAATCTGACGTCAACTTTTTTTATCGTTGTACTTCCAACAGGTAAAAATTCTTTTTCCTGCAAAACTCTTAAAAGCCTTGCCTGTATTTCAAGAGGAAGATTTCCGATTTCGTCCAGAAAAATTGTTCCTTTATCTGCAACTTCGAAAACGCCCTGTTTATCTGAGACTGCACCTGTATAAGCGCCTTTAACGTGTCCGAATAATTCGCTTTCAATTAAATTACTTGATAGAGTTGAAACGTCGATTGCAAAGAAATCATTATTTTTCCTTTTGCTCCTGTTGTGGATTGCCTTTGCAGTCAAATCTTTTCCCGTTCCGCTTTCGCCAAGAATGAGAACGGTACTTTCAGTCGGTGCAACTTTTCTTATAAGATTATAAACAGAAACTATTCCCGGGCTTCTTCCGATAATTCCTTCAAATCCTGATACTTCCGTATAATTAAATTCTTCGTTAGTAACTTTAATAAGATTTCTCTTCTCGAGTGCTTTATTGAGCACTCCGAGAAGTTCACCCGGAGTGAACGGTTTTGGAAGATAATCGAATGCGCCGAACCTCATAGTTTCCACTGCGGAAGCGACAGTTGCATAACCTGTAATTACAACAACAATTGTGTCGGGAAATTTTTGTTTTACAGTTTGCAAAACTTCCATTCCGCCGATGTCTGCCATTTTTAAATCAGTGAACACAACATCGAAGATTTGTTCTTCAAGTAAATTGAGAGCCTGCTTGCCGCTTGTTGTGTAAGTAACTTTATGTCCTGCCCTGAGAAAAATTTTCTCACAGCTCTGACAAATCACCAATTCATCATCTACTATTAATATATTCGCATTCATTATTCTTCTGTTGTTGTTTTGATTGGCAGCTGTACTATAAATGTTGTTCCTTTTCCTACTTCGCTTTCGAGATTAATTGTACCGCCGTGCTGTTCCACTATTCCATAACTGATTGAAAGTCCGAGCCCGGTGCCGTTATCTTTTGTAGTAAAGAACGGGTCGAAAATTTTATTTTTATTTTCTTCGGAAATTCCTATTCCGGAATCTGCAAATTTTATTTCGACGTAATCATTTTTTCCGATAACTCGTGTCTGAATATTTATTTTACCGCCATTCGGCATTGCATCTGATGCGTTTAAAATAAAGTTGATAAAAACCTGTTGTATCTGGTCTTTATCTGCCATGATTTCGGGAATATTTTCAGCGAGAACTCTTTCTATATTTACATTTCTGAACGATGTCTGATTTCTGACGAGTAAGACAATATTATCTATCAGTGAATTTATATTCGTCAGACTTTTTTGCGGTTTTGTTTGTCTTGCAAAATCGAGAAGACGTTTAACAATTTCCCTGCACCTAATTGTTTCATTCACAATCACCTGCACGTCGCCTCTCATAGGGTCTGCTTCGGGCATATCTTCGAGCAGAAGACTTGAATTTGTCAGAACGCCCGTCAGAGGATTATTTATTTCGTGAGCGACGCCGGCGGCGAGTTTTCCAATCGAAGCGAGTTTTTCCGAACGGAAAAGCTGACCGTGAATTTTTTTCAATTCGTTCGTGCGCTCCTGCACCTTCACTTCCATTTTATCAGCCCATTCTTCGAGTTCGCGTTTTTCGCTTTCGATTTCTTTAGTCATATGGTTCAATGCAACGGCAAGATGTTCAACTTCGCGTGGTGATTTCTTGATTGTAAATTCCGATTTATAATCTCCGCTCGTAATTCTGTTTGCAATCTCTTCGAGCTTTCTGAGCGGGGAAGTAATTCTGTTTGAAAGAATTATTGCTACGAAATAAATTATTACAATAACTATAAGAGCGATGCCGAGAAAAATAAGTATAGTACTTGCAAGCAAATCACTGAACGGTTGTTTTAAAAGTCCCACGTATAATATTCCGATTATATTTCCGTCTATATCCTGTATCGGGTCATAGGCGCCGACATACCACGCATTAACTACGAATGCATCTCCCACCCATCTTTCGCCCTGCTCGAGAGTTTTGTTATATACATCTTCCGAAACGAGTGTGCCGATTGCATAACTTCCGTCAGAATTTTTTACATTGGTTGTAATTCTTAAATCTTTATAGAAAATTGTTTCCGTTCCGATTTCCTGTCCCTTATAAATTTCTTTTTCGTGAACGACCTCTTTTATTTTATTCAGCAAATCATAATTTCTGTTCAATAATATTCCGCCCATCAAAACGCCTATTAAAATTTTATTTCTGTCAAAAACGGGAACTGCCGACATCAGCATCATTCCCGATGTTTCGACCGAATCATTTCTTTGTTTAGATTTTGGTGTCGGAATAATTTTAATTGTTGAATTCTCAGAAAGTTCATACGATTCTTTTTCCAGTTCTTTTGAGCTTACAATATCCGTTCCCGAGACTGTTTGCTGTGTTTCCAGAGCACGTTTAATAAATTTATCCGTCAGAAGCGTATCGCCTTTATTTAAAGAACTTCTTCCCCTGCAAATTACGACGCCTTTGCTGTTCACCAGCGTGAATATATCGAGTTTTTCTGTACTTAATGTTTTATTTAATTCTGTCTGCAATGTATCGGCATTTTTTTCCAATACAGCAGAGACAATTAAACTTCTCGAAGCGGTAAGACGAACCACGCTCTCAATCATAGAGATTTTATTCCTGTAAATTTCTCTTGCGGAATTCAGGTCGGATAAAGTTTTCATTTCGGCACGGTTTAGCACCTGGTTATAAATTATCTTTGTGCCGATAATGCTCAAAATAATCGTTGGTGTCAGTATAGCGATTGCGAAGTACTTTATTAAATAGTATTGAATACTTCTGACTTTTTTCATAGATATTATAAAAATTATTTATTCTTTTTTAAAATAAATTTTAAAACAAGTGCCTTTTCCGGATTCATTTGCAAGCCGCGAAGGGCTCTGGAATGTGATTTCACCTCCGTGCTGTTCAATGATTTGCTTGACAACGGAAAGTCCTAAACCTGTGCCTTCGTAATTCTGGTGTTTAACATTCGAAGCTCTGAAGAACTCTTTAAATATTTTGTCTTTATCACCATCGGGAATCCCGATTCCGTTGTCACAAACTTCTACTTTAACCGAATCTTCATTTCTTGCATCTTCGATTACAACTTCTATCGTTCCTCCGAAGTTGGTATACTTAATTGCATTCCCGATTAGATTTGAAAATGCAAGTTCAAGCAAGGCATAATCACCTTTTATAATTCCCTTGCAGTTGCTGAGGTCATAAAAATTAATTCCAATCCTTAAATAGTCTGCCTGTACTTTTCGGCGTGAAATGATTTTTGAAATTAATTCATTCAAATCAATAGTTTCTTTTTTAATATCACCGAGCAAACGTAACTTTGTAATATTCAGAACATCGTTAATGATATGGATTGCTTCATTTGTCCGTGCCCTTGCTCTCACAAGTTTTTCCTGCGACTGAGGATTTATCTGACCTGTGTAACCTTCTATTACGAGGTCAAGAAAAGATATTGCGGAAGACAGGGGAGATTTTATTTCGTGAACAATTCCCATTGTATATTTCTGCTTAACCATATCTGCCTGTCTGAGTTTATCAAAAGAAGTTTTTAAATCCTGTCCGCGGATATAATGTGAACGCGCAATCGAGTTTGCAATGAATACGCTGACGACCATTGTTATTCCGAATGATGTAGCAAAGATTAAAATGTAATCGAGATTATTATAAATCGGATTTTTAAATAAAAATGCAAAGTTGTGATGGGGAACAACGGAAAAATATTCCAGAAAAGAAGCTATATAAAAACATATAACGGTGAGTCCTGCGATTGTGTATATAACAAAACCGGAAAGCATAAGACTGCCGATTATCATCTGGAAGATAAAGAAAATATAAAACGGACTTTCTATTCCGCCTGTATAATATGTAAGAACACTGAGAGTTAACTGGTCTGTTAAAATCTGAATCAGGGAAACGTGCATCGGGTTGAAATGGTCGACATCATTTTTAATTAAATTAGTATTAATGAGAAAGTGAAAAAATATATTATATAAAAATATGCAAACTGCTATTATTATAAGGGCATTGAATTGCTGATGACTGAAATTTAATTTTAAAATATATTTTGCGAGGACTATGAAAGATGCGAACGCAATCGAAATGTAGTATCTTAAATTAATTAACCATTTATTCCGATTGATTAATAAAGACCATAATTGCTCAAAATCATAAGTGTATGATGGAATGAGTCCAAGCATCTCGGGTGACAATTTTTTATAATATACAAAGTAATGGTATAAGAGGCAATCTTGAAAAATGGTTATGATTCCTTATAAAAATAAAAAATAAAAGATTGAAAGGAATTTAAACGCAAAGAACACAAAAAGTATTGGCAGTAATAATACCACAACAAAAATGTTGCGGTACAGGTTTTTGAAACTTTAACAAATTCGCGGGAGCTGTTCGCCGCTGAGCATATCGAGAATGCGGGTTGCTCCGATAATACTTTTTATTGTGACGAGACCGTTTTGTCTTTTCGATTTCACTTCACCGATTATTGTTGCATTATTGCTGACTTCATCTGAATGCATTATATTAAGTGCTCTTTCGGCATCTTCTTTTTTTACAAATGCAATGAATCTTCCTTCGTTAGCAACATACAAAGGGTCGAAACCGAGAATTTCGCAAACACCTTTTACTTCTTCAAGAACTTTAATCGAATTTTCTTCAATTTCAATTTCGATTTTTGCCTGCGATGCAATTTCATTTAATGCACTGCTGAGACCGCCGCGTGTTAAATCACGCAGACAATGAATTTCAATTTTTTCTTCGATTAATTTTTGGACGATTTTATTTAAAGGCGCGCAATCACTTTTTATCGTGGTTTCGAATTCGAGATTCTCGCGGGAAGCCATAATTGCAATTCCGTGGCGACCAATGTCACCGCTTAATAAAATAATGTCGCCCGTTTCTACCTGTGAAGGTGAAATATTAATATTATTTTTTACTATTCCGATTCCTGCGGTATTGATAAAAATTCCGTCACCCTTATTTTTTTCGACAACTTTAGTATCGCCTGTTATTACTTTAACGCCGCATAATTCACAAGCTTGTTTAATCGAGTAAATTATTTTTTCAAGTTCTTTAACGGGAAACCCTTCTTCGATTATTAAACCAACACTTAAATACAACGGCTTCGCTCCGCACATAGAGAGGTCGTTTACTGTACCATAGACTGCAAGCTCGCCGATGTTTCCGCCGGGAAAGAAAAGGGGATTAACTACATAAGAGTCTGTTGTGAATGCGAATTTATGTCCATCAACTTTAAACACTGCCCCGTCGTGTTTTTCGTTAATAATATCGTTTTCGAAATAATGCATAAACATTTTTTCGATTAGGTTGTTCATAATTTTTCCGCCACCGCCGTGAGCCATAGTGATTACATCGTAATCGCTGATGGGGAGAGGGCAAGAAAGGTTGTCGGTAATGTTTTTTTTGTCAGTCATGATAAATAAAGTGTTAATCAAAAACTTATGTTACTACTGGATTCCCGCATTCGCGGGAATGACAAAATTGGTACTTTAATTTTTTTCTTTGTACAAATAATATGCGGAGCAGGCGCCTTCGGATGAAACCATTGTTGCACCGAGCGGATGTTCGGGCGTGCATATAGTTCCGAATGCCGGACAATCCATAGGCTTCTTTATTCCCTGAAGTATTATTCCGCTTATGCATTCTGTTGATTCTTCAACTGTATAATCGATGACTCCAAATATTAATTCTGCATCAAACTTTTTATATTTATCTTTTAATTTCAGTCCGCTTTGTTTTATATTTCCGATTCCCCTCCATTTTGTATCTGACGTTTCGAATACTTCGTTCATAATTTTTTGTGCATTCGGATTCCCTTCTCTTGAAACAACACGTGAATATTGATTTTCAACATTGCAAGTTACGTTTTCAAGTTGGTTGATGCACATATAAATTCCCTGTAGAATATCGAGAGGCTCAAAACCCGTTACTATTATAGGAAGATGATAATTCCGGGCGATAGATTCATATTCTTTATACCCCATTACTGCACAAACGTGTCCGGCAGCGAGAAGTCCCTGAACGCGATTTTTTTTTGCATCAAGGATTGCTTTTATTGCGGGCGGAACAAGAACGTGAGAAACAAGAACGGAAAAATTATTTATGTTTTCTTTATACGCAAGATAAACCGCCTGTGCATTTGCCGGAGCAGTGGTTTCGAAACCAACTGCAAAGAAAACAATTTGTTTATCGGGATTTTGTTTTGCAATATTTACTGAATCGACGGGTGAATATACAATTCTAACATCATTGCCGTTTGCTTTCACTTTTAATAAATCGGAATGCGTACCCGGAACTCTAAGCATATCACCAAACGAACAAAATATTACTTCCGGCGCCGAAGCTATTTCAATTGCTTTATCGATTTTCTCAACAGGCGTAACGCAGACAGGGCAACCCGGACCGTGAATAAGGGTAATGTTTTTTGGAAGCAGTTCATCTATGCCGTATTTAACAATCGAATGAGTCTGTCCTCCGCAAATTTCCATTATGCTCCAATTCCTTTTTACTATTTTATGAATAGCATCGAAGTAATTTTTTGCTTTCGAGGAATCTCTATATTCATCGATGTATTTCAATTCGGATTTTCCTCCGTTGAATCCAGACCGAACATTTCATCGAGATATTTAAGAGTTTTTTTCGCTTCATCTTCATCTATTACAGATAATGCGAATCCGACGTGAGCAATTATGTAATCTCCAACTTTTGCTTCAGGGACAAAAGATGTATCGATTGTTTTTATTGCACCTCCGAAACTAACTTTAGCTGATTTTGAGAATTCATCAACTTCAGTTATTTCGATTATTTTACCGGGGACAGCTAAACACATTTTTCCAAGTTTTAAATGTTAAATGTTAAATGTTAATGTAAAAGCGTTTTATTTATTTTCAAAGTATGAAAAATAAGCTATTTGTCCTAAGGAGATTCCGCCGTCGTTTGCGGGAACTTCCTTATTCCAATATACATTAAATCCTTCTTTCTGTAAAGCTTTTATTGAATTTTCAAGCAAATATTTATTTTGAAAACATCCTCCGCTTAATACAATTATTTTTTCATTTACGAGTTTTGCAATTTCTACAATAGTATTGATTAATGTATTATGAAATTTAGCGGAAATTAAATTTAAAGATAATTTATTTTTTTTATCATTTATTATATTCTGTATAATAGGAATCCAATTTATAATAAATGTCCCGTTTTCGTTTTTATTGATTTCGAAGTTGTAACTTTCATCAGTAACAACACCGTTAATAAGAAATTCGAGTTCCATTGCCGCCTGACCTTCGAAATTCACTTTCTGCCGGATGTTCAAAATAGAGGCAACGGCATCGAACAATCTTCCCGCACTCGAGCATTCCGGAGAATTAATATTTTTGTTAAGCATCTTTAAATAAATATCAGCATCGGTTTTGGAAATTTCGTTTTCTGAATTATAAAATCCGGAATTCAAAATTTCTTTTCCATAAATTTCATAAAGCACACCGAACGCACATTTATAAATATCTTTGAAAGAACTTTCTCCTCCGACAAGTCTGAAATTTTTCAGATGTGCGATACGTTCGTATCCTTCGGGTTTAAAACGGAAAAACTCTCCGCCCCAGATAGTTTTATCATCTCCGAATCCTGCACCATCCCAGGCAATGCCAAGCAGATTACCCGAAAGAGAATTCTCTGCGATGACGGATAAAATATGAGCAACGTGATGCTGGACATTTTCTGCAGAGGGGAAATTTTCTTTTGCATATTTGGTTGAAATATATTCAGGGTGTGAATCGTGTACAACAATTTCATTTTCGATTTTATAAATCTCTTTGAATTTATTTATTGTATTGCAAAAACTGTTGTAAGATTCTTTCGTTTCAAGGTCGCCGATATGCTGACTCACAAATACCCCATTTCCTTTTGAGACTGCAATTGTATTTTTCAAATGTCCGCCGACCGACATTATTGTTTTTTTACTTTTATTATTTATGATAACAGGAAATGGAGCATAACCTCTTGCTCTTCTTAAAATTACTTTTTCATTCAATATAATTCTTGCGATAGAATCATCAACGTGCCTGTAAATAGGTCTGTTGTGTACTAAAAAATATTTCGCAATATTTTTCAGACGCAGTAATGCATCATATTCATCTATACACATTGGTTCCTCGGATAGATTGCCGCTTGTAGCGACTATTGGAATTTGAAGATAGTGCAGTAAAATATGATGCAAAGGAGTATACGGAAGCATTACACCAAGATTTGGATTTCCCGGTGCAACTGATTCGGAAATTTTACAACCGGATAATTTTTTTAAAATTACTATCGGAGACTGAGCAGATGTTAATAAAATCTGTTCCTCGTTTGATAATTCGCAATCTCTTTTGATTGTTTTTAAATCAGGATACATTAATGCAAGAGGTTTTTCCTCGCGGTTTTTTGCTTTTCTTAATCTTTGAATTGCCTCATCATTTCCTGCGTCGACAACGAGATGAAATCCGCCGAGACCTTTTATTGCAATAATTTTTCCTTTTATAATATTATATACAGTTTCCAAAATTGCTTCCAGATGTGTAGTCAATATTTTTCCATTTGCATCCCACAATTCTACGTGCGGTCCGCATTCAGGGCAAGCGTTCGGCTGTGTGTGGAATCTCCTGTCTTCAGGATTACGGTATTCAAAACCGCAATCTTCACACATTTCGAAAATTTTCATAGTTGTTCTTGCCCTGTCATAAGGCAATGACTCGATGATTGAATAACGCGGTCCGCAGTTCGTACAATTTGTAAACGGATATAAATATCTTCTGTTCTTTATATCAAAAATATCGGTAAGGCAGTCTTTACAGGTTGCTATATCAGGAAGCACGATGGCATTCGGGATGCCGTTAGTTTCACTTTTTTTTATTATGAAATCTTTATAACCGGTCGATTCAAATTTTTCAATTGAAATATTTTGAATAATTGATATGGGTGGTTTATCATTATTAATTCTTAAAATGAATTCTTCGAGAATATCTTTATTTCCTTCGGCTTCAATCGTAACACCCTGAGGAGAATTCAGCACATAACCTTTTATATCGAGAGTTTTTGCCAGCTTGAATATAAAGGGTCGGAAGCCGACTCCCTGTACAGCACCTTTGATTGATATTTTTAAACGGTCAGGCAAAATAGATTTATATAATTTTTAAGAGTTTATTTCTTTCCCAATCAGGGATTGGGAAAGAGGGAAAAAAATATTATTTCGTTTTAAAGTAATAATTGAGGGGATTCCCGATAAGATCATTCGGGAATGACAATTTCGCTCTCGTTCCCAAAGTCCACTTTGGGAACGAAATCGATATTACTATTTTTAAATTTATTGTTTTCACACAGCCTCCGGAGCATTGTAACAAGGATTTAAAATATCAAAAATAAAAGACCTTGTGTTTCGTCTGGATTCCAGCTTCCGCTGGAATGACAAAAACCGAGCGAATAACAAATTATGTACTAACATTTTCCTCTATCCACTCGCACCATTCTTTGATACCTTCTTTTGAAGTACAGGAAGTTTCGAATATTTTCAAATCCGGATTTATCTGAAGCGCATTTTTTTTAAGAACATCCAGATTGCAATTCACATAAGGCAGAAGGTCAATTTTATTTATTACAAGTACGGAAGAGTTCATAAACATTTTCGGATACTTAAGCGGTTTATCGTCCCCTTCGGTTGTGCTTAATATTACAACTTTAAGTGCTTCTCCAAGGTCATACCCTGCGGGGCAGACAAGGTTGCCAACGTTTTCTATAACAAGAAAATTTATATTATCGAGTTTTATATTATCAAGAGCATCTTTTACTAATTTCGCTTCGAGATGGCAGGCGCCGTTCGTAACAATCTGGACGACTGGAACGTTATAACGTTCAACCCGTTTCGCATCAAAATCAGTCTGAACATCACCTTCGACAACGGCTATATTAATTTTTCCTTTTAGCTCTTCGATTGTTCTTTCGAGAATACTTGTTTTACCTGAACCCGGAGAACTTACTATATTAATCACAAAAATTTTATTGTCTTTAAACAATTTTCGGTTCAGAGCGGCGATTTCATCGTTCTTCTCCAGAACTTTTCTTTCGATAGTTATAATTCCCATATAAAATAAAAGTTAAAATTAAATATTATGAATCGAGTTCAATTTCAGTAATTTTCATATCGGTACCGGAGACTACGTATGTATCCGTTTCACCGCATTTATCACATATTCTTACGCCAAACGTATTTGATGTTTCGGATTTACATTTATTACAAAAAAGCATGAAAGGAATTTTTTCTATTACAAGTTTAGAATTACTCAGCGGGGTATCAATTTTAATTGCTTCAAAACAGAATTCGAGTGAATCCGCAACAATACCTGACATTTCTCCGATTTTCAGCATTATTGATTTTACATCTTTGTAGTCTTTTTCAGGAACATAATCTTTAACAATTTCGATTATGTTTTGAGCAATTGAAAGTTCGTGCATAAGAGAAATTTTTCTAATGTAGTTAATAAATGCAAAATTTTCAATGCCTACCTTAGTTTATAAAGTTTGTAAAGTTATAAAGTACAAAAAGTCATAAAGTTATATAGTTTATAAAGTTATAAAAGTCAGAAGGTTAAAAGGCTAAAAATTTGAAAGAACATAATGTTAATTCATTTAATAGGGTTGTAATTTTAGTATGTTTTTATTTCATATTTGTTTCTATATATTTTAAACATTGTTTCTTTTGAATGCTTTATTTTCATTATTGACCACATTTTTTTTCAAATAAGTTGGAGAACATTCAAAAAATGGCATTATTATGAAAAAAAATAATTTAACAAATAAAATTCCAGGCAACACAAGATATCCGAAAATAACATACTTGTCGTATGTATTACTAACACTAAGCATACTATTTCTCTTTTACCGCTTTTATATGGTTCAAAGGAACGCGAAAACTACTGCTATTCAAAACGATTTAAAATCAATTGCAACGTTAAAAGTTAACCAGATTGAGGAATGGCGCAAAGAGCGAATAGGTGATGTTAATTCTATTATTTCAAATAAATTTTTAGTTAAAGAAATAAAAAATATTCACGAAAATAAAGCAACCACAGCTAATTCCGAAGACCTCAAATATTCGTTCGAAACGTTAATCTCATATTACGGTTACGAAAGCATTGAACTTGCCGATACGAAAGGGAATATATTTTATTCGATTCCGGAAAAAGATTATCAATTAGAAGATTATGCAAAACGATTAATTCCCGAAGTTTTAAAAACCAAAAAAATTTATTTTTCTGATTTTCACATAAAAGATACTACCGGAAAAATATTTATAGATATTTTAGCCCCCGTTTATGATTCTGATTCAAACGTAAAAGAAGTAATTATTTTTGATATAGACCCCGATAAATTTTTATACCCAAACATACGAACATGGCCTGTCGAAAGCAAAACTGCGGAAACCTTATTAATTGAAGAAGATAACGGAAGTGCTTTATATCTAAATGAACTAAGACATATTAAAAATTCGGCATTGAAATTCAAACTCGGGAAAGATAAAGCCGATGTATTAGGAGTTAAGGCACTTAATGGGATAACGGGTATAACTGACGGGACTGATTACAGAAATGTTAATGTATTGGGATTTATTGCACCGATAAAAGATACGAAATGGTTCATGATAGCAAAGATAGATAAGGAAGAAGCATACAGTGATATAACTCAATTGAATCTCTGGTTCTCCGGATTGTTCACTTTAGTAATAATTTGTGCTATAAGTTTATTCTGGTCACAAATCAGAAAAACCCGTGCTATATATTTCGAAATGCTTTATAATATTGAATCCGAAAAAAAAGCAATACTTGATAATTACGAATTCATAGTTGAAAATGCAAACGATGCTATTATGATATCCGACCCGGATGGCAATTTAGTAGACACGAACGAAAAGGCATGTAAATTATACGGATATTCCAGAGAAGAAATATTAAAACTTAACATACGGGATTTCAGGACTTATGAATTAAGAGAAGAACTTGATTTAACTTTAATAAAAGTACAACGGGAAAACGGATTAGTATATGAATCCGTGAATATGAAAAAAGACGGAACGATATTCCCGGTAGAATCGAGTGTAAGAATGATAAAGATGAACGGGCAAAATTATTACCAGGCAATCATAAGGGACATAACAGAACGGAAGAAAATAGAAGAAGCACTCCGAAAGAGCGAAGATGATTTCAGAACACTTTTCGATAATTCGATAATGGGATTTTACAGAACCACAGCTGACGGGAAAATCCTAATGGTGAATAATGCATTGGTACAAATGCTGGGATTTTCTTCTGCAGACGAGCTTATCGAAAGGAACCTCGATAAAGAAGGATTTCTTTCCGATAAACCGAGAAACATATTTCTAAATACTATATTCAAAAACGGAGAAGTAAGAAATTTCGAATCTACATGGATTAAAAAAGACGGTACAAAAATATACGTTCATGAAAACGCAAAAGTGATATTGGGGAGTGATAGGGAAATACTTTATTTTGACGGAACAGTTGAAGATGTCACAGAGCGACGTAAGGCGCAGGAAATAATAATAGAAAAGGAAGAGAAATACAGGAGGTTACACGAGTCGATAATGGATGCAATAGTAACTGTTGATATGTCGGGAAAACTTATCGAATGGAATAATGCATACAAAGAAATGCTGGGATATTCAGATGAAGAACTTAGACAAAAGTCATACGTAGACCTAACTCCCGAAAAATGGCGCGAATTTGAATCTCAAATTGTACAAAATCAAATATTGCCGAGAGGCTATTCGGATGTATATGAAAAAGAATACATAAAAAAAGACGGGACAATTTTCCCGATTGAACTCAGAACTTTTCTTCTGAAAGACGATACGGGTAAACCTTCGGCGATGTGGGGTGTAATACGCGATATTACTATCAGAAAGAATGCAGAAGAAGATTTGCTAAAAAGTGAGAGCAAATATCACATGCTGTTTTCAAATATGCTTGAAGGTATAGCACTTCACGAAATAATTTTTGATGAAAATAAAACGGCAGTAAATTATAGAATAATTGACGTTAATAATAATTTTGAAACTTTTATCGGAATAAAATCGGAACAGGCAATCGGAAGTATAGCAACAGAGTTATACGAAACAGATGAAGCTCCTTTTCTTGAAATCTATTCAAAAGTAGCCGAAACCGGAATTCCAATTTATTTTGAAACTTATTTCGAACCTTTAAATAAGCATTTTGCGATTTCAGTTTTTTCGCCGCAAAAGAATATGTTCGCAACCGTGTTCAATGATATTACTGAACGCAAGAGGCTCGAAAAAGAACAGGATATTACAATTAAATTACTTCAGCTTTTAAATTCACAGGGCACAACACATAATTTAATCCGTGAAGTTACCAAACTTTTTCAGAAAAGTTTTGATTTTGAAGCTGTAGGAATCAGATTAAAAGACGGTGAAGATTACCCGTATTTTGAAACTCAGGGTTTTGATTCGAAGTTTGTTGAAAAGGAAAATTATTTATGTGTCAGAAATTCAGACGGAGAACCTTTAAGGAACACAAAGGGATTCCCGATTCTTGATTGCATGTGCGGAAATGTAATATGTAACCGGGTCAACCCGGAAAAACCATTTTTCACGAAGCGCGGAAGTTTCTGGACAAACAGCATTTCTAAATTTTTAACAACCACGACTGAAGCTGACATGTTATTATATACACGGAATAGATGTAACACGGCGGGTTATGAATCGTTAGCGCTTATTGCCATACATTCTGAAAATATTACTCACGGTTTGTTGCAGTTAAACGACAGAAGGGAAGGAAAATTTACTCCCGAAAGTATTAATTTCATTGAGCGTTTAGCAGATATCCTTGCAAACGGACTGGCTTATCGTGAGAGCAGGGAAATATTACGCGAAAGTGAAGAAAGTTACCGCAGTTTGTTTGAGAATATGGTTGAAGGATATGCATACTGTAAAATGATTTATGAAAATGAAGAAGCAACAGACTGGATATATCTTTCGGTAAACGGTGCGTTCGAAAAACTTACGGGTCTGAAAAACGTTATGGGCAAAAAAGTTTCGGAAGTAATTCCCGGGATAAAGGAAAGTGATTCCGAACTTTTTTATATTTACTCGAGTGTTGCTCTCAGCGGTCAACCTGTAAAATTCGAGAGATACGTCGAAGCACTTAAGATGTGGTTTTCGATTTCGGTTTACAGTCCCGAAAAGGAATTCTTCGTTGCGGTTTTTGACGTAATAACCGAACGAAAACTCGCAGAAGAACAAAACCAAAAACTAACCCGAACTTATGCCGTCTTAAGCCAGATAAATCAGGCAATAGTAAAAGCAGAAGAAAGAGATGTTTTGTTCGATGAAATTTGTAAAATTTGTGTAGAATACGGAAAATTCAAAACTGCATGGATTGGGCTGATGGACGAAAAAGAAAACAGGATTCATCCCGTTGCTTCTGCAGGAAGCAGTGAAGGTATTTTGGATATCTACAATATAAATAAAATGTGTCAATGTGAATCCTGTAGTAAAGCGATTGAAATTATTAAAACCAATAAATTTTATTTCAGCAACGATTATATAAAGGATTTTGAAGATTGTAATTACCTCGAGGAATTCAAAAAAAGAGATTTTAATTCTATTGCTTTATTCCCGTTAAAAATCGAAGGTAATTTTATAGGATTGTTTGAGTTAATATCGGATAAGAAAAACTTTTTTGATGAAGAAGAACTTACACTGCTCGATGAAGTAATAATGGACATATCCTACGCGCTCGAAAATCTGGAGACTGAAAAAGATAAACACAGAGCTTTGAATAATCTTAAGGCTTCGGAAAATAAATTCAGAAAAGTATTTGAGAATGCAAAAGATGCTATAGTATTACTGGATGGCGGACTGCTTGTTGATTTTAATAAAAGGGCATGTGATATGCTCGGATTTTCGCCCGAAGAATTATTATACAAATCACCTCTTTATTTCTCTCCTGAATTTCAGAATGACGGAATGCTTTCAAAGGATAAAATGATATCTCATATGAGTGATGTAATGAACGGAAAAACTATAATTTCGGAATGGGATTCAGTCAAAAAAGACGGAAGTTCAATAAATGTGGAGATAACTTTAAATAAGGTACAGATAGATGGCAAAGATATGCTTCTCGGGACGATACACGATATAACTGAAAGGAAAAAATATGAGACAGGATTAAAAGAAGCAATGGAACGAGCAGAAGAGATGAGCAGGTTAAAATCAAGTTTCCTTGCAAATATGAGTCACGAACTCAGAACGCCCATGACCGGTATTCTCGGCTTTGCGGAAATTTTGAACGATAAACTCAAGAACCCGGATGAAAGGGAAATGGCAGATGTTATTTTAAAAGGCGGAAAAAGACTGATGAACACGTTAAACCAGATTCTGGATTTATCGCGGATTGAATCTGATAAGATTGATTTAATTATGAAACCGACAAACATAAGCGATGTTGCAACAAATACGGCAAGGTTATATGAAATACTCGCCAGAGAAAATAATCTTGAATTAATTTTAAAAATTGAAAAAAATGTAAACGCTATTCTCGATGAACAATTACTTGAACAGGTTTTATCCAATATGATTAAGAACGCTATTATTTATACGGAACAAGGTTCAGTGACAATTGAAGCTAAAAGAGAAATAATTTCCGAAAAAGAATTTGCAGTTATTAAAGTTTCAGATACGGGGATAGGAATTCCGGGTGCGTTGAAAGAAGCTATTTTTGAACCGTTCAGGCAGGTGAGTGAAGGATTCAGTAGAAGATTCGAAGGTACGGGATTAGGATTAACAATATCGAAAAGATATATTGAACTTATGAACGGAACAATTAACGTTGAAAGCGCGATTGGCGAGGGTTCAACTTTTGTAGTCCGTTTTCATGCTTTACCCGGGCACAAAGAAATAGAATCAAAAAAAGTCCCTGTTGAAGAGGAGAAGGGAGAAATATTAGAAGATACAGAAAAGAAGGTATTGGTTGTTGAGGATGATGAAAACAGTATATTCGCAATAAATTTTGTTTTAAAAAATATTTCTGATGCAGATTTTGTGAAGAATGGTGAAGAGGCAATTGAAATGGCAAAGAAAAATAAATACGACCTTATTTTAATGGATATCGGGCTGGAAGGAATCAGCGGACTTGAGGCTACAAAAGAAATAAGGAAGTTAGCAGGATATAAAAAAACACCTATTGTAGCAGTCACAGCGTTCGCTATGGTTGGTGACAAAGAAAAATTTCTTGCCGGAGGATGTTCACACTATTTATCCAAACCATTTAAAATATCGGAATTCAAGAAATTCGTGACGGATATACTTATAAAGAAATAAAATAAAAATTTTTTATTTTTTATGTATTTTCCCACGGGCGAGTGAAGCAAAAATACCTGCGAAACAAAATATACTGAATAATACAAACAATAATCTCAGGCTAATCATAAAATCATTTTGATTTGCTCCGCTTATTTCAGCTTTGCCAATGAACGCTGTGAATATCACAATCACAATTCCCATACTGAACATCTGACCAATCATTCTCATAGAAGCAAGTGTTGAAGAGGCGACTCCATAATATTTTTTTTCGACGGAACTCATTATGGCATTTGTATTCGGTGACGAAAAAAGTGCAAACCCGAAACCAATTAATGCAAGGGTTAATATTATATATACATTTTCGAATTCCGGACTTATAAAAATAAATATTACAAGTCCCATCGTTAATATTGCCATACCGTACGAAGCAACTTTCTGAGGTTCAATTTTGTCTGAAAGCTTTCCTGCAAGCGGAGAAAACAATGCCATCATAACAGGCTGCGTAACCAGTATGAAACCTGCGTCTCTCGAGCTCATCCCTTTTACATTCTGAAGATAAAGGCTCAATAAGAATCCAATTGCAAATGTGGCGCTGTAGTTTATCAATGCAGATAAATTGGAAAATGTAAAAGTTCTGCTTGATTTAAAGACGATGACATTAAAAACAGGATTCGTTTTCTTTTCTTCCGTTTTTATAAATATAATAAGTATAACTATTCCTGATATCAACAGTGCAATTCCTGAAAACTGCGGTAGAAATGTTAATCCGAGCATAATCAATGTAAGAGATAAAACATAAATTACAGAACCTGTTACATCAAATTTTTCTTCCCGGGCTTCTTTCCATTCCGTCTTAAGCAAAAAAACAATCAGTAGAACTGTTATAATGCCTAAAAGGAAATTGAAATGAAAAATATATCTCCACCCGAGGTATTGTGAAATTAATCCTCCGAGGAACGGACCTGTTGATAATCCGGTATATGTAAAGGTTATGTTAATACCTATTACTTTTCCCCTTTCATTGACAGGAAAAGCCGAAACGAGTATAGCGGTTGAGGTCGCGAATATCATTGCCGAGCCCACTCCCTGTAACAAACGGAGAATCAGTAACATCGTACTTGATTCTGACAGTCCGCATAACAGCGAACAGGATGTAAATATTATTGTTCCGATTTTAAGAAACTTCGTTCTGCCGTAAATATCGGATAATTTACCGACAGGAATAAGAAGCACAGCAGTCGTGAGGAGATATGACGTAGCTATCCAGCTTAATAAAATTGCGCCCGAATTAAACTCTTTGCCAATCATAGGCAATGCAACATTAATTGCCGAGCTCATAAAAGCCGTAATGAATGCCGAAAGCGTAGTTACAATTATAATTAATCTTTTGAAACTTTTTTCTTTATCCAATAAATACAAGTAATATTTTACATAAAATAATAAAATTATTTATCATTTGCGTTCACAAGAATTTTAGCACTGTTCTTTAAAATATTAAAATTTAAATATATTTTGTCCCGGTTTTTTAAAACTGATATTTCTGTTTACTTAAATCATATAGTTGTATTAAATATATCTTATTACCAGAAATAATTATAATATAATTTAAAACTCATATACTACTTTTTTTGTTAAAATAAAATAGGTTAGAAAACTAACTTTTTAAAAATTAAAAATTTTAAAAAATGAATAATTTAAAAGCTTCTTATTTGTTACTTTTTATTTTGATTTCAACTATTTTATTCGGTTGTAAAGGCAGTACCGGACCTGTCGGTCCAACGGGACCCGGAGGTCCTTCATTAACAGGGAAATTATCAGGGTTAGTTACATTAATAGATACAAATGGAATTCAGCCAACAAACCGTTCGGGTGTTTCAGTAACTATAGACGGATTGAGTAAATCCGCAATGACAGACAGTACAGGAAAATGGGTTATTGATACGTTATCAACAGGAATATACGCAATTAATATCAGCAAGACTAATTATGGAATGACAAAACGAATTAACGTTCAATTCACGGGCGGGGGAACAGTTTTTTTGGGTACCGATATACTAAGTGCCGTACCGAATTTTTCTGTTTCGAATCTATCCTATACACCCGGCAATCAATATGTTGATATTAAAGGAAATATTAGTTTTTCATCCCCGCAATCTATCGGAAGAAATATTATTTTATTTATCGGAAATTCTTCTAATGTATCGAGTAGTCCTGCTAATTATCTTGAAATAGTAAACGGTTTTGCTAATGATACTGCACTCACTTTTACACAAAGAATTACTACGGCAAACTTCAATCAAATTGGTATTGCCACAGGTTCTACGGCATATATAATTGCTTACAGTTCATCTGCTCCGGCAGCGAACAGTTCAAGATATACAGATGTAATTACGGGTAAGTTTATTTATACGAGTTTAGGCACTACACCCTCAGCGGTGCTGCCTATTGTGACTCCAATGTTTCGATAATAAAATATCTTATTCGGTTTTTTTATAAATAAAAGGGGGCAAGTCCCCCTTTTATTATATATATTCCATATCCCGAAAATAAAAAGGCAGAATAACAGGAGAAAGGCATTGAGGAATTCACATAAACAGAATATTATATTTTAAATAGTATATGAAATAATTAAGTTATATGTACAAACTTATTATTAACGAACTTTAAAATTATCAGAAGATGGAAAGAAATATTAATTTCGGGAAAAAATTTATAGACAAATGGGGCAAATTTATAATTTACACCGTTAATGATGAAAAAATACGGAACTTCGCGGAATACGCCGAAGAGTTCAGTGATTACGGTGTGAACATAGGTAAGAAAGGATTGGCGACTTTAAATTTTAAATTTATTCCCAAAGATGAAATATGGATTGCGAAATCAATAAAACCTGCAGAGAGGCATTTTATAATAAGTAATGCTCTGACATATATTAAGGGAATAGAAAGAGGTTTGGACCCGGGTGATTCTTATGAAAATGCTTTAGCTAAAGAAAAATCGGAACGGACGAAAGATGCATTGAATAAATTACACATTAAAAATTATAAAACTGCCGGCAACCCGACTCATAAAGATATTCCTAAAAAAGTTTATGCAAAAAAATACGGAGCGATAAAGGATGTTAAAGAAACTGTAAATATATTTCTTATAAACGGTGAAGTGGTTCGTGATTTATATAAAACGGATTATGTGGAAGGCGGTCACGCATATGTTTATGACTGGATTCCAATAGATGAGATATGGATTGAAAAAATCGTAAAACCTGATGAGATACCGGTTATTATATTGCATGAATTTTTAGAGCGGACATTAATGAAATATAAAAAATTTCCTTATGTGCGGGCGCACATTGCGGCATCGAAAGCCGAATTTGAACACAGAGGAATATTCAATAAAAAAGATGCATTGAGCCTTACGCGAAGTATTGTAATGAATAAACTTTTGAAGAATATTAAATACTGATAAGTAAAATCTTAACGGTACCTAATATTATTCCATTACAACTTGTTTTTCTATGCGAACCGTCAATAAATATTATGTTCACAAACCCGGAGAGACTTTGTGAAAACAATAAAACAACGAATTCAATTAATATGGGAAAAAATTGCTAAAAAACCTCACGCCCGCCCCCTCTCCTGAAAGGAGAGGGGATTAAATAGCTATCTTTATTTAATCAAGAGCATTTTCTTTGTTTCAGAAAAATTATCCGTTTGCAATTTATAAAAATATATTCCGCTTGAATATTGCGAAGCATTGAAAGTCACTTCATAAGTTCCGGGTTGTAATTTATCGTTGACCAATGTTGCTATTTCATTTCCGAGATTGCTATAAACTTTCAAAACAGTCATCCCGCCTTCTCCACGTTCGAAAGCAGGAACATCAAATTTTATTTTTGTCGATGGATTAAATGGGTTAGGATAATTTTGCTCCAGGCTGAATTTTTCAGGTACATTAGTGGAAATTTGAGATATCCCAATAGAAGGATTGAAGAATACCCAGGCAGCTCCTGTTCCAACATTATCACTATATCCTCCTTCAATAGCAGTACTGCCATTCGATGAAATTGCAACTGAATAGCCCTGAGAAGAACCTCCAACGGCGTTTGTACCAACAAGCTTTTGACCTGACTGAGTCCAAACACCTCCGCTGCGGTTGAATATCCAGACTGCTCCGGTTCCTGCATTATCATTGAAGCCACCCTCTATTATAGTGTTTCCATTTGAAGTAATTGCAACTGAATAGCCCTGGTCGGAGTTTCCAACCGAACCTGTGCCAGAAAGTTTTGAACCTTGCTGTGTCCACACACCGCTGTTTCGGATGAATACCCAGACTGCGCCTGAGCTACCATTATCCCCGGATCCTCCCACTATGGCAGTGTTACCGTCTGAAGAAATTGAAACCGAAGCGCCTTGATAAACCAGACTTCCGACTGCACCTGTGCCAACAAGTTTTGATCCTTGTTGTGTAAATTGTGAAAAAAGTAAATCAGGGATTATACATCCTGCTAACAATAATAGTATAAATAATTTTTTTGTCATTTTATTTCTCTTTCTTGAAGATTCAGGATTTTTAAAATATTTTTTTATTATGTTTTATATTTGATTTTAAACATCTAAATTTTCACATAAGTCACCTTAGTATTTTACACCTTACAATTAATATCTGACGTTTCAAGTTTTTTATTTTATTAATAACATTTTTTTAGTTTCGGAAATGTTATCTGTATTTAATTTATAAAAATAAACTCCACTTGAATAATGTGAAGCGTTGAATGTTACTTCATAAGTTCCTGCTGTTTCCTTTTCGTTTACAAGAGTTTCAATTTCACGACCGAGTTCATCAAAAATTATAAGTTTTACAGAACTATTCTTCGGTAATGCATATCGAATGATTGTCGACGGATTAAACGGATTCGGATAATTTTGTGATAAAGAAAAACTATTTGGAACAACAGTTGATATTTGTTTAATTCCAATTGTTCCGCCGCCGTCGATGGTTTTTAAGATTGTTCCACCAGTGCCAACCACGTATCCTGTATTTGCACCGACAAATGATATCCCATAAAGATTTTGTGAACAACCTGTTTGCTGAACAAACCACGAACTGCCTTCATCTGTACTTTTCATAACAGCACCGCTGCTTTCCGACATATATCCTGTATTAGCATCTACAAAAGTAATTCCATAAACCCAGCCTAAGCCTGTATTTGTAATTGCTGTCCAGTTTGTTCCGCCGTTTGTTGTTTTATAAATTGGTCCCTGTCCTGCCGAGATACCGGTATTTGCATTAAAAAAATATAATGCAGAAGAAGATTCCCCGAGTGCGTGATGGACTTCCGTCCAGTTTGTTCCGCCATTAGTAGTTTTTTGGATTGAGGCTGTTCCGCCGAAGTAACCCGTATTTATATCTATAAAATACACAGTCCCGGGAGTTACCGAGCCGCCAATATTTAAATTTGTCCAGTTTATTCCACCATTAGTAGTTTTATAAATTAATGGCGTGAAAGTATTATTATATCCCCCAAGAAAGCCCGTATTTGCATCAATGAAATTCAGACCCGATAAAGGTCCGGTAGAATTACCAGTCTGATATTCAATCCAGTTTACACCAGCATTTGTAGTTTTTACGAAATGACCAACACCGCTGATAAATCCTGTATTTGAATTTACAAACTGCATAGCTTCGAATGAGTATGTATAATTAGCATTCAAATTATTCCATGTCGAACCGCCATTGGTAGTCTTAAAAATATCACCTGAATAAGAAGCAGCATATCCTATGTTTACATCAGTAAAGGAAACACATCTAAAATTATCAACCGAAAACGAGGAACTGGTCTGGCTCCAGTTATAACCGGCATTAGTAGTTTTCACCATAAGCCCATAATCACCCACAGAAATTCCATTATTGGCGTCAGTAAAAGTTATAGAATTAAAACCCGTATTAATTGTCGATGAATACTTCAGACTCCAGGTTATTCCTGCATTGGTAGTTATACTTATTGAGTTGTATTTACCGCACGCATATCCCGTTGTAGGATTTGTGAAAGTAATTTGGCTGACATAGTATGGTGAATTGATCGACACACCTGCATCCCAATTAGTGCCTCCGTTTGTAGTTTTATATGCAATGCCCTGAGAACCGGCTATATAACCTGTATCTGCATTTGTGAAGTAAATGGTATAAAAATTATCGTTAACACCAACAGAAATATCCGTCCAGTTTGTACCCATATTTGTTGTTTTATAAACGTTACCGGAACTTCCCGAACCGCATAAAAAGCCCGTGTTTGCATTAACAAAGCAGGGACCAAAAAAACTTCCCCCACTAAGGTTTTGTGTTATCCAGTTTACACCGGCATTAGTTGTTTTCAGGACAGCTCCTGAGGAAGCTATGAATCCTGTATTTGCATTTATAAAATATATCTGATTCAGATACTGGGAAGTGCTGAATTGCATAGACCAGTTGTTACCTCCATTTGTAGTTTTGTATATACCATAATATCCACCTGCATAACCGGTATTTACGTCAGTGAAGTATAATGAGTATAAACTAAAAGAACCAATCACATATAAAGTTGACCAATTTACTCCTCCATTAACCGTTTTAAGGATAGTGGCGCCGGAGGTAGCGGCATAACCTGTACTTGAATTAAGCATTTGAACTTGTATAAGTGAGTTTCCCTGAGGATAAGGATTTATCCATTGCCAGCCGGTTTGAGAATCAGCAAAATTATAATAGAAAATAAAAATTACTAAACAGAATAATAATTTTTTCATAATGTTTCATTTTTTTAAAACACAATTACTTTAAAAATTTTGATTTAAATGTTTAAGTGCTATGTTATCCGAACGTTAAATGAAAGAATAAAGTTGCAAGTTTTCGTTTATTGGAAGAGGAGTTGATTAGATATTTAAAAGGAAGACTTAAAAAAAGAAATATGCATTTGTCAGGAAAAAAGACATTCGCTTACATTAAAAAAAGCCGGAAGCAGGACTACCGGCTTATAAAGTTCATTCAAAATCAACATACGTTTTTTAGTATAATTCGGGGTTTTATTTTTGTTTACCGGAATAAGATACCAGATACCCTTTTCCATTACATCTCCAGCATGTAACCATAACGGGCACACCAGTTCTGTTCTCTCTTTTATTCAATACTGCGGCACCTTTACAAATGGGACATTCATATCTTAATTCGGTTGTCGGTGCTTCAATTGATTTATAGGAGTTACCGTCTTTATCATACCGGTCATATTCATAATAAGTAATTATCACTGCCGGATTTGCTTTTGTTTTGATTTGGGCACTTGTCGTTCCTGTTAAAAAAATCAGAGTGAATAAAAACAAAAATATATAGATTAGAGGTCTCATAATATTATCGTAATTTAAATATATAATATAGTTACCCCGCGGTAGGGTAAAATAATTTTAAATAATTTATTAAATTGTTTTATAAATAGCAATAGAATAATTAAAACAGGGGCGTTCCCGCACCCCGATAAGCCGGGTTCAAGATCAGAAAAGCGTACGGAGTGTGGGAACGAGAGGTTTTAATTGCAGTCTAAAAATACAATTTTATGTGTGGCATAATGTTACTCTGCTTAAATCAGCGGGGTCATATTTTATCCAGATTTGTTTTCCGGGTTCGTATTTTTGTATTGAAGCCGGCGGAATTATTCCCAGACATTTTGCTTCGTAAGCCGGAAGATTATCAGGAATAATTTCAAGTACTAATGAATTTAGAGACCTGGCGCCGTAAATAATTACATTTGTGTTCTCGATGCTTTTTACGGTTGCTTTGCACTCAACTCCTGAGGTAATCAATCTTTTTGTTTCTATATTTAAATTGAAAATCATATCTTCAATCTGCAGGGGCGTTTTTCCGGGGAAAAAGGAACTTGTTGAAACAGAAGAATAATTATCATCCGGTGAATCACTTAAACTCTCTATGGCTACTGTCTTTTTATTATTCGGATCATATCTCACGATGCATTCAACTCCAACCTGATAAAAGGATGTTTTCAACCTTGATATAACGAGTGTTACTTCAGATTTAAAAGACGGTTCCGATTCAGGAGTTACTTCTATAACCATTCCAATCTGCGGTTGATTATTAGATGTGAATCCCGTATCCCACATTTCAACAATTTTTCCTTTTGCTTTAAGACCGTTTGCAAGAAGTTGTTTTCTTTTTCTGTCTCTAAGATAAATTCTACCGAATATGAAGCCGAATAATAATATGAAGCAAAGAGAAAATATACTACCGAATATCGGAGAAGCGGCGATTCCAATGACCATTCCCACCAACCCGGCGAGAATAGCTATGATAGTAACAATGTTATATAATATTTTTTGTCCTTCCGGTCTCATTTTGTTAATCTTTAATTTGCAAAAATAAGAATTGATAATGTTAATTAATAATTTCGCATGACTATAATATAAATATAATTTTATAAAAATTTACTTTAAATGTAAATTGCCGGAACAGACATTACATATAAATTTTAAAATCTTAAAAGAATATTCAAGAACCATATCATTTTTACAATTTCGATTCGCACGAAAATATTTTAAGTAATAAGTATTCATAATAACATTATAAATTCTTTTTCTGATATAAAACGGGGCAATATAATATCGTATAAAATATATAGATATATTAAAAATTTATTAGTAATTTATTGATAATCAAGAGTACTATAAATTTTTTAAAATTAATATATTATAATCACATGCTTAATAATTCAAAGTTAAACAGACGCATCAAAAAGATATTCGGTTATTTAAGAGAGAATTGGGATATAAAACCTTACAGGATTGCAGTAGAAACTAAAATTCCACATTCGAGTCTGAAATACATGATGGATGGAAAATTCGAATGGAAATTAAATCATCTTCTTTCTATCACCGATTTTTTAAATCGTAACAATGCAATAATTTCTTTAAGTGATTTATTGAATTTTGATGATAAAAAATCCTTAGCAGAAATTATGAATACAAAGAAAGCAGATTTTACTGAAGTGGTTAACAGTGAACCCGGCAGGCGAAAGAAGAGTGTATTTCCTAAAATCAGAAAACCTGCAAATATTCAGAAAGAATCAGAAGAAATAACAAAAGAAATTTCCGAAATAATAAAAGAAAGTCCTTTATTTAAAAAACACAGGATATCATTCAATTTAAAAGTCAGCAATAATAATTTTGATTATCACCAAGACTTAAATTTTTTAAACGGAAAAAAATTAAAAGATTAAATTAATTACTGATATTTCTTTTGAATAAACTATCCGGTTTATTGATAATTCTTTCTCAGTAAATTCCGGTTATGTCGGTAATGTTACTCAATATGTTCAGGAAGCGAAATCGAACGGTTTTCATTTGCCTTTCCATTCGTCGATTTTTCTTTTCATAATATTGTAACGGTATCTATATTGGGAAAGTAATCTTATTTTATTGCCCGATATCCAGTCAAACCAATATTCTTTAATATCATTCAACGGAGCGGATTCATTTAATATTTTCTTTTCTGTTGTTTCAAACCTGTCATTAAAATCGATCACCAATGATGAATCGGCATCGACCAGAGCATATATTTCGGATTGTAAATTCCGGTAAACGGAATCAGAAATTCTTTTTGTAATCTTTAAAGCTTCGATATTCTTTTCAACATCAGCTATTTTACCTGTCAGTTCAACTTTCTTTGCAGTGTAGTTGTCCATTGCTCTTTGCCAGCCTTCCATTGTCAATTCATTTTCATCCCCGTAATAATTAGTATCTTTCTGGGCATAAGAATTTAGGGCAAATGTCAAAAAGATAAAGCAAATAAGAACCAAATATTTTAAAAAAATCATAATTATATATTAATATATTTTGAGAAAATAAATTTCTATTACTTATCAAATATCTCAATCAAAATCAGCAACGAATCTTTTTCTCTTTGCAACTTTTTAATTTCATAATCATATTTTGCCAGATCTCTCTGAATGATTGATTTCTCGGATTCTTCTTTATTGAGTTTATCCTGAAGCTTCTGAACTTCTTCTTTCAGCAGATTCATCCTGTAAAAATCCTCTTCAGAGCCTCCGGGGGGACCATAAACACAGGCAAAACTCCCGATAAAAATTCCACTGAAAGATAATACAGAACTAATTAATATACTCCAGCGTTTGAGAATTTTATTTTTCATCCGAATTAAGTAAAATGATTAAAGAATCTTTTTCTGATTGTAATTTATTCAGTTCTAAATTCCTTTTATCTACCGATTTAATAATCTCCGCTTTTTCTTTATTAAGTGATTCCAATCTTTTCTCCAAATAAAATACTTCTTCTTTCAAATCATAAAGTTGTTCACGCGGTAAATCATCCGGCGGACCATAAACCGAACAGCCATAATAACCGACTGAAATTCCACAAAATGATAACATCCAGGCAACAAAAAAAGCCCACTGATGCAACATTTTATTCTTAAACTTTATAAATAAATTCATTGCTTAATGATATAAAAAATTTTGTCAGATAATATAAATTGAGTAGTGCAAATAAATTTTATCCCCCCGAATAATATTCACAATTATAAGGTGATTATAATTTAATAAAACTAAATTATTATCACAAAAGAAACAAGAAAAAAATAAATATGAATTAAATATTTGATATATTGAAATTTATATTTTCCGAATTTATTTAAGAATATTATTCAGTAGTCGGAAATATATTGTTAATTCCTTACGGGTACACTGGTATTGAATCGATATTTATCAAAGATCTTCAAAGTATTCTGTTCCGTTTTTATCTATGTAGCCGTATTTATCATTAGTTTCCACCCGGGCAAGTCCATTTCTAAAATCTTCAGCATAATCATATTTTAAGTATATAATCTCTTTACCTCCCTTATTTAAAAATCCCCATTTATCATTTAATTTTACTGACGCAAGACCTTCGCTGAATATCCCGGTATAATCATATTTTAAAGGAATCACAACATTGCCTTTTTTGTCGATATATCCCCATTTATTATTTAGCTCTGCCGTGGCAAGTCCTTCGTGAAAACTTTTCACATTATCATATTTTAAATTTATTGAAATAATTTCTTTGCGCTCTTTATCGATAAATCCCCATTTATTATTGAGTTTTACCGCTGCAAGCCCTTCGCTAAAACCGTGAGCTTTGTCATACTTTAACGGGATTATTTCTAATCCTTCTTTATTAATAAATCCGAATTTATAATCAAAACCTTCCGCTGACTCCACTACAAAAATTCCTTCATTATAGTCATAAGTGCGCGTATATTTTTCAAAATCAATTTTATTCCCTTCTTTATCGATAGTAAGATTCTCTATCGGTTTATATCCCCCTTTACTTGTGCGTCCGAACAATGTTACATTTGCAAATCCTTCATTAAAGAAATCATATCCATAAAATTGGCAGGGGATTACTTCCTGTCCTTCTTTATTTATAAAGCCCCAGTTTCTGACTTTTCTTACGGCGGCGAGTCCATCGCAGAATATGTCGGCACTTTTATAATAGATATAAGATATGATTTCCTTTCCTTTTTTATTAATATAGCCCCACATTTTATCTTTTTTCACCGCCGCAAGTCCTTCGCTGAATATCTTTGCATCATCATATTTGCAAGGTAAAACAATTTTTTTGTTTTTATCACAATACCCCCATTTATCTCCTTTTCTATATGGAATTAAATCCGGCAAAGCAGAATTTTCATTTTGTGCAAACAGATTCTTTATATCAAATAAACAAAACGAAAAGATGTGAGGCAATATTAATAGTAGTTTATTTATCATGTCACATTATTTATTAAGTAATTGAAACAATTTATTTCCTGAAATTATTTACAATTATTTATATAAGCTCTTAAGTCAGATTCAAAACCGGGATTTAATTCAATTGCTTTTTCCCAATCTTTTTTTGCATTATCACAATCACCTTTTTCATGATAAACGACCCCGCGGTAATAATATGCTTTAGAATCATTCGGGTTTATTAAAATCGCATTTGTGTAATCGGAGATTGCCTCGTCATATTTTTGTAAAGCCAGGTAAGCAAGTCCACGGTTGTTATAAGCATTTGCATAATTTGGGTTTATTGAAATTGCTTCAGCGAATTCGGATAATGCTTCGTTATATTTATGTAATTCAAAATAAACAATTCCGAGGTTGTTATACGCATCTAAAAAAACCGGATTGGTTGAAATAGCTTTTTTATAATCTAAGATTGCCTCATCATATTTTTTTTCAGCATAATATGAAATTCCGCGATAATTATATGCATCTGCATTATTGGAATTTATTGAAATCGATTTTGTGCAATTGGAAATAGCCTCTTGGTAATTTGTTAAATAGTAATTTGAAATTCCGAGATAACCATAAGCCTCTGCATCGTTCGGATTCAATTCAATCGATTTTTTGAAATCGGATAGTGCTTCATTATATTTCTGTAAATTAAGATTCATTGTTCCGCGGTTGAAGTAGGCCTGCCAGAAATTATTTTTTTTATTAATTGCTTTCGAATAAAATTCTTCCGCGCTCAAATAATTGTTCCATGTAGAAAGAATCCAGGCTTTACAAAATAAACCGTATTCGGAATCAGGAGATAATTTAATAATATTTTCACGCAGGGTTCTCTTTTCCAGAGTGTCGTCTGAAGACCAGGATTTTTCAAACATAGCTTTTATGTTATCCTGTCCATAGGTATTTAATATTGCTGTAAAAAAGAAAAAGATAATAAATAAATATTTTTTCATAATAATATATTTAATGTTTCGGATTTCAAAATGTATTTATGTTTATTCTTTCAGTTAGTTTTTTCATTTTTTTTATTCTTCCCGGTATTCAGTTCCGTTTTTATCGATGAAGCCGTGTTTACCATTTAATTCCACCTTTGCAGATCCATCGTGCATATAAGAAACTTTATCATATTTAAACGGAGTCACTTCTTTTCCATCTTTATCCACGAATCCCCATTTATCACCTTTTCTGTATGGGATTAAATCTGGGATTATGGTATTTGAATTATCCTGCACAGTAAGATTTTGAACATCAAATAAACAAACCGATAAGATAACCAGAAAAGCCAATAGTAGTTTTTTTTCATATTATTTTCTTTTAAAAATATATAATGGATATAAAAATGTTACAACGCCGGAGCATAATAATCAGAATAACCCGCCGGATTATTCTTCGATTGTAAATTCAAATTTTGACCGGTGTAAATTACTTTTTTCGCAAATATCATTTAATGTAGTTATCAAATCGTCTGCACTATCAGGTGGAAACATTGATTTTAAATATTTGCGTTTGCCATTATAATAAACTATGATAGTAATCAATGGAGCGTCACAACAAGTTACGTCTTCAAAAGTTAATGTGTCTATATTGCAAAGTTGAAGTTGTTTAATCAATTTTTTATACTTGTCTTTGCTAACAGTACCGGTAAAATAACCTGTTTTATTAACATCAATTATTCGTTCGGACACTTTAGAACCTTTTCTATAAACCGTTTCGGCAAAAAGTTTAAACTGTCTATTGTTATCAATTTGAAGATGATAAACCGGACACAAACCTAAGCAAGTTGAAGTGTGAAAAATTATTTTTTTGAGTTTAAATGATGTGTCTGATTTCTTTTCTATAGAATCTTTCTCATGTTGAATCGATTCTTTTACCTGACTTCCGTATCCTATTGTTACAGATGTTAACAGAGCGATAAAAATAATTCTATACATTGATTTATTATTATTATAAAAGAAACTTTTTATAATGTTGTTCCATAAATTATCAATCCGATTACAAATGAAGTAAAATTCATAGCAAAAGATAAATTAAGCATAAGCAAAAATTTTTGTTTTAATGCATAATACAACAAAATTGACTCGAGCAGGGTTATTATTATTTCCAGAGAAATCATTGAAAAGTAATTTATCGTGATTATATCTAATGTTAAATTTATCCATAAAAAATAACAAAATAGCGGATGCGATATTAAATTTACGCACACTACGGTGATTATAGCTTTTTTATTCCTGTACCCAAGGAAATAAGCCACCGACAATTCAATTACCAGGGTTAAAAATAATGCCAGCAGATAACTTTCAATTGTCATTTTTTATTTCGTATGTTAGATAAAATAATAAAGGAAAAAATTACTACTACAAACACGGCTCCTCCGACTGCGATATGTTGCGGTTGGATTAGTTCAAAAAAATTAAGATTATCCCGGTATTCTTTATTGTTCACGGTATCCTGTATATTCGTTGTGTCAAATTCATGAGATGTATCGGGAGGAACAATAGTTTTCTGCTTTTTTATCACTCTATGGTGATTGGTGTTTCCCGGCAAATCCGAAAAAGCATTGTTGACGGGACTTAAAAATGTTACGGCTAAAAAAGCGAAGAAAAAGAAGAATTTTAATTTATTCATAGGATAAATAATTATAATTTAATGTTCAAATTACTTTTAAAATAATTATTTAAAAAGTGAAAACTTAATAATAGAAAACCCGCAGACACAAATATTATTGTTAAAATAATCCAACTGTTATCTAAAAATGGTTTTGCTCCCAGATAAGAAGGGATAACGCCTATTATCAGGGCAAATACAGACAAGCCAAAGGCGGTTGCAGACCTGCCGGGTAACATATTTGATAAAGCAGTTAGTGTTATCGGCATAGTCATTTGAATTAAAAAAGTACCGGTAATTACTAAAAGCGGCGAGTCCGGAAAAAAGGAAAGCAAAGGAGCAGATAAAATTAATGCAGAAACTGCGACACGAACCCAGCCAAACCTGTCTGCAAATAATCCGCCAAATGCCTTTCCACACGCTGTTGCTAAGGTCAATATAATTAGTAAAGTAATATCGGATTTCCATTCAGCGGTTAAACCGTAAAGAGACCTGATTGATACTGAGAAAAGCAACAATATTAAAACAATCTCAAAAAATTTTATATTTGATTTCAACGAAACTCTTTGATAATTTATTTTTGGAATTTTACAGATTAAAATAAAAATGCAGGATGCTATTAAAATTAACACGAAAGGTAATGCAGTAAATAAATCATTTTCACCGATAAGAATTCCGGCTGTCAAACCTATTGCACCGGGAGCGACAAAAATTCCGGGTGCAGCAGCTCTTTTGGGAGAAAAATTTAAGCTGATGCTTCCTCCGCCGACATGAAAAAAAGCATTTCCAAGTCCGGATAAAATCACAACCAATGCAGGAATTTCAAAAACAAATATAGAAGCAATAACCAGAACACATCCGATAAATGCCGATTCTTTTGGTACCTGAAATTTATCTACCAATAAACCGATTGGTGCCTGTATTCCAAAAGCAATTATATTGTATGTGATAATAAAAATAAAAGTATCGTGAGAATTGTATCCTTGAATTATTAAAGTACTGAACACTACGGCTACACAACTCATATCGATTATGGCGTGAATTATGCTGTATCCGGACAGGGCTATCCAAGATTTTCTGGACATTGTATATTTTTCAGTTTTTGATAAATTTGTCCTCAAACATTTTGTTATGCCGGATATATTAATTATTCCGCACAACTATTAAAAGTATAATTCCGGAGGAATTTTCATTGCATTCCGGTATATACTGTGAAAATATTATATCTCCAAAACGATTTGTCCAACTAAAGTATAAAATTAAGAGTTAGTTTTTAAAAATTCAAGATTGTTATTTAAAAATTTAAGATGAAGAATTGAAAGATTAAATATTGAAATTTCACAAAATAAAAAAACCTGCAAATTTAATATTTACAGGTTTTTTCAATTTAAAATTTAACATTTAAAATTTAACATTAAGTGTAGTACATCCGAGAGGACTCGAACCCCTGACCTGTCCCGAAAGGTCGGGACTACTTTACCGCAATAAAAAAAACCTGCAAATTTAATATTTACAGGTTTTTTTAATTTAAAATTTAACATTTAAAATTTAACATTGAGTGTTGTACATCCGAGGGGACTCGAACCCCTGACCCGCTGATTAAGAGTCAGCTGCTCTACCAACTGAGCTACGGATGCGGGGTAAAATTACGGCAAATAAAGTTTATTTTCAATTCAGAATTGAAGAATTCTCGGGATAGTTAAGATACTCTTTCGGGGAATGTCAATCCGTCTGCACTCCGTCTGCACTTCGTCTGCACTTTTTTTCAATTTTGTAAAATTTTTTCGACTCAAAATTGATTTTTTTACCGATCTCTTCTGATTTTGCTTTGATGTAATATTTCATAGTTGTTTCGACTTCCTTGTGGCCCAAAAGATACATTAAATCCTTCGTTGCGATATTCAAAGCCGCCATTTTTGTTCCGAATGTTTTTCGAAAAGTTTTTAAAGTGTAACGCCTTGATTTGGGTATCTTTAAATAAAGTAAAAATCTTCTAAATCTTTTTCCAAGTTGAGATACAGTATATCCATTAAATAATTTTTCTTTTGAGTCTTTATTTAATTCAGAGTTAAAATTATCAATTAAAAACATTCCGAGCTCATCGTATATCGGGAATACTATCAAATTACCTGTCTTTGCCATACGAATATTTATTTTCCTTTGTTCAAGCTTAATATCTTCGTACTTGAGATTTAATAAATCTATCGGACGAGTTCCAAGTAGTAGAAGCATACTAAAACATCTAAAAAGTTTTATATCTTTTTCGTAAGTATAATTTAATAATAAATCTAAATCTTCCTGACTGAATATTTCAATTTCTATTTCTTCTCTTCTTGGTGTCTGTCTTTTTCGAAACGGTGTTTTTGTAATTATGTTTTCATCCGCAAGAAAATTAAATAACATTTTGGCGTATCGAATATATGTATGCAGTGTTGCATTACGAACTCTATCTTTTAAATAAGCAATATATTTTGATATATCCTCTGTTGTTATTTCTGTTACAAGTTTCTTTCTCCCGATTACATTTATCAGATGTTCCATTGCAAAATTATAATTTCTTCTGTGTGAGTGTGATTTTAGTGACAGATGTTCTTTATCAAATTTTTTAACCGCAAAAGATAAAGTAATCGCAGTCTTTAATTCTTTTGGCTTTAATTTACCTGAAATTTTATCAATGTATAACCTGCTTTCTATTTCTTTTGATTTTTTTAAAACAATAAGTCTGTTTTTCTCGTTTGCAATTAATCTTGTACTAATTGTTTTTCTGACTCCATTTTCTAAATATTGGATTACATAAAAGCCATGTTTTTCTTGTATTGATGGCGGCATATTACCTCGTTTTTATTTTTTAAAAATTATTGAACGGATGTCTTGCTCGATGTCGTTTGTTTTAACACTCGAATTTACTTTTGTATTTTCCGAAATGAATTTTTTTATAGCTTGATAGGGGATTTTGTACCTACCTTCTAACTCGATATATCCGATTCTTCCTGCATCGATGAGCCCTTTCATTGTCTCATGTCGAATTCTTAACAGTTTTCTCGCTTGATTTATCGACAGCAACCTCAAATCATGCATGTGGTTCACACCCTCGGTTTGAGGTTGTTCATTCGGATTATATGTTGAGATCGCGTCTGCCAATTATATTATACCTTATTTCTTTGTATTGTTTCTATTTCTTCCCCTTTATACCAAGAGCAATTTGCTGCCTCATTTTGTCTTTTTCAGGGGTGTATTCAGTTTGAGAAATATACATCTTATCACATTTTCCATTTTTACCTTTTTTATTCTTATAAAAGCAATCTTTTGAACAAGGATAATTTCTTTTCAATTTACTTATGGTCTTCAGAAACTTATCGATAGAAGGCAAACAAAAATCGATTAATTTTTCTGTTTGTTCTGTATTTAGTGGGTATAACTTTACTTCATTATCTATTTCCTCACCTTTGAAATATCTAGGATAAAACTGGGTTGTAACTTTTCCGTTATGAAGGTCAATTACACTAAAAGTTAAATATAATCCGAAATCAGTATCAAAAAACATATTAAGGGTAAGGTGACCTTTGTCATATTCGGTAGTTACACAATTGACATTTTCAGGATATAAATCTTTACTGACTACAAAAATTCCTACTATAATTTTGCCCGGCAAATTGCATTTCAGTTCATAAAAGTTTTTTAACTGCTTTATTCTATTATTATCATTTATGATAAATTTCTTTTCTAATTTCATTATAATTTTCCTTTATTTAATTAATTAAAATTTTTTAAATTCTTTCGCCGTTTAGTTTATTCAGTTTTTCTTCCAGTCTGTAAACTTCAGTGGCAAATTCCTGATTAAATTAAAAAGCATACTTATTATTTTTCATATGTTCTCTTGCTAAGGTTATTCGTTGCCTCCGTACATTCTCTTCAGGAGTATATTCACTTTTTGAAATGTACATTTTATCACAGCCCCCATTATTTTTCTTTCTTTGTTCACAGTAAAAGCAGTCATTTTCACAAGGTTTATTTCTTTCTATTCTATCTAAAGTATCCAAAAACGATTCAATAACCGGAAGGTATTTACTCACAAAATTATTGAAATCTTTTTCTGATAATTGTTCTACCTTAGTGGTAATTTGTTTGTCTTTTATAGGTTCGCTTGTATGAATATCAGAATCAAAAGTAACTGTTGTACGCCCGTTCAAAAAATCTATATCGACAGAAACTTGGTAGTTCCCTAATTCTGTATCAAACCAGAGATGCATACCGATACTATAATCAAAGGGAACGGCAAAAATTGCCGCCACACCTTCGGGATATAAATCTTCCCGTACTTCGATATCGCCTTCAGTTATAATATCCGGCAGGTTACATTTTAATTCGTAAAAGTCAATGAATGACTTAACTGATAATTCATAAATAGCGACTTGTTGCTTTGTTAATTTCATAATACTTTTTCCTTTCGTTTAAGTTTTAATGTTTAATAAGTTTTTAAAATATTTTGTATAATTTTCAAAATCTTGAATTTTCAATTTAATCCTATCGGGGTAGATATTAATCGACCTTCACATTTCAATTTGTCTCTTTCATTTCGTCTTTCGAGTATTGCTTCTCTCTGGATTATTTTGTCAGCAAAAGATGAATTCGATTTATTGTCTGTATACAAACAATAAATATCATCTATTATTCCGAATTCCATTAATTCTTTTGCTGTATATACTTCTACTGATTTAGTTAATTTTAAAATTTCGTCGTAAAAAAGTAGCGTATTCCTAAAAAGTATTTCCTTGATAAACAAATCAAATTTTTCCATACAAGCATACTCCACATAATTTTTTTTATAATCGCGGTTATCACTAATGAAACTCATATCATGACAGGCTAATTTATCAATATGGTAGTTACCTATGAGAGGAATCAAACCGCTCAAATTTATTATTCCTGAGCAAATCACAGTAATTTTTCGATTAGTTGAATGCAAAATTTCACGAAATAAATTAGCATATGCAAAACATCCTTTTATTATGTTATCCAGCTTTATTATTAAATGACGAGATGGGTCTGAGTTTAACAAATTCATTAAATTTATTATGTGTGTAGAATTTATTTCTTCTTCAATGCAAAGAATATCTTCATTACGTGTTCTTATTTCTAATTTCTTCTTTATCATAATTATTTTTATTTACTTAATGGTTTTCCAATTAAATTTTTGAGTGAATCTTCAAGTTTGTATAGCCAGTCTGTAAAGAAAATTAGTACTTCTTTTCTTTCAGATTTTTCTTTTTGCTGGAAACTGAAGTTTGTGTAATGTATCAACATTTCACTGATTAAATATGTGATTAACTCTGAAGTGACAAACTCTAAACCAAGTCTGTCCGTTGATATCCTTTTTATAAAATCAGGGTGTTTCTTGTAAATGTGTACAGTATTGCCGAATAATTCTGAACGTTTAATATTCCCTTTACTGTCTTTTATGGGTTCAGTGGAGTCATCTATTTTTAGTATCAATTTATTTTCATCACTATTTGGTATAGACACAAATTCACGACTTTTCTCCATTTTTATTACTTCGCTTTCCTCGGATACCTTTTTCTTCTTACTCCCTTTACCAACACTTGTATTTAAATTGTCTTTTAAAAAGTTAGATTCAGTTGAGCCTGTTCTATGAGGGACTAGAACATTCAACAATTCACCAATATCTGATAATTTTACTATATCCCCATTTTGAAATTTACGTTTGTCTTCAGAACTTATATCAATAAGACTTTCTAAATTTGAATTAAAACGCGATTCAATTTCAGAAAAATCACCAGTTATATTGTCTGCTACTGCCTGTCTAAATTTTGTCAGGATTTCTTCTTCAGTATCTAATATTGCTTTTCTTACAAGTTTATAATTCTTATCATTTTTAAAATCATTCCTGGCCAAAGTCGGATTTAAAAGATTTTTGGCATCAATAAATCCAGTTACATTTGGTGCGTTCCAAAGTTCTTTTCTCTTTTGAGACCTGAATAAATTGTATTTTATTTGCCAGAGTTCCATTACCCGGCGGTTTTTGGAAATCAACACGGGCGGTCTTTCAATAGCTACTTTTGGAGTAATTTTTAAAAATATTCGTACTCTATTCTTACCTAATAAATCATCAAATTCATTTACTTTTACCGGTATCGAAATTGTTTTATCAAATATTTCACCTTGATGTTGATTATAATCATAAGGGAAACATTGAAATGATTTTCCATCTGAATTAATGATTTCAATTTCAATATTCGGGTTTTGGAGTAATAATTCGAAATGGCTTTCAATTTCTGATTTAAGAAGATCAACATTTATTTCAGACCAGCTGTCTTTTGAAAAACCTGATAATGTTACTTCTGTTCCTGAAATCGGAGCATGCGGTTTTTCAGTTACAATTTCAAATTTTAAATCGTTCAGGTCATCAATCATAAAATCATTTCTTTTAATTTTAATATATTCTGAGTATATATTATCAACGTGTTTAGTCCTGAATTCCAATGTATCGCATATAGCTAAAAAACTGTAAATTCCGTAGCCAAATTGACCGTTTAACCAAGCTTGTGATTTCTTTTCCGAATTACCAATTTTCTCAACAACGTTTCTTAATTCTTTAATACCGGTAGCATTATCACTGATTTTAATTTTTCCGGTCTTATAATATTTTCCTGAGATACTTATTTTTATCTCAACTTTATTTTTATACTGAATATTTTCACCTGTTAGATTTACCATTAAAGAATTTTCATTCTCGGCAGAATCTATTGAATTGTCTATATATTCCATAAAAACACGGACCGAATCAGTATAAAGTGAAGAGATATTCATAATCAATCGAGGTGATATTTTGCAATTTACTTTCATAAAAGTTGGGGAGGTCAAAATTAAAACCTCCCCTTTGCCCTCCTTCTGCTATGGTGTAACAGTTTCAGAAGATTGGGTACTTTCAGAAGTAACCACAGCGTTGGTTTTCTGTGATTGTCCTCTACGTTTAGAAAGATCGATTTCCTGGTCGATAAGCCCCAGGTCTTTCGCCTCTTTCATAGAGATTTTGGCGCCTTTGTCAATCAACACTTTAATTTCCTTTTCCGCATCAGATTTAACACACTTACTGATTCGGTCAACGAGCATGTTCTTTTCTTCTGAACTAACTGAAGCAGGGATTGATAAGTCGAAATGTCTCCCTGAGAACCCAGTTCGTTTAAACCGGCGGTTTAGTAAAGCAGCTGAAAAAGGTCCAACATCTCCGCGGAGATTGAATTCAATATTAGCACCTGATAAGTAAATGCTTTCTTCGAGGTCTTTCAACTTAAGAAGATCCAGTGACTTTAAATCAGTCACCGTAGCTTTTACTTTCACTTTTTGCTTTGAGTTACAGATCGGAAGATTTTCAACGAATTTCAAAAAATCTGCCTGAGTGCTAATAGTGAAATTTGTTGCTTTTTTTGTAGCCATATTTCCTATTTTGGTTATAAAAATCCCCGTAAGGGGCGTGAATTTAAAAAAATCATATTATTATATGTTGCGTTTTAAAGACAATATTTTTAAATCACAATTTTGAATGCTGAAATTCAGCAACTCAGTATCCTGAATTATTTACAGAATTTTTATGTCAATGAACTATTTTATTTCTATTAATAGAAATATTATGCCAAAACTTAAAAAGGCTGATTTTCCTATATTTTTATGATTTGAGTATTAAAAATTGATATCGCACTAGTCAATTTTTGATATATCCCTTTTAAGGATGCTTTTTAATGTATTAATACTAATTTTAAATTCTTTTGCAGTTTTTGTAATATTATAATCGTTTTTTTTGAGTGCTTCTAATGCTCCACTATATTTAATTTCATCCATTGTTTTCGGTACTGATATTTCATTTTCGTCCAGTATTCCTGATAAATCAGTTTCATTAACTTCAACTTTTTGAGAAATAAAAATTCTTTTCACTATTCTATCTAAATCACGGAAATTAGCTCTGAACTGATAATTCAATATCTTATCCAATGCATCTGTTTTAATCCAGGGAGCTCGTTTATTTATCTTTTTAGCTTTCTCGGTTAAAAAATGTTCAAAGATTTCCTTCAATTCGTTTTTAGGGTATTTTCTGAGTGGAGGTAATTCAATTTCAAAATCACTAATCCGGTAATACAAGTCTTCTCGAAATGAGCCATTAAGTATTTTATTTTTTAAGCTCGCATTAGTAGCAGAAATTATTCGAACATTTGTTCTTTCCTCTTCATCTGAACCTACAGGATAAAATGTACCCTCCTGTATAACACGCAGTAAATTTTTCTGAACATCCATAGGTGCTTCACCGATTTCATCAAGAAAAATTGTACCTTTATCTGCTTTTGCGAGAAACCCTTTACGGTCATTTGTTGCACCCGTATAAGAACCTTTGAGATGTCCGAAAAGATCTGAATTAATTAAATCCCCTGAATTTTTGCCTATATTTAATTCAACATAACGACGGTTTTTTCTTGGTGATTGTTTTTGAATATGCCGAGCTATTAATTCTTTCCCAGTACCTGTTTCACCTGTTATCAAAACTGAGACATCGTCAAATTCCGCTGCCTTTTTTGCTTCCGCGTAAATAGGCTTTAAAGTATCAGTAATTAAGGGGACAATCTGGTATTTAACCATTGCTAAACTTCCAAACTGCCCTGAATTATTCTTATATGATTCTGAATTATACATTACTTTTGTACCAGAAAAGAATGAATTTCATTTTTAAGAGCAAATAATTCATCATACTTTACAAATAACTGTTGTGTAACATCGGGATTTGAATTTAAATCATTGATATCCGATTGTATTTTATCCCGAACTTTCAATAATTCTTCCTCTACGGATCTTAATCCTTCTTTAGTTTTGATCAAATTATTTTCTGGTAAATTTGAATCAATAATAGTTATTTTAAATACCTCAGATAATGGGGTATCGAGAGCTTGCACTTCGATGCTTTTTATTAGTGTGTTTGTCATTTTACTGACCTTTCTGCCAAATAATTGGCGTTTTATAAAAAAAGTATTAATTACTTTTCTTATAAATAAACGGGAATTTGGTTGACAGTACAATTGACAGAATTGAAAAAATCAGAAAATGAAAAACGTCAATTTGAATTTTGACTGGCTTTTTTAGAATTGAATTATTTTATTTTTTTGATGTGATTTATTAAGTTGCTAATTTCAATGTATTTATCTGTGTTAATGTCTTTAAAATCTTGCTTTACATTGTAACGGGATGTTCTTAGCGAATCTGAATCTATTTCATTATCATTCCAATTAAAATGCTCTATTGTGATTTTATTATTTTGTTTCTTTTGAAGCGATATTATTTCATCTTTTATTAATTGATCAAACAAAAAAGCTAAATGCTCAAGTTCTTCTTTCCAGTTTATTTTTTTTAGTTTATAATTTTCAAATTCTTGTAAGAACTCGTCCTTATAATCAATAATAAAATGTTGGTAAAAAAACTTTTTTTCAAAGAAATCAGTGTATCCATGTTCTGATAAATCATTAATCATTGATTCTAATGCAGTAACTGATTTTTTCCAGATAATTTTACTAAAAGTATTTTTAATTTTTAATGAATCTTTAAAAATTTCACCGTATCCAATTTTGGTAAGTGTTTCTTTTGCAATTTGAATACTGAAATCATCCTCCTTATTCGTCGCTGTATATTCAATAATTTTTCTTGCCTCCAAAATGTAGAAAATGTTTTCATGTATAAGCTGGTAAATTTCAGAATACTTTTCTTTTATTGATTGATATATATGATTATCTGGATGTAAATTAACTATATAATTAAAATATTCTTTGTATTGCTTCTTTATTCTTGATACATTTAAAATTTCATGGTCTTCTGCAAAAAGTTTATTATAATAAAAAGGTAATTTCTCTTTTAATTCTTGCTTTTCATTGTAATAATCATATTCGACACTTAATACTAAATCTGGTAATTCTCTAAACAATAATTCTCTTAAATTGCAAAGTAAGACAAGCTTTTCAAAAAAAGGAAATTCAATACTATAAATCTCAAAATTTTCATATCCTTTGAATTCCCTTAAAACCCGTTTTTTTAGAATTTTCTTTTTATCCATATGATAGTGTAAGAAGCAATATAACAATTTATAAAATTTTTTAATATTATATTTTAGATACAAAATATAAACACAGCATAGAAGTTGCCACTTCAATATTGATCTCCGGAAAGTAGTATATACCGAATCTCTTTCATTTAATTTCGGTGATTACAAGGAATTGTAAAGCGAATATAAGTAGAGATAAATATTTGTTATTACAATATTTAAGGCTTGACTTTTAAATTTTAAATT